>WNFQ01006460.1_pt2 | contig 11381 bp, 8 predicted proteins | sample 5400171 | NCBI WGS metagenome assembly WNFQ01 (sample SAMN13153356, study PRJNA577476) | soil metagenome | isolation source: 20 cm soil under Madrone tree | place: USA:California | collected 2016-06-14 | reverse complement strand
GACGACGTGGCGGCGCGCGCCGAGAAGCTCGCCAAAGAGTCGTTTCAGGACACCAAGGGGACGGTGCCCGACTGGCTCCTGAAGATCACCTACGACCAGTGGCGAGACATCCGTTACAAGCCGGCGCAGGCGCTCTGGGCCGATCGCTCGACGCCGTTTCGCGTGCAGTTCTTCCATCCCGGGCTCTACTACGAGCGCGTCGTCGCGATGAACGTCGTCGACGCGAAGGGCGTGCGCCCGGTGCCGTTCTCGCCGAGCAAGTTCGATTACGGGAAGAACGACTTCGCGAGCAAAGTGCCGCAGGACCTCGGCTACGCCGGGTTCCGCGTCCACTACCCGATCAAAGTCCCGAATCGCCTCGACGAGGTGATCGTCTTTCTCGGCGCGAGCTACTTCCGTGCCGTCGGCGCGAACCAGCAGTACGGGCTCTCGGCGCGCGGGCTCGCCGTCGATACCGCGCTGCCGAGCGGCGAGGAGTTCCCGTACTTCCGCGAGTTCTGGCTCGTCACCCCCGCGGCGGGTGCGAAGCGCCTCGAAATCTTCGCGCTCCTCGACAGCCCGAGCGTCGCGGGCGCGTATCGCTTCGTCGTCGCGCCCGGCGAGCAGACGGTCGTCGCGGTCGAGAGCCGGCTGTTCTTGCGCAAAGCCGTGGAGAAGCTCGGGATCGCGCCGCTCACCAGCATGTTCTACTTCGGCGAGAACACGATCCGGACGTTTCCCGACTTCCGGCCCGAGGTCCACGACTCCGACGGCCTGCAGATCAACTTCGAGAGCGAGTGGCTGTGGCGGCCGCTCGACAACCCGAAGACGCTCGGCGTGAACACGTTCCAGGCGCTGAACCCGAAGGGGTTCGGCTTGATCCAGCGTGACCGCGACTTCCGCGACTACGAGGACCTCGAAACCCGCCCCGATCTGCGTCCGAGCGTGTGGATCGCGTCGCGGCGCGGCTTCGGCGATGGCGCCGTAGAGCTCGTCGAGATCCCGACGGCGTCGGACGTCAACGACAACATCGTGACGTATTGGGTGCCGAAAACGCAGGCCAAAGCCGGCGAGCGCCTCGCGTTCGACTATACGATGTGGTGGTACGGCGACGATCCGAAGCGGCCGCCGGCGGGCAAGGTCGTCGCGACCCGGCGCGATTACGGGCGGATGGAGGACGTCAACCGTTTCGTGATCGACTTCTCCGGCGGTAAGCTCGAGAAGATCCCGGCGAGCGAGGTCCTGCGCGGCGTCGTAACGGTGCTGAACGGCGAGGAGGCGGCGACGATCCTCGATCAGCACGTCGTGAAGAACGAGGTGACCGGCGGATGGCGCCTGAGCTTCCAAATCCGGCCGAAGACGCGCGATCCGCTCGAGCTGCGCGCGTTTCTCGACAAGGGCGGCGACACCCTCACCGAGACGTGGTCGTACGCGCTGGCACCGTGACGGACGGCTCCGCATGACCGAGTCGGTACGCCGCGCCGAGAGCATCGCCCCTGGCGCCGGCGAGGCCGAGCCGACGGCGCGGATCACGATTTCGGCCGAGCGCCTGGTGCAGCCGTGGAACGAGGCGCACGCGCGCGCCTGCGCGTACCTCGCGGCGCTCGGGGTGGCGGAGCCCGAGCGCGGACGGCTGGTGCGCGCGGCGCTGATCCGCGCCGCCGACCGCGCCGGTACGGACGCGATCGCCGACACGATGGCGACGCTGCGGGCGCTCTTGCCCGACGCCTACCCCATGACGCCGCGTCCGTGGGACGCGAGCCTCGACCCGTTCGTCGCATGGCGCCTCGATGCCGCGCTCTCATCACGTTTCGCGCGTGCGCGCGGCGGCGACGGCCCGGGCAGCGCCGCGAGCCCGCCGAGCTCGTCGATGGGCGTCCATGCCGCGGCGCGAGCGACGACCGCGGCGGCGGCCCGCCCCGTTCTCGTCACCGCGGACGCGGCGCCTGCGGCCGAGGCGACGCCGACACGCGGCGCCGACTCGGCGCCGTCGCGCTTCCGCTCGGCGCCGCCGCTCTGCCGCGGCCACATGGTGCCGGAGCCGATCGAACGCCGCGTCTTCCGCCGCCTGTGGCTGCGCCTGCGCGGCAAGCGACCCGACGGTCCCGGGACGACCAACCGCAGCGAGCTGCACAAGCGGCGCCGTTTGTTCCCGTGGACGCGCGTCGCGGCGCGCCGCCGCGCGCTCTTCGGATTTCTCGTCTTCCTCCCGAGCATCGTCGCGAGCGGCTTCATGGTAAACGTCTTGCCGCGCCAAGGCGGCACATGGCTCGAGTTCGCGATCGTCGTCTTCTTCGGCGCGCTCTTCAGCTGGATCTCGATCGGCTTCTGGACGGCGCTTTTCGGCTTCATCCTGCTCGTGCGTGGCCGCGATCGGTTCGCGATCAGCAATCTCGACGCCGACGACATGCCGATCGACGACGCGGCGCGGACGGCGATCGTGATGCCGATCGCCGCCGAGCCCGTCGAGCGCGTGTTCGCGGGTCTGCGCGCGACCTACGAGTCGCTGGCGCGCGCGGGCGGCCTCCAGCATTTCCATTTCTTCATCCTCAGCGACACGCGCGATCCCGACGTCGCGATGCGCGAGCAGGCGGCGTGGTTCCGCTGGTGCCGCGACGTCAACGGCTTCGACCGCATCTTCTACCGCCGCCGGCGGGTGCGCTTGCGGCGCAAGAGCGGCAACGTCGCCGACTTCTGCCGCCGTTGGGGACGCAACTACCGCTACATGGTGATGCTCGACGCCGACAGCGTCATGGCCGGCGATACGTTATTGCGGCTGGTGCGCATGATGCAGCGGCGTCCCGACGTCGGCATGATCCAGACCGCGCCGGCGGCGGTGAATCGGCGCTCGCTCTTCGCGCGCGTGCAGCAGTTCGGCAGCCGCGTCTACGGCCCGATGTTCGCGACCGGCCTCCACTACTGGCAGCTCGGCGACGGCCAGTACTGGGGCCACAACGCGATCATCCGCGTCGCGCCCTTCATGGCGCATTGCGCGCTGCCACGCCTTCCCGGCAAGCCGCCGCTCGGCGGCGAGATCCTGAGCCACGACTTCGTCGAGGCGGCGCTGATGGGTCGCGCTGGCTGGACGCTCTGGCTCGCCTACGATCTCGGCGGCAGCTTCGAAGAGGTGCCGTCGACCCTGCTCGAGGAGATGAAGCGCGACCGCCGTTGGTGCCAGGGCAACCTCCAGCACCTCCGGTTGTTGTTCACCGAAGGCCTCTTCGGCGCGCACCGCGCGCTCTTCCTGAACGGCGTCCTCTCCTACGTCTCGGCGCTCCTCTGGTTCACGTTCCTGACGCTCAGCACGGCGGAGGCAATCCAGAACGTGCTGCGCGAGCCGAACTACTTCCCGTCGGGGCCGAGCCTCTTCCCGGAGTGGCCGATATGGCGACCGAACTGGGCGCGCGCGCTCCTCGCCGTGACGGGCACGATCCTGTTTTTGCCGAAGCTGTTGAGTGTCGCACTGATCCTGCTGAAGCGCCGCGAGGCGCGGCTCTACGGCGGCGTCGGCAAGCTCTCGCTGAGCGTCCTCCTCGAGATCCTCATCTCGAGCCTGCTGGCGCCGATCCGGATGGTGTTCCACAGCCGCTTCGTGCTGCTGAACCTTCTCGGGCGGACGGTCACGTGGCGCTCACAGGGACGCGAGGACACGGAGACCGACTGGCGCGAGGCGGTACGGCACCACGGCGTCGACACCGTCATCGCGTGCGTCTGGGGCGGCAGCCTCTACTGGCTCAATCCCGACTACTTCTGGTGGGTGATGCCGATCATCGGCGCACTCATCGTCTCGATCCCGCTCTCCGTCTACGCGAGCCGCGTGCGGCTCGGGGAGCGCGCGCGCGAGCGGGGACTGTTTCTCATTCCCGAAGAGACCGCGCCACCGCGCGAGCTGCGCGACGTCGAGGAGCTGACCGAGGCGGCAGAGCGCGCGGCGCAGGAAGCGCGTCTGCCGGTCACGCTCGGTCCCGACCGCGACGCACGAGCGAGTGGCGCTGCCGCCGGCGACGAGCCGCCGAGCGGCTTCGTCGCCGCCGTCGTCGACCCGGAGCAGAGCGCCGTCCAGTGCGCGCTGCAGGGAACGCCGCGTACCGCGCGTACCAGTATCGTCACGGCGCGCGCGGCGCTCGTCTCGCGCGCGCTGACGGAGGGCGCGGCCGCGCTCACACCAGCGGAACGCGACGTCCTACTGCGCGACCCCGAGCGCGTCGAGAAGCTGCACCGCGGCGCCTGGTCTGCAGCGGGTCAGCACACGACGGGTTGAGTCAGCGCGCGGACGTTTCCGGATCGAAGAAGACCCCCGCGGCCCGCGTCTCTTCGTAGGCGTCGACGGACCAGTGGGTCATGTCGATCGCGCGAAACGTCGCCGCGACGAGGCGGTCGCGGATCACGATCAACGGCGCCGTCAGCGGCTCGTAAGCCAAGCGGGCAATTTCGAAGGCGGGGGAACGGCGGGCGTACAGCGTTCGAGTATGCACTCCCATGACGCCCGGATTTGTAGATGGAATCGGGGGGAAAGACAAAGCGCGGCGTCGCACGACGGCACGGACCGGGCGAATGGACCCGGCAGGCGCCGCCGTCGCAACAGCGGCGGAGTCGATGGGGAGGTGCGCCGCCCCGCTGGCGGCGCCGGCACGCGTCAGTACGCGGCTCGCCGCGCGGGCTCGGGTCGCGGCCAGTCGGCGAACCGTGAGCCGACGGCCACGCGCGCGCAGGCAACGCAGAGCGGCACCCGACTGCCGTTCACGAACGTGAGCGTCGCGCGCGCGCGATGGCAGCGCGCACATTCCTCGACCCTGTCAGAAGAGCCGTGCGCGACCCGCCACCGATGATTGTCGATCTCGAGCTGCACTGCCTCGTGACGGGCGGTGTACCAGTCGAGGTTCTCGAGGAGCAGCTCGATCTCGTAAGGGGTTCGTGACGGCAGCATGAGCATTCCGCCGTCGAAACGGATGCGAGCGATTGCATGCATGAGCGCTGTTCCCTCTGTGCGTCTGAGCTGACTGTGTCTGAGCTGACTGTGTCTGAACTGATCTGCGGTGGCCGCCGGCGCGCCACCCCGACGCCGCCGTGCGACCGACAAGTAATGCCCGTCTCGGCTGCCCATCGCAATCACCTATACTGATGAAGATGGCGGATTCGTCAGCTCGCGGTGAATTTTTTGTGATGAGCTGCTCAGCATTCGTGCTAGGTCGCTCAGCATGTGCGCCATTGCGGCGCACATTCGAGGCGCGGTACGCGCTTTGCCAGCTAATCGCGCGGTACCCGCGACTCGCAGCCGCGGGTACCGTGCGTCGCACGTCGTCTCGTCACGCCGTCTCGAGGGCGGCGCGAGCGAGATCACGCGCTACTGAATCTCGTGACGCTCGGTCGTCGTCGACTCGCGGTGCTCGGTCACCACCGGCTTCGTCGTGACCACCTTGCTGACGATCATGCGGTCGCCTTCGCGCGTGTAGTACACGGTGACCGGCGTGTTACGGATCGCGTCGTACGAGACCACGTGACCCTGCGGATCCGCAAAGACGGTCTCTTTCGTGAAGACGTACTTCGTCGGCGCCGGCGCCGTTTCGCTGCGGATGGTGATCGTCGAGCTCGACGGATCGATCTCGGAGACGGTGCCGCTGTAGGTCGTCGTCTTCTCGGTCGTCACCGAACGCTCGGTCATCTCGGCGGTCGCGATGGTCACCATGAAGGTGCTTCCGAGCGCCAGCGCGCCGGCCATCGCCACTATCCAAGTCTTGCGCATAATTGTTCCTCCTAAGGGGGATTTGGTTCCTCTCTAAGCTTCGCGCACGACGGGCCGTCGGCAACTCCGCATGGGGGTGAGTTCGCACACGCGCCAGCGACGCGAAATTGCCGACGATTCGGCGCTGTGGTGAGCTTGAATCATGGGTCGGGACGCCGCGAGTCGCATGCCGCGCTGGCTGCTGTGGGTGCTGGGAACCCTGGCCGCGATCGTCGCCGTGTTGACGATCGTCTTCATGTTCTTCGTCGACGAGCCGCTGCGGCAGCGCATCGAGGCGAACATGAACGCGCAGCTGAAGGGCTACACGGTACGGATCGGCCGCGCCCATCTCGATCCCCTCGGCTTGGCGGTCGTGTTGAAGGACTGGTCGATCATCGAGGACGCGAATCCGAAGCCGCCGCTCGGCGAGGTACCGAAGCTGAGGGCGAGCGTGCAGTGGTTGGCGTTGCTGCACGGCCGGCTCGTCGCCGACTTTCGCATCGACAACCCGACGCTCCACCTCGACGAGAAGCAGGGCGAGCACGAGGTGAAGAACCCGACGCCGGTCAAGCAGCGCGGCTGGCAAGAGGCTTTCGAGCAGATCTATCCGCTGAGGATCAACGAGATCAAAGTCAACGAAGGCGACATCACGTACGCGCCGGGGACGCCGTTCAAGCCGCTGCACATGACGCACGTGAACGTGATCGCCGACAACATCCGCAACGTCCACTCGCGTGACCGCGAGTACCCGTCGACTTTGCACGTCGACGCATTCGTCTTCGACCACGGGACGCTCCGCATCGACGGGCATGCCGACTTCCTCGCCGAGCCGTATGCGGGCTTACAGACCGACGTCGCGCTCACGGACCTGCCGCTCGACTACCTGACCGGCGTCATCAAGGACTACGGCGCGATCCGTAAAGGTACCTTCTCCGGATATGGGGCGATCGAGTACGCGCCGAAGATCAAGCGCGTCGACCTGCAAGACATCACTATCACCGGCGCCGACGCCGATTATATCCTCACCAGGGAAAACCAAGCCCAGCAGGAGCAGATCCGACAGCAGACGGTGCGGGCGGCAAAGGAGACCAGTAACGACCCGGGCGTCCAGCTACGCGCCAAGCGCGTGCGCATGACTCGCGGCGCGCTCGCTATGCTCGACAAGACGGCGAATCCGAACTACCGGGTGTTCCTGACCGACGTCGATCTCACGGTGCAGAACTTCAGCAATCAGAAGAACGAGGGATACGGCACCGCGGATGCCAGCGGCACGTTCATGGGCTCCGGACCGGCCACCCTGCACGCCGTCTTCCACCCGGAGACGAAGAGCCCGAACTTCGATGTGGCCGTGCGCGTCGAGGACACCGATCTGACGACGATGAACGACCTCTTGCGCGCCAAGGGCAACTTCGACGTCACCGCGGGCAAGTTCGCGTTCTACTCGGAGCTCGGCGTCAAGAACAACAACGTCACCGGCTACGTGAAGCCCCTCTTTCACGACGTGAAGGTGTACGACAGGAATCAGGATCGCGAGAAGCCGCTGCTGCATCAAGTCTACGAAGGCGTGGTCGGCGGGATCGCGAAGCTGCTCGAGAACCCACGCACCGAGGAGGTCGCGACCAAAGCGTCCGTTTCCGGCCCCATCGAGAACCCGAACGCGAGCACCTGGCAGATCGTCGTCCGTCTGGTGCAAAATGCGTTCTTCAAGGCCATTCTCCCGGGCTTGGAACGGAGCCAAGGCTGAGCGCACGCACCGACCCCGACCATGCCGCCGCTGGCGGCGACGCGCCGACGAGTCGCCACCTGCAACGGATCACCGTCGACTTCGAGTATCCTGTCTACTTCACCCGCGACGCGTTCGCCGTCGGCAACCCGCATGTGCGCGAGGCGATCAGCGCTCGCGAGCCGCAGCGCCGCCATCGCGTGTTCGTCGTCATCGACCGCAACGTCGCGGTCGCGTCGCCGTGGCTGCCGGCGGCGATCCGTGAGTACGCCGGCCGCCATGCCGACACGCTCGAGCTCGTCGCCGAGCCGCTCCTCCTCGAAGGCGGCGAGACCGCCAAGAACGACACCGCGGTCGCGAGCCGTCTCCACACGCGCTGGAACGAGCTCGGCCTCGACCGCCAGTCGGTGATCCTGATCGTCGGCGGCGGCGCGCTTCTCGATCTCGTCGGCTATGCGGCGGCCGTCGCCCACCGCGGGCTGCGCGTCGTCCGCCTGCCGACGAGCGTGCTCGCGCAAGCCGACTCCGGTGTCGGCGTAAAATGCGGCGTGAACCTCTTCGGCAAAAAGAACTTCGTCGGCGCGTTCGCGCCTCCGTTCGCGGTCCTGAACGATGCCCGCTTCCTCGAAACGCTGGCGCGGCGCGACGTCGTCGCCGGCATGTCGGAGGCGGTGAAAGTCGCGCTCATTCGCGACGCCGAGCTCTTCGCGTGGCTGGAGGCGCATGCCGACGAGCTCGCCGCGGGCACGCTCGAGCCGGTCGGCGAGCTCGTGCGCCGCAGCGCCGCCATTCACCTCCGCCACATCGCGACCTCCGGCGACCCGTTCGAGCTCGGCAGCGCCCGTCCGCTCGACTTCGGTCACTGGGCGGCGCACAAGCTCGAGTCGATGACGCATCACCGGCTGCGCCATGGCGAGGCGGTGGCGATCGGCCTCGCCATCGACACGACCTACGCCGAGCTCGCGGGTGTCTCCGACGCGGCGACCTCGGCGGCGGCGCGCGAGCTTCTCGGCCGCCTCGGCTTGCCGCGATGGGACGACGCGCTCGAGCTGCGGGTCGGCGGCCGCCGCGTCGTGCTCGACGGCCTCGGCGAGCTGACGATCACGCTCGCACGGCGCATCGGCGAGGGCGTCGAGGTGCATGCGATCGACGAGTCGCTGATGGACGACGCGATCACAGGCCTGCGCCCGCGCGCCTGAGCACTCGAGCGCGACGATGAGGCTCCCGACTCCGGGCCGCCCGCACCTCACCTACTGCACGAACATTCACCGCGGCGAATCGTGGCCCGAGGTGCGCGCCAACGTGGCGACGCATGTGACCGCCGTGAAGACGCGCGTCGCGCCCGACCGGCCGTTCGGCGTCGGCCTTCGGCTCTCGGGCGCAGCCGCGGCGGCGCTCGCGCAACCTGACGAGCTCGCCGCCTTCCGTGCTCTCCTCGCCGAGCGCGGTCTCTACGTCTTCACGATCAACGGCTTTCCCTACGGCGCGTTTCACGGGACCGCCGTGAAGGAGGCGGTCTATCGTCCGGACTGGCGCGAGGACGCGCGCCTCGCCTACACGGACCAGCTGGCGCGCATCCTCGCCGATCTTTTGCCGACCGGTTGCGACGGCAGCATCTCGACCGTACCGGGGGCGTACAAGGCGCGGATCGCCTCGCCACGCGACGTCGATGCGATCGCCGACCGTTTCGTCGCGCACGTCGCCACGCTGCACGACTTGCGCGAGCGCCGCGGCGTCACGATAGCCCTCGCACTCGAGCCCGAGCCGTGCTGCCAGCTCGAGACGGTCTCCGAGACCGTCGGGTTCTTCGAGGAGCATCTCTGGCGCCGGACGGTGCCAGGGCTCGACCGCCGCACGAGCGCGGAGGCGCTCCGCCGCCATCTCGGCGTCTGCTTCGACGCCTGTCACATGGCGGTCGAGCACGAGCCGGTCGCCGCCGCGCTCGCCGCGTTCGCCGCGCACGGGATCCGCGTCGTCAAAGTCCAAGTGAGCGCCGGTCTCGCGGCGACGCTCGCCGCGGCCGACGACGTCGCCGCGCTCCGGGCGTTCGCCGACGACGTCTACCTGCACCAGGTCGTCGAGCGCACGGCGGCCGGTCTCCGCCGTTGGAGTGATTTGCCGGCGGCGCTCGAGGAAGCCGCGCGCGAGCCGCGCCGGCGCGAGTGGCGCATCCACTTTCACGTCCCGCTCTTCCGCGAGCGGCTCGGCCGCTTCCTTTCGACGCAGCGATATGTGCGCGAGCTCCTCGCGCTCGTCGCTCGCCAGGCGGTGAGTCAGCACCTCGAGATCGAGACCTACACCTGGGACGTCCTTCCCGCGGAGTACCGCAGTGAGCCCGTCACGAACGCGATCGCGCGCGAGATCGAGTGGGTGGTCGCGGAGATCGCGCGGCCGGCGGAAGGCGCGCCGCCCGCGCGTACGTGAGGATGCTCCCGTGAGCGGCCCACAGCCGAGGATGTCGCCGTGAGCCGCGCACACACCTACCTTCGCCTCGGCCGCGTCTCGAACTTGCCGACCGTGTGGACGAACGTACTCGCCGGCGTCGCGCTCTCGGGGGCGCGTGCGTCCACCGGAACGGCGACGCGGCTCGCCCTGGCGCTCTCGCTCTTCTACGTCGGCGGCATGTTCCTGAACGACGCCTTCGATCGCGAGGTCGACACGCGCGAGCGTCCCGAAAGGCCGATCCCGAGCGGCACCGTCTCCGCGGGCGAGGTGTACGCCGCCGGCTACGGGCTTCTCGGCGCCGGCGTCGTCCTCGTCGCGTACCGCGCACCGCACGGCGGCGCGATCGTGTCGGCGCTGGCGCTCGCGGCGACGATCGTCGTCTACGACGCGTGGCACAAAGACAACCCGTACGGTCCGGCGCTCATGGCGACGTGCCGCTTCCTCGTGTACACGACCGCCGCCCTCGCGGTCGCGAACCGGTTGGAGCGCCCCGTCGTCGTCGGCGCGCTCTGTCTCTTCGCGTACCTCGTCGGGCTCACGTACGCCGCGAAGCAAGAGACGCTCGCACGCCTCCAGAGCCTCTGGCCACTCGCGCTCTTGATCGTGCCGCTCGTCCACGGGCTTCCCGCCGCCGCGCACGGCGTCGTCGCCGGTGTCGTGTTTCTCGCGCTCTTTGCGGCGATCTCGTTCGCCGTGTGGCTGCTGCGCGGCGCGAGCCCGGGCCGGTTTCCACGCGCGGTCGCCATCCTGATCGCCGGCATCTCGCTCGTCGACGCGCTCGCGATCGCCGGCGGCGGCGCGCCCGGATTGGCGGCGGTCGCGGCGCTCGGCTATCCGCTGACGCTCGCGCTGCAACGCTTCGTCCGCGGCACGTGACGCCGATCGCGCGTCGCGGCGCTGGGCGTCGCTCGACGCGTTGCCGACATCTCGTGTTGCGCTTCGCAAAGGATCCGAGCGACGTACGTTTCGTCTACCCGCATTTCTCACCAGGTCCACGTCGCGAGAGCGCCAAGCGCGCGCCAGATCGGGACGAACGGAGCGCCGAGCGACGTAGGCGGACTGCACAGTCCGTTGAGGAGCGAGGCGCGAGTACGGCCCGAGATGGCGTGCGCTTGGCGCTCGCAGCAGGGACCTGGTGAGAAATGCGGGCTACGGCCTGGACGAATCGCGTCGTCGATAGAAGTGGAAGTGCGACCAGTCGAAGTCGGCGACGAACGACGTCCGAATGATGGACTGGATCTGCGTCTCCAGGTCGCGATCCAACTTCAGCCGCTGGGAATCCTCTACGATCACATCGGCCGCCGAGATGTCGTGCAGGAGCTCTCGTCCGCGTGGCGACTCGGGGCCGTGGAACTGGAAGGGATATTGCGCGAGAAAGCGCGTGCCCGGCTTGAGCGGCATGTCCAGCAGAACCTCGGGAGAGAGGGTGAAGAGCGGGACGTAACGCGAAGATCCGGAGCGCCGAGCTTCTTCCTCCAGGTGCAACACGACGTGCGGTGGCATGTGCACGTT
>WNFQ01003546.1_pt1 | contig 11381 bp, 18 predicted proteins | sample 5400171 | NCBI WGS metagenome assembly WNFQ01 (sample SAMN13153356, study PRJNA577476) | soil metagenome | isolation source: 20 cm soil under Madrone tree | place: USA:California | collected 2016-06-14 | reverse complement strand
AGGCCGACCAGCGCCTCGATGAGGTCGACTCCTCACACCTGTACAGTTGGATAGGACGAAGGGTAGGGCTGGTGTGGGAGAGGCTGTTGCGGCAGCGGTTCAGAGTAAGGAATAGTTGCCGGTGCGGCCTGTACTTGTGCGGCACCTCCCGTAGTCTTCCGAGAGGAATAAAAGAGGGTGCCGTCACGTACGCCGGTAGTCCACGAAGGGTTTCCCCGTTCTTGAGCGCGGATAGCCAGTACCAGGAGCGCGATGGTGTAAGTCATCACTATAAATCATACGGTCAGGGGCATGTATAAAATGCTTGAAAGGAAGGAATTACGTAGGATCCATGTGAGGAATGAGAAAGCCGCAATAGCTTTGATCTCATGGCAGCTCTGTGCAGCGCCTGAAGCACCTAGAATAGAATAAGAATTAAAAAAGGTGCTAGTTGTAAGGATGACACTCACCAAAGAGCCCAAAATCGCAATTTGACTCGCTGGGGAATGCAGCACTAAGTTGACCATCCGTCCATGCGGCATAAGATCCGCTTGACAACCAGAGAATCCAAAGGATAGCTAATCACCGTCAGCATGTGAGATTAGCAACAAGGCAAAGAAACTTACACAGCCAACCAATCTCGACAACAATGTACGAGAAAATCGACCCTTGGCGGAGAAAGTCAACAACAAGCCTAAAAGGAACAAATGGTATTCAGTGATATAGCTAAGAACCCTATTCGTTCACTCTTACATGGCGGTGACTGTGAGCAAAGAGAGTAAGCTGGTAGAGAGTGCCAGTCCCGTGAAGGTGAAGTAATAGGAAGGCTCAGTTAATGAGATGAGGTTGGCGCTTATGCACATCACAAGGAAGGAAAACAAGATGGTCGTCGCTGTGAAGAAAACTTCAGAACCGAGTGAAAACATGGAAGACAGAAATGTGCAGTCTCACAAAAGGTGACCAAACGAGTGGTTGAAAGATATTTCGCATAGCTTGAATTCATTTTGAAAGACTGAGCTCAAGAGTTCCGAGCGACTTCAGGTAGGGCTAAAAAGAGTGGAAGTAGACCGTTACCATCACCGGACACAAACCCTCTTATAAGGGTCATAGTTTTTCTATCAGTTTCAGGAACATCCGCATGGCTGTAACCTGCCGCCCAACGTCATGGGACTAGTGCGCGCTAAAACGGAATGCTCCCGCTACCAGATTGGGTAGTATTTCATTCCTTCTCGTTGCCTTATTGCCAAGAGATCGCAGGTCACCGCATGGCCGCGGCGTACTCAGCTAGCATTCCCTTAAGTTGCAGTTCCCCACTAACGCCGCCACATTATATATCGTACCTCGTGGAACTTGATCATCAAGGGCCATCACCGATTTCATAACACTTGTTCACGAACAAAGGGTTTGTTGCTACCAGACGAACACCCGTCTTATCAGCCTTATGGCGGTGGGCGCAGTTACGAGGAACTAACTGATCTAACGGGCGGATCAGTTAGCTTAACTGACTTGCAATCGTTAGTGTAGTCAACGCACCAAGACGCATAATCTCTCCATTCTTCTATTTTTCCATTTGTAAAACACAACACTTTCCTTCAGTCACAATATATTGTAGTACGTCTGCTTGATGTTGACTGATGGACTGATGGCGTGGTGACAACGGTGTGAATGATTCAATTGACGCTGTCGGAATGTGTTGATGACTTGTGGCGGTAGAAGTAAGGAGGCAGTGAACATGACAACTGGAACACATAGGCTTTCAGTTAGAATGATGTGAATCTATGAGTGAACGACCACGTGTCTTTTGATTAAAAAGCCAGGTCTTTTTAAATCAAAAATAGCCAAGGAATAAAGCTAATAAAGTGTGAGTGCGGTTTGACAAAAGGACTACTGTACTGCCAGTGGATAGGAGGCTGGGATATATGTCCAAAAACATTCAAATGAATAAATAAGGTCCTGTGCACGAAGGTTGCATGGAGTATATTGCAACGACTCGGAAGGCCAAATGGGCCAACTGTCGGGCGGCCGCCTCAATGCCTTCCTCTTTACAAAAGAAACAAAATATTAAGGTCCGCATTCTTGGCATGCCAGGGCCCAGCGGTCGCAAATTGGATATGTTATCTGCATTTGTCTGGATGATGGATGGTGTGCGGGACGTGAAGTATACAGTGTTGAGCCTTTGAGATCGGAGCCTATTCACACCATCCTTCGAGGGAGGAGGGGGTTCGATCTCCTGCCGCATGGGACACAAGCCGGCCTGGGTGAGAGCGCACGAGAGATTCCTAGTGCCAGTGCATAGTGCCGAGTCAAATAGTCGTATGGCTGTGAACGGGTCAATTCGCATTGAGAATAGTTTCATTTGTCCGAGTCACCCCACTGCCACTGGCACGTCCAGGGGAATCACCCGTTCGTTCGTGGACATTGGGGACGAATGGAAGCTATCGCATCATGATCGGTATATTCACCCCTACAGGACTAGTGACTTTTTTGTCCCACTATAAAAGTAGAACTTTCGGTTATCGATGGCAGCATATATTTACTAAAGGGTTCGGTCAGACAGGTTGCAAGAAGGGCCTGGCGAAAGTGAGTGCTGGTAATAAGGGTGTATTGGGGGACTTGCTATCACTAACTTGGCAAATGTTTTACAGCATTGATCACTCATAACATAAAGCTTAAAGTCCCACATATATGCGTGTGATGGACGTCTTCAGAAGCAACCCCAGAAGCAGCATAGCAACTGATGGGAATAAAAATTTGAACGCCAGGGGAAATTACACTTCCCAGTTGACGGCCGCCGGATCTGTGTTGCGTAGTGTAATCTCTCTTGAGTAGGTCGGAGTTCATGCAAGATGACAGAAAGCTTGATCCAGATAGAATTCCATGCGCGCCAGTGCCAACAGGATAGTCAGGTCGGCCGCCGGCTCTGTGTTGCGTAGTAAATATATCTTGAGTGGGTCGGAGTTCATGCAAAATGAGCTGGCAAATATAACGAAACGGATCTCCGCGCTGTGGAGATTACGCATAATACATACTAAAAATCAACTCGGTTACTGGGGCAAACAATCCGTTCATATTTGGGCCAGAGCTAAAATGCACCTGGCCCGGTTGCGTCGGTAAAATTGCGAGTTGATCCGTTGTGGGTATGATAGCTATCCCAGATAAGCATGGGTTCTCACAAGGGGCAAGATAAAGAACTCTCTATAAAATTCAGGCAACCCAGCGTACCCGAGGAGAAAAAAAAGAAATACGGGGCACGTTAAGATCTATCCAATTCCTACGTGGGGGAATGTGCGTTGCGTCGCGTCGTGATACACGTTACATTTCAGGCGATTCGGTGACAACGAACTCGCGTTTGCCGTCGATGTCGGAAGTCTGATCGCCCCAAAAGGCGTTCCAATTGAACCAGCCAATATGGTTCGCTTGGGCCTTATCTGTAACGCCTGGCATAATATCGAACTGGAGATGGGGATGGCTTGCGGCGAGGCGATGGGTGAACAGGTGGCAGGCCATGATGAAGAGCAATAGCAAGAGTAGGAAGGTAGTTCGTGCTTTGAGGTTGAGCGGTGCTGCGAGTGAAAAGAGTCGCTCTGTTGCCGACGCGGTGGGTTTCTCCGGCGGAGCCAGAAAGGCAATGGAGAAATCGGCGGAGCAGGATGGGGACGATGGAGTGACTACTATAGCAGGCAGCGGTGTTTTCCCACCCACTTGTGAGAGTGAGACGTCTTTACACCAATAGTTGTCAGAAAAGTGAAGTAGACTGGCAAAGTTGTATGTATTCACACACCTCCAGACGCAGGAATAAGGATGTAGTCCGGGCGGTGCTTTGGAAGCCGGTGGCGACGAGGACCTGTTTGAGGAATACAGTTGAAAGGTTTCAGACTAGTTGGAGTGCCTCATGAACCACGTACCAAGAGTGGCCATGAGCGAAACTTGCGGATGGGTATGCTTGAAGAAAATTTGCGGTGGTGAACGAGGTATAAGGCGGCGTTGCCGGAGACAGAGAGGTCGGTGTTGATTGAGGAGCGGCGGTTAAGATAGATAGCTAAAGGAGCGTGTGTAAAAGAATGTGATACAACAGTACTGTATGGACGCAGGAAAGAAGAAAAATAGACCGAACACTGAGACACGTCAGAGGGCAGTGGGCGGTTGTGAATGGCGAACGATCTCAGTTGCCATGCGGCAAGCACATGGACACTCTCCCGCAATTTCAAAATATATTTGATCCGCCCAACTTTACGTTGTCTCGATAAGGTAGTCCGCATGTTCCCTCAAACATGTCTCTCCTGGAGTCCGCATCGCTCGTTGAACAAACTACTCCTCTTAGATTGTCAAGTCTGCCTTGCGATGCGTACGTCTTGGCCATAGCGGCCCTTGGGTCCTACTATGCTGCATCTGCGTCCGCGCCATCTCACAGAATATACTTATTCGAGAAGACGTCTCTCCAGATATCGCACTCTTTCGAAGGACACAGAGAAGGCACGACATCTTTGCGCGGTGTTGACTCTGTAGCGGGCACAAACAGAAGAGCGATCGTTTCATCTGGAAGGGACGGTGTCGTACGTGTGTGGGATGACCGCACAGGTACCACCGCGATCGAGAGTACGTGAAGCTCGCGTACTACTGCGACGGCACAGGGCACACTCAGGTACTAAAATACCGATCTGTGACGTCCTGCAGTGCCGTACGAAGGAGAAGAAAAAGCACTCCTTTCCTGTGACGTGTCATTAGATGGCCTGACAGTAGCCGCTGGAACGGAGCTTCGTGGCGACGACGCGCTCATCGTGTACTGGTACGCACGCGTATTGTTGTTCTACCATCCGAGTGAATAGCCTGAGCAGACGACACAGGGACCCACGACATCCCGCTGCACCGCTGAGAAAACACACATCTACCCATTCAGATGATATAACCTCCGTGCACTTTTCCCGGTCCTCCTCCGAACACTCGCGTCATCTCCTGCTTTCCGGATCGACTGACGGACTCGTATGCATATCAAACGCGACTGAGCAGGACGAGGACGAAGCCGTGGTGTACGTCGGCAATTTAGGAAGTAGCATTTCGCAGGTAGGCTGGATGCCTGGCCGCGCCGCACGAACGGGCGGTGTGTGGGCCGCGACCGATATGGAGACGTTTAGCGTGTGGTCGGATGAGGCACGCGGCAGAAGCACCATTACCCTTTCGTTAAAAAGCCTTCTCTGACGAGGTTGTCGCCAGCTCGATCTTCACAATGACTTGGACATTCGTGACCCCTCTGTTCACACGCAAGCGCGCACCTGGGTCACCGACTATTTCGTTGGGTGTCACGCGTCAGAAGAGAGCGGTCTGAGCGTCATAGTGGGCTCAAACGAGCATGTTTTCTCTTCACTTCTGCCATTCATCTTCGGTTCTGATCCTCCGCTCAAGGGGCGACATCGCGCTGCTCAGGAACGCCGACTTCCACGATCGCGCATCGCATTGGTCTTTAGAGCGGCTGTGGACAGGCCATCACAGGGGCGTCGTGCGATCCGCACACCTAGATGAACGAGTAAGCCTAAGCCGAGTCCAACCCCTCATCCGTCGAAAATAGTTCTCAGAACGCCCGATGATGCTTTAGGCCAACGTACTTCTGACCGGAGGCGAAGACGCGAATTTACTTGCTTGGTCTGGTGCCTCCCTTCCGAATGAGGAAAATGGCATGGCTATCGATGGCGGTGGTGGCTCTAGTCCTCCGGTGTTGGCGAAGCGGGATCATGAGGGAGATGTTGAGATGAGCGACTTCTCGCCCTAGAACGTACGTCGATGGCGCATTTCTCTCATCTGTGCCAGCTGGGTTGACCTGGCTGGGGCGGGCAGAAAAGAACACGTTACTTATGATATTCAAGGCGTCATTTACGCTGGATGAGGACGGAAAGCGGATGCGAGGTATACGAGGATAAGGAGGCGGTACCCACTTCATGTCCGAATAGAGAATTAGAATCGGTCTCCGAGTCTGCTAACGTATATGCGCCGAGCTAGCTACGCAGTTGAAAGCGTGCATCCACACTGCAGTCTCGTCAAATACCGTATATACTTTGCCCAGTCTTGTGTCAAATGGGGCAAACAGTACTAAATCAATACAGTAAGGGGCTACTTCCCTATGCAGAACTGACTAAAGATCACTTCCAAGACGTCTTCAACGTCCACGAGGCCCGAGATCTTGCCTACAGCCTGGGCGGCATAACGTAGTTCCTCTGCGCCTAAAACGACATTCTCTACCCCTGCACATGGAACGTCCGTAAGTCAGGAAAGGCACAAGGCAAACCCATAAGGGTTGAGAAACTGTGACTCACCGCGCGTCTCCAAAAAGGCGTCCAGGAACCCCAGCGCGGATTCCAAGTGGGATCGATGCCGTGCGTGCGTTATAAGAGGATCTCTCGTCTCACTTGTAGCATCTTGAAGATTGTACCTGCATGTGCATGGTGAATCAGGTTCAGTTGGATCATCCGATTAGGGTTGGAGAATGGCTTGCCGTACCGTTCCTGTAGTGCCTTCGCAAGACCTCCCAGGAACTCTTCTGTCCCAGCATGCGAGGCAAGGCTGACCGCCCAGCCGTGCTGTGTGACGCCGGCGAGCACAGCGGGCGCCAGCGCGGAAGACGGGAGTAAATCCGTTTTGTTGAGTAGGATGAACGTGTCTCGGGTCACGAGTGGGGCGAGTTCTACGGGAACTCCGAGCCGTGGGTCCGAGTGTGTTGTAGTGGACGTGACCACGTCTGGGCACGCGAGTACGAGGAGCGAAGCATCTGCAGTTTGAATCCTGTGCGGCGGACAGCGTCAGAGAAGGATGGAGCGGAAGCAAATAGCAAAACGAGGGGAAGAGACGCACGCTTTCCTCGCCCTCTCGATCCCAATTTTTTCTATCTCATCTGTGGTTTCTCGCAGCCCGGCCGTGTCAGCGACAAGGACCTGCAACCCGCCGATATCTAGTGAGAGCTCCAAAATGTCGCGCGTCGTGCCTGGTATATGGGTAACTATCGCGGCCTCGCGCTGAGCTGCCCACCCTCTTTGTCAGTGCGTACAGTAACGGGGCAGTATGGTGTGACGGCAGGGCCATCGTACCAAGGAAATTTAGCAAACTGCTCTTGCCAACGTTTGGCGGCCCGAAAATTGCCAGACGAATTCCCGCACGCATAATTTCGCCCCGTCGATTGTCATTGAGAATCGATTGTATTCTATCCCTCAAACATTGCGCTCGTCGTTTTGCTAAGTGTAACTCGTTAACAATGCCCAACATCCAAAAAAAAGAGACGGACAAACGGACCTTCTTCGAAAACACCCTCCTCAATGTCCTCGCCCTCTCCAAAATCGATGAGCGCCTCGACAAGCGCGAGACAGCCAACGACCTCTTCACGTAGTGCATAAAATTCCGTCCGTGCCTCTCCCTGCAACCAGACAGGTCAAGAGTACACGTTGGCGATGATAGGGATTAGCGTACCCACCCCTGCGACGCGTAACGCTGCGCGCCGCTGGGACTCTGTCTCGGCATCCACGAGGTCTAGCAACCCCTCGACCTGTGTGAGATCGAGCCGGCCACCCTCGAACGCGCGGCGTGTAAACTCGCCCGGTGCAGCGGGGCGACACCCCTGAACGCGCGAGAGTGCGGCAAGCACTGCGCTGATAACGGCGCGTCCGCCGTGTAGGTGTAGCTCTAGGACGTCCTCTGTAGTGAACGAGCGGGGAGCTGTGTATCAGGTCTTTCGCGTCAGGGAGAGGTATGAGATTGGCTTTAGGAGAGGTGGCGCACCGCGGAAGAAGACGGCGAGCGCGTCGTCGAGGAGCTCGGAGGTTTGTGGGTCGACGACGTGGCAGCGCTGTAGTTTCCACGCTTCCGGGAGGAGCTGCTGAGAGGTTTTGTCATTGCGTTCGCGGGTGCGTCTGCGTTTGCGTTCGTCGTGATTCTGGTTGATGTGTGTTGCTGTGGTGGGGCGAAGCATTTTCTGCCAGATGCCGAGCGCGTCGGGCCCTGATACGCGGATGACGGCCACGCCAGACTTTGCGGGAGCGGTGGATAGAGCGTAGATGGTCTTGCGTTGCGCATCGGAGAGCGGGAGAGCACGCTGTCCATTTGACGTTGATTGTGCGGGTGTGTATACCGAGATATAACGTGATATCAACGCTGTCTGCGGAGGAGTACGCCGCAGGGCAGGCAGGAGAAAACACGATGGGCGCAACATGGTGCGGACGGAGAGATGGAGACGGAGACTTGACCCGGTTATTCTCACGGCACCCTTGTTCACATCCATCATCATGGGTCAATCACGTTCGTATCACAACGCTCTCTCAGCCCCGTTCCTTCCCCTGTGTCACGATGCTCCAGCTGACAGTAATGTCCCCATTACGCGTTTCCAGCATCGCAGTTTATGGAAGACATGGAGAAGCGGTCCAACTGTGCGTCGATGCCATTTCACACTCTTTCCTGTCATGGTCAACTAACACCGTCTCCTCATGCTCCGTGTGCGCAGTCAACGCCAGTGAACTGGAGCGGTTGAAGAAGCGCTTCATGAAGCTTGACAGGTGCCACTCCCGTCCCTCACCTCACCCTGCTGCCCTCTGCCCTCTGCCCTGCTCACACGCCACGATAACGTGTTTCCTTCGCATTTGAAACAGTGACGGCTCAGGCTCAATAGACCGCAACGAGTTCCTGCAGATCCCGCAGATAGCCAACAACCCGCTTGCGTCGCGGATGATCGCCATATTCGATGAAGAGTGCGTGTCTTTATCACACATCCCCCTTCTCCCCACCCCCACTTCACTCTCTTTTCCCCATTTAACCCTGATGTTCCTGCTGTTTGGCTGATCGGACGCCCGGGGGGTTTGCAGTGGCGGTGGCACGGTCGACTTTCAAGAATTCGTCGGGGGGTTGAGCGCGTTCAGTAGCAGAGGTGGACGGGAGGAGAAACTACGATGTAAGGTTTCGTGCTACCACGCTTCTTATACCCCTGGCCAGGATTTCCACTGAACGGAATGTGTCAGTTGCCTTCAAGGTCTACGATATGGACCGTGATGGGTACATCTCGAACGGGGAGCTGTTTCTGGTGCTAAAGATGATGGTGGGCAATAATCTGAAGGTATTCGGTCCCCTCTTTGGGCTTTTGCAAAACAAACACCCGTTCGCAGGATTCACAGCTCCAAGAAATCGTAGACAAGACAATCATGGAAGCAGACAAGGACGGCGATGGTAGGCTAAGCTTCGAAGAGTTCACTCAGATGGTCGCCAACACGGTACACCTTCTGCGCTTCTTCACCACGTTCAGTATTGATTATTTCCCCCTAGGACATCGTGAAACAAATGACACTCGAGGATCTCTTCTAACCCTCTCGTCCCTCTTGTACCTATACCTCCTCGGAGCTGAGCTCTTCTTATATCATACGATTGGTCCCGGTCCTTGTCACGAGTCCATTCGGTGTACCGATATCACGGATGGAAAAATTGTAATGATGAACAAATTGGATAAATGGGCTATGTTCTCTCACGTCTGTTGGGTGTTCCCAAGCAACGGATAAATCACTTTCGGTGTAGTTTCGTGAGAAGAGCGTTCCTTTATATGATGTTTTCTGATCGACATGCGGTGGTCAATGATAAGAAAAATTACACTATACAAAACGGAGGATGAGGGATGTAGTAAACAATCAAGATGTGGACAAGTACACCGAGCCGATAAGGAGATATTGCGGTATGTGAGAGATGAGGATCCGTGGAAGAGGGTAGGTAGACGAGACAACGAGTAATTAGCCCTCTCCACGACCCGGGGAGAGATAATGTAGAACAAGGCAAAACAGGAGGACAAAAACGGGGGGAAGAGACAATTAAGGAAGAAAGGAGGGGAGAGAGATACATCAGAGTCGTGACGGCAGCTGGGACCGCCACAGCAACCAGAATCGCGATGCAAGGGGGGAAGTACACAAAGTGGCGCACTTGTGCGATCTAGGTAAGGGATATCTGTCACTGTCGTTATGTACAGAGCTGTGGCCACCCAGAGACGCAGCGCGCTGCACTGCGCATTATCACGGAAAAAGGCAGGTCGGATTCAGGTGTCGGCAAAGAATGGAAGAGTAAAGAAGGCTCCGGGTATGAGGGGTGCCAGGACGGGTACTTTTACCGGCCCTGACCGGCTCCGACAAGGACGGCGCGAGACTCAAGTTCAAGCGCATGGTGGCCCTGCTGTCCGGACAGGTTCAGGTTGAAGGGCGAGTTGGGCGCTGGACGGGCTGCCTGTGCAAAGAAGGATGGTGGCGCTGTAGAGGACTGCACAGCAGCGAGGTAGAACGGGTCTGTGTTTACGAAGAGAGACGAGGCCGATTGGGCCGGAGCGGCGTCGTACATTGTAGAAGAACCGAGTGGTGGCGGCGGAGACAACGCGGTTGAAAATTGCTGCTGCTGCTGAGCCGTTGGAGGGCGGAATTTTGACAGCTGTTGTCTATGCGGTGGCGCCATTGAATGGATCTGGTTTGGGGTATGTGTGTTTAGGAGCTCCTCCACGGTCTGTTCGTCCTCCATCTCATCGTCGGTATCGCAGCTGCGCAGAGGGGCGGGGGGCAGATAGGGAGTGGGGTTTTGGCCTCTATATCGGGCAGCGTCATCCCAGTCCCAGTGAAAGTTTGCCGTGGCGGAGGTTGGAGTGGGTGGGTTGCACGGCTGTGCATAGCTGTTACGTCGAGTGACGCAATGAGCCCCGGGCTGGGCCTGAGAGGGATAGTAAATCACTTTTGCGAGCTGGGACTGAGGCGTTTGTTGGTTAGTATGAATAGAAAGATAGAGAGGGGCTGAGTACCTGAAGGGTGGCGAGATCCATGGCCTCTTGAGATACATGACTGGCAGAGAAAGATGATACAAGGTCGTCGATAGAGACGTTCATGGAATATCTGTGGAGGAGTGGGAGTGGAGGATGGAGAGGGGGAGAGACGGGGGAGAAAGGGGAGAGAACGAGGGTTGGTTGGGTTTATAGATTCGCTGGCGTTCGCCGCTGGAGGCTCAGATCGACCGGTTCGGGATCGGATACGCTCAGCCGGGGCACAGCACTTCACGTCTCCTTTCGCCCCAATAGGACTTGCTCGTGGATCCCTGCGATGTGACGTTGGCTGTAACCGCCGAGGCCGGACTTTGCCTCAAGTCCCTGGTTACTTCCTGCCCGTTTCCACACCCCGCATCATGTTTTCGCCATCTCCACCACGCCATCACGCCAAATACAAATACCGTAGCTCGTTGCCTTATCTCGCATCGTTTTACGCCACCGGCTCCCAATGGTCGTTGGCTTAGTGGCACGTACATCAACTCAGGGTCCATGGCGTCTCATTACCGCCGAGTGGGCACGGCTGTATTACATCACATAGCCATACTGACAGCCCGTCAAAACACAACTCCCTGGACCGGGCCCGTTCTCATTCTCG
>WNFQ01003541.1_pt1 | contig 11385 bp, 21 predicted proteins | sample 5400171 | NCBI WGS metagenome assembly WNFQ01 (sample SAMN13153356, study PRJNA577476) | soil metagenome | isolation source: 20 cm soil under Madrone tree | place: USA:California | collected 2016-06-14 | reverse complement strand
TCTGGCTGTGACCAGCCAATTCCCTCAGTATGGCCCCAGTCCCAAAGGTGCATGAGCAGGAGGTTGCTGTCGTGGAAAAGCGTAAAGGGAAGCGCAAAGTTGACGACTTGAACGAAGACGGCGAAGGTGATGTGCCCAGCAGGAATCCCCAAAAGAAGAGAAACAAGCAGCGCGTTTTGCTGTTATCTTCGCGTGGAATCACACATCGCATGCGTCACCTCATGAATGACCTCGAAGGGCTCCTGCCGCACGTTAGAAAAGGTGCGTGTGATGTGCGCTCACTCGTCCGATTGTGCTAACAGGGATCCAGATTCGAAGCTGGACTCGAAGAACCACCTGCATTTATTGCCCGAACTCGCGGATTTGCACTCGTGTAACAATACGCTCTACTTTGAGGCGCGTCGGCATGAGGACCTGTATCTGTGGGCGGCCAAAACGCCAAACGGGCCGAGCATCAAGTTGCATGTGCAGAACGTACATACGATGGACGAGCTCAAAATGACGGGAAATTGTCTCAAGGGTAGTCGTGGGATCTTGAGCTTTGATGCGGCGTTTGAAGAGACGGAGTGGGGACGACTGACGAAAGAGTTGTTCACACATGTGAGTTTGTTGTTTTTTTCCGTCTCTCTCCGAGTCGTCACCGCTCACCGTTGAAAAAAAAAAAAAAGATATTTGGTGTGCCACCCCAGGCTCGGAGAGCCAAACCGTTCATCGACCACATCCTCACTTTCTCCACCCTTGACTCCAAGATCTGGTTTCGAAATTTCCAGGTCAGAGACACGACTTGTGTGAAGCTCGCGCGCATTTCATTTCTTTACTTACCGTAATATCATCCTTTTTTTTTTGCAGATCGTCGAAAAAGATCCTTTGCAACCTCGTGGCCCTCCCGAGACGTCACTCGTCGAAATAGGCCCACGCTTCGTGCTCACGCCAATACGGATCTTCGAGGGCGCCTTTGGAGGCCCGACCGTGTTCGCCAATCCAGGTACCGTAACGCCTCAATTCCCCGTTTCATTGTTATATTTTAATGCAATTCAAATTTTTCATTTCCGCAGAGTTTGTATCTCCTTCGCTTGTCAGGTCTGCGAGACGCAAGGAGAGGGGCGAAAAGTACAAGGATCGCAAGCTCGGGCAACAAGAGCGGGGTATCCGCCGGACCGAGCGCAAGCGCGAGGAAGACCCACTTGCCGTGACTAAGGTCTTTGCCTAAAATGTATCGGTGTTTGTTGGCCAGTGCCCTGTGGGTTAATTTCAGTAACCGCTTTTGACGCTCCCCTTCATGTCCTACTCCCATGCCTACCGTAGCCGACACCCACTCGCATACTGTACACATGATGTGATCGTGCATATTATTAAGTTGCAATTTTTTTAAACACAAATTCCCGGGGCCTGATCCGAGAGCTGCATATACAACACTTAGAGTACTAGTGCCACCCCATCACTTAGACGTGCCGCCGTCCATCACCCGATAAGAAACCTTTTTTTACGAGCCATTAGATCATTGAGTGGTGATGTACAGATGATACATGACGGAAAACGTCATGATGAACCCCAGACTAATCATGATGAAATGATGCATCAGGCCTCACTTGCGTCGATTGATTCTGTCATCAAAGGCTTGTGCTCAGAAAGGAAAACAAGAGCAGGAGCAAGCTGTGTTGTATCATGACGTGCCCCTGACTCGGACGCGGCCACCGATATTCTTGTGCGCCACTTGGCACTTGTTCTTCTTTCGCTTGGACGTGCCAGTGATCGATGCGTGGCATATAATAATGCACTGTCGAAGGACGGCTGTCCCTTCACAGGTCCGATGACCATCAAGTTGGAAATCCATCCTTCCTCGACGTCGTTGGATCTCCTCGGTCCGCCCGATGCTTCGTACGTGCACTTTTTGTTACCTCTATTTGGCGCCGTCTCAACGCGTTGTGCAGATCGGCTTATTCCCTTTCGGGCCACATATCCCTTTCCTTGACGTCCCCGCATTCTCTCTTCGGCCGACGACGCGCGATCCGCCTTCTCCTCCGCTCGCTGGTCATCACCTTCGAGGGACAGGCGGAACTGGTCACGCAAGAAGCGGGATATTCCGCCATCCGCCTCTGCACGATCTCCAAGGAACTCGTCTCGAAAACGACGATCCAACAACTCGGCAATGAAGGCCTCGAGGACGACGGAGCGGGGCCCTCCGTGTGGCACATCATGTTCGATATCCCCATCCCGGGCTGGCTTCCCGCCAGCGATCTCTACGGGGACTGTCGGCAGGGCTTGTCAGGCACACATTACAACCTCTACGCCACCGCGCGCATCACCGACCCAGACTCGTTCTCGTTCGGTTCGTCTTTCCTTTCCGCCCTCTGCCGCCCGCCGTTCTTCCCGAGGAACGATCTCCTCGGCGCGGACCCCCGCAGGATAATCCTCAACCGCTTTGCGTTCCCGGCGCAAAGACCTGCTTATTACTTGGTGTCCCTCACGGCCGGAGGATTGCGTCCCGAAGACAATCCCCACCCGGTCCCCGTGGACATCATCTCCAAGGTCGAGTTGCTCACGTCCGTTCCGGATGGCATCGGTCTGGACCAGGAAAAGTTCCCATTCTCCCTGAGCATACGCACGTCCTCTTTGTCCGAGAGCCAAGCGGCCAAGCTTCATATCACACAATTCTCTCTCGAATTACACCAAGTCGATCAATATTCGTGAGTATTTTCTCCATGCGAATGTTCAGAGATCGTTCTAAACGCTGGGGCACCCGCCGTAGCTCGAGTGCGAGTGCATATACCGCACGTAATCCTGTCCCCTCCGAGAAGAACCAACCACCACAAAAGTCTCTTCGTGAAGCGCATCCCATCCATGCACTCTACGACATCGGCCTGCTTGGCTCCCCACGCCCTTTCACTCTCGATGACACCCACTCTCTCCTCCCAGGGTACGATAGGGTCGACATCCCCCTCGATACGGCAGATTACGGTTCCAAGTGTGCCCGAGGCTTGCATCCCACACGATGGCTCACGATGGACGCCAAGGTGCCCTTCACACGATCATTGCTACGGTCCAAAGAGGGCGTCTTGGATTGGACGGGCTCGCCGCGCCTTCGCGAAACGTCGCAGGGTCCATTCTTTAGCGTCTCTCACTCGCTACGCGTCGTCGTGACACTCACATACGACGACGAGAACGAGAACGAGAAGCCCACGCCCACCTCGTTTCTCGCTTTTACCCTCCCCCTCAATTTCGTTCGTCTTCGTGCTACCGCCCCGCCGTCTTCTCCGCTTCCACAATCTCGAGTATCGATGTCCTCATCTGATGCGCATAGTAGTACCACGACCACGTCGTCACAGCCTTACTCCTCCGTGCCCGAGCTTCCTGCATACTCGCAGTTGTTCTACCCCAACGGAGATGCGAGAGATGACGATTCGATCCCCTTGCCACGTTACACGCCTCCCCCCGACTCGCTTTCGGCGTAATACTGTACGATCTCGGGCAAGGACGGGGCAACCTGACCTGTCGCAACAGATTTTTCGGTCTCCATCTCTCTAATTATCCTCGGATCTCCCATACTTCGCGTAGTTTTGCATTTAATCGTTCTCATTCCCAACAATTGCCGGATATGTAGCACTACATCTCACTGTATCATGATTATCTTCTCCCGTTCTGTACCTTCGTTCCTACACTTTCTTCGGATTGCAGTGCAATCGTTTAATTATGGAACCCTATATAGATAGAATACGTCGTTGTGTCTTATCTTATCTGTCGCGACATTCATCAACAACAAATGGGTACGTCGAAAACACTACAAACTTCTGATTGATCAATGCGTTCGCTTGGCACCAGGCATCGCGGTCTGGCTCGTGCCCTCCGAACCCGAATCCGCACTCCTCCAACAGCTAATCATGTCCCGCCACCCAAACCCAAGCGTACGACATTCCTTCCCGCACTTCCACCCGCACGTCACGCTGGCCACCATCCCCGCACCATCCCACGCAGCGCCCACCAGACCAAGCTCAGACCCACCGGCCGAATCGAGAGATGTCCACGACCGTGAGAGTGAGAGTGAGAGTGAGGAGATAGATCCAACGACGCTCCTCGCCCTCCGCGAATCCATCCCCCTCGGCCAACGCGCCCTCCCCATCCGCTTCGCACGCGTCCTAACGGGCGACCAATACTTCCTCTCGATCTACATAGCGTTGGCCCCCTCGACCGAACTCGCCCAATTACGCACCGCGCTGCTGGTCGGCAACCCAGAAAGGAAGGCCTCGCAGGCCTTCCCGCATTTGTCGTTGTTTTATGTGGCGGATGAGGAGGCGCATGCGCGCGTCAGGCTTTTGCAGGAGATGGAGCGCGAGGGCGTGGTTAGGCATTCGGCCGATGGGTTGACCGTTGCTTTGCGCTGCGGTACCGGTGGTGGGGAGGATGGTCGTGATGGCGGTGTAGTATTGGAGGGATTTACGGGCACGCAGATTTGGATTGTGGATTGTGAGGGACCGGTTGAGGAGTGGAAGGTTCTTGATAAGATCCTGCTGGCGACGTCGGATCGCTGACTACTACAGCCGTCATGCATGAGTCATTCCTCTGAATAGATGTGTATAGCAGCGGCGTTTGGTCAAAAACTGTGTGCTTTGGAGAGTAGCGACGATGATACACGGGGGTCAATAGGTACGATTAGTATACAGTGAAAGTAAAAGCCCAAATACTGATTTCGTAGCACCGATCTCGATAGGCCGATAGACATGTCGTTCAAGTTCACGCTGACGCCATCGTCGGATTTGGTTGGAGACTAACCCAGCTTTCGCCCACACCAGCACTATCATTACTCTCGACGTCCGCCTCCGAACCATTTTCAGACACCTCGTGTTCATGCTCCGAGGACGGTGCCGAATCGACCGTTTCTTTGGCCACGGTTACGGGAGCTACTACGGGAGGTGTAGGCAAAGGACGTGACGGTAAAGGACGTGGCGCCGGTGCAGGTGGTAGCTCCGGCGACTCGGACGTAGCAGATGAAGATACAGATGACGAAGCAGATGCGAGATTCAGAGTTAGAGACTTGTGAAAGGCAAGGAAGTAATACGGAAAGTTGGTGATGCTGTCGAGTACACCACCGGGTAGGTGCGACACAATTGAGGTCGCCACGACTGCGGAAGGAAGTGTGCGAAATATCAGCAAGTATAGGATGGTCCACATTGAATACGACGACATTACCTCCAGTCCCAACGGCATAACGACCACCGCGCAGCCAATCCAAAGCCCACCCAATATGAAGGCGGAGGCCACAGAGCGACACAGAACACACCCGACCATAATTGACTATTTGGACGAGGTCGCCAACAAAACGCTCCACTTCCTGTGCCTTACTCGGGCACGTGTGACTGGATGCCTCCAGAGCAAATTCCCATGCTGTTCCATAAGCCAACTTCTCTGACGGAGTCCACGACTTTGCGTACTCCTTGGGGTCGTAATCCAGCATGCGTCGCCCAGCGAACGGTGGGATAGCTAGCGCACCAACTTCAAGGCTGACAACTTCGATGTCGTTCATTCCTTCGGCCTCGCCCGTCAAGGCGGCAACGCGTACTTCACGGCGGAGAACGTCAACAGCACGACGAGTTGCGGCGGCGCTCATCGAACTCGGTCCCATGAATGGCAGCCCGATACGCGCATCGATCGCCGGAACACACACAACGATGGTCTTCTTGCCCTTGCCATTTTTGATGGCGTCGCGCGTGCGTGATGGGGAGTTCCGCATAAGTGGCAGGAGAGCCTGAACGATCTGGAGAGGCGTGATGTGCGTAGCATTGAAATACTTGAGATATTCGCCCTGGAGCTGGACGTGTTCCAGTGGGGCGAGGGCGGAAAATTGGGAGAGACTGAGGAGGGAGACGACGGAGTGGACGAAGGGATGTGTTGCGGGGGAGGCGTGCGGGTCGCCATGGATGTTAATGGGGAATCTATAGGAAAGAGTACAGGCCAAGGAGCGAAGGAAGATCGGAATCGTGGCGGGCTGTCATCACGATGTGAGACGAGTGTGTGAGCTTCCGGGTAAAACATAGGCGCACCTCAAATGGATCAAGGACGAGTGCTTTGACATATCCCTTCCCTGCGCGTTCGAGTTCGTCTACGGCTTCGGGGGTGGCGACACTGGCCACAACGATGAACCCTTTCTTCTCAAGGGCGAGGACCAGGGGAAGCGCCACTGGATGGTCACCCCCAAGCACGACTGATGACAGATCATAAGTCAAAATCCCACAGAATCAGAAGCCGAGCCATACCAACGACATGTCTGCGTTCATGGGTTGTCGTGTGGGGCCTTTTATGCAGCCTGGCCTGCGTCCTGGCACGATGGGCATTGTACCCGACCAGCAGTCCCAAGCCCACGACACCAACCCCTACGCTGGACGCCTTCCACGGATTCTTGGCGGCCCAATCCGTCACATTATCGAGGATGGAGCTCGAGGGAGTCGGCGGCGGTGGAGGCGGAGGCGGAGGGACCTCGATAAGCACTGGCAAGCGTATATCTGGGATGGCAGGCCCGAATCGCGAGACATCCGCCCACAGCCTGTTCAACGCCTCGTGTATATTGGGCATTTCTGCCCTGGCGGAGGAGAAAGAGACGTAAACGTAGTCCTCGATGGATTCGACGTACTCTTGGATGCCTTCCGAGAGAGGCATTGGGAGCTGTGAACGTGCGAAGAGAGGCGCAGGGCGGTGTATTTACTCACGGCACCAAACTCAAATCTAATCGAAACATTTCTCAAAGTCGCCCTCCCCGTCATGCCTCGCATACCCCTGGCTCGCTACAAATGCATGCAACTCACACAGCCCGACAACTCCACCACAGAACTCCAACGGCTGTACAGCGTCGTTGACTAGGATGCGTACGAAGGTCCCTTTCGGCAGTGGGAGATGTTTTTCCCCACATTGCAACTTCTCAACCACCATCCTCGCGCTAAAGGGGATCAAATTTGACGTGACCCAAGTTCGTAGCGGAGACGGATTGGTCGGGTCTAGTTTCTGCTCTGATAGGAGATACTGCCTGAATAGACCCAACGCAGAGTAAATGGACACCATTTGACTGTTGTGAGAGAAGTCGGCGTAAAAGGGGCGATCGAGAGGGAATGTCTCCGGCGAGGCGTCCAACGTGCGGTTCGTTTGAGTGTGATCTCGAACAGGCTCCCCAGTCAGCCTGGCGAGCAGCTCGTTTACATATCCTACTCCCTGCACGCGGCCAAGATTCGCTCCGTAACTGAAAATGTAGACAGAGTTGACGACCAAAACTAATAAAAGGAAATTAGGCACACCTGTTGCTGTAAAATTTGGCGAGATCTGCATAGTAGGAATACTCCGTGAACTCTTCCGCGCTGAACAGGCCACAAAACGGGCTCGGGGCCATCAAGACTTGAGAATGGAAGGCGCAGAGTGACATTAAGCTGTGCGTATCTTTTTTCTTCAAATTGGCACCACGCGCGGCTGCATTGAGTCGCTTCTTAATAGACCCCGCGTATATCTTGAGCCATGTCTTGCTTTCCTTGCCTTCCTTTGCGTTGGGACACATGCCATCATCCAGGGTGAGATTACCCTTGCAGGATATCTGAGCGTGAACGGAACAGAAAGAGAGAAGATAATTGCGCTTACCGTCTCTGGGATGACGAGGTCCAGTTTTGCCTTGATTGTGTTGTTATTGGCTTTACGGAAGCCTGGAGTTCTCTTATGAGGACACAGAAAAATGGGACAACGATCAACGTGACAAACCTGCGGTCCAATTATTGGCGGTGTCCACCACACGGATCGATCCAGAAGCCCTAACAAATGGCAGGTTGTCCTTACTCAGGATATGCGCGTATCTTTCAAAGGCGACGGCTCCAGCCTCGAACGACCTAAAAACAGCGCGCGTCAGAATCCTTTCGGAAGAGGCGATACCGTTGAAACTTACTGCTTGGCGCCAAATGGGAGCAGGTCATCTGTTCTGAGGTCCCACTTGAAGTGCTTAAGGAAATCGAGGTAGTGTTCCTTGTAGTGCTTGGCATGTTGTAGTTTGTCCACAGCTTTCTTCATCTCTTTCCCGCTATCTTTAGTTGGCCAACGTGCACCATGTCGTTGCAACTAGTAACTCTCGTCAGTGGCAGACCCGGATCCTCCTCCAATTCAAGGAAAAATACTACATACTAGGTTCACCTAAATCATACGGTGGGTCAATTATGGGTCAGGAGAGAGAAATTTCGATTGAAACCCACCTGGGTTACAACGCACCCTGGGGGTGGAGGTGCATACTTCGCAACGGGGATGTAAGGCGAATACTGTGCCCAAGACCGCAAAAAACTCTCCGGAAATCCGATATCAGGAACATCGCTGCTACCTTGCACGTCCGCGAGCATTGAGCTAATGCGTGGTGAAACCCATGGCCATGTCCACAAATACAGAGACGTGACGGTCAAGATTATGGCAATGACGCGCCAATAAGTCAAGCTTCGTCTTTCTCGTTGCGCTGCTGATGCAGATGGAAAGACGTCGGATGCTTTAGCCATTCCGAGCCAGTTTAGGTCTTCCGAGAACGCTGGTTCCGAGAATGCGGAGCGGATGAACGCGGATGCGCCCAGCGCCCAGGTTGTTTGCTCCGTCACACGTGTCAGCCACCAAGTAGACCTCCATGTATTTATGTATTTATCTAATGGTGGTTTGTAATAAGGCGCTATAGCCAAGTGGTTACGGCGACAGATTAGAATCATATGAAATTGATTATCTGTTTCCCTTTGGGAGCGCAGGTTCGAATCCTGCTGGCGTCGAAATGTAGTTTTTACTCGCCCTCCCTACCATTCTCATTGCCATGTTGTAAGAACCGCCCATTGATTCATTTTCATTTGTTGAATTAGCTGAATGCAACGATTCGGTGTCTGGTGTATTCACACCCAGGCTTGTCAGCGCCTCACGCCTCAACATTTGTTTACTGCAGCAATGTCTAATTTCAGAGGCTGTCACGCTGGCACCATGATCATCGCGCAAATCTATGCTGTCTAGACGAATTTTATCCAAAAGCTTATGTAGCAAGTAGGAATAAACTTTTGGAGGGAACTATGAATCAGCGAGCTCCTTAGCAAGCTTCTCCGCCTTAACCTTGACATCTTCAATAGTACCAGACATGTAGAACGCAGACTCAGGAAGTGAGTCATGTTGGCCAGAGAGAATTTCCTTGAAGGAGCGGACTGTGTCCTTCAAGGGCACGAGTTTGCCCTCGTAGCCGGTGAAGACTTGAGCAACCTGGAAAGGTTGCGACATGAAACGTTGGATCTTGCGGGCACGCTCGACCTGAAAATCATAGAGTAAGTATACCATAAGAGAACTTTCAGCATATACTTACTGTCAGTTTGTCCTCCTCAGACAGCTCATCCATGCCCAGAATAGCAATGATATCCTGGAGGGACTTGTAATCCTGAAGAATCTTCTGGACAGCAGTCGCAACCTCATAGTGTTCCTTGCCAACCTGTTTACTAGCTATGAGCAATTTTAAATATTTTTGACAGGGAGGTACTTACAATGCGAGGATCCAACATGCGGGACTTTGAGTCCAGAGGATCGACGGCAGGATAGATACCGAGCTCAGCAATCGAGCGCGACAACACAGTAGTAGCGTCCAAGTGGGCGAAGGTTGTGGCCGGGGCAGGATCCGTTAAGTCATCGGCTGGGACATACACGGCTTGTACGGAGGTGATGGAACCCTTCTTGGTAGTAGTAATACGTTCTTGCCTGGAAGGGAGGGTGAGAACGATGCAAATATGAACAAATATCATAAGCTTACATGCCACCCATGTCCGTTGAGAGTGTGGGCTGGTAACCGACGGCAGATGGGATACGGCCAAGAAGCGCCGACACCTCGGAGCCAGCCTGGGTAAAGCGGAAGATGTTGTCGATGAAAAGCAACACATCTTGGCCTTCCTCATCACGGAAATACTCCGCAATAGTGAGACCAGTAAGAGCTACACGAGCACGGGCACCTGGGGGCTCGTTCATCTGCCCGAAGACGAGAGCGACCTTGGAATCGCCCTCGAGGTTGATGACACCGGTCTCGATCATTTCATGGTACAAGTCATTACCCTCACGAGTGCGTTCACCGACACCTATAAAATCACGCTCACGTGATAAGTTCGGAGATAACAGCGGCTCTAAAACATACCACAGAAGATCGAGAAACCACCGTGCGCCTTTGCGACATTGTTGATAAGTTCTTGAATCAACACTGTCTTGCCAACACCGGCACCCCCGAAAAGGCCAATCTTTCCTCCACGAGCATAGGGAGCGAGGAGGTCTACGACTTTGATGCCAGTCTCAAGAACTTCGGCAGTTGTTGACTGGTCGACGAAAGGGGGGGGTTCAGCATGGATCGGCTTGCGTGCCACACCCTTGATGGGACCACGCTCGTCGATGGGTTCACCAATAACGTTCATAATGCGACCCAGCGTGTCACGACCCACGGGAATTTGGATGGGTGACCCAGTATCAATGACCTTTTGACCCCGAACAAGACCCTCGGTACCATCCATGGCAATAGTACGGACAGAGTTCTCGCCCAAATGGGAAGCAACCTCAAGGACTAGGCGACCGCCGCGGAAGTCTTGGACTTCAAGGGCATTGAGGATTGGAGGCAGGTCCTCCGTATCGAACTGAACATCAACGACAGCACCAATAACCGTCTTGACGTGACCGACAATAGCCTTTGATTCTGTCGCATACGAGCGCGCTGTGCGGAGAATGACGTGTCAGAAGGGCATTTGGTGAGAGTATAGAAGAGGACGAGAAAATGCATTAGGTAAGATGTAACATTCAACAATTTGAAGGATGCATACTGGAGGCAGGGGTTGCAAAGCGCGTAGGACACAGACTGGATTGAGTGCCGGCAGAGGCAGAGAGCCCAGCCCGTGTAAGGACGGAAGCAGAGGTGGAGAAAAGACTGTTGGTTCGCTTTGCACCATTCACCGCTCTGCGGGAAAGACGAGTGATGCCGCGAGACGTGAGCATTGTGTTAGTCGGCGACGACAGCAAACGACAATGACAACGATACGGAGAAATGGTGTGGGATATGGGAAAGAAATTCGGAAACGTGCGAGTATTGCGCGTTCAGACTCCGAAACAACTCCGACGACCTCGGCCGAGTCCAATCGTGATGAAAATGCTTTAACAGGCTCGTGCTAATTTGTTGCGACAATGTTGATATGGTTGACATGCTTCATGAAGTAGCAAAATGGGGTGTATCACGGAATTGGACTGTGCCATGTGCCCACAATGCGGAATGAACTGTACGCCAATGACATCATCCCCGGTGCCAGCGAGGCCGCGGTCTCTTCTGAGTGCCAAGTGCCAAGTGTACTGTTGCCGTGCATTTACCCTTGCGTGCTGCGTACTAAAGGGACTTTCCTC
>WNFQ01003539.1_pt1 | contig 11386 bp, 6 predicted proteins | sample 5400171 | NCBI WGS metagenome assembly WNFQ01 (sample SAMN13153356, study PRJNA577476) | soil metagenome | isolation source: 20 cm soil under Madrone tree | place: USA:California | collected 2016-06-14 | reverse complement strand
CAAATCGCGCTCACTTGCGAAGTCCCGGAGGAACTGCCGATTCGCGCGGACGAAGCGCTGCTGCGGCGCATGATTCTGAATCTGCTGGACAATGCCATCAAGTACACGCCGGCGCGAGGCGGAATCGCCGTTTCGTGCGAGCGCTCCGGCAATGAATATGCGCTGAACGTAACGGATTCCGGCCCCGGCATCCCTGAGGGTTTGCACCAGCGGGTGTTCGAGCGCTTTTTCCGAGCGGACAAGGCGAGGACGCGCTCTGAGAACGACGGCGGCGGCGCGGGCCTGGGGCTGTCCATCGCGAGGTGGATTGCGGAAGCGCATCATGGGCGGTTGGTACTGGCGCGTTCCGATTCCAGCGGCAGCACGTTTACGGCGCTGCTGCCCGCGCAAGTCTCTGCGGCGTCCGCGGTTGCACCGGCCACCCGTTAATCGCCGGTTTATCTTAGGCACGCTAGCTTGAATGCTTTGCGTATCTGTGTGCGATTCCCGCAGACTTGGCGCACCACGCTGGACTTCGATTGCAGTCCTTACGCTGACCGGAGGAATCTAGCTTTGCGCGTGTTGCCGACGCAGATGAGCGAGGCTGCCACTTTCGGGGGCTACGATTTATGAAGAGGAGATACACATTGCAGTGGGCCGCAGCGAGCTTCATATATTTCGTTTGCGTGCTGTTTTCCGCTGCGCAGGAGACGAGCCCCGCACCGGCTTCCGCGCGGCAATCGGCAAAACCCGCAAACGCGGCCGACGCTGCGCCCCTGCGCCTGACACTACAAGATGCACTGGATCGCGCGCGCAAAAACAGCGTGCAATTTCAAGCGGCGGTGACGAATGCCGGACTCGCCCGGCAAGATAGCCGGCAGGCTTTTGATGCGCTGCTCCCCAGCGTTACCTACAACAATTCGGCGATTTACACGCAGAGCGCCGGGCCAGTGGCGACGGCAGCCACGGGCGTGCCGGTGGTGTTTATCGCGAACAATGCGGTGCATGAATACATCAGCCAGGGAAACGTGCATGAGGCAATTGACGCTGCGATGGTGGCAAATTTTCGCAAGGTGTCCGCGGCAGCGGCGGTTGCCAAGTGGCAGGCGGAGATTGCTTCGCGCGGGCTGGTGGTGACGGTGACGCAAGGATATTACGGGGTGGCGGCGGCGCAGCAAAAAGTGGAAACGGCGAAAAGAAACGCGTATGAGGGAGACCGGTTTTTCAAGATTACGCAGGATCGGGAACAGGGCGGAGAGGTAGCCCATGCGGACGTAATCAAGGCGGAACTGCAGACGCGTGAGCGGCAGCGCGCGCTCCAGGAGGCGCAACTGGCCTTCCTGAATGCGCGTCTGGACTTAGCTGTTTTGATCTTCCCTAACTTCGAGGAGAACTTCGAGGTAGCGGATGATCTGCACGCGCCTGTGGCGCTGCCGATGCTTGCGGAGGTGCAGGAGCGAGCGGCTCGCGACAATCCGGACCTGCGCGCGGCGCTTGCATTGGTGCAGGAGTCTAACCACGGCGTGTTTGGAGCGCGCGCCGGATACCTGCCTTCGCTGACGCTGGACTATTTCTATGGGATCGATGCCGCGACGTTTGCGACACACACGGTTTTTAAGGGGCAAAAGTTCTCGAATCTCGGCTCCTCGGTAGTGGGCACATTGGTCATCCCCGTATGGAACTGGGGAGCGACGCAAAGCCGCGTGAAGCAGGCGGAATTGAGGCGCGATCAAGCGAAGCGGGAGTTGTCATTCGCACAGAGAAAGCTGCTGGCGGAGATTCGTTCGCTGTATGCGGAGGGAGAAACCGCGCTGAATGAGCAGGAAGGGCTGAACCGCTCGGCGCAACTGGCGGAAGAGAGCCTGAAGCTGGTGACGCTGCGCTATCAGAACGGAGAATCGACGGTGCTGGAAGTGGTTGACGCGCAAAACACGTTTGCGCAGGCGAATGGGGCGTATCAGGATGGCGCGGTGCGGTATCGTGTGGCGCTGGCAAATTTGCAGACTCTAACGGGAGTGCTGACGACTCCATGAAAAAAGTGCCGAGATACAAGAGGGAATCAGCGAAACGCGGGACGCTGCTCGCGGCGGCGGCGGCAGTGTTGCTAATCGCCGCGGGCTGCGGCCAGAAAGAGAAGAAGAAGGAACCGATAGTCAGCGTGCAGGCGACGCCAGCGCAGCGCGCCACGATCTCGCAGAGCGTGTCCACGGAAGCGGTGGTGTTTCCCTTGGAGCAGGCAACGGTGGCGCCCAAGATCACTTCCACGGTGAAGAAGTTCCTGGTGCAGCGAGGCGCGCGCGTAAAGAAGGGCCAATTGCTGGCGGAATTGGAAAACGCGGACCTTTCCGCTACCGCGGAGGCCAGCAAGGGTGATTACGATTTGGCAGAAGCGAACTACGCGATGACAGTGGGCGCGGGCTTGCCGCAGAAAATTCAAAAAGCGGAGCTGGATGCCGTGTCCGCCAGGGCCGCATTCGAGGCGCAGCAGAAGATTTACGAAAGCCGCAAAGATCTGCTGCAGCAGGGCGCGATTCCGCGGCGCGACTTGGAAGCCGCGGAAGTCGCGCTGGCGCAGGCACGCAGCCAAAACGAGCAGGCGCAAAAACAGCTTGCCGATCTGCAACGCCTGGGCAAGGAGCAGGAGTTGAAATCGGCGCGCGGCTCGAAGGAATCCGCGGAAGGCAAATATCGCAATGCCGCGGCACTACTGAGCTATTCGCTGATCAAGAGCCCCATCGACGGCGTAGTTACGGACCGGCCGCTGTATGAAGGCGATTTGGCCACGGCCAATCAGCCGATTCTAACGGTAATGAACCTGAGCCGGCTGATCGGCAAGGCGCACATACCGCAAGCGGAGGCCGCGCAGCTCAAAGTGGGGAACCCGGCGGAGCTTACGATTGCGGGCCTCGATGAACCAGTGAAAGGGCGCGTGAGCTTGGTGAGCCCGGCGCTCGACCCTGGCAGCACAACTGTCGAGGTGTGGGTCGAAGCGGGAAAGCCCGATCCGGCGCTGCGTCCGGGAATGACGGTGCAGGTTTCGATGACGGCAAAGACGGCAACGGACGCGATTGTTGTGCCGGCCGCGGCAGTCTTCCGGAGCGAAGAGGCGGGAGATTACGTGCTGGTGGCGGGCAGCGACGGCAAGGCGCACCAGAAAAAAGTACAGGTCGGAATTCGCAACAAGGATGCCGCGCAGATCGTCAGCGGGATCAATGCAGGTGACCCGGTGATCACCACCGGCGGGTATGGAGTGCCGGACGGCACGCAGGTCAAAATCGAAGTCCCCGAAAAAGAAGAGAGCGCGGGCGGCGCTGACGATGAGAAGGGCAAAAAGGAAACCGCCGACCCGAAAGGCAAAGGCGCGAAGAAGGACAAGAAACCAGACGAGACCGTAGCAAAGTCCGGCAAGGGGAAGGAATAGCTGCGATGGATCCGCAGCCAGCAGCCAAGGGAGGGGCGCGCCCCGCTACGCCAGAGGCGCCTTGGTTTCGTAAACTGTCGAGCCCGATTCTGTTCCTGATCATCAGCCTGACCTTAGTTGGCGGCTATTTCGCGTTCACCATTCCGGTGTCAGTTTTTCCGAATACGGATTTTCCACGCATCGTGATTGGCGTGGACAATGGCGTGATGCCCATCGACCAGATGCTGGTGACGATCACGCGGCCGTTGGAGGAAGCGGTCAACAGCGTCCCCGGGTTAACGAGTGTGCGGTCAATTACCAGCCGAGGCTCTGCCGAGGTCGATCTGTTCCTCGCCTGGGGCTCCGACATGATTTTGACGCTGCAGCGCGTTGACGCGGTCGTTGCACGCGTACAGTCCTCGCTTCCGCCGACCGCCAAATTGGAAACGCATCGTTTGACCTTCGCCGTGTTTCCGATCATTGGCTACAGCCTTACTTCGGATACGGTGCCGCAGAATAGACTGTGGGAAATCGCGACCTATGACTTAAAGCCGCGCCTCAATCGGTTGGACGGCGTCTCGACGGTGATCATCCAAGGCGGCCGAGTTCCGGAATTCCAGGTTGCGCCGGAACCTGCGCGCCTGCTGGCCGCGGGCGTCACCGTGCAGGACATGCTTGATGCCATTCGCCGCACGAACCTTATCGATTCGCCGGGACTGATCGAGCACCAGCATCAGCTTGTGCTCAGCCTAATCAGCGGCCAGGTACGCACCCCCGAACAGCTCGGTCAAATCGTGATTAAGAATTCCCCGGCGGGCGTGCCGATACGCTTAGGAGACGTCGGGACGGTTACATCTTCGGTCGCGCCGGTGTATACGATGGTGACGGCCAATGGCAAGCCCGCTGTGTTGCTCAATGTGAATCGCCAACCGGAGAGCAATACGCTGCAGGTAGCGAACGAGGTCCACGCGTTGATCCACGAACTTGCGCCGGGACTTCCTCCCGGCGTACACCTCGAGCCGTTCTACGACCAATCGACAATCGTTCACGATTCGATCGCCAGCGTTCGCGATGCCGTGCTCATCGGAATCGTGCTGTCTTCGATCATTCTGGTGCTTTTCCTGCGGGATTGGGGAACATCGCTGGTCGCCGGATTAGTGATACCGGTGACGCTGATGATCACGTTCATCGTGCTCAGGTTCACCGGCCAGACTTTCAACCTGATGACCCTAGGCGGACTTGCCGCGGCTGTCGGGCTGGTCATCGACGACGCAATCGTGGTGCTGGAAAACATTGTGCTGCACCGGGACGCGGGGCAGAGCCGTTTTGAAGCGATTCGAAGCGCGCTCAGCGAACTCACCGTGCCCCTGATCGGCTCGACGATAACGCCCATCGTCGTGTTTCTCCCGCTGATTTCCACTACGGGTGTGACGGGGACCTTTTTCCGCGCGCTGGCGGTGACCATGACGGTGGCTCTGGCCACGTCGCTGCTTCTGGCGCTGACGTGGACTCCAACGCTCAGCCAGTATCTGGTGCGCCGGAAGGACACGGCCGGCGCCGCAACTACTGAGAAAGGGCCCGATATGGCGGCGCTTCTGGCCGCCGAAGAGGCGCACCTTTCCGGTTTTTTCGGACGCATCGTGAATTTTTATTCGCGCGCGATGCAAGCGGTTTTGCGGCGCCCTTGGGTTTTGGTTGCGAGCTCGGTGGGCATCGTCGTTTTGTCCTATGTGTGCTACAGCTTTCTTGGCACGGAATTTCTCCCAGAAATGGATGAAGGCGGATTCATCCTGGACTACTTCACGCCGCCGGGGAGTTCGCTGGCGGAATCCAATCGCATCCTGCAGCACATCGAGCAAATCCTGCGCGCCACATCTGAAGTTGAGAATACTTCGCGCCGGACCGGGATGCAGTTGGGTCTCGCGGCAGTCACCGAAGCGAATAACGGCGATTTCACCGTGAAACTGAAGAGGAAGCGTAAACGCGCGATTGACGACGTGATTTCGGACATTCGGTCGCAGATTGAAGAAGAGGAACCGGCCACCAAAGTTGAGTTTATTCAGTTGTTGCAAGACATGATCGGTGATTTAACCAGCCAGCCTGAGCCAGTGGTGATCAAACTGTTTGCGCAGGACGGCAAGCTTCTGAATGACACAGCGCCCAAAGTTGGCGAGGCCATCAGCAAAGTAAAAGGCGTAGTAGATGTGCTGAACGGCGTAGAGAACACGGTCAGCGGGCCGGCCGTCACGTATCAGGTGAATCCCACAGTTGCCGCGCGTGCGGGTTTCACTCCCGAGGAAGTGGCGGTGGACGCGGCGGCTGTTCTGGAAGGTGAGCCTGCGGCCACTCCTGTGATTCTGAATGATCGAGCATACACGATTCGTGTTCGTTTCCCGGAGCAAAGCCGTTCTTCGCTCGACAACATGAGTAATACGCTGTTGACGAGTGCGACCGGGCGCACGGCGACGCTTGGCTCGCTGGCAACGGTTATTACCGATCCTGGGGAGACGGAAATTCGTCGCGAGAATCTGCAACGCCTGGTTCAAGTTACCGCGCGCCTGGAAGGAGTAGACCTGGGCAATGGCGTTGCTGCAGTGCAAAAGGCGGTGAAAAGCCTGCATTTGCCTTCGTCAATCCGTGTTGAGTATGGCGGCTTGTATGAGGAGAATCGGAAATCGTCGCGCGATCTGTTGATGGTGCTGCTGTTGGCTCTGTTGCTTCTGTTTGCGGTGCTGCTGTTTGAATTCAGGACTTTTTCCGCGCCCACAGCGATCTTGGGGTCCGCGCTGCTTTCCACCTTCGGCGGATTCCTGGCACTGCTCGTCACAGGGACGACGTTCAACGTCGCTTCCCGAATGGGCATGATCATGGTCATCGGCATCGTGGCGAAAAACGGCATCTTGCTTCTGGACGCAGAACATCGCTTCCGCAACCTGGGGCAATCCACGGAGGAGGCGATGATCCAGGCCGGGCGGCGGCGCTTGCGACCGATCGCCATGACCGCGATGGCAACAATCGCCGGCATGCTGCCGCTGGCATTTGGGATCGGCGCAGGCTCGGAGATGCTGAAACCGCTGGCAATTACGGTGATAGGCGGACTGCTCAGTTCGATGGTGCTGTCGCTGATTTTTACGCCGGCGATTCATTACTACCTGTCCAGAGGACACGCGCCGCAGGCTCAGCAAGCAGCAACTGGATAGCTAAGCTATTTCGCGTAAGAGCGGGACGAGGTTTGTCCTTTGCCTTCTGTCGCCGTGATGGTTTGGCCTGCTGCCACGTTGGAGAGATGATCGACTTGGCCGCTAGGCCAGCGAATCTCGATGGTGTCGGCTTTGTCGCGCTGTGCCAAACCGAAAGTCAGAATGAGTTCGCTGGAAGAGAGATAGCTGGAGCCGCTGCGCAGCATTTGCGTTTGCGAGTCGGCGCCGGAAGAGAGCCGCACAACCGCGCCGATGCCATCCCTGTTGGATTTTGTGCCTACGAGCTTAAGCCGCAAGCTACGATTCGGTGAGCCGTCCTGGCCTTCATTGCGAAACAAATAAGCCGGGCCGCCGTTGGTGGAAAGCAGCAAATCGAGACGGCCGTCGTTGCTAGTGTCCGCATAGGCCGCACCGCGTCCGACGCGCGGCGTTATGAAGGCCGCGCCCATGGAATTGGTCACTTCCTCGAATTTGCCTTTGCCGAGATTGCGAAAGAGGTGCGGCGGCATGGCGTACTTGACGTTCGCTTGCACGCGCTGAATTTCGGGATCGATGTGGCCGTTGGCGATGAAAATGTCCGGCCACCCGTCGAGATCGTAATCGAAGAAGAAGCAGCCGAAGCCGAGCGTTAAGAGGGTGGCACGCCCAATGGCGGATTGCGGCGCTTCGTCCACGAACAGGCCTTTGCCTTCGTTGTGATAAAGGGAGAGCATCTGGTTCGAAAAGTTCGTGATCATTACGCTGGGGTAGCCAGAGTGATCGTAGTCGGCGGCATCCACGCCCATGCCGGCGCGCGCCACGCCGTCTTCGCTAAACGCGATGCCGGCAATCACGCCTTTTTCGGAAAAGGTGCCGTTGCCGTTGTTGCGGTAGAGCTTGTTTGGTTGCGTGTCGTTTGAAAAGAGAAGGTCGGGCCAGCCGTCGTTGTCGTAATCGAGGACCGCGATGCCCATTGTTTTTGAGGTTGGATCGCCCAGCCCTGCTTTTTGGGTGACATCCTCGAACGTGCCGTCGCCGCGATTGTGCCAGAGCCGCGCCGCGGTTCCCTTGTATGATTCGGGCGTGCAGTAGGATTTGCTTTTGCCATCCAGCGTGCAGTAGAGATCTGTTTCCTGCGTCCATTGCACGTAGTTGCCGACGACGAGATCGAGGCGCCCATCTTTATCGAAGTCGACCCAAGCCGCACTGGTGCTTAGCTCGCGCGGGCCGCTGAGCCCGGCCTTCTGCGTCAGATCGGTGAATGTCCCGTTACCGTTATTGTGAAAGAGCCGGCTCTGTCCAAGCGCGGTGACGAAGAGATCGTCGAAGCCGTCGTTGTCGTAATCGCCGACCGCAACACCCATGCCGTACATCTCGACGTCGAGTCCGGCTTTGTGCGTTACGTCGGTGAACGTTCCGTCGTGATTGTTGTGGTAGAGCTTGGGCGTGGTGTGCTTTTGCACATGGCCCGGCCAGTCCATGCCGTTGACCAGGAAAATATCCGGCCAGCCATCATTGTCGTAATCGATGAAAGCGACGCCCGAGCCGAGCGTCTCCGGCAAGAATTTCTTCCCGAACGCTCCATTGTTATGCGTGAAGCGAATGCCGGCGTGCTGAGTGACATCGCGAAAGGTCACCCCAGAGGCGTCCGGACCGCCGGCGTTATTGGCTGCGACTGCAGTTGCGAGCACAAAAACAGCCAATGACGCGGTGACTCCCCTCATTGTGTCCTCATTGTTCAATCGCGCCCGACGCCCAAAGCATCCGCGACGCGATTGATGTAATTGAACCAGGACGCGATCAGCGTAATCTGCAAGATGCCCCGGTCGTCGAAACCGACGGCCCTAAGGTTGGCGTGATCGTCCGGCGAAACGCGGGTCGCATCGTTGGTCAGCTTCACAACGTAATCGAGCATGGTGCGATCCTGCTCGCTGATTGGGGCCGACCGGTAATCCTTCTGAAGCGCCTCCACTAGCTCGTTGTCCAAAGTCACGCGACGCAGAAACTCTGCGTGGGATTCGATTCAATAGACGCACCGGTTCGTGACGGAAACCATGGTCGCAATCATCTCGTGCTGGCGGCGCTGCAAGGGCAGCTCCGGAGACATCAACGTCCCGAAGGTGCTGAAGGCATGAAAGAGAGCATCGGGGATCAGCGAGTGCGCCGCCACGATGCTCGAGCTCTGCCCGTTGTTTTCGGGATGCACCGGATTTGCGTACTCGATGGGATAGACCGCATGCTGCGCGAGCATCGCTTTCTTGACGCGCTCATCGTCCTCCATCGTCACAGTCTTGATCCAGGTCATGAATCAGGTCCTCCTGAGCTGAGGTTGGTGTGGAGTCAAAGTCAACCGCCAGGCCGATTTGCGGCGGTTGGTGGTAATGCGGCGGCACGCTTACCAGTCTTCGCGGGCGGATTCAGCGCAACGGAGACATGTTCGTGAATGGGCTGCCGTTCGTTATTGTCCTCTGGATGTGCCTGGCGGTAAGGTCCGGTGATGGCCTGCGATGATTCGTCGGCTTTGAACCGCAGATAACGTTCTTTATGCTCGTTCGCGCGCGCTTCGTCCCCGAGCCCGCTGTAGCAAAGCATCAGGTTGTAATGGGCCTGCAAATCCTCGGGGTCGATCGAGAGCGTCTGATCGAATTCCGCGACGGCCTCGGCGTACTTCTTCTGCAAAAATAAGATACGGCCCACTTCGTTGCGGACGACGCGGTCGCGCGGATATTGCGCCAATACGTCCCGCAGGCGCGAAATCGCGTCGACGTATTTTCCTTCTTCCTTCAAAATCCGCGCATAGAAGAAGTTCGCGCGAGCCAGCCCGGGTTTCAGCGCCAACGCCTTCTCCAGCACTATGCGCGCCCCGGCGGTGTCGCCTTCCTGCACCAAAGCGCGGCCGATGTTCACCCAGCCATCGGGATTTTGCGGGTCAATGTCTGCGGCTTTTTGAAATGCGACTGCCGCACCCTTCAGGTCGCCTTGCAAGAAAAGCCCGATGCCGTAATCGTTCCAGCGCGACCAATCCTCTTTCGCCAGGGTCACTTTCGGTTGCGGCGCCGCAGCACTTCGCGCAACGACATCCAGCGTCTTCGTGTCTTCGGCCACGGTGATAATCGGCAGGTTAGGAACCGCTTTTAACTCGCCCGAAATCGTCTTAGGGTCGACGCTTTTGAACAGCCATTTGCGGTCGTCGTAGTCCGGCGTCACGGCGTCGTGCGCTTGATTTGAATCCTGCGCGGCGGCAAATGCAAACTGCGTATTCCACCACATGAATTTCCGGTAGTTCAGCTTGGCGTGCAGGGTGATTTTTTCGCCGGCACTTTCTGGAATGTGCAGCCGGTAGTGCGCGGTGTCTGCGGCACCGGGCGGAATCAAATGCACGTAGACTGTAGCTCGATTGGCCCAGGCATTTCGCTTGTTGATCGGATTCCCGTGCGCATCGATGAGCAGCGAACGATAAAAGTGTGCTCCCTTTTCCACGGGACCCTTGCCGTCCTCTTCGACCTTGCCGCTCCAGAAGAGCGTCTGGCCATTTTCATCGATCGCCTGCAGTTCCAGCCATACATCGAAGGCATCGATGGTCCCACCGGGGAAGAAGTGGCCGACCTTGCGCGTTCGAACGACGACATCCACGCGCACGTCGTCGCCGCGTCGCACGGTGGCAGCCACGCGGCCCAGCGGCGCCGTAACAGCGCGCGCCTCGCCGGCCGGTCCGCTTGGCAGAGACGTGTCCGATTCCTCGCCAACCGCAAAAGAGGTAGACAGCTCCAGCCGACCCATTTTCGCAGCGGCTGGCGAAGAAACCTCATTCCCGGCGGGCGAGATCGCAAAAATATCCACGCTAAGCTGGTTGTCTTGCAAGAATTTCTGGCTCAGCTCGAGCTGCGTCTGATCGTGATTCGCCGTGGGCACCGCGGTGTTTGCGCCCGGGAAGCGGTGCGAGTGAACAAAGCCATCGATATTCCCGAGATCCGCTGAGCGCACCTGCGGCATGTGGCAATCGGCGCACATCATCGAATTCGCCGGATAGTAAAACGAGCGCGCGCCCTGGCCGGAGACACCGCTGGCCTGCCAGTTGTCGTACTCGTTGAAGCCGCGCACCCAGCGATAGTGGTTCACCGGAACGTCGAGGTGCACTTTGTGGCACGACGCGCAGAACTCCGCGGTCTGTGTGCGCATGAAGGGCTTCAGGAACGTCCGCCGGTGAGGCTCAGGATTCACGCGTACGAGAAAATCGTGCAAGGTGCGCACCAGGGGATTGTCGCTGGCCGCCAGCTCGTGCAGCTTCGGGTATTCCAACACGAAATCGCCCTGGCCCATGGTGCTCTTCACTTGCACGATGCTGTGGCACATAAGACAGCTCAGGCCGGCCTTGGCTTCGGGCCGGTCGACGATTTCCTTAATGGGCTTGTCGAAAAGGCCGCTGAAGAGCAGCGCCGGATCGTGGCAACCTGCGCACCATTTTGAAGAGCGTACGCCAGCAACGTCTTGCATGTATTCGATACTCTTGCGATACCACTGATTGTTGAACGATGAAAAGTGGTGCGCCGAGCTGTACCACTGCTTGTAAATGTCCTCATGGCAGCGCTGGCAGGCGTCCGACTGCATGAAATATTTTGCCGGGATGTAGCCGTTATGCTTCGTCTGCGCAGAGCTTGGAAAGAATTTCCCCTGCGGGCCGTCGCCTTCGCCGTCCATGGAAGCCGCGGGCATTTGCGGGTTCACGATGCGATTGGCGTTCCTCCACGGGACTTCGCGCGACCACCAGGCTCCCGCCGAAATCGCCGCAGTGGCAAGGACTAGTCCTGCAAATCGAAATACGCGCTGT
>WNFQ01003857.1_pt1 | contig 11387 bp, 10 predicted proteins | sample 5400171 | NCBI WGS metagenome assembly WNFQ01 (sample SAMN13153356, study PRJNA577476) | soil metagenome | isolation source: 20 cm soil under Madrone tree | place: USA:California | collected 2016-06-14 | reverse complement strand
TGCACGATTACGCTCTCGAAATCGTCAACCGTACGCGCAAGAGCGAACAGCTCAATCTTGGCGTCAGTCCGCGCGGCACACTCATGCTCCAGCGCGCCGCGCAAGCCCGCGCCTTCCTGGATGGCCGCGACTATTGCCTCCCCGACGATTTCAAGCAGCTAGCCGTTTCCGTCTTTTCTCACCGCGTCGTCGCCAGTTCGCGCCACGCCTCGCTGCAGAAAAAATCGGAAACCACGGATTCCGTTCTTCGCGATATCGTCGAGTCCGTTCCCGTTCCGCTGTGATTGCTAAGCTGTGAGCGTGCTGCCAACCATCTCGCGACTGTGGGCCAAGGCCGACCACTCCGCCGTCCGCGCCTTTCTCTTATCCATGACCGCGCTCGCGGCCGCACTTCTGCTGGCACTATATTCCGGTGCCGCTGCTGAACTGGGCCAACTCGCGATTGCCACCACTTCGGCATCGTGCTCGTCGCTCTAGCCGCGCTGAACACGGGAAACAATCTTCTCTTTCTGATTCTCTCCAGCCTCATTGCACTTGTTTTGATGTCCGGGATTCTTTCTTCCATCACGCTTTCGGGCGTTGGAATGCGCCTCGTGCTGCCCCAACACATTTTTGCCGGACAGCCGGTTCGCGCGATGGTCGAACTCGAAAATGAAAAGCTGACACTGCCGTCGTTTTCGCTGCGCGTCGAAGCCACTAAGTCCAAACACGGCCCGGCCGCGGCGCTGCTCGATACTCCGGTCTATTTTCCGTACCTCCCCAAACATGATTCAGTGCAGCAAACCATTCCTGTGACGTTTCCGCGCCGCGGCGTCTATCGCCAGGAAGCTTTCCGCATCCTCACTCGTTTCCCCTTCGGCTTTCTGCGCAAAGCGCGCCAATTGAATTTGAAAACGGAAGCGCTCGTCTATCCTTCGGTGGAACCTAGCCCGGAATACCTGGAAATCTTGCAAGGCCTTCAAGGGGCTCTTGAAAGCATCACCAAAGGCCGCGGGCAGGATCTCTACGCGCTGCGCGGTTACGTCCCCACGGACAGCGCGCGCCACGTTCACTGGAAAGCTTCCGCGCGTTCCGGTTCCTTGATGGTTCGTGAATTCACCCGCGAAGACGATTGCCGTGTCCTCCTCGTTCTCGATCCGCATCTGCCTGAGGAGGAATTTTCCAGGATGAAGCACGCGATCCCTGCGATCCACGAACATTTCGAGCGCACCGTCACCATTTGCGCCAGCTTGGCCTGGCACTTTTACGAAAAGAACTCGCTGTTGCAGTTCCGTACCGCCGGGGTGGAAACTCTTCTCGCCCCCGCCGACGAACTTATTTTCGCCATTCTCCAGCACCTGGCCCTCGCGCAACCTCTGCCGCCCGATCCGGATCAAAAGCTCATGGCCGATCTCGCGGGGCTGCCCGATCTTTTCAAAATCATCGTGACCTGCAAGCCCCACGGCTCCATTCCCGCCTCTGTGTGGAGCTCCTCCTACGTCATCTTCCTCGGCGACCAGCAGGACTGATCGCCGAAAAGCTTTTTTTGGAGAGCGGCGGCTCGCCGCAGCTTTTCTTGCGAGCGCGCTCACTGGTCGCGAGTGCGCCGGTTTTTTGGAGAGCGCGCGAATCGCGGCCCAGGAGCAGACATCGGTCGTAAGAAAAGCGGGAGCAAGCTCCCGCACTCCGAGTCCAACCACTGACGTACAACTGTGCGAGAATATCCTGGCAGAATGCTCAAAGGCCGCGAACTCGCCGCTTTTCGTAAACAACTCCTCGGCTGGTTCCGCCAATTTCAGCGCGACCTGCCGTGGCGACGCACCAGCGATCCCTATCGCATCTGGCTTTCCGAAATCATGCTGCAGCAAACGCGCGTTGCGGCCGCGATCCCTTATTACGAGCGGTTCTTACAGCGATTCCCGGACGTTCACTCGCTCGCCACTGCGCCGCAAGAAGAAGTGCTGGGCTTGTGGTCCGGCCTCGGGTATTACAGCCGCGCGCGCAACGTGCAAAAAGCCGCGCAGCAAATCGTCGCGAAATACGGTGGACGATTCCCGGAACGCTTGGAGGACGCTCTTGCCCTGCCGGGAATTGGAAGCTACACGGCGGCGGCAATTCTGAGCATTGCGTTTGCGCAAAAATACGCCGTCCTCGATGGAAACGTCGCGAGAGTCCTTGCGCGTATTGGTGCGGTACGTGGCGACCTTCGGGAGTCGAAGCGCTGGCAAGAATTACAAGAAACCGCGGACGGCCTGCTCGAACCGAAATCACCGGGCGATTGGAACCAAGCCATGATGGAGCTGGGTGCGACGCTGTGCACTCCAAAATCACCCCAATGCCTGCTCTGCCCCGTCATGAAATTTTGCGAAGGGCGCAAACTGGGCATCGCCGAATGCTTGCCTGAGAAACGAAAGAAGCGCGCCACCGTGGACGTGACTCTAGCCGCGGCCGTCTTCTCCGACAAAAAAGGCCAGACGCTTCTTCTTCCGCCGCCGCAGAACTCAAACGAGAAGGCTTCCGCCGATCACATTCCGACGCTGGTTTCAAGAATGTGGCATTTCCCCACGGTGTCGGTGAACGGAGATCCCGCCAGATACCTCCTCGCGTTTCTCCGAAGACTATTCTCGAACATGCAAATCAACAAAACGCAGCTCGCCCCAGCCGGGAAGATTCGCCACGCGGTGACGTACCGCGCCATCACCGTCCTGCCCTTCCTCATCGATTTAAAAAATCTCCCGCGCCTCTCAGGCGCAAAACAGGTTCCGCTAAGTAACCTCTCGGGCTTGCCTGTTTCCAATCTCACCCGGAAAGTAGCTCGCGCCGCACTGGAAGCCTCCGTTCTTGCTGCGGCCAAGCGCGGAGAGTAATCCTTTCGCCCCGCTTCGTTCCCCGCAAACCCCGCAGATGCTACGATAAAAAGTCTGCCATGGCCGCCATCCTCTCAGTTGCGAATGAACGCGCTCTGCCCGCCGAGCGTTTCTTCCGCACTTCGCTAACTCTGCTGATGCTCACGTCGACGCTGACGCTCGTCAGCACCGGCAAGCTGGACATCATAACGAGTTTCGTGGCTCCGCTGATCGTGGTGTACAAAGGTCTTCGCTGGTGGCACGGACGGCCAGCGGAACTGACCCACCGCACTGCAACCTGGTGCGTGCTGGGATACCTGGCGTTCTTTCCCGTAGATGCCCTGGTGCTTTCGCGTTTCTCGGTCGGAAATTCAGCCAATCCGCCGCTATTCGCTATGCTTCTCGCAGCGGTTCATTTTCTGATTTTCGTTAGCATCGTGCGTTTTTATAGCGCGGTTACGGACCGCGATGCGCTGTTCCTTGCGATGCTATCTTTCGCGGGGATTCTGGCCGCTGCCGTGCTCACGGTCGACACGACTTTCCTGGTTCTTTTTTTCGTCTTTCTCCTGTTTGGCGTTTCCACTTTCATCGGGATGGAACTGCGCCGCGGAGCCGCTGGGGCCGTCTCGCCCGCCGTCCACCTGCACACTGCACGCGACCGGAAATTAAATCGCGCCCTTTGCTTTTCCGCTCTCAGCGTGGCCGTGGGATCGATCGCGCTTGGCGGCGTGCTGTTTTTCTTCTTTCCGCGTTTCAGCGCGGGCTATCTCGGCCGGGCTAGCTTCAATTCCTCGCTGATGTCGGGTTTCACGGAAAACGTCGAGCTAGGCCAGATCGGCGAGATCAAGAAGAATTCCGCGGTGGTCATGCGCGTGCAAACCGGCAAGCCCATCGGTTACGACCGGCTGCGCTGGCGCGGCATCGCGCTTACAAATTTCGACGGCAAACGGTGGACCACCTCAGAGCGCAGCACGCAAAAATTGCAGCCGGGCGAGGATGGCTGGATTCACACCGCCGATTCGCCTCAAAAAAATGATACGCCCAAGCCGGGAATGATCTACACAGTGTATCTGGAGCCGTTGGCTACTGACGCCATTTTCATTCCCGGCAAAGTCATTTCTCTCAAAGGAAATTTCACGGGTGAAGGCGGCAATTCGTTCAGCACGATCCGCCGCACCTATATTCTTCGTGATTCCACGGATACGCTGCTGAATCCCTTTCACAACTACACGGCTATCAGGTATGCGGGTTTTTCGCTGTTGCCCCCGATGGACGCCACGAAACTCCGCACGGCTCCCACGGAATATTCGAAAGATATCACTTCGACCTACCTTCAGCTTCCCGATGCGCTGGACCGGCGTATCCCCGAACTGGCCAGGCAGGCCACGAAATACGCCAAGACGCCGTTTGACAAAGCGCTGGCGATCGAAAATTTCCTGCGCAATCGTTACACCTACACTTTGAATTTGACTGGAAAACCCGGAGACGATCCGCTGGCCCATTTCCTGTTCGAAACCCGCGGGGGCCACTGCGAATATTTTGCATCGTCAATGGTTATCATGCTGCGAACGCTCGGCATTCCTTCGCGCGAGGTCAATGGTTTCCTGCCCGGCGAATATAACGACCTCGGCGGAGACTACATTGTTCGCGCCAGCGACGCGCATAGCTGGGTAGAAGTCTACTTTCCAGGCATGGACTGGCAAGTTTTCGATCCTACGCCGGCGATTGCGGAGAATGATGCCGGTTTTCTGACGCGCCTCGGGCAGTACGCCGACTGGGCGCAGCTCACCTGGAGCGAATGGGTGATCGGGTATGACTTCGGGCACCAGGTCGCGCTGGCGCAAAACTTGCAGCGCAGTTCGCGCGATATGTCGGAATCGATGCGCGCGTGGTACGCACGGCAGCAGATGCGCGGCCGGCGGTGGATGAGGTCCTGGCATAACCGGATTAGCATTCTGATTCCACTCGTGGTTCTGGTGTTCCTGACGGTGCTCCGCTTCGATGCGCTGTCAGCGATGCTGAGGCGCTGGTGGTTGACGTGGCAAGTGCGGTCCGCGAAGGCGGCGCGTTCGAATCCGCATCTGGCGTCGAAGCTGTACGCGGAACTTCTGCGTATGTTGGCGCGGCGCGGGCTGATCCGGGAAGTGTCGCAGACGCCGCTGGAATTCGCGGCCGCCGTGGAGGCGCCGAATCTGGCGCCGGCGGTCCGGGAGTTTACGCAGCTCTACGCACACACTCGCTTCGGCGGCGCGCCTTGCGATACCACACGATTACGCCAATTGCTTGATCATATCCGCACGGCGTTGCGGGCACGCTGAAGACTCAATACGCCTTGCCAAGACGGGGCGCAGTCCGCCGGGGCGGAAGCCCCTACAAACACCCAATTGAAGGCTCGTGTTACAATTGAAAATTGCGCAAAGGCGCAAATTCACAGCCTATGACCAAGGTCGGATTCGTCAGCCTGGGATGCCCGAAGAACCTCGTGGATAGTGAGGTTATGATGGGTATTCTCGCGCGCGAAGGGTATGAATTGACACCGCGTGCGGATGAAGCCGAAATTCTGGTAGTGAATACTTGCAGTTTTATCGAGGCGGCGCAAAAAGAGTCAGTGGACGCCATTCTGGAGATGGCGGAGCACAAGAAATTCGGCGCGGCAAGAAAACTGATTGTGGCGGGCTGCCTGGTGGAGCGGTTTCGCGCGCAAATTCTGGAGCAGGTGCCGGAAGTGGACGCGGTAGTGGGCACCGGCGAAGTGGAACGGATCATGGAAGCGGTAGAGGGTGATTTGCGGGTGCTTCCCGCGCAACCGCCCGCGTTTTTGTATCACGATTTGACGCCGCGGATCGTGACCACTCCAAAGCACGCGGCGTATATCAAGATCGCGGAAGGCTGCGATCATCCTTGCACGTTCTGCATCATCCCGCAGCTCCGCGGTGCATTTCGGAGCCGGCGATTCGAATCGGTGGTGCGCGAAGCGGAGAATCTGGCAAGGGCGGGAGCGCGGGAAATCACGCTGATCGGGCAGGACACGACTTCCTATGGCGAAGATCTCGGCTTAAGGGATGGCCTCGCGAAGTTATTGGAAAAGTTGGCGCAGACCGAGGAATTGCTATGGGTGAGATTTCTTTACGCATATCCGAATCGCGTGACGCAGAAATTGCTGGATACGATTGCGGCGCATCCGCGGCTCGCGAAATACATGGACATGCCGCTGCAGCACGCCAGCCGCAAGGTGCTGGCGAGGATGAAGCGTGGTTCAAATGGCGATGCGTTTCTGAAATTGCTGGAACGCATTCGAACAACCATTCCTGGAGTTTCGCTGCGCACTTCTTTCATCGTGGGCTTCCCTGGCGAAACCGAAGCGGATTTCGAGGAGTTGTGCGACTTTGTGAAGGCGGCGAAGCTTGATTGGATGGGCGTATTTGAGTACTCCGACGTGGACAATGCGGGGAGCTACGCGTTGAACGAAAAAGTGGATGCGGAAACGATTGGCGATCGCCGCAACCGTTTGATGGCCATTCAGAAGAAAATCTCGCGGGAAAATTTGCGGGCGAGATATTTACGTGCCAGGCCGCGTGCTTCCAAAGATCGATTGTTTACGGCGCTGATTGAAGGGCCTTCGAAGGACAATCCGCTGGTGTGGGAAGCTCGGCTGGAGGCAATGGCTCCGGAGATCGATGGCAAGCTGTACCTCACAGACATCGAATTGGCGGGTGGAGGAGTCGCGGAAGCTGGGGATGTCGCGCGAGTTGAGATTACCAAGACGGATGACTATGACTTGATCGGGCGGGTGGCGGAAATACTGCCGCGTCCTAGTGCAAGGGCGGAGTTCGGTACAGTGCCAATGCCACCGGTTCCGGCCGCTGAAAAACTTCATCGCATTGCTACTGGGGCACCCCTCCGCGTCCTTGGCTGAGATATACTCTCCTTTTGAAGATTACGATTCCCTAGCCCGTGCTATAGCTGTGGCTATTCTGCGTGGTTTCTCAACACAGAGGGCAAAGAGAACACAGAGAAGAAGCACTCGCGATGAAACACAAATGCCCAATTTGCAAGGCGGAGACGGACTCGGCGGTCCACGCGGACTTCCCCTTTTGCAGCGAGCGTTGCCGGGATCGCGACCTAGGGAACTGGGCCACGGAAAAATACGTTGTGTCCGAACCCGTCTTCACTGAAGAAGACCCCGGTGAAGGCGAAGCAAATACGATCGTCCTTCCCTTGGACGAAGACTTGGAAAGCCGGAATGACTCCGACCACTGAAGGCCAGGCGACGCCCGGAGCACTGGGTAAGAAGCCGCGGCTCGCGATTGCGATCGCCACGGCTTGTGGCGTAGGCTACCTTCCCAAGGCGCCGGGGACGTTTGGCTCGCTGGTTGGAGTGGCCACCGCTTTTCTTTCTTCAGTTTTTTTCTTGCAACCGGCGTCCGTAAGAGCTTTATTTTCGTTGCACCCCGATTACGAGACCGTTTTAAGAAATGAACTCTTCCCGCTTCCAGGAACCAACGTCCACAACGCGGTGCTGGCCTTGCCCATATTCTTCGCGCTGGGCTTATTTGTCGTCCTGGGGGCGATCGGGGTATGGAGCGCATCGCGAGCGGCGACTTACTCAGGAATTGAAGATCCGCAATTTGTGGTCATCGATGAAGTCGCTGGGCAGCACCTAGCCTTGTTGCTGCCGCTTGTTCCCATTGCGCTGCCGCACTTGACCGCGCACATGGATCTCTCCGGCTTCACGATCTTCTTCGCGCTGAGCTTGGTGAATTGGAAATATCTTCTACTCGGTTTTATACTTTTTCGCGTGTTCGACATCTGGAAGCCCTGGCCTGTCCGCCGGCTGGAAAAACTGCCGGGGGGGTGGGGAATCATGGCCGACGACTGGATGGCGGGCATCTACGCTGCAATTTTGCTGCGTGTGGCGCTACACTTTGGGCTGCTGACGTTTTACATTGGCTGGGTATGAAATTTGGGTTCGGCTCTTCGGCAGAAAAAAACGGGATTCCGCACATAGAGCGAGTTGCGCCCGCCGCGGCCATTCCCGGCGGCGAGATGACGATTCATGGGCGGGGCTTCGTTTCACGGACACAGTCGCGTCCGCTGGTGCGCTTTGGGGATGCCGAAGCCGGCGTCGCGTTGGCCTGCGAGAATCGTGTGGTGGCGCGGGTTCCGGAAGGCGCGAGCGGTGGTGTGGTGCGGGTGGCCGCGGGCGAGCACGAAAGCCAGCCGCACCCCGTGCACATCGGGCTGCAAATCGCGGACAACCTGCATCCGGTGGCGAATCCTGCGGTGGATCTGGACGGCAATATTTATGTAACGTTTTCCGGGCAGCGCGGGCAACGAGTTCCCGTTTCGCTCTACAAAATCACGGCAAATTACAGCGTCAAGCCGTTCATCACTTCGCTGGTCAATCCCAGCGGCCTGGCATTAGACCGCATGGGCAACCTCTTTGTTTCCTGCCGCAATGACGGGACGATTCATCGCATCACGCCCGAAGGCCGCGGCGAGCAGTGGATCGAAGGCATGGGCATAGCGACGGGGCTGGCGTTCGATCCCAACGGCAATTTATACGTTGGCGACCGCAGCGGGACGGTTTTTAAAATCAGCCCGAGCCGAGAAATTTTTGTTTTCGCCACGATGGAGCCATCAGTCGCGGCGTATCACCTGGCGTTCCATCCCAGTGGCGATTTGTACGTCTCAGGCCCGACGACTTCCAGCTTCGACCGGATCCACCGCATCACGCAGGGCGGCGAAGTGAGCGTTTTCTTCCGCGGGCTGGGACGGCCGCAGGGAATCACTTTGGATCGCGACGGAAATCTTTATGTGGCGGCTTCCTACGGAGGGCGCCGCGGCATTGTTCGAATTACGGAGCAAGGTCAAGCTGAGGTGGTTCTCAGCGGCTCGGGTATTGTGGGCATGGCGTTGCAGCCTTCCGGCCGCGCGATTGTTGCTACGACGGATTCTCTCTTCACGCTCGATTGGGACGTTCGTGGCCTGCCTTTGATCGGATAATTGAACAAGATGAAAGCGGAAATCATCGCGGTTGGCTCGGAAATGCTGACTCCGGACCGCATGGACACCAACTCGCTCTTCTTGACGGAAGAGCTGAACAAGCTCGGCATCGAGGTGGTGCGAAAATCGATCGTCGGGGACAATCGCGATTATCTGAGCGCGGCGTTTAAGGAAGCGCTCGATCGCGTCGAGCTGGTGATCGCTTCGGGCGGGCTGGGTCCCACGGAAGACGACCTGACGCGCGAAACCCTTGCCGACCTTCTTGGCCGCAAGTTGAATCTCAACAATGAAATTCTGCGGTACATCGAAGGGCGCTTCCGTCAGCTGGGCCGAGAGATGCCGGCAGTGAATGTGCGGCAAGCGATGGTGCCCGAAGGCGCTGCGGTGCTGGAAAATCCGCGCGGGTCGGCGCCGGGGTTGTGGATCGAGGATGCGGGGCGGATTATTGCGCTGCTGCCCGGGCCGCCACGGGAATTAAAGCCCATGTATCTGGAACAGGTTTTGCCGCGGCTGCAGAGGCGCAGTTCGGGCATTCGAATGTTTCACCGGGAATTGCGCGTTGCAGGCATGGGTGAATCGGGCGTGGAGCAGCGCATCAAGCCGATTTATACGCGCTATGCCGACGTGAACACGACGATCCTCGCGGCGCCGGGAGAAATACAAATTCATTTGCGGATGTGGACCGGCGACGCAGCGCACGCGCAAAAAACGCTGGACGAAATCGTACAGGGATTCGAAATCGCGCTGGCCGACCGGATTTACTCGCAAGACGGTTCTTCAATGGAAGAAGTGGTGGCGGGCCTGCTGACGAGAAACAACTCCACGATCGCGGCGGCGGAAAGCTGCACGGGCGGATTGCTGGCGCAGCGGTTGACGAGCATCGCGGGCAGCTCGTCGTATTTTCTGGGTGGCGTGGTGAGTTACAGCAACGAACGGAAGACGGCGTGGGCGGATGTACCGCCGGAAATAATTCAGTCTAAGGGGGCAGTCAGCAGCGAAGTGGCGATTGCGCTGGCGGAGGGCATTCGCCGAAACGTCGGGAGCACGCTGGGCGTGGGCATCACCGGGATTGCGGGACCGGGCGGAGGGAGCGAGGAAAAACCAGTGGGCACGGTGCACATTGCGCTTTCGCATGCTGGGGGCATCAAGGAGCGCGGGGTGGTTTTTCCGGGCGACCGCGAAGCGATTCGGTGGCACGCTTCGCAACTGGCGCTCGATCTGGTGCGAATTCATTTTCTGTATAATGGCGGGGAGCCGCCGGCGCGCATGGCCAAAAGGTCCTGACCACCGATGCGTTTGTTCGTCGCGCTGGAGATTCCCTCGACGGTGCGAGAACATCTAGCGGAATTAGTGAACTCGCTTCGCGCCGTTTCGCCGAGAACTCGCTGGGTGCGTCCGGAAAATCTTCATGTGACGCTGAAATTCATCGGTGAAGTTCCTGAGACACAACTTGCTTCCATTCGAACTGCTTTGGCTCAGGTGCGCTCCGATCGACCTGTCACGCTCGGTTTTGGTGGGCTGGGATTTTTCCCAAATGAACGGCATCCGCGCGTTTTCTGGGCGGGCATCGAGGCTTCGCCGAATCTGAAAACTCTCGCGGCGGATATTGAAAAGGCAACGGAAACACTCAGCATCGCCCGGGAACAAAGGCCATTTTCACCGCATCTGACGCTTGCGCGGTTCGAGCCGCCTCGACTGCCAGACAATCTTCGAGTCGCGATCCAGCAAAATGTTGGCCGCGAGTTTGGTTCGCTGCGCACGCATCAATTTCATCTAATCGAAAGCAAGCTAAAACCGTCCGGCGCAGAGTACACTACGGTCGAAAGTTTTTCGTTCGCGGCGGAGGCCTGATCAGCGCATGTTCTCGGCGTGGATACCTGCCACTTTTCTTGCGATTCCTTTCGCAGCGTACCTTCTTGGCTCGATTCCCTTCGGACTACTACTCGCAAAAGTATTTGGCGGCGGGGACGTGCGAAAAGCCGGCAGCGGAAACATCGGGGCGACCAACGTCACGCGCGTCGCCGGCCCTCTGGCGGGAATTCTCACGCTGATTTTTGACACCGCGAAGGGCGCGGCAGCGGTCTGGCTCGCGGCGCGCGCCACCAACGACAGCGCGACATGGATGATGACCTCTGCTTTCTCCGTTTTGCTCGGGCACTGCTACCCAGTATGGCTGAAGTTCAAGGGTGGCAAAGGCGTGGCCACGGCTCTCGGCGTTTTTCTTGCGCTATCACCGCTCGCCGCGGTCAGCGCGTTGCTGCTCTTTATTCTTTGCGTCGCCTACTGGCGCTTTGTCTCGCTGGGGTCCGTTGCTGCGGCCGCGGCGATGCCGCTGCTGATTTATTTTTTGTGGGCTCCAGGTCACGCGCCACCGATCGTGATTGACCTGGGGACGCTGGCCATCGCGGGGCTGGTGATCTTCAAGCATGGCGGCAATCTTCAGCGCCTCGTCGATGGTACCGAACCGCGCTTTTCCTTCGGCAAAAAGAAAGAAACGGAATGACGAAAATTGCCATTCTCGGCGCGGGCGGCTGGGGCACGGCGCTAGCAATCGTG
>WNFQ01007492.1_pt1 | contig 11391 bp, 8 predicted proteins | sample 5400171 | NCBI WGS metagenome assembly WNFQ01 (sample SAMN13153356, study PRJNA577476) | soil metagenome | isolation source: 20 cm soil under Madrone tree | place: USA:California | collected 2016-06-14 | reverse complement strand
ACAAGAGTTCCAATAGGGTTTTGCCCGGCACAATGGCTTCCAGATAGCGAAGGACTTGACCCATCGCGATTCCGGGATCGCCTTTTTCCAGCCGATACGCCGTGTTTCGTGACAGGCCAGCCCGCAGTGCCGCTTGGTCCTGTTTCATGCCGCGAGCGATCCGTAAGCGCGCCAGGGCCGCCCCCAGCTTTTTCGCTTCGGCAGCCTGGCTTGAGTTCAGGAGTGCGGATTGGGTGACTTTCATACTCGTTTAACCAAGCCTTGATCGCCTAACGCTCGATTAATCGAGCCTATCTTAAGGCTAGCGGTGACCAAAGAGCAAGCATGTCTAGCCTCTAAAATCGCTCTTTAAGCCGATAATGATCGATTAATCGATCTAAGACGGCTCGTATAGAGGGCCTCGCTAGGAATTCGGTCTGGCCTTCCGGCCATAGAGCGGCCGAGCCACCTGTGCCGACCGACCAAAACGACCGTGTCGTCACGCAGGGCCACTGCAGGACCTCGGGATCGAAGTTCGCAGTCACGAAGTGAATCCTGACGAGGATCCAAGCCGCCCACGAATTGATTTGTCTTTTCATGCTCGATCCCACTCGGCGACGCCTAAGCGAGCGCTTAGGCTTCGGAGCTTGCGGACGTGGTGAAGCAACCAAGCCCGACCAGGGTAGCCTCGACCGCTCATCCAGCGGGGTGTGGGGCTCTTGCCCAAGAGCGGCTATGAACCGAGCTTTGTCCATTCGTACGGGTTCGCGCCACAGGTAGCGCATCTCGCGGAACGTAGCGACGAACGGCGAAGTCAGCGTTAGCAGCCACCACGGAAAAGCGGAGACCCCGTGGCTTCCGACCAGTTCGGCGCGCAACCACTCGCTGGATCGCCTCGGCCATTTGCGAGCCGTCTGCATCCCAGTGACCGGCCATATGGAACGTGGCGAACGGTCCGAGCGAATCACGACGCGCGAGCAGCTCGACCATCGTGCGTGCCACATCGGGAAGGTAGGACCACTGGTGCCCGACACCGCGGCCGCCGGGATTACTGACTGCCGTGACCGGCTAGAACCGGTCGATCGCACCGGCGCTCCAACTCACCCGGTACCTGTCATTCGCGATATCGGGCACGAGATAGAGTACGTTGGCACACGCAAATTTGCGGACGGGCACCAGTGCCGTCGACGGCGTAAGATTCTGTGAAAGCGGTCAGACGCCCTGCGATGACATCGCCAGTGAGAAGCGGTTTCTGTCTACGGCGTTACGTGGCAGGAGCACTCTGCGCGCTCCTGCTCTTGTCCGGGTCGTCGTGGCCAGAATCCGTCCCCGACGCGAAGCCTCTAACCGCAATTCTCCTCATCGCGCGAGACGATCTGCCCGATTCCAATTTCGCGGACTCGGTTGTGCTCGTGATGAACAACCTCGCTCCAGCCCCGGTCGGCATCATCATCAACAGGCCGATGGCGATTCCTGTCTCGCGTCTCTTTCCCGATCTCAAGCGCCTCGCGAAGGTGCGCGACAGGGTGTACTTCGGCGGACCCGTTGACTTAGGGTCCGTGTGGTTCCTGTTTCACGCCGCCGCGCCGCCCGAGCACGCGATCCAAGCCTGTGACGGAGTCTACTTGAGCGCGGACCGGCAGCTGCTGCTCCAGCTACTTGGTCGCGACAATCCCGTGGACGGTCTGCGGATCTTCGTCGGCCACGCCGGCTGGGCACCGGGTCAACTTGAGGCCGAGATCGCACAACGCGACTGGACTCTCAAGCGCGCCGGGATGGAGGCGATCTTCAGCGACAAGTCCGAGCACCCCTGGCCCTCGCCGCGGGTCCCAAAGCGCGGCACTTAGCGACCCGCGTCTGCTCGACATGTGACGTTGTCAACGGTGACCTTCCACCCAGTCGGGAGCGCATCGATATCGTTGTCGGCTCGAAGGCCAAATGTGCACAGCGGGCAGTGAGGCATTGCACCGAAAAGCGGGGATGAAAAAAGGCCGCTGTGGCGGCCAATTTCACGGAGCATCGCGCCGTTCTTACATTTTTACTAGCGAGGATTGAGTTGCAACACACTGCCACTTTCCATTAGGCATTTTCACCCATGTATCGGTCCAGCGGTAATGACCGTCCAAAGGCTTGCCCTTCTCGTCGGTGCCCTTACCTACCCACAAGCCCGTTGCTATGGCCGTATCGCCGAATACCGTTACTTGCACATTTTCGTTTTCGGCACTGACGAATTTGCTCGCTTTCGCATCCGCCAGCGCCTGGACCTTGTTGGTAACTTTCCCGTCGGCTCCGGTGCTCACGAACTTGTCGGCCAGCAACGGGGCGACTAGGTCGGGATTATTCGTCTGTTGCGCCTGAAGCCACTGATTTTCCAGTGCCGCGATGGCTTTTTCAGTCCCGCCACTGGTCTGCTGAGCTTGCAACAATGCAGCGCTCCCCAGTGAAAGCAAACCGAGTAGACATGACACCCAGGTGTTCTTCATAGAGCTCCCCTTGCTTTATTGGATTCTAAAAAAGTTGGCCAGAAAATCAGGTGGCCGATGTGCTCATTCATTAAATGCTCGTGACAGGAAAATGTCTATTGGGTTTGTAGGCTTGTATCAGGGACCATCGGCCGCAGCGGGTCAGATAGCGCCATCCGGCGTCATGCGGCCGTAACCCGCCGCTCGCGTGCTCAGATTGCCGGCGTGCTGCTTATCGATGGTACGCCCGCAGCGTCCAACGCGATCCTCGCCAGGTCCGCTTCGACCCTCGTCGGATAGGTCTTGATGGTTTTCATCGATAGCTGCGCGTGGCGTGGAAAAGGCGCCATGGGGTCATGCGGCCGCCAATGAGAAATACGAGCGGCCCGCCCGGTCACACCCACCGCCTCACCCGTGCCTTGTAGGCGCGATACGCATCCCCGAACTTGCGTTCCAGATAGCGCTCCTCGCGCGCAACGACGCCGACATTGATCACCCATAACAGCGGCACCACCAGCACGATCGCCCATAGGCTTCCCGCCGCGACGCTCAACCCCAGGTAGACCAGGGTCGTTCCCAGATAGAGTGGGTTTCGCGTCCGCCCATAGATGCCATCGACGACGAGCGCCGTCGTCGGCAGGTACGGCGGAATGTTGGTACCGGCGGCCACAAAGCGCCGCGTGCCCATGCCGATCATCACGAAGCCGCCCGCCGCGAGCGCGGCGCTGGCCAGGTAGCGCGTGAGCGCGTGCGCTGCCAGAAACGGGAGCGGAACGAACGCCTCGAGCACCGTCGCCGCCGCCAGGAAGCGGAAAAAGATCAAAGGCGGCAGCGCGATGACGCCGGCCACGTCGGCCGCGCCCGATCCGCCCGCCGCCGACGCCTTCCCGCCATCCGATTGTGGGGCCGCCGCTGCGCCACCCGCCGCCCGCATGGCAAGGCGGATGCCGAACAGGATCGACAGGACGGCGGTGCCGCCCGCGAGGATCAGGACCGTTTCGGAAATTGCCATGGATTTGACTCTTCAATTCTGGCTCAGCGGCTACGAGACAAAACGGGGGCACGAGGTCGGCGTGATAGACCTGCAGGACGGCAGCGGCGCCACCGTCAGTGGCCCCGCCGGCGACTGCAGCGGCGGCGACTGCCGACTTGGCCGCGGCAAAAGCCTTCTTTACGTTCGGATATGCATCGCCACTGGACACGGGCGAATCGACGTCCAGAACCGTCACCTGGCTGCCCGGCGCATTCATTGCCCAGAGTTCCTGCATCAGACGCGTATTGAAGTAGAACACCGACGGATCCGCGTTGCCGGCGCAGAGCAGCATGGGCGCAGTAGGCGACCAGTTCCTGAGATCATTCGTTTTCAAGTCCTGCCGCAGCGTGTTTGCCGGACTCGCGGGCGGCGCGCCTGTTGTCCTGTTCGGGAATCCGCCGTCGGGCGCAGCCTGGGCATCGCGCAGGTAGCTCAGACGATAAGCGTTGGTCACCAGATTGCCCGTGCCGAATCCCGCTGCGAACATCCCGGCCAGCTGTGCCGGCGCGGTCGCTGGGGTTATGGAAGCGAACTCGGGGGCCGGCGGGGTGCTGCTGAACAGGGCGCTTTTGGGCAATCGTCCCTGTGCGATGAGGGTATTGACGTCGGTCGTGTTGGGGAGGAGGGAATCGATTCCGGATGCATAGGCAGGTTCGAAGACTTCGGTCGGATTGGAATAAAGATTGCCGTACGCGTGCTGGTAGCTCGATGCCACCATGATGAAGTCTTCAGTGGCACCGTCATCAACCTGGCCCATGAAGACTGCGTCCCCGAAGGCGGACAGAGCGTAGGGGCCCGACATCGGCGCAGAGGCCGTCACCGTGATACCGGCTGCTTGCAACGCGCGGTGAGTGGCCATGGCGACATAACCGCCTTGCGAGTAGCCAGTCACGAACAGTTTGTAATTGTCCGCAACGTTCACAGCGGACAATCCGCTGTGCGCTGCAGTCAGCGCATCGATCATGTCGCCGGATTGTTGATCCGCATTGAGATACGGATGGTAGCTCAGATTTGAAATGTCATATCCGGCGTAGTTCGGAGCGACCATGATATAACCACGAGCGGCACAGACCGCGGCGAGCGCCAGGCCTTCCCAGCTCTGGTTTGCCAGATCGGCAATGTTGAACGCCTTGCTCACCCGCTTCCCGTGTGCGTAGAGCACGATCGGGTGCGGCGCCTGGCATATAGGGTCGGAGCCGGTGGGGATCATGAGTGCCGCGGAGGCCGTGGTGGCCTCACCCCGGGCCCCGACGGTTTGGTACTCCAGATAATACGTATCAACGGAGCATGTCGGCGCGAGGGCGAACTGCAACACCACTTGGCCTTGCGTGCTGCTGCTCAGCGTGGAGAGCAGCTCAGAGGCTGAGAGCGAGCTCAGTCTGCGCGGCGGACTCTTGATGAGCTGCCCGCGCCCGGACGACATCTGCGGTGGCGTTGACGGCGCGTTTCCGCCGCCTCCGCCGCCGCACGCGGCCGTTAGCAGCGATCCAGCGATGATCAGCGGTAGGAGACGCTTTGGTCGAAACACCACCGTCTGCCTTCGTCTGCCTTTGGGGGTTCGACGCCGAATACGGGCTCGCGCCACGAAACCGCCTTTGAAAACCAGGTGTCTTCTCGTTACTTCCGCAGTTTACTACGCTAGGGGTCGGGTGGCCTCGATCACGCCTGTGCACCTAAACCTCTTCGGATTTGCGTCTGCATCCTGATTCTTTGAGCAAATCCGACGACGGCCGTGTCCAATATTTCGCCGACCAGCGGATAGATAGCCCACTGAATGGCCGAGCAACGATCAGATAATATTGGACGCCATGAGCAGCCCCATCATCCGCCTGCCGTGAAACCCATCTCCAACACCGCCTTCTACTGTTGCGGCATCCGCATGCGCGACGCCGAGACCCCGCATCCGATTTGCGGGGATAGGTTCGCGAAGCTCTTCATGAACGATCACGGTATGGAGATCTTCAGCCGTTTCACGGGCGAGCGCGGCCCGAACGTGAGCAACGTAGCGCGTGCGCGTTACATCGATGACCTGCTACGAACGCGGCTAACCGCGAATCCCGAGCTCAAAGTGGTGGTAATCGGCTGCGGTTTCGACAGCCGTGCCTTTCGCCTCAAGGGCGGGTCGTGGATCGAGCTCGACGAACCCCAGCTCATCGCCTACAAGAACGAACGTCTGCCAGCGGCGAAGGCACCCAATCCATTACGCCGGATCGCGATCGATTTCGAGGAAGAATCGCTTCAGGAAAAGCTGCAACCGCATGCGGGCGCCGCGCTGACCGTCTTCGTCCTCGAGGGGGTGACCATGTACATCACGGCCGAATCTCTGCGCCTGACTCTCGAGATCCTCCGCTCGCTGTTCAGAAACCATCAGGTCATCGCAGATCTCATGACTCACGGATTCATTAACACTTACGGCGGGACCATCAAGCGCATCATTGCGCAGCTTGGCGCCGAGATGATCCCCAGCAACCAGCCGGCGCTGCCTTTTGAGCAAGCCGGTTATCGCCAGGTTTCCTCGCGTGAGATCGCCAGCGCCGCCTTGGGCTATCGCTCCCTGGAGTGGCTCGCGCCAATCCTGCGTCTGTTCTTCGGGGGGCTCTTCAGCGGCTACACCGTGCGCGTGTTTGAGCCGCCTTGAATGGTGGTGGCCAGGGGCGGAATCGAACCACCGACACGTGGATCTCAGTTCAGGCTAGCGGTGCGCGACCTCATCAACAATTTGCTTGCAGATTGCCTGAACCTGCTTTTCGGTCATGGCGGAAAAGACACCCTGCCACGCAGTAGACGACGTGTCGTAGGAGCGTTCCCCGAGCACATCGCCTGTCACAAGATCTCGAAACTGCACTTTTGACTTGATGAACGCATTTCCGGTCATGATCCCGAATCCATATCGAGCGCCCGGCGAGATGTATCGATAATCAGCGATGTCTACGACAACAAGCGTACCAGGCTCACCCGTCGGTTTTGGGTCTCCTTCCTGCAGGACGCAGCTGGCACCGACTCGGTCGGCTTCGCTCTTCATGGCAGCACGCCATTCACCTTTTAGTTGTTCCCAGTCCTTTGATTCCGTCGCAACTTTACTGCCGGTGACATTCAGCACAATCGACTTCGCGCTCTCGGGCGCGACCCGAACCGGCGCTTCGTTCGGAGACTTAGTAACGGATGCGGCGCACCCCGTTAGCGCGAGGCCGGCCGCGAGTAGCGTCAGGATCCGTTTTTTGGCGATCACGGTTGTTCCCCCCGCTTTTCGAATCTTGCCACAGTAGCGAAATGACGATCACCCGGCCGGAAACGGAAGCGCCGCCAGGCGTGGGGTCGCTCCCAACTGGGCGGCGCTCAGAGTGGCTCGCGTGATGGCGGCGAAGCACGCGATCTAAACAAGCATGCCCGGCCCTCGGGGCCCCACTTATCAAGTGTAGCGACCGACAAACTCGTCTCACTTCGCAACCTAAAAACTCCCGTAGTGAGGTGCGCCGTTCAGTAACTGCGATTCACGGCGGCATTAGGACAGGCAGTGAAGCGAACGAGCCTGAATCCTCCAAGTTAGTCTGCAATCGTTGGCCCGGCCTGCGCTCGCGAATCGTTACTCAAGCGGGCAACGATAAAACAATACCCGTTGTCGCGGGTTCTAGGGGCTTTATAATCAAACACTTGCAACGCTTGCCACCCCTCTTCCCAGGCACACCAACGCACACTCCTGGGGCACACCTAATCTGAGCTCGACACCATCCGGGCACACAGTCCGGATTTCACGGCCGTTTACTAGCCTGACTCACTAGAAAATGTTCCTTTACTAAGGAATAGTCTAGGTAAAGAATACTTTCCTAGAGGTTCCGACATGCGCGTCACTGGCAGAACACTTAGGAGAACCGTCGCCGGCGAGGAGATTGCCGCATTCGTACCTTACCCCCTTCCACCCCGCGACCCACCATTGAAACTGGACGGCGAGCTTGCCGCGCTGCTCCTGCGCGCCCAGCAGGCTCTCGCGCGTCTTGAAGTGGCCGGCGAGATGGTGCCATCGCTCGACTGGTTCATTTATGCATTTGTCCGCAAAGAAGCCGTCGTCTCCTCGCAGATTGAAGGTACTCAGGCCACACTCATCGATCTTCTCGAATACGAAGCCGAACAGGCAACTGGAGTCGCCATCGACGATGTACGTGAGGTCTGCAACTACCTCGATGCCATTAAGTACGCACGAGGGCAGCTCAAAAGCGCTCGCGGGCTGCCGATTTCCACGCGTCTACTGAATGAGACGCATCGCCGTCTGATGCGCGGAGTCCGCGGTGCCAATAAACAGCCGGGAGAAATTCGCCCCAGTCAGAACTGGATCGGCGGCACACGCCCGGGCAACGCCGTTTTCGTTCCCGCCCCACCTGAAGAGTTACCAGCGCTGCTGACCAACTTTGAGAACTATCTTCACGCGGAAAATGGGTTACCGCCGCTGGTGCGTATTGGGTTGGCGCACGTTCAGTTCGAGACCATCCATCCCTACCTCGATGGTAATGGCCGCATCGGTCGGCTGCTCATTACACTGCTGCTCGAGCATTGGAAGCAGCTGTCCGCGCCACTGCTCTATCTGAGTCTGTTCTTCAAGCGCCATCGAGCTGAGTATTACCGGCTGCTCGATGAAGTTCGAGTAAATGGGGACTGGGAGTTGTGGATGAACTTTTTTCTGGAAGGCGTAGCGACGATCGCGGATGAGGCTGTCGCTGCTGCCCGAGAAGTCTTCGCGCTCATCAGCGAGGACCGCCAGCGCCTGCTCGCAGCGCCGGGTGCCTCCGTCATGTCCATCCGATTGATCGAACAACTCCCCGTGCACCCTGTGGTTACTATCCCGGCAGTAGTGAAACTCCTTAAGACGACCAAGCCCACGGCCGGCAAGGCGGTTCAGGTGTTGGAAAACCTTGGCGTACTTGCCGAAACGAGCGGAAAGCAGCGGGCCCGGAGCTTCGCGTACGCGGCATATCTTGAGAAGCTACGTGCGGGGACCGAGATCGCACCGTAAATGGACACCCGCCAACACTGTAGCATCGAAGAAGTCCCTGTAGTCCGCAAATATTGAATTCGCCGATCGATACGTCTACCGGGATCACGATCGGTACGCATTGTGACGTGATTGAAGGACGCTTGGCGTCTCCGGCATCCTGATCCAACTGATCGGCGACACACTTCGCTGGTGGCAGTTCGATTCCGTCCTTGGCCAACTAGTTTCACTCAGGCATGAACACTCACCGGGTGGGTCCCAGGTACGTATCAAGCCACGCCAGAGTTTCCTTGATGAACTCGGTCGGAGGGACCAGGTGTCCTGACGAGTAGACGACCATCTTCTTCTGAGCTTGGGGAGTTCCCAGTAAACGGAACATCGGCTTTTGGGAAGATTCGACCGGAAAATACATGTCGTATGTCCCGTTCAGCATCAGCACCGGTTGTTTGATTCTCGGCAGGTAGTTGATCTGATCCACTTCCGGCAGGGCCTTCTCCATTTCCATCCCGCCGACATTCAGCACCACTACTCTGATGCGTTTCTCAACGGCGGGAACGATTCCTCCTATGAAACCACCCCAACTCCAGCCGAGGTATGCGACCTTGTCTGCTTGCATGTCCTTTCGGGTCTCAAGATAGTCGATCGTCCTCGAGTATTCCTTCACCCACATGATGACGTGGTCCTTGTAGCGGACGGTCATGTCCTGCAGATCCGATTTCAGATCGTCCTGCCGCTCATACGTGCCCTTGTAGATCGGAAAGATCAACGCCCGACCACTCTTGGTGATGAAGTCCAGGCGATTGTTGATGAAATCCGGCTCGAATGTGCCCTCATGAATTCCATTGGAACCGGGAAAGAAAACGACGGGCTGCAGCGGAGCCGCATAGTTCTTGGGTAAGAAGACATAGAGGACCAATCGCTCGTTGTTGTAGCCGGCATCGATCGAGACGACATCCGCCTTCCACGCGGCGCTTTCCAGGGTCTTCTCGATCGTTGCACCAAGCGGAGCCTTGTCATAGATGAATTGCCGGGAGAAGCTGGCGAAGGTTGCGTCGTTGACGGGCCTTTCCTTGGAATAGTCCCTGAAGTCCATCGAGAGCGACTGCCGGAGTGCGGTCGAGGATGAATCCTCAGCGAGCTCCTTGATGCATCTGAAGCCGTTGGACTCGCTGCGGTCCAGGGCGGGCTGGGTGAAGCTGTCGTTGAAGGCGTACGACGGATCCGTCCAGCCGCCGCCCAAGATGAAGCGCTGGTCCGAATCGCCACTTTGACTGAGGGTCCATTCCCGGGCGTTCCCCGCAAGATCGTAGACCCCGAAGGTGCTCAAGCCAGGGAGGCTGCCAATTGCGCTCGTCGACTTGCGGCTGAAATTGCTCAGCGGCAGTAGAAACTCTGACCGGCTCGTATCGGCCATTACCGCCCAATGAAATACGGTCGGTAACTGCTTGTGCGCGAAGGCTGCATACGCGGCCGCCTCATACCACGACACGCCGGTCACCGGGTGATTGTCCGCACCATCGGGGTAGCTCCCCGCTTCCCAGGTCGCAGGCCCTTGCCGGCCCGTTCGGTCCGTGAACTTGGCCAGTGCGGCATTCAACGGAACCGCTTGGCCGCCGTCCCGGATCGGAACGGTCCAGTACGCCGCGTTCGCGTACCCACCTGCATCGACGAATGCCTTGAACTGCTTGTTCGTGACCTCGAACTTGTCGATCAGGAACTCGGGCACCTCTCTGGGTCCATATTTCTCGATGCCGACGATTTGCATATCGGTAGTCGACTTCGGGATGCGAACCATGTTCTCCGGCAGGCTCCCGAGCGGGTCCATCTTGAGGTGTTCCCGGATCGGCGGAATCCGTAGGGAGAACATGGGCACGGCAAGCTCGATCGTCTGATAGCCTGCCTTCCTCACTTCCAAACGCAGATAATCGCGTGGCACTTTCACGTCCTTGAAAGGCGTTTTTCCCGCGCGCCGCCAGTCGGCGGCCGGCGTGTTATAGTCCTTCCACAGGACCTCGGCGCCCGCAGGCTCGGTCTCGATCGACAGAGTCGTCGCGATCGATGGCCACAGCTTCGCCAAGGTTGGATCATGGGGTAGGTATCGCTCCGCCTCCACGGCCTTGTCGAAGATCTCCCTGTTGCTGCGAAACATGGTTGCCGCCACGTCCTGAATCTGGGGCAACAGAACGTTTCGGGCGTGTTCCTTCTGCTGCCACGACGGGATCAGCACGAGCCCGGCGACAACCAACAGCAGAGCCAACAGAGCGGGAATGGTCAGTGTCAGGATTCTGATTCGGCCGGTTCGCTCCGCTTTCGCCGGAGCCTGTGGCTGCTCGTGGCGCTTGGTATAAGGGGTTACCTCGGGCTGAGACACGCTGCGCGCCTGGGTGTCCGAAGCCGGACTAGTGCTGCTCGACGTCAGTCCGCCTACACGCTCGACGAAGCCGGCGGGCGTCTCGCCACCCGGAAGGCGCGTCCACTGCACCTCGCGGAACCTCTCAGGTACGCGGGCGTGAGGCTCCGGCGTAGCATCGATCACGACCGGCAGCAAGAACGCTGCGTCATCGGCCATGTCCCGTGTCCGGCCGACAGCCAGATTCCACTCGCGCCGGAAGTATCCCTCCTCGCGCACCTGCGTGCTGGCCGAGATGATCGGCATGAACAGCTTGCAGCTCTTGATCTGCCGTCGGATCGACGCATCCCACGCCTCGCCACCGCGCAGCTCGCTCTGGTCGAACCAGACCTCGATCCCGCCTTGCCGCAGCGCATTGGCAATGCGGCGTGCCGCCTCAGCGTCCTGGGAGGCGTAGCTTATGAAAATCGCCTTCGAGGAAAGGGGTTCGGTGCTCACAGGAAACGCCCGCAACTTTGCGGGTTCTGGCTCCGGTCCCTCCTAGTCGCCGCCAAAGCCCCACCGAGGAAGCCTTCTGGCATGC
>WNFQ01004056.1_pt1 | contig 11391 bp, 4 predicted proteins | sample 5400171 | NCBI WGS metagenome assembly WNFQ01 (sample SAMN13153356, study PRJNA577476) | soil metagenome | isolation source: 20 cm soil under Madrone tree | place: USA:California | collected 2016-06-14 | reverse complement strand
AATTTCTAACTTCTGGGAATAGGCGCCACCGCTCGCTGTGGTTCCTACCCACAGGGCCAGAGTGTTGGTGGCATTAGCAGGGATGGGCGGAACGCCGGTAAACAATAGCGCGGGGAAAGCGACGAAACTTCCGCCACCTGCGACAGCGTTGATTCCGCCGCCGAGGGCGCCGGCGAAAAACAGGAAGATGGCGGTCTGCAGGTTCAAGCGAAAGTTTTATCACGAATGCGGTTAGTCCACAAAAGCGCGCACGCCGCTTGCTTCCGCAAAAACGGGTTGAATCGCTGAAGGGTCCGGCTCGCGCCCAAGCTGATTCCTCGCTAAGTCATTTCTTGACAACGAGCGCTGACCCGTATATGAACGGGTGCATTCTAGCGCGCCCTTCCGCCATTGAAGACCTGGCTCGCACTCCAAAGGCGAGTCACAGGGGGGATTCAAAGGAAGGGAAAAGAGACGCAAGGTGAGGTGTGCCACGCTGCCTCGCTTCAAAGGCGATCGGCCAGCGTCGCACTGTCGCGAAAAGGTCGGAGTTCACAGGAGGAAGCATGGCTAGCCGTGCAGACGCAATTCCGATGGGTGGTACTGCCGAATACAGCATCTGGAGAGTGATTCTCGCCTCCTCGGTCGGCACCATGATCGAGTGGTATGACTTTTATATTTTCGGCAGCCTCGCCGCCGTCCTTTCTCCGAAATTTTATCCTGCTGGCAACGATACCATTGCTCTCATCGCGTACTTGTCCACCTTCGCCGTGGGTTTTCTTGTACGACCGTTCGGCGCATTGTTCTTCGGCCGCATCGGTGATCTTGTCGGTCGCAAATACGCCTTTCTTGTGACGCTAACCATCATGGGCGGAGCCACTGCTCTCATTGGTTTCCTCCCCACGTACGCCACGGCGGGATGGTTCGCGCCAATCACATTGCTTGCAATCCGGGTTATGCAAGGTCTGGCGCTGGGCGGCGAATACGGCGGTGCGGCGGTGTATGTTGCGGAACACGTCCCCGACGGCAAGCGGGGCTTCTACACCAGCTTTATCCAAATCACAGCGACCTTGGGCTTGTTTGTTTCCCTGATCGTGATCCTAGTAACCCAGTCTTGGATGAGTAAGGAGGCCTTCTCGGCGTGGGGCTGGCGGATACCGTTCCTGCTCTCGATTCTCCTAGTAAGTATTTCGCTTTATATCCGGCTGAAGATGAAGGAGTCCCCTATCTTTGCCTCGATCAAGTCCGCTGGCACCACTTCGTTGCAGCCACTCAAGGATGCTTTCGGGAAATGGGACAATCTCAAGCGCGTTCTCATCTCCCTCCTGGGCGCCACCGCGGGACAGGGCGTGGTTTGGTACACGGGGCAGTTTTATGCTTTGTTTTACATGCAGACGATTCTGAAAGTGAATACGCGTACAGCCAGTGTCATCATCGCCGTTGCCCTCCTGCTGGGGATGCCGCTGTTCACGCTATTCGGGTGGCTTTCGGATAAGATCGGGCGGAAGAAGATCATGATGGCGGGTTGCCTGATTGCTGTGCTTACTTACATTCCCATTTACAAGGCCATGGGATTTTACGCGGGCAATAACGTCGAAACTGTTAAGTCCGCGAAGAACAAGGTTACGGGCGCCATCGCTCTCACACCATTGAGCCGCGATGCCTCGGGTGCGCTTGCCCCGGCAAAAGAAGCGGCGAATCCAAATGTAACCATGCTGGTGATTCTTGTACTCATTCAGGTGGTTTACGTCTGTATGGTGTACGGTCCCATAGCTGCGTATCTCGTGGAGGCGTTCCCGGCAAAAATACGGTATACGTCTCTATCCCTGCCCTATCACATTGGAAATGGTGTGTTCGGAGGAATGGTGCCGCTGATTGGACTTTCTTCCTGCGCAGCCACAGGCAACATTCTCGCCGGGCTGTACTACCCCATGATTGTGGCCAGCATGACTTTCATCGTCGGCAGTCTACTGCTTAAGGAAACGCATGGGCACAAGATCTGGGACGAAGTCGGCGGCATGAAGTAGCGAGCCTTCGCGGATTGACTCTCGCGCCTTCGCGGGAGCATCATTTTTGGCGGGCAAACGATCTCCCATCTAGGGCGAGCTTGCCAGCATCATACCGTTCCTCATTTGTGCGTCATAAGCTGATTCGATATTCCGAGGGGAGTTGCCGCCGTGGCCACAGCTCGACCAAAGCTAAATGCTAAAGAAGCAAAGGGCAAGCAAAAGCTCACCGAAGCGCAAATCGCCGTCCACTGGAAGGAAGAAGAGTTCTTCCGCCCTTCCAAAGCTTTCATCGCCCAGGCGAATCTGGCCGATCCCGCCTTCGTCAAAAAATTCAGCGAAAAGAATTTCCCGCAATGCTTCGACCATTACGCTTCCCTTCTCGATTGGGACAAACCCTGGCGCAAGACGCTGGACACCAGCAAGCCGCCCTTTTGGAAGTGGTTCGTCGGCGGCAAACTCAACGCCTGCTACAACTGCGTCGACCGCCACCTCGCAAAGCACAAGAACAAGGCCGCTCTGATTTTTGTCCCGGAACCAGAAACGGAATCCCCCGTCGTCATCACCTACCAGGAACTCTACAAGCGCGTCAACGAAGTTGCGGCTATGCTGCGCGATTTCGCCGGGCTGAAAACCGGTGATCGCGTCACCATCCACATGCCCATGATCCCGGAATTGCCCATCACCATGCTGGCTTGCGCTCGCCTTGGTGTTGTGCACTCCGTCGTCTTTGGCGGATTCAGCGGGGAAGCTTGTGGGCTACGCGCCGCCGATTCCGGCAGCCGGGTGCTGATTTACGCGGATGGCTACAGCCGCAATGGAAAGTGGGTGGATCACAAAGCCAGCGCGGATATTGCCGTGCAAACCGCAACGAAAGAGGGCCAGGGAATCGAAAAGGTCCTGGTGTGGAAGCGCTATCCTGGAAAATACTCTTCCGACACGCCCATGATCATGGAGCGTGACTTCTTCGTTGACGATGTTCTGAAGGAATACCGCAACCAGATCGTCGAGCCTGTCTCGCAGGATGCCGAAGCTCCGCTCTTCCTGATGTACACCAGCGGCACGACCGGCAAGCCCAAGGGCTGCCAGCACCGCACCGGCGGTTACCTTGCCTACGTGACTGGCACCGCCAAGTACTACCAGGACATTCATCCTGAAGACGTTTACTGGTGCATGGCCGATATCGGCTGGATCACTGGGCACTCTTATATCGTCTATGGCCCGATGGCGCTCGCCGCGACGAGCGTGCTCTACGAAGGCGTCCCGCAATTCCCCGATGCCGGTCGCCCCTGGCGCATTGCCGAACGCCTGGATGTCAACATCTTCCACACTTCGCCGACCGCCATCCGCATGCTCCGCAAAGCCGGCTTCCACGAGCCGAAAATTTACAATTACAAATTCAAGCACATGACCACGGTTGGCGAACCCATCGAGCCGGAAGTCTGGAAATGGTATTACAACAATGTTGGCAAGGGCCAAGCCGTCATCGTCGACACCTGGTGGCAAACCGAAACCGGCGGTTTTCTTTGCAGCACCAAACCCGCTCTCGACCCCATGAAGCCCGGCAGCGCCGGTCCGGCAGTCCTCGGCATCTATCCCGTCATTTGGGATGAAAACGGAAATGAAGTGAAAGCGGGTTCGGGAAACGCGGGCAACATCTGCATACGTAACCCCTGGCCGGGTATCATGCAAACGATTTGGGGTGACCCGCAGCGATTCGTCACTCAGTACTACAAAAAGTACAACAAAAATCCCAAGAGTAAGAACTGGCGCGATTGGCCTTACTACGCCGCGGACGGCGCCGTGCTCTCCGCTGACGGCTACTACCGCATCCTCGGCCGCGTCGATGACGTCATCAACGTCGCCGGCCACCGCCTCGGCACCAAGGAAGTCGAATCCGCCTGCCTCACGATTCCGGAAGTCGCCGAAGCCGCCGTCGTTCCCGCCGTCGACGAAGTCAAAGGCCGCGTCCCTGTCGTCTACATCTCCCTGAAGCCCGGCGTGCCCACGACCAAAGCCATCCAGGACAAAGTCGTCTCCACAATTGAAACCATGATCGGCAAAATCGCGCGGCCGAAGACCGTCCACATCGTGCCAGACATGCCCAAGACGCGCTCCGGCAAAATCATGCGCCGCGTTCTTGCCGCCATCTCCAATCACATGGACACCGGCGACATCACCACGCTCGCGAATCCCGATATCGTCGCCCAAATTCGCGAACAAGTCCAAGGCCGCAATGTTGCTCCCCTCAAGGAAGGCCCCGAAGACATCAAGCGCTTCGGCGATGAACGCTAGAAGTATTGCAACCCCCACAAAAGAGGAACCGGGGAACGGGCTGTGAGCCCGCCACCCGGTTTTTATTGGGGTTATACGTCAGAACGAAACGCGCAAGCCCAGCTGGATCCAGCGGCTGCCGTCGGCAAGGGTGTTGTCCCGGCTGGTGGGCACTAACTGAGTTGAAATGACGCCGAAGCTAGCTGGCGACGTCAGGCTGAGGCTGGGATCAACAAAGTTCACGTGGTTGAAGATGTTGAAGAAGTCAGCTTGGATACTGAATGAGACCCGTTCAGTCAGCGCCGTCTTCTTGCCCAACGATGAGTCCAGATTCCAGAACGGCAGCCCATGGAGCGGGTTGGAGCGGCCAGTGCGCCCGTCTTTGCTGATTTGCACGTTCCGAAAGTCCGCAAATACTGCTGCGGGATCCGCGAAAAGATTTAGGCCAGTGCTCGTAGATGTACCAACGTTGTTCGAGCCTAACACGCCGCCGTGGACGGAATTGCCGAAGGTGTTCGGGTCCACGGTCGGGATCATGCCCACTCCGGACCCGAAGATGCTGCCTCCACCCCATACCTGGCTGCTTTCCGTCACGAAGAGCGGCAGGCCACTGAACGCCGAAAAGATCCCCGAGGTGTACCATCCACCGAGCAGTCTATTACCCAAGGATCCTCCGCCAAATCGATGGCCTTTGCCCATCGGCAGGTCATACACGTAAGTGAAGTTGAAGATATGTTTGCGGTCGAACAGCGACGGCCCGTAATCGACATTCGGGAAATAGCTATTCGAGTAGACGCCAGCCTGATTTTGGTTCGAGATATTTTGGTCTAGCGTCTTTGAGAAAGTGTAGGTGGCATCGAACGTCAACCCGTGCGAGGTTCGCTTCCGCAAGGTTGCGATCAAACCCTGGTAGTTCGACCTGCCAATGTACGTTCGCATATGCAGGTCGAATAGCTGCCGGTTCTGGAAGGTAGGCAGTCCAAGGCAGGTCCGTCGTCCGTCCATCACTGAGAACAACGAACTCACCAGCCCACCAGTGAAGGTCGACGCCGCTGCATTCGTCAAGAATTGCGTGGCGGTTGTGGCCGTGGAGCTCCCCGCACAAGGTGAACCAATTAGACCCGCTAACTGGTTTTCAAAGAACGGCTGGACGGCCGGTTTTTGCCCTGCCGCTAGTGCCGCAGCCACCGCGTCGTATGCCTGTGCAAACGACTCTTTCGATGCTGCGTCAACAAAGAAATACGGGGCGGAGTTGAAGTTCACCCCTTCTGGCAACCTGTCAGACCATCGTCCCGTCCAGCCGATTTCCACAATCATATTCCCCGGGATTTCGCGCTGGATCGTTAAATCGCCCGCGCGGCTTCGTCCGACCTTTGTATTCGGATCGTCCTGGAAGCTGAACAGTTCGCCAAACGGTGTGCTTGGCACAACGGGTATGCTCACCGAGGGGACCGTTGGAACCGGTAGGTTTCCGTCCACGCCCACGCGGAACGATGAGGCTCCCGGGCTGCCCGTACCTGCTGCCGCGTTGCAACCGGTTCCAGGCGCACCGGAAGCATTGCACAATGGAGCGCCGACGCTGATCGTTTGCGCAAACCCCACGCCCAACATCGGAATGATGACGCTCTGAACGGTATTTATGCGGTCGTAAACGATGCCGAACCCTCCCCGGATCACCGTCTTCCGATTTCCAGTCAGCCGGTGCATGAAACCCGAATCGAAGCTCGGTGTCCAAGCCGCTGACACACGGGGAGCCACATCGCCCCAATCAATATTGAAAACGTTTCGCCCGGCTGACTTCACAGGCTCGAAGCCCAGCGTCGGGTTATATGTCTGGCCTTGCAGCGCCGCCGCCCGCTTCGCCGCGATATATCCAGGTCCAGTGAATGACTGGTTGTTATTGGTCGTGTCCACCACCAGCGTTTGCCTGTTTAGCTTTTCCTTCGGCGCGGTCTGCCAGCCATAGGATAGGCCGTACGTAAACGTCAGGTTTGGAGTAATGCGCCATACGTCCTGGCCGTAGAACTCGACGGCATTCAGGGTGGTATCGTTCACCAATGCGGTCCCAAATGGCAAAGGTTTCAAATTGCCATCACGGGTCGTAAGGATGCCCACGTTGTCCACGAGTCCTAACGTCGACGCGTAGAGACGGTCCCACCGCTGGATATCGCCTTTCACTAGGCAGTTTGTAGTTACTGTCGCTGAACACGTGGCTGGCCGCTCCGCCGAGGGAATCGACGATAGGAAAGTGCTTATATCTGCGTCAGACAGGGCCTCCAGTGAAGCCAACGAACCTACTACTTTGTCATTCCGGGTGTGAATCGTCGGGATGTGCCGGAAATTCGCACCAAGTTGCAGAGTGTGTTTCGCCTTAATCCAGCTCACGTCATCCACGTATTGGATGTTCCGGCCAGTGCTGTTTTGGAAGCGCGCTCTTTGCGTGTCCACTTCAATCGGTGCGTCTACCAGGTTTGTAGCCGCCTGACCCGGCGCCAGCGCAATCGGCCCCGCCGACGAGGCAGTTCCGACAATGTTCTCAAGCGCCGCTGCCGCTGAAGGCGCAAGACGGTTGAACGACTGTCGCGCCCTCACCCATCCGAAGTGGAAAGAGTTGAATACGTGAGGAGTGACCTGTCCCGTCAGCCCTGCGATGATTGCATCCCGGTCTGTCGGCGCTGTCGATGTGGCCTTTGCTGTACCGCCGCGAATGTCGTATTGCGCGGCTTGCCCGCCGGATACCTGTTTAGTTTGGAAGTAGGTGTAGCTGCCGTTGAACCGCCATTTAGAATTAATCTGCTGGTCAAAGCGCAGCGTGTAAAAGTTCGTAGAAAGCGGTGTTAAGGCGGTACCATGAAAGCCCAACGTGTTCAGGCCATCCGCATTCGCGACGCTCGGGTCCGTGCCTGCGGGATCCAATGCCCAAAGCGCCGCGACCGACGGACTAATCCCAAGTCCCCGGGGATCACACGCCGTGGTCCCACTCCCGCAAAGCGTGGAACTCGCTAAGTTGTACTGAACCGTGTTTCCCGAAGCATCTTTGAATTGCAGAATGCCCTGCTTGAGCAAACTGCTTGGCATCAGGCGAGTAAACGACGACTGCTGCGGGAAACGTCGCCCTTCATAGTTGAAAAAGAAAAACGTCTTGTCCTTTCGGATCGGTGCGCCCACCGCCCCGCCAAAGCGATTGTCGTGAATAACCGGCCTGGGCAACTTGATCCTGTTAAGTTCCCACTCATTGGCGTTGAAGTCGGTGTTCTCATGGACCCAGTAGGCCGCACCATGGAGGTTGTTCGTGCCACTCTTGCCGACAACAGATATCTGCCCACCCGAAGCTCGCCCATACGATGCATTTGGGTTGTTCACCCCCACTCGAAATTCCTCCACCGACTCTACTCCCAGCGGGATGACCGCAATGTCAGCGCCAAGACCCCCCACTATATTGTCGGTAACGTCAATTCCGTCTAACGTGAAAGTGTTCTGGTCATCGATTGCTCCGGCGACGCGCATTCCAACCCTCGGAAAAGTGCCTGTCCCCGGTGTTACCCCGGGTTGCAGCGTGAGCAGTGCTGCGGCATTTCGGCGCAGGGTCGGCAACTCAGTCATCACTTCACTCGAAACTTCGCTACCGACCTGTGCGTCGGTGGTCTGCAGTTCCACCTGCGCCGTCGCTGCTACCTCCACCGTTTGGCCAACGGTACCCAGTTCAAGTTTGAAATCCATCGTATAGCTCTTCGCTACGTCTACATGCAGAGCGGCACTCGAAGTCGTCCGGAAACCTTGTTTGTTCACTTTGAGTGTGTATTCACCGGGCGCGACGTACGGGAAGACATATTGGCCCGCCGAGTTAGTCACCGCTTCCCGCTTTTCGTTAGTCGCGGCGTTGGTCAGTTCGACCTTCGCATCCGGCACACTACTTCCCCCCGGATCTGTCACGTTACCAAGAACAATTCCCGTGCTTGCCGTTTGCGCATTTGCTGGCGCTGAAATGGTCGAAAGAATCAGAAACACACCACTGATAAGGACGCATGTTAAATTCTTTCTCACAGGGCACCCCTTTTCACTTTTGGAATTCGAGGAAATTCGGGAAACAGGAGGGCAGGCACACTAAAGCGAAGACACACAAAGCGGCGAGAGAGCAACATCGAAGGACTCGCTTTACCACCCACCACATCCCCCATCGACAGCTTAGCCAGCCACTCGTAGCAACCCACCCCAGCAGGCGCGTTCCCACCAGCAGGTGAGAGAGATAGGGCCCATATATGCTAAACGCCGGTCGCGGTCAAGATATTTTATCCAAATATCAAGAATCGCTTGGCCGGTTCTCTGCCCGGCTTGGCATCCCCGCTGCTTCTAAAACGGTAATTGCGGCGGACACCCCCGCTACTAGCACCATTGGATAACCTGGGAAAACCCCTTGTCTCCCTGGACTGCTGAGCCATGCAGTTTATTCCGCAAAGTTAAAAAAAAAAGACCCTGACATCCCCATTCCTGTTGCAAGCGAAGTCGGAATACGCAAAACTCCACTAGGGCCTGCGTAATCTGCGATTGTGAACTACTGCGCACTCCCGCACCGCATTTTCACTTCCGCAGCCGATCGACATTCCATTAACGCTGTACGCCCGCATGTCCAGAATGCATTGAGACTGAGGGCAGTCCCCCAGATTTCTGATAGAAGCGAGTCGAATTTTGAGTTGGCGTCCGTCGTCCCGAGAATGACAGCATTTCTGCATGTCTATCGCGAGTGGCTTGCTGACTTCGCCATCTTGCTTGGTATTTTTAGTGCGTGTCACTGAGCTTGGCCATTTCCCAGTTGACCCTCCCAGTGAGACTGGCTCAGTGCGCGGCATTCCTCCGAATCGCCCATCTGCGGCCCGGAGGCGCGCGTGAACCACGACTCCGAATTTATTTCGACCGCATTGGATCGCAAAGATCCCGGGCAAGTCCCCGTCGGCATGAACGCCGTCGAAGGCTACAAAGCGTCAATGGACGGCAATGGCCTGCACATCCTGGATCACCTTCCACAAATCATCGAGCGTGGCGCCGCGGCGCTCACCCCCGCGGAAAAAGAATTGTTGAAATGGGTCGGTGTGTTCTTCCGCAAACCTACGCCCGGCAAATTCATGATGCGCATTCGCATGCCCAACGGTTTCGCGAGGAGCGCGCAACTCCGCACCATCGCCGAGCTCTCGCGGCGGCTTGGCAACAGCGTTCTGGACATCACCACGCGGCAGCAGATCGAGCTGCGCGGCTTCGCTCTCGACACTTTGCCGGAAATCTTCGAAAAGCTGCGCGGCGTGGACCTGCGCACGCTGCAAACCGGCATCGATAACGTTCGCAACATCAATGGTTGCGCGCTGGCCGGACTGACGCCGCACGAATTGTTTGACGCCTCTCCGGTCGTCCACGAATTGGATCGCATCATCGTGGGCAGCAAGGGCAACCCGGAGTTCACCAACCTACCGCGCAAGTTCAACGTCACCGTGACGGGCTGCACCGACAATTGCACGCATTGCGAGTCACAAGACATCGCCCTCGTTCCCGCGAAAAAGGCCGGCCGGTTCGGATTCAACGTGCTGGTGGGCGGGAAGATGGGCTCGGGAGGATTCACAATCGCTTCGCCGCTGAATGTATTTGTGGAAATCTTTCAGGCAGCCGCGGTGGTGGTGGAACTCACCAAGATTTACCGCGATTTCGGCCCGCGGGAAGCGCGCTCCAAGTGTCGCTTTGCTTTTCTGATCGAAGAGTGGGGCCTTCGCCGCTTGCGTGCGGAACTTGTCGCGCGCCTCGGCCATGAGCTCGCGTTCCAGGGCAGAGATATGCGCGGTTCGACGCATGCCGACCATCTCGGTATGAGTTCCCAAAAGCAGGCGAATCTTTCGGCGGTCGGGCTTTGCATTCCGACCGGCAGAGTAAACCCGGAACAACTCGACGAGCTCGCGCGCCTGGCAGACATCTATGGGAACGGCGAAATTCGTCTGACGATCGGACAGAACGCCATCATTCCGAGTGTTCCGGCGAATCGCGTGGCCCCGCTTTTGGAAGAACCTCTTCTCAAGCAGTTCTCGCCTCGTCCTTCTCCATTCTTGCGCGGATTGGTCGCCTGCGTTGGCACGGATTATTGCAATCTCGCTCTCATTGAAACGAAGAGCCGCGCGATCGCTGACATTGGGCTGCGCGGTTTCAAAACAAGAATTGACGGGAAGATTGTGGATGCCGTGGCGATCTATACCGGCGGCCGAACCGGCCCTCATGCGGTCGCTGGCCGGGAGATTCTGGAGACTGTGCCGTGCGATGAATCTCTGCCGGATGTTGTGGCCGGCGTCATCGAGTCCTATCGATTCGACGTCGAAGCGAGGGAGCACGCGAACCTAAGCGACCCATTGTACGCGGCTGCAGCAACCGCGGGATTGGCGTCGTGGCGGCTCGCGCGTGCATAGCCGCGAAAATTTGCGCCATGGAGAAACAACGATGACGGACTATGTGAATCCCAAGGAGCTGTTGCAAGAGGCAGTACAATTGGCGAAGCGAAAGTCCGACCTGCCCATCCGCGACATGTTAGTCAGAGGAATCCTCGCGGGCGCATTCCTTGGGTATGCAACATCGCTCGTGTTCGTTGTCCTATCGCAAGGTCTCGCTCCTATCGTCGGCGCAATTCTTTTCCCGGTCGGTTTCGTCATCCTCGTCCTTCTGGGACTGGAATTGGTCACCGGCAATTTTGCTTTGCTGCCGGCGGGCGTAATGGCAGGGACGGTCAGCGTTTCAAGGCTGCTCCGCAATTGGGGCTGGGTATATCTCGGAAACTTGATCGGCAGTGTGTTTTACGCGGCGCTTTTTTACCTGGCGATTACCAGTTGGCGCACCGGCAATGGCGGCGCAGTCGCCGACCTTGTCAAGCAGGCGGCACAAAAGAAAACATTGGCTTACGCGGCGCTGGGCCCCAGTGGCTGGGGCGCCGCCTTCGTGAAGGCGGTTCTGTGCAACTGGATGGTAACCATCGGCGCAATGCTGGCATTGAGCTCGCGATCCACGGTCGGAAAAATCGTTGCCATGTGGCTGCCCATCATGACGTTTTTCGCGCTCGGCTTTGAGCACTCCGTTGTAAACATGTACCTCATTCCATCGGGCATGATGT
>WNFQ01008343.1_pt1 | contig 11393 bp, 16 predicted proteins | sample 5400171 | NCBI WGS metagenome assembly WNFQ01 (sample SAMN13153356, study PRJNA577476) | soil metagenome | isolation source: 20 cm soil under Madrone tree | place: USA:California | collected 2016-06-14 | reverse complement strand
GCGTGGAGCGATAGTTCCTCATCTCCCGTATAACGTGTCTTCATTTCTTCCGCAAGCTACCGCGTCGCATTCAAGATGTCTTACCTCGGTCTACCACCCATCCCACCCGACCTTAAATCGATCACTCCGTATCTACAACGTGCGCATGAGACGACGTCCCAAGATCCCATTATCTCCTATTGGTGTATGTCATTGGACAATCTTCACCCTTGCGTTCTGACGATGCGCTGTTTTGTAGGTGCTTATTATGCGGCCCAGGTCGGCATCTCTCTCAAGGCCGCCAACGCATCAAACCGTTCCTTCCTCGCGTCTCTCCTTACCTCTCTTGAGAACTTCCGCTCCTCTATTGGCTCCTCCGATGCCATCTCTGTCGAGAGCGCAGCTTCTGCATACATGGAGAACTTTGCCTTGAGAGTTTTCGCTTCTGCAGATGATGAAGATAGGCGTGGTGTCGCGACACGGACGACTGCCAAGAAATTCCTCGCTGCATCCACATTCTTCGACGTCCTAAACGTTTTTGAAGATCGTGGGGCTTGGGAAGCAGTGAGTTCTCTATGTACCTTTTCGTCGTTCTTCGTGTAACTGATCTTTTCACCTCCTCGTCGTTCTTTGAATCCGTTCACGATTTCTCTAGCATGTGGAGAAAACGCGTTATGCGAAGTGGAGAGCTGCAGACATCTCTAAAGCCATTCGAGAAGGTCGTCGGCCAATGCCTGTGTCCCCAAGTGGAGAGCAGGCTGAGACCGCTATTGAATCAGCGTCTGCGCCCCCTGACCCTTTTGCGGCGTTAACTGAGGCCTCAAGTGCTCATGTCAGTCATGAACTGGGCGAACCATACTCAGCCTCTACCTTGCACCCGGTGTCCACCGCGTTCGATGAAGGGGATATACCTCTCGACATACCCCCCATGTCAGCGCCAGTCCCGTCAGCATCTGTCCCAATCAATGCTAGTGACATTCAGGTTCAGCAGCACACGGTTTTAACTGGATCACCACCGATGTTACCCACCCATCGGGTGGATGCGGAGATACCCGCTGAAGCTCCACTGCCGTCGATCGCTCCTTATGATCCACCAGCAGATATGGAGTTTGTCGACGCCGCGTCTCTGTCATCGTCAGACACCGCAATACAGCGCCCAAGTTCCCCTTCGCATCTTATACCGCAGAACGCGCCACCTTCTGATGTACTATTCCTCACGGGGAGTCCGTATACTTCTGCGCCTCCCCTACCTCCCCAGCCTTCTGCGCCTCCCTTGCCATCCTCGCCCTCTGCCTCTTACGTGCAGATACCTCGACCACCGCCCCCACCACCAGAACCGTCACCACCCCCCGAACTCACCCCTGGTCTAATCGCAAAGGCGCAGAAGCACTGTCGTTTTGCTATTTCCGCGTTGGATTATGAGGATATGCAGCAGGCGAGAAAAGAGCTCCACGCGGCACTGGCTATCCTTGGAAGGTAGACTCCGTCTGTATTACCGTTATCCTCATGTGTATGTACATTTTCCCCAAGTTGGTTATTACAAAAACAGTCATCGTAATGTATATGATTGTCCTTAAAGTCCACTTATCCAGCGATCAAGATCCCTCCAAGAATTAAATGGTAAGGTACGGAGACAACGGCCAGCGTTTCGCCGATGTATGTCCCATGCCCACGTCACGGTTGGGCCTCACCTCAACAGAGGGCCGCACTATCCCTCAGTTACACCTCCCACGAAAATGTGTACGATCGGGAAAGCCTTGTCGGATGTGTGCGAGTTCTGGAGCTAATTTCAACGGCACAACGCTCTAGTGCGAGTGTGGTTTATGGATGCCAGTTGCTAATCCTGACTCACGCAACTGAGTCATCGGCCAGCGCATCGGGCTCTTCGCGGCTCGGGAGGGGCTCATGAAACGGGATGGGCTCATGAACGGCTAAGGGGCTATCAAAAAAAACCTCCTCGCGGCCGAGGGGGGACGCCTCCAGAGAGAGACGACGTAGGTCTGGGGGCCGCGAAGTAGGGTGATGTCGCACGGGCGTGGATGATACGGTTGTCGGGTGCGAGCTTGCCGCCACCCCAGAGTTGAACATTGGTGTGTCGAGCGCATGAAATGCTGCGAGAGATTGCGAGACTTCGTCCAACTACATGCCACTCCCCACATTAGCTCAAACATAATCGGAGCGAGGATGTCGCGCTGACCTTGGACATAATTTGCCCGATCTCCTCTTTTCGCCTATCGAACCTTTGCTCGGACCGCTCAAACTCGCGCGCACGTCGCTTCTCGGCCTCGACACCACTGCCGTCCCCATCGATATTTTCGTCGTCTTCGAGCCGCTCGCCCACGGGACCCGGCGTCGTACTCCGCAAATGTGGCGTGTCCGGTTCTCCGAGTCCGATGCCCTCCATGGTGAGATGCATACGGGCCACTTCGGCCTGCAGCGAACGGATACGTGATAGGTGTGCCCAGAGATCTTCGCTGTTATTGTTATTTTTCGCGGAGGATATCGAAGAGAGTGTCCCGACCGTGACGCCTGTGAAGGGATCTTGGAGCGATTCAGGCGGAGGTGAGGTGGAGGTGGCAACGGAACCTGGCGAATCAGACGCCGCTGCGGGTAGGGTATCAATACTTTGCATGCCTAATACTGAGGTGGAGGGTGTGGCATCTGTGCGCGCTGAGGGGTCGTGGGCAGGGGCGTGGCCGAGTAGTTCGGCGAGAACAGCATCGTGAGGAGTGTTGAGCGCTGTGGTGAAGCCACCTTTCCGCGGTTGTTCTGATGTGGGCGCTGTCGCTGCTGGGGTGTCAATGGCAACTGGAGGGGCTGCTGTGGGGTGGGTGGTAGGTTCCTGAGAGGCCGGTTTATCTTTCTCTTTTGGAATTGTTGGCGGTGCCACCTCCGTCCGCGGTTGTTGTTGCTCTGACGCATACGAACGTGGTGGTGGTGGTTTCGAGGGCTTGGAAGTGTAGCGAGTGAACCAGGACAACATTCAAGTTGATGAATCGGTAGACAACCGGCCATTACGAAAGTACCGATCACTTACTTCCGCTTTACACGCACGCTTTATTTATTGCTCACAACCTGAGCTAGCCCAAGAAAGCTCCCAGTGCTAAACTTGCAGCAACGTTCGTTTCCCGTCTTCACTCCACAAGTATCTCCTTGCCGTTCTACGTACGATCACAACTGGCGCGGGGCTGATGGAAGAAAGGGTCTTTATCCTTTATTCTCACTTGTTCAATGGCAGCCTCATGCAGTCCTGTGAGCGTCTGTGTCCGTATCAGGACGGTGACGGTAATACGCATGACAACTGGTGCTTCTCGACGGGAACTTGTCTGACTGTGATGCCCTCGCTCTGGCGCATGAAAATATGGATGCTTGATTGAGACCGCGGAGGGCCCGTAAACGTGGCCCTGAAAGTTTGAGCGTGCGCATCGAAATCGTCCGCGGAGGGTAACGAAGTCCTTTCACCACGTAACTTGGCAATACCGGCTGTGGCGAAGAGTTTGATACGTGTATCGCTGTCACGCACGCTCACACTCTCCTTAATGGGGCCGCATAAAGTTCAGAAGGGAGCCGGTGGTGAACAACAACCACGGTGTCGTCCTCAGAGCCATATCCCCATTAGTCATTAGTCCAGTTCCACATCCACCCGCAAGCTCCTTTGTTACGGCGACCTATCTGCATCGAAATTTATTTCCACGCTAGGCCCAGTTGATCCTGATGAGGGCGGGTACGTGTGCGTGATACTGTACTGTTGATCTCTTATGTAGCCCTGGGATTGAGGATACAGTAAGTTATGAGGAATGGATGAGGAACACCAGGCTCGCGCGGATATTACTGTATTGCCGCCAACGTAATTGCATCATGGTTCTGCCGCTAGGACGGATGAGGGTAAAGTGGAATCGACTGTCGCTATGGATAAAGTAAGTTCTATGCTTGATTTGCGCGCATACATTTTCATAACGAGCCATTGCTGCATACTGGAGAGCTGTTGGTTGAATAGACCAGGCGGGACCGTCCGTAATCATCCACTTATGAAAGAACCGAAGATTCGAGGTAAAACGTTGCACGTTCCGACGAGAATGTTGGGTTGTTGTCATGAGCGATGTGGTGTGATTTTGGCTGTCCACATTGCTGTTCTACTCTATCAGCAGGCTTCCTTCCGCCGCCGTTTCCATACTATTTCCACCCTTTTAATACCCCTTCGTCTTCTTCGTCCCACGGCCACCCCGTTGCTGTGACTTGATGCTTCATACCCCATCATAATAGCAATACCCCCTAGTATTTCTTCGCACTCGTTTCTTCACATGAGCATTCGTTCCACCCTTCCCACGGCAGAGCCCAGGCGAAAAGAAAACCAATTTGTAAACAAGCGTGGTCACAAACACCACAATTACCCGCCAGGAAAGGCGCCCTATCCAATTTCCTATGACAGGGACCTCCTTGACAGGTAACTCTCTCTAATTTCAACTACTGTACGACTCTTTCCTGGACGTTTAAACCCTTCTCTGTCAGCGATGCTATGGACCATCATTTGTGGAGAGGCCTTTTCGACGGCCGGCCGACGATGATGGTCACACCCAATTATCCACCTAAACGGGTTCTGGACCTCGGTTGTGGGGTACGCCATCTATCATGCAATTCCGTGAAATCTCCTGAAGAGCTGTATAGGTTGGCGTGTGGACCATTGACGCAGCGCGCAAGTGGCCCAACGCGACGTTGGTTGGCTTTGATCTCGTCAATGTACAGTTCCCTCTCAATCATCTCGACCCTCACGTCACTCGGAGGATAACATGGGAACATGGCAATTTGTGACACCGTTTTCTGTGATTACGTTACTGACGGCTCACTGTCAAGGATACTAGCCTGTCTACCAGATTACCCTTTGAGGATGACACCTTCGACCTTGTACACATCAGCCATATTTCCAAAGGCGTTCCAGAACATAAAGTAAAGTTATTCCGATCCTTCATACTGTTCAACCAGCTTATGTGTCATTTTGCAGTGGAGCTCCCTCTTTGAGGTGCTTTTCTTGACCCAAAGAAATTCACTATCTACTGATGATGGCTTCAGGAAATACGCAGGGTGATGCAGCCAGACGGATTTGTGGAGGTTATTGAAGAGGGTGCGAAGTCTTATTAATATAAATTCGTTCGATACCGTTGACATGTACGCAGATATTATATTTCCCGTGCTTCCAAGATGGTTCACCGAGCCGCTCAGAGCAAACGACCCATTCAGTAGCACTCGCCATTCCAGTGACTCGTCCAGTTTTGCATTACCGTCGCAGCCTCTAACGCCAGTTGAGAAAGCTCCTCACGAGCACGTTATTTTAGAGTTCCTGTTCAAATCAGTATTCGAAAGCAGGTTCGTAAACATGAAACCGACCGGTTCGTTCTAGTCTGTTTAGGATGAAAGTCAATTCGCTGATTTCGGATGATGGTAGTTGTTGTTCTAGGTTATTTCACCCCATTCTTTTCGCGATGCCTCAGCGCGCCCTCTCTTAATTTTTCTGTTCCGTTCCTTGCTCCGCTTCCTCCACTCCCTGAGGTCACGAGTCACAGACCAACCACCCAATATCTCGGTACCCCTGAGAGAATATCCGTTATACCTGAGGTCCCGTCATATCCGAATACCCGCCCATCGTCTATTGCAATATCAAGAAATCGCTCATCGTCGTCGCTCTCCCTCCCTTCTCTGGACGATCCCCGCTCACGTTTTCCATATTCCCTTGATAAAACCTGGTCAAAGACACCGACCGTGTCTAGCTTCTCTGATCTTGAATGTACCAAAAGCCATCAACATCATACCCCACAATCCTCAGTGACACGTGTAGCCTCTTGGGTTACGTCCAGCGAGACACCGACACTTGACAATGCTCTACAAGCTCAATCGATAATGCCCGTGGAGAAGTTGGCCGAGCTGGGAGAGCGCACGCGCGCGATGAATCTTTATCGCTCCTTCGTTACTGTGCTTGGCTGCCGCGAAGCTATGTGGGAGGAATTAAAGGTGCTCCAACGCTCCAGCCGAAAGGCGCTGGTCGACTTAGGCTGGGAGAGTAAGCCGTTGGACGACAGGGAAACGCGTGCACGATTCGACGAACTCTTTGAACGGTTTGAATCGTAAGTTACTTTTTCTTCTTTCTTCTTTGTATCGTTCAGCACAATGGAACATAGGGACATGCGCGCGCGAATATCAATATGGTATTCGATGACCGAGCTCGGATACAGTCTCCCCGAGCGTGAACCACTACACAAGGCTGAACTGTTGAAAGAAGAACGAATACGAAAAGCGATACTGGATGCACGCGTGCAGGCGCGCGAGGAAGATTTTGACGTTCCGTGTCGTGTGATCCGAGTTTTTGTCGGGTTCAAAGAATCGGATGGAGTTGACGTCGATGGTTGTTGCGATAAAACATGATGTAGCCTTTAGTCTAACCGCTTTTGGAAAGAGTTGCCCAGTTTGTATCGTCACTTTTTTTATTTCCGCCACTCTCGAGATCCGTCGAGTCGAGTCGAGGCTGAGCTGAGTCCGTGTCCGTCGTCGCTCGGCCATGGTTCCGTCAAACGTGAATTCATCAAAGGCTCAGCGGCCACATGAGCCTCAAGCCTCTCAAAAAATCGGGAGAACAAGAAGACACCGTAGGCCAAAATCAAAACATCGAGAAATTTTGGCAGAGTCACCGCCTCCAGAGGCAAGCACATCAGTCAGTGCAGAACAACAAAAGTCGTGGCCGTGGGTTTTCATTACAGAACCACCTACGACCAAGCACCCTCCGATTTTTACCAAGGACGGGAGGTGCGTACTTGCACCTCTAGACGGTTTTCAATCTCTCTGACTCTGTGTACGACTCTTAGTTACTTTTTCTCTATTGTTGGTTCCAGCGTGAAGATATACTCGACTTCTACTGGGCTCGTTGTATCGACCCTCTCTGCAAAACGAGATACTGGAAGTCATACAAATGCTATTACATCTCTCATCTTGAATCCCCACAACGCGTACCAGCTTATCACCGGCTCGCTAGATGGTCATATCAAAGTTTGGGATTTGTTGGATGGGGTTCTGCTGCAGACTATTGGCGTAGGGAACCCCGTGCACCACATTGCTGCGCACGAACAGTGGAAAGATGTTTTGTTCGTTGCTGTCGCACGACCAACCAAGAGGGGCAAGGCCAACGGTACGCCGTCTTTCTTCGCAGACTTCCAGCTCTCCAACGCAATTTTCTGTCCTACAGGGGATGATAACGATATCGTTCTGCGCGTGTCCTTGAAGCCATTACCTGCCACTCTTCACCTTCCCGTTCAGGCGTCATCTGAGAGTATCGTGGTAGGCAAGACCCGCACCACGCGTGGTTTGGCCGTGTCTGCTGGTGGCTCTTGGCTTGTCGCCATCGGTGGTCACAAAGCTTATGTGGCCTCAACACTCAATCTCAAAGCCGGATTTGTCAAGTTCGTTTCTCCAGAGGCGCTTACATGTCTGGCGCTCCACCCAAGTCTCAAGAGCGGAGGTGGAAAAGCGCGCGCCGACCTCAACCCTTCACTGGCACGCGCATGCTCTTTCTGCACTCACATTTACTCCCAATGGGGCATATCTGCTGAGTGGTGGAGAAGAATCTGTCCTGGTGATCTGGCAAATCCATTCGGGGAAGAAGGAATTCGTGCCTCGGGTAGGTGCGCCAATAGACAGCGTGGCTGTCTCACGGACACAAAATGGAGAAGAGGACTATCTGCTACGCTTAGCAGATGCAAGTTTGGTCTTCATAGGATCCGCGAAACTAAAGATCACCCGCTCGTATTCTGGCATAAAATTAGGCGAGTGTTTTCTTGGGAGGCCTCCAAACCGTGACTGATCATCTCGACGTTCAGACCCTGCAGTGTCACATAGTAGACCACCAGCATCAGCGCCGACACCTCTCACCGTACACTCGCTGTCATCTACACTCATTCTTCCTTCTTCTCATCCATCCTCATTACAAGCTTATTCGCCGTCCTCGTCAAAACTAATCTCGGAATTAGAAGTATCCCCCTCAAATCGCGTTTCGCGCAAGGATGAAAAGATGCTTGAACCTTCACGCGTCGAGCGAGCTGTTACTTCTCCTTCGGGAGAATGGCTGGCTACTATTGATTCTCGCGAAGGCGATGAGTCTTTCCATGGGGAAGTGCACCTGAAAGTGTGGCGATGGGAGAGTTCAACAGGACTATGGACCCTCAACACACGCATCGATAGACCGCATGGACCAGCAAGGGTGACATCGATCGTTTTCTCCCCCGATGACAGTTCCGGAAATCCTCTTCTTGCAACCTCAGGAGAAGATGGAAGCGTAAAGAGTTGGAGAATCCGATCTGTGGTGAACAAAAAGGCAGGCACATCAGATAGTGAGTTTTATCGTACCACAATCAATTTCATCCTAATCGATATTTTCCGTAGCGTTCTGGGTAGCTCGCTCGAGGTTAACCTTTAAGCGGGAGATACCCTGGTCAATTTCCTGGTCACCCGATGGCTCCCTCTTGGCCGTGGGATTTGGTTCATACGTTGCCATTTACGACCCTGCATTAAACGCCCTTATTCGGACCTTTGCTACTTCAGAACTTCGCGGCCCAGTACGTTCGGTCCACTTTTTGGGACATGAGGGTCGTTTTCTTGTTGTTGCTGGGCGCTCAGACGTGGTGCTCTGGGACCTCGTCACACAAAAAGGCAAGCTCTACATGTATCTCACTCTGTCATATGTTCAAAGGCACTGACTTACCTAGTTCAATGGCACCACCGGAGCGCACACCCAATCAGTGCCGTTATCTCCCACCCCAGAGATGAGAACCTTGCAGTCTTTACCTCGCAACCTCCAAGTAGTACCGTCACCGTTTTTGAATCGTCAAAAAGCATCTCGCGTAACACATACACTCTCCCTTTCACGCTACGTAACGTCGTCTGGTATCCTCAGTCATCTTCCAAAGCCAAGTCGACATCGGGGTTCCGTTTGGTCGGAATCACAGATAATTGGGATGTTGTGGTCTGCGGGGAAGACGTACATCCACTTACAGGAGAGGGCTCGCTTGCTCGTGGGCTTCTCGCCGGCTTGCAGGAGCCGACCAAAAGGACGCTCTTTCAGGACATTTGGGGTGATTCTGCTCTTGCGGGCGCTCTGGTCCATCCTCTCGTTCAGAAGAAGGTCGTGGGTACAGCACCTCGGAATGGCAAGCAGATCGCGGACATTTTTGGTGGTCCGGCATACATGATTCCCCCGTTGGAGACGCTTTTCGAACCTATTATGACCCACTTTCTCACCCCTCGCCCGCCTGAGGACGAGACCACCCGTGTGCCCGGTTTACCAGGCGAGGACTCAGAGGACACCAACATGGACGTTGATGAACCACAGGACGATGTGCGTGTCAACGGGACACGAGCGGAGCGCGTGGTCGATGCCCGGGAAATAGACGCTTTAATACGGCTATTCCGGCTCCACGGTGTGAAAGGTAAGCGCAACCGAACTGAATTTTGACGAACTGACGTGGATAACTGGGGCTATCAGCACCGTCGCCCATTTCCCATGCCCCTCTCTCTAATGGCCATGCCCCAGAGGTCCATAGTAACTCATATAGACAAGTGAACGGTCATTCTCACGCCCCCAAGACGAAAGCTAACAGCAAGCTCCACCCGAGTCCCGCGATCTCTAATGACCATTCTCCTTCTGAGAACCCACCCCACACAGCTCTAAAATCTTCACCAGTCGCTACTGGCAAAAAACGAAAGACAATGACCGTGTCATAGTTAATGACATGGCAATGTCCGAAACGACCATCATGTTGTGTTTGTCGTAATCTTCATCAATTTAGTTATTCCCGCACGCAAGTTTTCACATCACTCATACATCCGCATTCCGTCTTCACTACGAGTCATCATCGCACATGTTATACCTTAGGATTGACAGATCGAGAGTTGATACAAATCCGTAGTTGAAAGAGAATTACAGGTGAGGTAACAAATCATATTTCCAGATCAACCGCCGCATCTCTCAACCCGAGCAGTAAAATGGCACCGTGTACAACATCCAAGGGATACTTGTCATAGAACCCCAGTAGTCCTCGAGCCTCAGAGATAGAGAAAGATGAGTGACAGACGTCAGGGCCATCTATTGGGTTGCACTCGCTATCGGTCTCCCCATCTTCATGGTAGACAGTATCAGGACTCGTGCGTCTGCGCTTGGCTGACCGCGCACAAGCCCATTCGAGTGTGCGTGGCCGCTGGACTGAAAGCCTGCTGCTCCTGGAGGGAGTACCGATATCAGGGCTGACGTCTGGGGAGGACAAAGCAGGCTGCGCAGGCGATGAGGGGATGTGCTTCCAGAGATCCTCAGGGTGAATTGACCTATCGCCTCCGAGGCGGTGCTTTCGCAGATCTGGGAACGGAGAAAAAACACAGCTAGAAGGGGACTTCTTGGTTCGAACCGATTCGAAGACAAAAACGTTCGGATCATGTGTGACAGCGGAGAGAGCCTGAGGGTGGGACTTGGGAGTTGAATCGCAGGAGCCACTAGTAGCGCGCTGTGGTCGAGATGTGGATTGACCAAGAAACGGGCAGTTGGTACATGATCTTTGGGCTACAGAGTCAGGCTGGACGGGGACAGATGCCAAATACGCAGAGGGCTTCTCAGCAGCAACAAGGGGAGACATAGTTGCTGATGCAGATGCGAGCATGTCCATAGCTGCCGTGGGCGTCATAGAGCCCTCCGAACTAAGCTGCCTCTTGGATCGTGCCAAAGTCTGGCGCTTGTTCTGGAACCATGTGGTGACCGTCTTGAGGTCCCTGTGTAAAATAAACATCCATGATTTTGAGCGTCACCAGAGAGGATTCAAAGTCTGCTCACATGTCGAGATCCTTACAGATGGCCTCTTTCTCCTTGCGCGACGGGTGTGTGTTACGTCTAAAGAACGCAGCGAGCGTCTCGAGTTTGTCGCTCGACATACGGTGTCGTGGGCGTGGAGGCTTTCCCAGGATGATCGAACCCGCCACGTTCAGGCTTGGGCTAATAAGAGGAAGAGACTCGGAATGACTTTGACTCTCGTTCTCGTTCTCATAAATAAACGTGGATGGCGACAATACGGGGAAGCAGCTGACGACAGGGGGACTGGCATGCGGCGCGGGGTCCGATTCAGGCAACGTAGCAGGGTCTACCGTGACTTTGGCATCGGCGGCGGTTATGATGGGTTGAGGCTTAGGCTTCGGCTTCGGCTTGGGTGGGACGTTATTGGCCTCTGATGTATTGTCCTCTGATGACTGTGACGCGACAGGATGAGAACTCGAAGGACCTGGTGCACTGCGGCTACGTCGAGTATTATTAGAGTTTAGAGATGGACGAACTGAACGAGTGGAGCGCGTAGGAGGACGCATCCTGGTGGGTGTTATTTACTTTGAGTGTGTGTTTG
>WNFQ01010377.1_pt1 | contig 11394 bp, 12 predicted proteins | sample 5400171 | NCBI WGS metagenome assembly WNFQ01 (sample SAMN13153356, study PRJNA577476) | soil metagenome | isolation source: 20 cm soil under Madrone tree | place: USA:California | collected 2016-06-14 | reverse complement strand
ACGTTCAATACAGCATGAAGGAATAACAAGCCACGCGTACCATCCATAACGACCTTGATATTCTTCACGAGGCCATATACGACTTCCAGTGTCTGTGTCGCAGTCGTTTGAGCCTCCTCTTGGGTTAACCGGTCCAATCTCTGTAGTACGGCTTCCACATCATTCTCTCCAAGAAGCTTCTTCCCGAGTCTCTCTGCAGCGCATTGTATTATTCAGTATCTTATCTAATCGAGGGGACGGGGCTCACTCAATCGTCCTTCTTTGGCTTGCTTTATCGCGAGCGAAATGGTAGAGAGCAGTTCAATTAGGATTTTTACGATGATCTCCGTCATCGACGTGGTGGATGGGATCCTTGTGTAGATATCGAGGCGCCTAAGGAAAGATTCGAAAGATTCGAAGAGATCGACCAAGCCATCGTAATTCTTGCTAATATTATCTTTGACCACCTAGGGGCGCCACAGGTGTCACCGAAATCTGGTCGATTGAACCCAAATAGGACACATACACCAAGAAGTATACCAATTCCGGCGAGAATTGCTTTTGCTGGCGGGAAATGCTGAATAAAAAGACATTACGTGGTGTATACTAGTGGGACGTGAGAAGGCGTACCGTACCGATCCCCTCACGGAGCACACTACTGGTAGAAAGGGCATGCAATACGTTGACAGTCCGCTTGAGCCAGGTCATGAGCCTGCCATCGTCTCCCCTAAAGTTGCGGATAGCCTGGGCCTGGTCTTGAAGGACATCGATGACGGAGTCTGCTGACTGACAATTTACGAGCCTGTCGATGATTTGATGTTGAAGCAAGTTGGTTCCCGCTCGCTTCTCGAATTCGACCAAGGCGACTTCGAAAAGAGATTTGAGCTCTGGAGAGGGATTGACGGACATGGCGCTGGAAGAGATGGGAGGGGACTGTAACAGTGGAGAGGCTGTACTACAGATAGTCACCCAGACATGGGATACTGCCGGTTATGGACGATGATAGGCGCGCAAATCAGATGTCACAAACATACTACAGTACCTCATAGTTACAATGGCACTTTATAATAAGTCGAAGTAGTCGCACCTGCATGCCATCTCGCTCTGTTTCGGTTTGTATACAGACTCTACAGTACTTGGTTGGTTCAAGTTGACATCCGGCGACTGTCTTCATGCGGATGGGCCGTGGAGGTCGTCGAGGGTTGTGACATAAAATCTACCCATGAGGTTCGTTGTGATGATGTATTTTCTCGAAAAGAAGGAATACGAGGACGACGAGAACGATTAGATCAGGTGCTGAGCGAATGAGCTTGAGGGTTGCTTCGGTTGATCGTTGCTTCGGTTGATCCTTACCGCACCTCGGCGTACGATCGAAGTCCCCGCTGATGCTCGGATCAAAGCCAAGTCAAGGCATCCAAGGCATATCATATACAAAAGTCTCAAAAACGCGGCTGGGGACTTGCTCAGACTCGGGCCCGGGGAGTTCTGTGCTCTTCACTGGGCCATGACCCTAGCCAAAACATTCGTATCCTGGCCCAACAGTAACGTCTGCTGCCAACATCCCCTTACTGTATTGAATGGGCAGAGCCTAATTTTCTGACGGATTAACTTGCGCCATCTACTTCCAAGTTGGCGTTTTGATGCTGCGTGCAGACCGCAGCTCGGGGCCACCGAAAAAGTCTCGAAATCCAAGTATTCAAATGACTGATAGAGATGGGGACTTGCCACAAACGTGGCCCTTTGTATCTTGCAGTTCAACAGTTGTACTACAGAATCACAAAGCTCTTCGTATGCGTGGAACTGAAATTTGGAGTTGCCTTAATACGTCTGCCAGTGGCATTACCAAACGGACACCTGGAGTTCTTCTCGAGCCTGAAGGAGATACGAATGCACAGGGCCACTTGGAGGAAACAGTAAGTTACCAAACAATGGGATGGACATTCGGGAGTTGCTCAGGTCTCCTCGAGACCGCGCGCGGATTTACAATAAACGCGAAATTTTCCGACTAGGAAACGGCCCCAACAAAGGGCTTGTAATATCGTACTTACAAAGGGAGATATGATAATTGTCCGGGTTTTCCCGTACAAAGCGCAGATGGAATTGGGGAAGCGGTTCTCCAAAGGGGGATGGCCAGACGTTACCGCGTTACCTCTCTTCCATTTCAGGCACTAGTACTTCTGATCAACAACTCACGATGCCCAGAGTCTACCTCTGGTCGCAATGTTATGCAGTCACTATCAGAGCAAGGGAACCATCATACATAGGACCTTTTTGTGTGGGGCAATCACGAGGTTACCGCATGGGTGGTGGATACGTTATGACGGCCTTGACGCCACAATGACGCGAAAATCGAATCATCGATCGTCACAGCTGCAACGAGGCGTGAAATCAGTAATGAGCACAAAACACAAAAGGGAGAGCAAAAACTAAAAGAAAAAAAAAGCTGGTGAGGCATCCATGGAAAGGAGATTCGAAGACGGGCGAATATTTCGGCGTAAATTTGTAGAAGTGGCTTGAGGAAATGGAGAAACGTAGTTGCAAGAGGGTGGCATGCGACCCGCAAGTCTTGTCGCAGGTCACAGGAAATATAACACCGTGTTTCCCCGGCATCCCTGACCGCATTCCTCCTGGGCCTACATAAAATGAGGGTTATCTTGGGGTACTTACCGTGCGGCATGCGGCATACGGCCATTATCCGATGGTTCAACACATGGGATTTCAGCATCATTATCGGTGATACGGTGATACGGCGTTGATAGACCTTGTATGGTGAAGGTCACGGCATGTACGTTCCACGCCCTAATATGATGACAATGACTCGGAGGCTTGCCGCATGAAGACAACTGGAAGCTATCCGAAAGACGGCGAGTCATCTAAAGCTGTATCTGTTGTAAAATGTGCAGCATTTTCACGGGCATCTAAAGCCACATGGTGGTCTCGGACCGTTTATTCGCTGCAAAGGAGAAGGAGAAGAATGGAGAGGCCGACAAGCAAAGTACGGTAGAAGCCGAGCTGATCCGAGGTGATTGAGAGGTGCTGGATGAAAACTGATACAATAAACACATTCCTGGAAGAGCGACTTCTATATTTAGCTATAAAGAATCGGCGTGGACGGCGAGCGGCCGTGGCGGGCACGTGTCTTCCCGTTGTGAGGGAGACGGACGCGGCTGGTTTTTCATCTCGCCTGCATTCCTCTACGTTCTGTCCCTCCTTGACCGCGCCCTTACGACGCCGCTCAGCGTCCCGTAAGCTTTTTAATACAAATAAACTCAGTCGCTCTTTCACCGCTGCTCCCTCCCTCCTTTCCCTCCCCGTCGCCATCATGAAATCCCTCGTCGTCCTCTCTCTTGTCGCCTCTCTCGCTGTTGCTCAGTCATCCGTATGTCATCTCTTTCCGTTTGCACCCGACTTGACCTTTCGAGGTGCTCATTTTTTTTTTACTCGCTCCCCTGCTCTAGAATCCACTTGTTCCCTCAGGTCTCAGCCAGACATGCGAGACTTTCTTCAACACGTTGAATGCCGACACGACCTTGCCACAGTGCCTCCAGCCGATCATATCAGCGACGACACCACTCGACGAGAAGAGCTCAACCCCAAGTGCCTCGGACGTCACCACCGCTCTGAACAGCATCTGTTCATCTTCCACCACGTGCGACCCTTCCCACATTGGCACCCTGCTTGGCCAATTCTATCAAGCGTGCCGGAGCGAGCTCACCAGCTCGAAGAACGGGAATGTCATTGTCGCTTATGACTCGCTCTACCTCATCGGTCCTTTCAAGGAAGCGATCTGCCAGAAGGACAGCTCGGGCAACTACTGCGTGGCTAGTCATTCCTCAAATACCACGAAGCGCGCCTCGCTCGACCGTCGAGATGGCTCGCAAGAGGTTTTCACGCCGGATGCAAGCCTGTTCGGCTCAAAGAACGTCGCGTTCCTCGGCCTACAGCCCAGCCTTTCCGCAAGCGCACTCTGCGTGCCCTGTACCCGTGAGGTCATGAACGCCTACACGACTCAACTCAACAACATTCCTTATGGCCCCAGCATTTCGAACAGCGAGCTCTTCCCGGGTGAGCCAGCGTTGTATGAAGCTATCAACCAGAAGTGCGGAGCCTCCTTCCTCGGCGGCGCAGTGCAAGCCGCAGGTGGCCTCGCGACAGGTGCAGCACCACGGTCAGTGGATGGCGGCTTTGCGTTCGTTGGCTCAGCGATTGCTGCCGCCGCTGCTGGTGCCGTTGCACTTTTGTAGAAGGACGAAGGACGTTTTTTCCGGTACCCACGCACACACTCTAATGCTCAGACGTCGCTGTGTTTTTTTTTCCTTCACGATACGGGACTACTCTCATCAAATTTCACCTCTACTTCTACTTAACTCGCCATATCATACCCTTCAGGATTTACCTTATCTGAAACAATTGGAGCGGAATTACGCCTTCTAAGTAGTTTGTTATGCCTTTGCTGTGCGAAGCCGCATTTCGTAGTATAAAATGAATATTTTTCCCGGCCCGTGATGGTTCCGAGACAACGTTTCCCGGCCCGGCCGTTCCTAGTAGAGGTTCAGTTGGATGCGAGTGCGATGAACGACCCGTCGACACAGAACAATGCAACGTGAGTCTTCCTCTTCCACCAGCAGCCTCGTACAAGGCCAGAGACCCCGCATTCAATCACCGCATGCGTTCCTCGCCCCACGTCCGCACAATACTGGTCAGATGCCGTCCAGACCCGCATTTCCCTCGTCGACGACGTCCTCCAACAGGTCCCCCCCTCCTCCCTCACAGACACCACAGCGTTCGACCTCGTCGATGGGGAGATGGCCGCCATCCGTCTCGCCCTACGCAGGATCGGCACCCGGCGGAACGCCCTCACGCCGACCTGTCGCATCCCAACCGAGATCCTCGGCGAGATTTTCCTCTTCTACCAACAAGTATCCGCAGGGCCATACATCCTCGAATGCTCCTCCGGTCCCGGCCCCGGTTCTGGCTTCGGCGGCAGCAACGACTCTATTTCCTCTCCAGACCGACGACGCACGCTTAAGAATACGTCGCTTAGATGGGTGCCTGCCGTCGCACACGTATGTCGTCATTGGCGCGCCGTCGCGATGGATCATCCTCGTCTGTGGTCGTGCATTACCCTCCGCTTGGGACGCGAATGGGCCTCGAGGATGCTCGCGCTTTCGAAATCGTCCCCCATTACCGTCACGTTGACAGATCCTGACCCTTGCGAGGCGAGCATACCTCTCGATCCTTGGGCTGTAGCAGCCACACTCCCGCCCTTCCCGCGCCGTCCCCAACTCGATCCCATCCAAGTGCTCGCACAACATCTCTTCCACATACAAGACCTCGATCTCAGCGCCTGCTCCTGCACCATCTTACCCTGGGTCCGCATCCTCGAGACCGCTGCGCCGCTCCTGGAGGCATTTTGTTTGCGCGTGGACGTGCATCGTCCTGGCACGCGACATAACGTTGCCGTACCACTCCCACCCAACTTTCTTGCCACCCACCCGCGTCTAAGCCACCTCAACGTCAATGGCGCCTTCCTCTCCAGTTGGGCTACACCCCCAGGAGGCCTACCGCTCTCCTCGCTCACCAATCTCAGCATCTTATCCTCCGACCCACGCAAAGTCGTCGAGCGCGTCGAGCTAGTGGTCCCCACGTACGGCGAATTCCTAGACTCTCTTTCACATATGCCCGCGCTGGAATCTCTCATCCTCTCTCACTGTCTCCCGCCATTCGCTACGGCCTATTCGACGCGCACGGTGTCCCTCCCCAATCTTCGTTTTCTCAACTTGCACGATCGCGTAGATAGATGTCGACAGACCCTCGACGCGCTAAACATACCGCCAAAAACGACGATCAAAATATCCTGCTGGTCCGTCTCTCCACCCTCGGAACACGATTGCCTACGCATCCTCCCCTCCCTCTCCGCACACATCTGCCGAGAAGACCCAGATGGAACCACCGGCACCACTCACAGCAACAGCAGCAGTAGCGGACCACACGCACTCTCCCTCTCCTCAGCGTCAATTGACGGCCGCACCGAATTCATGCTCTCAGCTTGGCGCACTTTCACACCACCAACCATAACCGAAGACCGCGACCAATACTTCGGACCTAAAATTGCTCCGGACGTGCGGCTCGAATGCGAATGGGACTCGATCGACGATCCCGAGATGGAGCGCCGCGCATTACGCCGCGCGTGTGCGGGCGTACCGCTCGACGAGCTGCGCGCGCTGAGCATTCGGGCCGAGGCTGCTGTCTGGGCCGCTCATGATTGGTACGATACGTTCGTTGGTTCGGTCGAGATTACCCATGTTGCCGGTCTGGAGACGCCGGGCGAGAGCGTACTCGACGCGCTGAAATTACCTTTGGATACCGATTCTGGTGGCGGCTCCGATACCAGCAGTAGTGGGAATGGGAGGGTGAGTAATGGGGAGGGAGGGGGTCAACGAAACGACGGTGACCCACCATCTCCACCACTACCATCGCCGCAGCTACCGCCGGCGCCGCCACCGCCACCACCGTCATCGTCATTGTCACCGCAGCAGCAACAGCAACAACATCAACAACCACTATTCCCCGAACTAGTATCCCTCACACTAGCCGGCGTCAACTTTGTACGCGCCAACAAAGCGGCCTGGCTTACACTTTCGAGCGCAATGACGAAACGGCAGGCGAGTCCAGCGTGCGTGACGATCCTGGACCGGATCGAGTTCCGCAGGTGCACGGTTGCCGAGTGGATGGTCGATGGTTTGAACGAGTATACGGCTGTGGTGGTTTGGGATTCGGTTTCGGATCCGGATAATTGGATGCATGTGCCTAGGGATGTGGATGGTGCCGCTGATGAGGACGAGGACGAGGATGATGGTGATGGTGATGGTGATGGTGACGACGAGGATGACGATGACGATGACGATGAAGATGACGATGAAGATGGGGACGGTGCGGATGCGGATGCTGAGGTCGAGGGTGAGGGTGAGGGTGAAGCCGAGGGAGAAGGTGAAGGCGAGTGAAAGATTTGGCTTTTTGAGAGCCTTTCACTTTGCCTTTTTCAGACTCACCCTTCCCCCCCCCCTCGCCTTTATCTCTTAGACCGCGTCGACAATCCACCGACTCAATGACGCTCCGGAATACCCTCAACGTAATTTCTTTTTTCCCCGACGATCGCCTTGTAAAACCATCACACCAAGGATCCTAAAATCTCACCACACACTCTCACAAACTCTCTCTCTCACACACACACACACGTGCTTTATTCGTTTAACACCTCATTTTCATTCAAGCTCTTCACGGGTCCATGCAAAAGATTCCGAGTTTGTACAATCCTACCTTTGTCTCTCTACGATGATTCCCATCCCTCCCCTCCCTCCCTTTCCCCAATGTTGTGCTGCTACTCACCGTCTTTTTGTCGTCAACACAGTTGTAGTGTTAGTTTTTCTTGGTTGCTTTCTGTATACTATTTGACACAGTGACATTGTCGCTTCTTCTGTCTTCGAGGCTCCTCTCGTCCACCTTTCTCAGGAAGAGAAATTTTGACAGAAAAAAACGGAGGCCAATAGAACTAGATGAGGGGCACCATGTTGCTGCGTGGGCACTAGAATATTGTGTATCGGTTTTTTGGTCTGGCAACTCCGCGTGTTTGGCTTGTCCACTAACTGGTAACCTAACGGTGCGCGGGACCAATTTAATCATCCGTTCAGGTGCGATGAACCACATACCTTTGACAGATATGACAATGAACGCACACAGTCAAGTTAGTTTCCTGCAGACATGATGTGGAAAAAAAGGCATGACAAGCACAGCGAGTGGCGGGTCCGACTCACGTCGCAGAATCGCGAACTTGCCCTGGGCTTCCTCATCCGAAAAGGAACCAAACCCCGAGCTGAACTTGAAGCAAGCCCTTGTCGTGACCCTTGTGGGTGAAGACCGTGGCCACCGCGCACGCACGCATCTAGGTTCTCGGCATATGACAGGCGACGGGACCTATCCACCTCGCATGGGAACGAACAAAAAATATGATGGCACGTACAGCAGAGTATGATACCGCGACACGACTCTCCCGCATCTTGATGCGTACAGTAACTCGGACATCAGCCGTCGCTCTTCCTGCTCTTTTTTTTCTTTTTTTTCACGGAACAATGTGCTTTGAGAGGGGGCGAACGAGATCCGGGTCGGACGCCAGGTGCGATAAGTTAAGCTTCGCCGAGCTAGCTACGGGTTAGTACGCGACAAGACCGCCACAAATCCGTTTTACTTCACCGAAAACTCTCAACGCACGAGGGCAGAAAAGAGTTCGGATCACCTTCAATAATAGTAGGCCCGTGAAGGCTGTTGTGTGGAGCGGGGGTTGTGGAGTGGGAGAAAGAGGGGGAATTAGCAATGAACCCAGTTAATGTGGTACCTGACAGTCAAATCGTGGGAAGTAAGCGAGGGTGTAGCACGGAAAATGTCAAAACTTGATTACAGTACCGTGTGGTCTGTGCCCTAGAAGCGCGAAGCTTGTGGGTCAGAGTACTGCAGCTGGCCAATACAGTAATGCCCGTGACTGACACGCAAACTCAGGGCAGTGCCTGCAAATGTAGTGACACAAGCACGTTCTTCGTCCAGGAAACAGGCGTCTCCCTCCGGAGATACATCGGCTTGCGCGGGTGCAGTTTTTGCTTCGGTGGTTGATGGTTCGGCATGTGCGAACTGTACCCACCAACTACTGTTGTATTTAGCTCGGAATTTCTACGGCCTTCCCTAGCTGGAACCTGTAAAGTTTCCAGATGGATTGACAGGTCGAGTCATGCGAATGACAGCGGTCTGTCAATCAACCTACGTCGCTGGTGCCTGCGGGGGCCGTGGCTCAGCATTTGATTAACTTGCCTATGGTGATAAGGAAACTCGATAGAAACACTATAAATCACATACGCTAAGAACAGTCTCTGGAAACTTGGGTCACAGGAGTGAAAGTCTAGTCTCACACTTACTGTACAGGGGAATCGGAACTTACACATTCTCTTCCTACGCATATGGATGAAACGACAATCAGAAACCCAGTAATGGCCAGTTGCCCTGAAGCATTTGTGACCCCCGTCCCTCTGGTGCATGGTGACTTGTGTCGACAAATTAGCGGCGGGAGGCACGTTCGGACTTATAGCCCCGATGGGTGAAGCTGTAAGATATTCAAGCACGGATGCCGACCTGCCGTTCCCAAACCAAGTAGTAGGTAATTATGACGAAGGCGCCACATTAATCGCGCAAAAACTCACACACACCTCCGCGTCAGCACACATTAAACCCCGTGTCGGTGCGATTCCCTGGAAACTGGAGTCCTGAGAATATGCATTAATTATACCTATGCGCCGAGAAGATCATGTTTACCCATGCTGATTATCCCTGTGAAAAAGAAAACCGTATGAGCAAATGATAATTAGGTATGATAATTAGGTATTCATGATTCGCAACATTATCTTATTTCATGAGCTCGGTTAAATTAGCCTACGTGTCCGCCAGGAAGTTTCGTGTGGGGCGTAGGTCAGTTGCGTTATTGTACCGTATCTCGCGAATACCCATTAGTTCGTCCTACCAGCCAGCCACAGGACACGACCGCTTTTGTGAGCCCCCTGGACTTGAAGATAAGTTTCACAAAACGGGACTACCGACATGCCGGTAGCTGAGTCATTAACAGAATTTCACAATGAGATAACAACTGAACTCCATGGCGATCAGAAGACCAGTCACCCGAAAAAAAAGAGGTCCCACCGAAAGTCCTGTGATCGGGTGTTGCTGCCAAAGGGAAGGCTATGCGAGTTCTGGTGTGAGGGTCCAGAATTCCATTGTCCGTATCGATGTATTTTGTTGCGCCCATTTGCCGAGCAAAGGTCAAGGCCGGATACAATAGAGAAGCGCTCCGTCCGTAGCTGAGGACCTCCATGAACATTTTTAGAGGCTTCAGGTCCCCGATGTGAGGTGTCGTCGTCAACAACTTGAAAATTCTTTGAGAACTTACGCGCCACATCATGGGCGAGTCTTCGGAACATGACAGTAATGATCAAAGGCCCTGTACACGCCCCCGGGAGGGTTTCTGCGCCTTCTATTTCCAGATTTTCGGAGATTCAGCGGTGTCAACTCGTAGTCCGCATGGCCGTAAGACCTGTTCGATGAAACGGTGCCATGGCCAGGGTTCCGACGAACGAGCGCTATAGCATGGGAGAAGGATTAGATGCGGGGAATGTTACAGCTTATTACTCATATGATGAGATCCGTCCGCCCTTGTTGCTCTACTTGCTGGAAGAGATAAGGGATCTGAGATCATTTTCCCAAGCTGGAAACTGCGTGCACGGCGTTCAGAACAAGCCATTCCGCGCGTGTTCTCCGTCCGAGGAAACGCTGCGTTTTCAGGGACCGGCGCGCCAAGACCTTTTATGGAATTCCTCCGTTCGTTCCATGCGGGGAAGTCCGCAGCAATTTGATGAAAGGCAAAGGTCCTTGACAGGACTATCACCCGGAAGGTACTTTCCATGGTCGCCTGGTATCACATGAAGAATGTCGGTGAATCTACGAAGCAATCTCACGAGACCTATCCCTGAAGAACTGTAAAAAAAGTAGCGGCGAAGATGTCGTTACTTTTTCATTATTGCATTTACGTTTCCCCCGAACGAATGTTTGCAATAGGAAGTGACAAACGGATGTCTTGTCCCCCTTGTCTCGGTGGTATGTGATCAGTATATATTCTGTGCACGGTCCCGGCCATGCAGGTGGCTGCCAATATGATAGGGCATACGGAATGGAAGTGGCGTGTGTTCCTACTGGTTTGGTTAGTATACGTCCTGGGCAATCCCATGCGCCGGCCGTGTCCTCGGCGATAAAGGCCCCGTCACTTTACCTTGGATGGTTCTATAGCACCCGCTAGTCAGGCCCGCGCAGGCAGCGGAACAACCTGAATATTTTCCAACTTGAGAGCTTCGAGCGAGTACAATCGCTGAAACAACGGAAATATGTGCGCCACACAGATTAATCATATCCCAATGGGAAAATAATCGGCTATGGCAGCCTTGACCACAATAAGGTCGTACAAAGAAGCGGAGAAGTGCACTCACCAATCCTATTTCGCATCATCGCATCACGCCCGAAATCTCCATCATACGGTGAGGGGATCCGCCACTAACTTGAAATAGGATATCGTTACCCGAAAGCAAGTATGTTGCTGCACTGCTTTGGTTTTTCTCATGTTCAGGTGTTGACGTCAATGGGTTCATGGTTACGAATTCGAAAAATTCCGCAGCGTTGATAAATAACGGGTGGGCACGAGACAGGAATAGAGGGAAAGCACGCGTCCGAGCGTCGGACGAGATTGCTGGTGTATGATTCGCGACGGAGGGTGGTGACTGCGCGCCAAAAAAGTAGTCGGGGTTGAACTAGAAGCAAGTAACAGAAAGC
>WNFQ01003533.1_pt1 | contig 11397 bp, 10 predicted proteins | sample 5400171 | NCBI WGS metagenome assembly WNFQ01 (sample SAMN13153356, study PRJNA577476) | soil metagenome | isolation source: 20 cm soil under Madrone tree | place: USA:California | collected 2016-06-14 | reverse complement strand
TAGGCGGGTACCTTTTGATGTTTCGCGCGCCGATCTTCCAGGACTTCGACCGCTTCTTTCACGCGCGTGTAGATGCCGTCAGCATCCAAACCGTACTTAGCCAACAGAAGTTTCGGATCGCCGTGCGTGACAATCCGGTCGGGAACCCCCATGCGCACGACTCGAACCTTGTCCTGCAGTCCGTTCTCTTCCAATAACTCGATGACGGCAGAGCCGAAACCGCCAGCCAGATAAGCTTCTTCCACCGTAACTATCAGACGTTTGGTACGCGCTAACGCCAGTAGTAAAGCACTGTCGAGAGGTTTCACGAAGCGCGCGTTAATGACGGTCGCCTCGATTCCTTCCTTTGCCAGATTCTCGGCCGCTTGCAGAGACGGATGAACCATCGAGCCATAGGCGACGATGGCAATCTCACCCCCGTCACGCAACAGTTCGGCTTTGCCAATCTCCAGAATCCGCGGCTCCCCATCGATCGGCACGCCCATTCCGTTGCCGCGTGGATAACGCATCGCCGCCGGCCCCACGTATTGGTTCATAGTGAACATCATGTCGCGCATCTCGCCTTCGTCTTTGGGCGCCATCAACACAATGTTCGGAACCACGCGCAGATAGGCAATGTCCAACAGGCCGTGATGCGTAGGTCCATCACCGCCGGCGATGCCGCCTCGATCCAAACAGAACTTAACATTCAGATTTTGCAGGCACACGTCATGCACCAATTGATCGAACGCGCGCTGCAGGAAGGTCGAGTAAATCGCGCAGATCGGCTTTAGTCCTTCACAAGACAACCCAGCGGCAAAAGTGACGCAGTGCTGCTCGGCTATGCCGACATCGAAAGAGCGCTCGGGAGATTTTTCCAGCGGCAGCGCGACGCCGGTGCCGTCGGGCATGGCGGCAGTCAGGGCGACGACCTGCTCGTCTTTCGCCATCAACTCGCACAGGGTTTCGCCAAAGACCTGCGTGTAAGTAGGAGCTTTCGCCGGTGACTTAATCGGCGTGCCGGTTTTCAAATCAAACGGGCCGGTCGCATGCCATTTGTAGTAATCTTTTTCCGCCGCCGGATGGCCTTTGCCCTTGGTCGTCAAAGCGTGCACGATCACCGGCCCATCTTTCACTTGTTGAGCTTCACGCAACGCCGCCACCAGCGCTCGCACATTGTGCCCATCGACATAGCCGATGTACTTGAATCCCAGCTCGTTCACCAGCGCGCCCGGTAAAACCGCCGCTGCAATCGCGTCCTTCACCGTCTTAGCAGCGTGATGCAGTCGTTCGCCGACCGTAGGAATCGCCAGCAGTTTTTCTTCCACCTCGTCCTTGAAGCGGTGATAGCCGTGCGCTTCACGAATCCGATTGAGGTAACCGGTCAGCGCACCCACGGCGGGAGCAATCGACATTTCATTGTCATTGAGCACAACGATCAGGCGCGCCTTCAAGTGACCCGCCTGATTTACCGCCTCCATCGCCATGCCTCCGGCGAGCGAAGCATCGCCAATCAAAGCCACAACGTTGTGATCTTCGCCTTTGCGATCGCGCGCGATCGCCATCCCTAAAGCCGCCGAAAGCGACGTCGAAGCATGTCCTGCGCCGAACGTGTCGAATTCCGATTCGTCGCGACGCAAAAAGCCGCTGATGCCACCGTACTGTTTGACCGTGGGAAGAAGATCGCGCCGGCCGGTCAGAATTTTATGTGCGTAGGCCTGGTGCCCGACGTCCCAGACCAGACGATCATGCGGTGTGTCAAAAGCGTAATGCAGCGCCACGGCCAACTCGACCGCCCCCAACGAAGCGCCGGTGTGTCCCCCGACGCGAGCCATAGTTTCCAGGATGTATTGTCTGATTTCGTCGGCCACCTGCTGCAACCGATCCAGTTGCAGCAGCCGCAAATCGGCGGGCGAGTTGATGTTTTGAAGCAATGTCATGCGGTCCGAATTGTAAACCGTGTCGTGGGCTTTTGCTATCTCACAAAAGATTCACTTTTGAATATTCTGTCGCGCCGCGCGTGTTCTTCTACTCAGTCTTGCCTCAACCTCAGGTCCCAAATCTCTGGCGGCAGCTTCTTTATACTCGCCCGTCAGGAGGTGAGCAGCTTTATTAAGCAAAGTGATTTGTACTCCAGCAGCAGGTCGGCAGTCAAGAACTTCTTTAAACCAATTTGCTGGTTCAAGCGTCTGAACCCTCACATGAGAAAGACCCTGAGCTTCGCTGAAGCTATCAATCACCGTTCGAATTATCCGAATCAAGGGAGCACCCATAAAATGTTTTTACGCACAAAGCTTAAATCTGCCACTCTGACCCTCGGGTTATTGACCGCGTTTGGCGCCGTCGTCCAGGCTCAACAACCTGCTACCCAAAACCCCACCGCAGGACCGGAACGAATGGGACGCGGTGAAGATCGCGGCTTCCGCCGCCGACCCGGAGCAGAGGGCGGCTTTGGCCCCGCCATGCTACGCGAACTGAATCTAACCGACGATCAGAAGCAACAGGTTCGCACGATTCTTCAGCAGAGCTTCGCCGGCAGTAAAACGGCACGCGAAGAATTGCGGCAACTTGGTGAGAAGAGACGACAGGGCACGCTTACGACCGAAGAAGAAGCCCGGGCGAGGACCCTGCATGAGCAAATGCGCGCCGCGATGAAGGACACGGAGACAAAGATAGCCTCCGTTCTTACCGTCGAACAGAAAGCCAAGATCGACGAGCTACGGAAAGAACGTAAGGCCAAGCATGAAGGCTTCGGCGGCCCGCGTCGTGGATTTCGTGGTCAGCCAGGACAGGGTAATCCCACGACACAAAAACCGTCGACTCCCCCTGCCAATTAATAGTGAATTAGGATTTCAGAAAACCCGAGGAGCAGTGAGCGGCGTCGCCAGATTTTGGTGGCGCCGCATTTCTTATGTTCGTCACGCCGCCTTCTGAAGTGATTGGAAGCTAGTGTGGTGTCTCAGAAGTGCGCAGACAAAGTCGAGCGGACCATTAGCCCGACCGTTAGGAAGGGCTCCCGCCTTTTACGTTACGCCCGCTAAACCAATCAGCCGCCCTAAACGGTCGGGCTTCATTTCAGCGAACTATCGAGTCAGGACACTAGGAAATCTGTATCAGTGGCACGGCACTAGTCTCTTCGCCAACGCCGCAACAAGCGCTCGATTCCGCCAGGTTGTCTTCCAGCACGACGAATGCCTCCCACTCGTTGCCGTCGGGATCATGTACCCAAGTCTTGTCAGAAACCGCGTAACAGCAATTGGTCTGCATCTCGTCATGCGTCGACAGGCCGGCATCGTTCCACTTCTGCTTCATTGCCAGCACATCTTCGGTCGATCCCACTTGAATACCGAGATGGGAGAGCGCGCCGTTGCCGGTAACAGGCACTTCGTTCAGGGCCAGGTTCAAAGGCGGATTCTGCACATCGAACTTCGCGTAGGTCGTCCGCACTTTGCTGGGTTCTATTCCCAGCATTTTCCGGTAAAACCAGATACTCTGTTCGAGATTTCGCACATTCAGCGACAAATGCGCTTTGAGGGCGTTCACTGTCCTGCTTCGATTTTCACTCGCGTCGATCTTGCTTTCCATGACGGTTCTCCTTTAAACTCACATATGTTAAGGCGAATATGACGGAAGCTTAGCAGGCAACATCACATACGTCAAGGCATATCTATAGCGAAGGGGACTGTGTTTTTAGATGCGAATCGACTACACGAATTGAGCTGGTCTTGTTCGTACGATTCGTCTGATGTCGTGGATCGGTCTGGTTCCAGCTAAAGCAAAAGACAAATTCGGACACGTCACCAGAGATCTTTAGCGATCCAACAACAAAGTGAACTAATGACTTTGCGAATCGATCCAATGCTACCGGTTGATTGGCCGGCGGTGTGCGAGATTTACCTGGAAGGCATCGCCTCCAGACAGGCGACGTTCGAAACGCAAGCTCCTTCGTGGGAGGTCTGGGACGCGTCCCATTCGCCTTTCGCGCGTCTGGTGGCGCGCGAAGCTGAAACGGTGGTTGGCTGGGCGGCGCTCAGTCCAGTATCGGCGCGGCAGGCTTATGCCGGCGTGGCCGAAATCAGTGTCTATGTCGCTCAGAGCAAGAGAGGCTTCGGTCTCGGAAGGCATTTGCTCGAAGCGTTAGTCGCCGCAGCGGAAGAGAATGGAATTTGGAGTTTGCAAGCAGTTATGTTTGCCCAGAACGCAGCGAGTATCGCCCTCCACCGGCGCTGTGGCTTTCGCGATGTCGGGCGGCGAGAACGCATTGCAAAGCTGGATGGCGTGTGGCGCGATACTATTCTGCTTGAGAGACGTAGTTGGAAGATTGGGGTTGATTGACGGAGCGCGCGCGCAAGCTACGCGTACTGGATTCAGGAATCAAGCATGACAAGAAAAAACTACAACATCGAATTTCTCTTCAAAGCGCTGGCCGATCGGACCCGACTGCGTCTGATTGGCCTGATTGACGGTTCAGAAGTTTGCGTCTGCTTCTTCGTCGCCGTTCTGAAAGTTAGTCAACCAAAAATATCGCGTCATCTGGCTTATATGCGGCGTGCGGGCATCGTCGCGGCTCGGCGCGAAGGCAAATGGATGCACTACCGGCTGACGGAACCGCCCGACGAGCACGCGGCGCGCATCTTTCGCGAAGTCCGCGCGGCCTTATCTGAACATCCCGAGATGCAACGAGATCGCGAGAAGCTCTTGCAGGTTTGTTGCGCGCCCAAGCTTCCAGTGCCACTGCGTCGCGCGCCAAGACCGTTGAATTTGGCAGCTTAGTAGTGCAACCTTTGACTTGACGTTGAGGACGGTAGCGGGACCGCTAGCGACCGAGTCACCCTTTCGATCTCGGCCTCGTAGTGGTTGAGACCCGGTCGCTACGGCTCCCGGTACTGACCTCAGTTCTCGAGTTGACAGATAAGTCGTCACCTTGACTTTGCCAACTCCGCGCTTAGAATAACTTCGCGACACAGCCCGGGGGAGATGTGGCCGAGTGGCTGAAGGCGGCGGTTTGCTAAACCGTTAAGGGTCAAAAGCCCTTCACAGGTTCGAATCCTGTCATCTCCGCCATTTTTTCAAATAGTCAGTGGTTAGTAATCAGTGGTCAGTAGAACAGTCTTGCTGCTGAAGTTTGATTACTGTTCTACTGGCTATTTTTGTAAGGACCGGTTCAAGACCTGGCAGCGACAACTAACTACTAACCACTGACTATGACTGTTCGCGTTCGTTTTGCTCCATCACCTACCGGTTATTTGCACATCGGCGCCGCGCGCTCGGCGCTCTTCAATTGGTTGTTCGCCCGCAAACTCGGGGGCAATTTCCTCCTCCGCATCGAAGACACCGATCTACAGCGTTCGACAGACGAATCGACGCGTTCGATTATCAAAGGGCTGGAATGGCTGGGACTCGATTACGACGAAGGTGTGATCTTTCAATCCGACAATGCCGACAAGCATCGCGCGGCGGCGAAGAAACTGGTCGAAGAAGGAAAGGCCTATCGCGACTTTACGCCGAAGGAACAACGCGAGGATAAATCCGTCAAGCAGGGTATCGCCGATCGCGCGCGGGCGCATGCCGCCGCAGGCATCGATCATCGCAGCAATCCCTTTCGCGAACTATCAAGGGAAGAATCGGAACGACGAGCGGCTGCGGGAGAGCCTTTCGCGATCCGTTTGAAGGTTGCACTCGAGGGCGTCTCGCGCTTTACCGACATCGTCTACGGCGATCAGGAGCGGGCCCATTCCGAGATTGAAGATCTGGTACTGCTGCGCTCAGATGGCCATCCGCTTTACAACTTGTCCGTGGTGCTCGACGACATCGAGATGGGTATCACGCACGTCATTCGCGGGCAGGATCATCTGACGAACACGCACAAACAGCTTCTGCTTTACCAGGCTTTTGGCGCTGAGATCCCACAGTTCGCCCACCTGCCTCTGATTCTCGCGCCGAACAAGGCGAAACTCTCCAAGCGTAAGCATGGCGAAGTTGTCTCGCTTACTACTTACCGCGATCGTGGGTTTGTGCCCGCGGCGTTTCGAAATTTCCTGGCGCTGCTGGGATGGTCGCCCGACACCAGTCGATATGCTGCTGAGGTAACAGTCGGGAATTCTGAGGGGCAGCCGAACCTTGAGCCTGGAGATGAGATTTTTTCCCAGCAGAGGTTAATTGAACTCTTCTCGCTTGACCGCATCCACAAGTCTCCCGCGGTTTTCAATTTTCAGGAAAACGACCCCCGTCATTGGACCGACGACAAAGCCCTCTGGATGAACGCGGAGTATATCCGCACGATGCCGCTCGCGGAGTTGCTGCCAATGGTAAAAGCTGAACTCCGATCTGAGAAGCTCTGGCGCGAAGAATATGACGAAGATGAAAGTGACTGGTTTGAGAAAACCGTGACCCTGATTCGGCAGCGGTTTTTCACCTTGAAAGACTTTTCATCGCACGGTCGCGCTTACTTTTCGGAAGACTTTGATTTCGAAGAGGCAGCCGTGCGCAAGAACATTCTGAAGGAACCTCGGCTTCAGGAACTGCTGCCGGCGCTGGCCAATCGTCTGGACACAATCGAGCCATTAAACGCCGCTCAGGCTGAAGCAGCCCTGCGCGTCTTCAGCGATGAGGCCGGCGTGAAAGCTGGACTTTTGATCAATGCTTCGCGCACCATGTTGACCGGGCAGGCAGTGGGACCATCGATGTTTGAGGTCTTTGAGATCCTCGGCCGCGAGCGTTCGGTGATGCGCCTGCGCAGCCAGCGTCCGTGGCACGAATTTCAATAGCACCGCGCGCCCTCGCGAGCGGTTCGCTTGAGGAGCTAACTATGGCGAAAAGATTTCTCGTGATCATTTCGATTGTATTGGCGAGCGCAGCTTTGGTGTCGGCGCAAAGTGTGGATTCATCAACTCAGTCGACCCGCACGCGCGTGGTCGCCCCGAAGCCCTCACCCACTCCTAAGACCGTCACCAAATCCACCGACACAGAAGCCGGACCGGCGAGCCAGAAGCGGAGCCCTGCCTCGGGCCAGGTTGCGCCCTCAAGCGCTGTGGTATCGGCTTTCAATAACCTGCTCGATGGAATCAGGCACGCGGATGTGAAAGCGGCGACCGGCGCCTATCAAAACACTCCGCGCCTCGTGTTGTTCAACTACAACGGGACAGTGACCAGAGGTTGGGATCAGTTAAAGCAGAACCGCGAAGCGTCCTATCCGGAAATGAAAGACGTCAAGCTTGATGTAAAAGATCTGCGGGTAACCATGCTGGGCCGCGACGCCGCGTTGATTACCTGCCAGTGGACCCAGTCAATGACCTTCCGCGGAACACCCGAAACCGATAGCGGCCGCATGACGATCGTGTTCCGCAAGGTGGGCAAGGACTGGAAGGCAATTCATTTGCACACCTCGCCTGACCATCCGGATCCTTCGCGGATTCCGCAATCAGAGCAGACGACTACGCCTCCGAAATCGACGCCTTAATTTTGTTTCAGAGCATGAGGTCATCAGTACCGAGAGCGGTAGCGACCGGGTCTCAACGCGCCAACGCGATTCGGGGAGGACAAGATTAGATGGGCTCGCGATGAATAACGTCACAGCGCGAGATCATCCGTGACGAGCTACCCGGTCGCTACCGCTCCCGGTACTGACCTCATCACTGATCGCTCCTAAAAAGTCTCGGGACCCGCGCGATGGCGATGCCGCCCATGACCGCCAGAAACGGAAAGAACTCGACCAGGTAACGGGGCTCGGGATTTTCCATCGACGAAAACAGAATCAATCGCAAAACGATCGCCAGCGAAACCAGCAATAGCCATCGGCGCGCGGCAAAGTTTCGCGAATCCCAAAGCAACCAGGCGCCCGCCAAACCCAACAACGTGTAAATCGCTGTCAAGCCGGCAAACAGCGGCAACCAGATGTGCTGGTGATGTTCGTAATCCAGATCTTCCAGAGGCAAAAGCGTGCCTTCAAATGGCCAATACTGCGAATGTGTATCGAACCACATCGTGCGGGCGCGCTTCAAAGGCAACCAAACATAGTAACGAAACGGGTGGCGCGCGATCCGTTCGCGAGCAATCTGCCCAAACCCAGCGTCAATTTCCGGGGTCATCTCAACCGCCCCGTGATTTTCCGGCTGTGACTGATCAGATTCGTCTGCGTTGCTGTTATCGTTCTCATCGCCCTGATCGCTGCTGTTGTCGTTCTGATCACCCTCGTCACCGCTGTCCTGGGCATTGGCGTTTGAATTCACATTCGCATTCGCAGTCTTTTGCGGAGCCGGGCTCGGCGTTGGCTTGCTTATCGACCGCGCTTTACTGTTGGCTGACCCGGGAACCGGCGTTGGCGTGGACGAAGCCCGAGGAGCCGGTGCTGGGCTCGCCTGAGACTGAGCCGGATTATTAGCGCCCGGCGGATGGTTGTACTTGTCGAGTAACGCCGCGACCTGAGTCTTCTCGTCCGCCGAATCAAACGACGACGCGGGAACATCGTTTATGTCGATGGGCTCAGTGTCGAGCGACCACAGAAACGGGCCGACATAACTTTCGTCGTCCAGCCAACTGCGCACCCATTGATTGTAACCACGCGGCACGAACTCGCCCGGCATCTCGCCGTGAGACGGCGCCAGCGGCTGGAAAAGATGAAAGACGCGCGCGTTGCGAATCGTCCAGGGGACGAGCACGAGCACAAAGGCGAAGGAGAACAAAGTCCCGGCGATCAAGACGCGCGAGAAATATTTGGAGTGCGCCGGCAAAACGAAGTGGCGACGGCGCTTTGAATCTTGGGCCGTTTCAGAAACCTCAACCGAAGATCCAAAGCGGTGTCGCGCTGCGCTTGCCACCGCACTCCAAATCGGCGACGTGATTAGCAGCGTAAATCCGATTGCCGCCGCGAACAATCCACTGTCAGGCCGAAACAAAACGGCCAGGCCTCCGCACAATCCCGCGACCAGCCACCAAAGCAGCGCCCGTTTTAATCCTTTGCGATCTTCCTCCGTGTCCTCTGTGGTGAATCCATTCCGAAATGCCAACGTCGCCGCCAGGCACATGGCCGACACCAGAAACGTTGTCGGCACTTCCGTAAGTATGGTCGCCGCATAAATCGTCGTGAAAGGACAGACCGCGGCTAATGCCAGGGCCGCGATCGCAGTCATTCGTTTTCGCTTTTCGTCCGGCTGCCAATAGAAAGCAAGCAAGGCGACCAGCGCGCAGGTGGCCGTATCAATTAAAGCCTGGACGATGCGAACGGCGCCGTTGTTTGTATGGCCAAAAACCGAATAGATCGAGGCGAGAAAAAGCGGATATCCGGGCAGACGTATGAGCGATGGATCGTAAGGCGCTTCGGTTTCGTGCGAGTAGACGTGCTGCTCGAGTACGTTGCGCGCAATCTGCGCGTACGTTCGGCCGTCGTCGGGTCCATCGTTGGGCCAGCGGTGTGCGACGGTGATACGAAACGCGGCTGCCAGCAAAATCAAAATGACGATAATCCAAAACTCGCGCCGCTTTGACAGTCGAGATAGGGTTAACATTTTTTAAAGAAAGAATCTTGCTGACGCGGTTAATTTCAGACGGAACCAGATAGTTGCAACCCTAAGAATTCAACATTGATGTTTCGAGGCTGCAGGCGTATAAGCGCAGTAGTTGAAACTCCTGCTGTTTCCAAACTGCCAACGGTCGAATTTTCACCGAAGGGGCCTTTCAATGCTATCCCACAAGCGCATCAGTTTACTACTGGCCCTGACTCTCGTCGCTCCTTTGCCGGCGGTCATTGCCGCTACCCTCAGCCGCGGGCAAACCACGTCTCTTGCGTCGCAAAGACCAGCTCAAGCTAAAACCCACAGCCGCGGAGGTTGCGTCTCTTAGAAGACAACAGCCAAAGGAAGAGAGAGAGCTTGAAGACACGATACCCACGCACGTGCCGATAAAGGTCAAAATAAAAGCTGAAAAGGAACAGGTATTCAAGGATCTCAATAACGAACACTGGGTCCGCGACATGGTTATTGAGGTCAAGAACACAGGAACGAAACCGATTTATCTTTTAGAATTACAAATACTCCTGCCGGATACTACGGGGCCCGACGGCAATACAGTTGGCTTTGACCTGCTTTATGGCAGAAGTGATCTCATCTCAATAACCGCACCGCTGAAACCCGAGGATGTTCCTATTAAGCCTGGAGAGACTCATATCTTTACGATTGCGGAAAGATTTGTGAGGGGCTGGGAGAGAATTGTACGCGAAGACAATGTAACCCAGCCAAAGAAAGTGCGGGTAATATTTCAGTTCGTGAACTTTGGCGACGGTACTGGCTTCTGGGGCACCACCGCCGCGCCACTGCCCCACCCTAGGCAGGCAGCAGCAGATCAGCACCATGCACTAATCTGAAAAGAGGTCACCAGAAAGATCCAACACCGAATCTGAGATTGGCTTCACTGAAAACGTCAGTGCGATCTGAATGGTTCAACGGCGGGCCGGCATTTGTGCCGGCAATTTTTTTGTCTACAGAGTCTTCAAGCCGGATCTCGATTGACACGACCCTTGAGCCGGATACTTGTTGTCCCGGGACCTCATGTACCTGGGCTAAGCCAGCTTTGACGCGATGTTATTGTTCAGACATTGACAATCCTAGCATTGACGATATCCCATCAGTCGATTTCCCGGGCTGCACCGATTCGACGGGCATCTGCTCGACGATTATGTACTCCACTCGTTGGTGCGATTTCCCGAATACCGATGGCAAGACCTTCAAGCTTTCTTGTCAGGTTGCAAATGTCCAGCCCTGCGCGGGTTCAAACCCGACGCCGAGTCCAAGTCCCAGCCCTTCGCCTTCTCCGTCGCCGTCGTGCGACCCAAACAGTCCCCACAAACTCAACAACACAAATTGCTCATGCAGACCGGTCGGAGGCGGAACATACGATTGGTTTTGCGCCTGTGAGGACGGCTCTGCGCCGGCAGACTACACAGGTCTCTTCGCCAGCAACCTCGGTTGTGATCCCTTTAAAACTCAGAACAATGGCAGTGACTGTTGTGTCTGTATAGAGCAGAACCATACTTGTAGTTCTGGTTGCCAGTGGAGCACTGCGTATTGCGAGTGTGTGGACTTCATCGGTTCACCGTGTTCGGCAGCAACACCCACCCCGAATCCTGGTTCGGGCGGTGGTGGAGGTGGCAACGTCTTCGGTGGTGGTGGGGGCGGCGGATGTACTGAATACTGGTGGGTCTACTACGAAAACTGGGGTTCAGGCTGGCAGGAGATTTGGCGCAGTTATGCAGGATGCTGGTGAGAACGCGATAAGTTTGGCGCCGAGATTGGGTGGACGAGTTGTGGTTAGTCCGGGGGAGTGTTCTTAAAGGGGTTCACAGTCGTGAGCATCACAGACTGAAGTCTATGCCACATCAAGGTTGCACTTCGACGGTCGCTTTCCGCTCCAGCTTGCCCCAGCCCA
>WNFQ01003531.1_pt1 | contig 11400 bp, 15 predicted proteins | sample 5400171 | NCBI WGS metagenome assembly WNFQ01 (sample SAMN13153356, study PRJNA577476) | soil metagenome | isolation source: 20 cm soil under Madrone tree | place: USA:California | collected 2016-06-14 | reverse complement strand
CTTCGGCGAACATCGAGGAGAGCGCTTTGCCGGGCACGGAGATCATTTCCGGGATCATTTCCGGGACGAAGATCATTTCCGGCTCAGGGATCATTTCGGCGGAGATTTCTTTATTGGAGATCCCTTTGCGTATGATTACCCGTACTACGGGTTCGACTATCCGGACTACGGCTATGATAACAACAATGCTGGTGACTATTCCGATGGACAATCCTCACCACCGGAAGTGATACTTTCTCAGGACACCATTGTTGCCGTGCAGCAAGAGCTGTCTCGACTCGGCTACTATCATGGGCCGATCGATGGCGTAATCGGCCCACAAACGGCAAGAGCGGTTCGCAGGTTTCAGTCCGTCGACCAGCTGTCCGTTACCGGTCAAATCGACGGTCTAACATTGAAAGCGCTTGGGATCAATTAGCCTCGAAGAAAGAACGATTCGGTCTGTCCGCCGTAGCCCGCCTCCTCACTTCGAGCTACGGCGCGCCTGCGAATACGACAGGGAACCATGGAGAACATTATTATCATCGGCAATGGGTGCGCTGGACTGACGGCCGCCATTTATGGGGCAAGAGCAAACTTGGCTCCGCTTGTTTTGGCCGGTCGCGAACCGGGAGGACAGCTCACAACGACGACACTAGTCGAGAATTTTCCAGGCTACCCTGATGGAATTGACGGGCCGGAGTTGATCATGAACATGCAGCGCCAGGCCGAGAAGTTCGGGGCGAGGTTGCGATACGCCCAAGTGAGTGAGTTTGAAATTAGAGACGGTTACTACCGCCTGAAGGTGGATGAGGCGTGGATTGACGCGAGGGCGGTGATTATTGCTTCTGGGGCATCCGCCCGATTCTTGGGCCTGGAACACGAGTCTCAAATGAAGGGTCACGGATTGACTTCCTGCGCGACTTGCGATGGAGCGTTTTACCGGGACGTCGCCGTTGCTGTAGTTGGAGGCGGAGATACCGCAGCCGATGAGGCCCTCTTTCTCACGCGCTTTGCGAGTGAGGTATTCTTAATTCACCGGCGGGATACGCTCACGGCTTCGAAAATCCTTGCGGAAAGAGTCCTCAAGCATCCGAAGATCAGAACAGTCTGGAACACGAACGTAACGAAGTACGTTGCCGATCGGCACGGTGAAATGGAATCAATTCGTTTAGAAAACACGGTCTCTGGAGAGGTCTCAAAACTGCAGGTTAAGTGCGTTTTTGTCGCGATCGGTCACGACCCCAATACCAAACCATTTTTAGGCAAAATCGAAACGAATTCGGCAGGGCTTATCGTGCGCCAGAACGGGACCCCCAGAACGAATTTGCCCGGTGTATTTGCTGCCGGCGATGTAGCCGATTCTCTTTACCGACAGGCAATAACAGCCGCTGGTGAGGGCTGTGCTGCCGCCATTGAAGCTGAACGGTATCTACGTGATTTGAATTCCAAACCATCGTTTCCAAGAGCCACCGCGGCAGCCTGATAACTAGTGCGTGGGCAGATAGCAAGAATGGCGAATCTATGAATGAGTCAGAAATTGCACGGCGCATCGAACAGGTCTTTCGCAATGAAGAGCAAAAGAGAAAAAGCAATCGGTGGGACGTTATCGACTTCTTTGCCGCCTTTCTCTTGGCGAGCTCTGTCTTACTAATCCTGAAGAAGGTGCTTCGTCGACCGCCAGTCGTCTGAAACTCCGGGGGACGCCGATAGCCCTTTTGTCTCGCTTCTAGCTACGGCGCGATCACCCGACCGAGCGATAAAGTATGGCTATTTGAGACCATAGAGTCAGTGATGACGAGTGATAGTGTCTAGTTGAAGACCGGATGAGCACACCCTTGGTAACCAAGGTCGACAGTGAAGTCCAAGGTCGCGGAACGAGAACCACTGATGAATATGAATACAAGAAGAGAATTTCTGAGCCTTACCCTCAAAGGGGCGACCATGGCGGCGGCGACCGGGTTTCTTGCCGAAGCAGCCGCCGCGGCAGACACGGCGGATTTGGCTGGGAGCACCGGCACCGCGCAAACTTTAGGCAGTAATGGCAAATGGCATTACAAACCACCCTTCACATTCGGGATGGGGGGTGTTCCCCTTGGCAACGAATTCGAGGTTGTCACCGACGAGGACGCCAACGCCACGATCGAAGCAGCATGGAACGCTGGCGTCCGATACTACGACGTGGCCCCGTGGTACGGACTGGGTCTGGCTGAGCGCCGCTACGGCAACTTCCTTCATAACAAAGAGCGGAGCGAATACGTTGTTTCCACGAAAGTGGGCAGGCTGCTTAAAGCCTCGAAAACTGCGAAGAATAAAGAGTACTTCCCTTTTTCTCCTTCCCCCAACGATGTGATCTACGACTACACGGCATCCGGTGTTCGGCGATCGATCGAAGATAGTCTCCAGAGGCTTGGCATCGACAGCATCGACATCGCCTTTGTGCATGACATCTCCCCCGACAATAAGAATCTGCCAACTCCCTGGCCGGAGCAGTTCGAAATTGCGCGAAAAGGCGCCTTTGCCGAATTGACTCGCATGCGCGAAGAGGGATTGATCAAAGGCTGGGGTATCGGAGTCAACACACCGGACCCGATCCTGCGTCTGTTGGAGGTTGCAGACCCCGATGTGTGCCTGCTGGCGTCGCAGTACTCCCTGATCGATCACAGGAATGCTCTCAATCAGGTATTTCCAGCAGCGAGAGCAAAGAACGTCTCCTTCGTGATCGGTTCTTCGCTCAATGCGGGGTTCATCTCAGGAAGCCCTCGCTATAACTATGGAAAAGAGTCTTATGAGATTCCGCCAGCCTTTATTGAAAAGCGGAGAAAGCTTCGGCATGTAGCGGCCGATCATGGAGTAGACCTTCGAACCGCCGCTCTGCAATTTTCGGCTGCACCCGATGTTGCCTCTGCCCTGGTGGTGGGCTGCAGAAGCGAAGAGCAAATCCTTGCGGATTACACTTCCATGCAGACGAAGATTCCCGTCGAGTTCTGGGCGGATCTCAAAGCGCAGAATCTGATCGAGCAAAACGCGCCAGTGCCGCGGATGGCGCCCGCTCGGGCGTGAGCTGAGAGGATGTTTGAAAAGTCCTGACTCACGTAAAGTTGTCAATCGCAACCCAACAATCATTGCGAAAGAGTCAACCGATAAGACTCGGCCAAAGCAGCCTAGGCGCAGCAGCATGATCAATTCATCTGCAAACCGAAGAAAGGATTAAGAAAATGCGCGCGATTGTGGCAGAGGCGTTCGGTGGCTATCAGAATCTGAAACTTGCGAACATCCCCAAGCCAGCGGCGTCGGACGGCCGCGTCCTGGTGCGGATGACCGCCGCCGGAATCACCCGCTCGATCACACCATTCTATCTGGAGGCTTTCCAGTGGCAAAAGCGCCTCTCGTGCTGGGCCTCAAGTCGGGCCAGGTCAAGCCGATCGTCGCCCGCTTGATCCGATTGGAAGACGATCCACTTTCCATCTGGCGACCATGCAGCGCCAGACTGGCGAGCGTCAGACTGGCTGAGCTGGACAGGCCAGCCGCCATCGGAGCTGACTTTCCAAAGGTTGTTGCGCCCGGTGAGGTTGGTGATGAAGACGATCTGCTTTCCGTCGGGCGACCACGCGCCGGCGCCGGTGGAGCGAGTATAGAAAAGATCGTCCACGGAAATCGGGTCTTGACAACGGACGAAGCCGTCAAAGCGATGGAGCACGGTCAAGCGGCCTAGATTCTGTGAGTCCCGCCCATTTTTGGGCGGCGTCCAAAGGCTGTGGTAGCGATCCGGCGGCTGCTCATGCGCGTTAACTTAACGCTTTCCGAAACGTCAGGTTAAGCCGGCACCGCCCGGTCAGGGGATGATCGCCGTCCGCAAGCGTATCCACTCCATGGAACGCCAGACGGGATGGACCGCCCCACACGACGACATCGCCGTTCTGCAAGCGAACCCGTTGCGGACGTTCAGTTCGGGTGAGACCACCGAAAAGAAATTTGGCTGGCAATCCTAGGGAAACCGAGACGATTGGTGACTCGTAAGATTTTTCGTTCCTATCTTGGTGCAACGACAGTTTTGCGCCAGGTTCGTATCGGTTGATGAGACAGGAATCAGGCTTGAAACCCGGGAAACCAGCCCGCTCGGCCGCCACCTCGGCCAACTGTTGGAATGCCGGTGGCATCCGCGGCCACGCTGCACCCGTTTCGGGATCAATCGCCTCATAACGGTATCCGTGCTGGCCGGTGGTCCATCCGACGCGCCCACAGTTAGTCATCGCAACGGACATTCGGTATCCGCCCGGCGTGACCATGTGCCGAAACGGGGAAACATTGATTATTCGCGAGACCATCTGCACGATGAATTTGGCGTTTTCCGCTGCAAAGCACCGCAAGAGGAAGGCTCCCTCGGCCAGTTTCTCCGTTTCGCCCGCTGGAGTGACCTCCGCAAAAAGGTCGTTCATTCCATCCGGAGGCCGCTCATTTTGCGTCATGGAAGATGATTTCCCTCACTTTGTTTCCGAACTCCGGTTCTTGCTATTTAATTCGAGAAGCGCGCGCAGAAGATCTCATGCAAGCGTTCGCGGATCCGTGCGATTCACACGCTCGCAGGTAAAGCGGTAATCGCTGAAAACTAATGGCAAAGAGCAGGAGACGCTTTTTCTAAATCAGTGTCTTTCGTATTTTGGACGAAACAAGATCGATCACTGTAACTGACACGATTAGGATCAAAAGAACAGCGCACGTTTTTCCATATTCAAAGGCGCGGATGATATCATACAGGACGTACCCGATTCCACCGGCTCCGACCATTCCCACCACCGCCGCGGATCTCACATTGCTTTCGAAACGATAAAGCGCATAAGAAGCCCAAAGCGGCAATACTTGAGGAATGACTGCGTAGGCTATTTCTTCCAGAATTCCAGCCCCAGTCGATCGAATTCCGTCCACCGGACGCGGATCAATTTGTTCCACCGCCTCGGCGAACAGCTTTGCCAGGATGCCTGTCGTGTGAACGAAGAGGGCAAGTACACCAGCGAACGGACCAAGGCCAACCGCAACGATAAATAAAAGTGCGAACACCATTTCGTTGATCGCCCGCGCGGCATCCATCAATCGTCGAACTGGCTGATAAATCCAAATAGGAGCGATGTTCTGAGCGCAGAGTAAACCAAGAGGAATCGAGCATAATACAGCAAACAACGTTGCGCATAATGCCATTTGGACAGTGACCACCATCTCACCGAAGTAATATTTCCAATCGCGAAAATCAGGTGGGAAAAATCCGCCGGCCATTTGACCGATATTGTCAAGATTGCGACCAAGTTGGAACGGATCAATCTCAGTTCCGTGCCACGCCCAGACTAGAACAGCAATGAATCCGGACCAGGCAAGCACCGACCCGAGAGTCCGTTTCGACGTCTCCTTTTGTCTACGCCCTAACCCGCAAAACTTACGAATCCATGACATGTATCCCGTCAATCTTGCCGGTTTAGCCCTCAACCTTATCGAGGTTCTCCGTTGACCAGTTTATCCAAATCTTCCAATTTCTGATCAATCTCGCGGACTCTCGCATCTCGGGTCTGTTGGTCCAAGCTGCTATCGGCTTGAACGGCAGCCTTCGCTTTGGCGAGTTCAAGCTGGCGAATGGTTGCCAGCTGATCATTGATCCATCAGCGATATGAGTCGAACCAATGGCGATTCGAAGTGTGCCAACAAAGAATCGATGGTCGACTCGCCGGAGACCTCACAACGCAAATGAATAAAGTGTCCGCGAGCACCTCGCCGCCGACCAGTGCCTCGCAGCGTTTGAAATGGTTTACCACGACAAGGCTGGCGCTGTTGAGGTGACTGGTTTCTTCGGCCGGGATGAAACGCTTGCGCATCTGAGTTTTGCCTGCGCCGAGATGCTATCTGCCCGAACTGCGGGCAACTCGAAACGCGTCGCCGCCTTCGCGCACCTTCTCGCGATTCACATCGCCGAGAAATACACGAACATCGCATCGCAAAGGTCTGATTATCGTGGCGGCTTGCCGATCGCACGTCTCCGCAAGATCGAGGACTATGTGCATGCGCACCTCGCAGAAAGCATTTCAATCCAGACGCTGGCTGAGTTGGCGGAGCTAAGCCCTTTCCATTTCTCGCGCGTGTTCAAGCAGACCGCGGGGATAACGCCTCTGCAATTCGTGACCCGAGAGCGCATGCTGCAAGCTCAGCAACTGATCCGCGAAACATCCCGCAGTCTCATCGAAATCGCGCTCGAAGTCGGCTACACCAGTCCAAGCCATTTCGCTCAGGTATTTCGCCGGACAGTGGGTGTGGCTCCCACTCAGTTTCGCAACGCTCTTCTAGAGTAAGAAGAGCGCACCGCTTTTCCGCAAGAATATGACAGGCGCCGCACGATCCCGAGAGCAGCCAATTGGTCGATGGCCGATGGTCTTGCCGAGCATCAATAGTTCAACCTCCCAAGAAAATCAGCAAATTTATATGGCCACAAAAGTTTGGTTCATTACGGGCGCCACCCGCGGAATCGGCGCGGAGATCGCAAAGGCGGCACTGGTTGACGGTAATCAGGTTGTAGCCAGCGGGAGCAAGCCAGCGGGGGCATGCCAAGTTTCAAAGGAGAACCCACAATGATCACATGGCCAAAAGACCAACTGCGCAAGATCGCTGAGGCAGATGACTTGCACATCGCACCGTTCCGTGCGGACGGGGTGACGTACGGCACCCCGACGTGGATTTGGTCCGTCGCGGTCGACGACGCCCTCTACGTGCGCGGCTACAACGGGCAGAACTCTAGTTGGTACCAGGCCGCAGCGCGGCAGAAGGCGGGGCGGATCATCGCTGCCGGCATGACGAAGGAGGTCACCTTCGATCCGGTGGACGGACCGATCAACAACCGCATCGACGACGCCTACCGAGCGAAGTACCATGGCAGCCCGTACCTCAGCCCGATGATCGGCGCACGCGCCCGTTCCGCGACAGTCAAGGTCATGCCGCGCGAGACCAATGCATGATCATCGATCACACCCCGTGAGTACGCCGGGCAGCCGCGACCGGCAGCCTCGGTTCCTATGGGCAAGGCGGGCAAGGCTGGGCAAGGCATGCACAACTCGGATACTGAATCCGAATCGGAAAGCAGCATCGACGACCTCACTGCGCGAGAATCTTTAACGGAAGGCGCCAAGGCGGCAAAGTTTCTATGCTCGCTTTTTGCGAGATTCCGCACGACCACTACTCGTGGGTTGCGAATACCTGCCGCACGCATTCGACGCGACACTTTCGCTTATCCCGATGGAGCCGAACCAATTAACGACAGTCAGTGAACGTTGGCACGTTAGACGCTTTGTATTCCCCAATGATATCAATTACTCGGTTAGTCACCGCAGCAGCGGCTGTATTCGCGCTCGCCACGCTGTGTCCCGCACAGGAGCCGACCGACCAGGGCAAGGGCGCGGAGTTCAAGGGCAAGAAGATCGAGATGAAGGACAAGGGCGAGGTCGCCTACCTCCTGTCCCTCACGGCGGGGAAGGAGTTCGAGGCCACGACGGACGGCACGAAGAAAACCGACGTGCACCTGTACGTCTACGACGAGGCCGGCAAGGAAGTCGGCAAGGACGACTCGCCCGGCCCGCAGTGTTCGGTGAAAGTCACGCCGGCGAAGGACGGGAAATACAAGTTCGTTATCAAGAACGCCGGGGGGGACAACACGGTGACCTTCGAGGTAAAGGTCGCTAAGTGATTTCGTTAGGAGAGCTGGCAAAGACGACGTAGGACTCCGCTTCGCACCTCCATACCTGCGGCGCAAAGGCGCCGCAGATACGCGGTCTTGTTCAGGTTTCGAAATAGCGCGGCCGGTCGAGATCGGGAATCAGCCCGGACTGCTTCGGCTGCCACCCCAGCAGTTCCCGAGTTCGCTGACTCGAGGTCGGGCAGTCGATTGCTGCGAAAGGCGCGAACCACCCAAAATGGTTGGTTGCTTCCTCGGGAGCCTTGCTGACGACCGGCACGTTCAGGCGGCGGCCGATCACGCCGGCGATGTCGCGGAACGGCACGCCCTCTTCGGCGCCCCCGTGATACCGGGCTCCTGCGGAACCCTTCTCAAGCACGAGCCTGTAGAGATGAGCAGCATCGAGCCGGTGCACCGCGGGCCAGCGGTTAAGCCCGTCGCCCACATACGCCGAAACGCCCTTCTCACGCGCGAAACCGATGAGGCGCGGAACGAAGCCGTGATCACCGTCGCCATGGACCGATGGAGGAAGGCGTACCACCGCCACGCGCACGCGGCGCGACGCCAGCGCAAGGCCTGCCTGTTCTGAAACGCGGGGAATCGCGGCGGCGCCGGAAGCGGGCACAGTGTCTTCGGTCGTGAGGTGGCCTGGCGAAAGAAACGCGACCCCGGAGGTGACGATCAAGGGGCGGTCAGAGCCAGCGAGCGCGGAGCCGAGAGCCTCGATGGCGTGCCTATCTGTCTCGCAGCTAGCCTTGAATTTCGAGAAGTCGTGAATAAAGGCGGTGTGAATCACACCATCCGAAATGGCGGCTCCACTGCGCAGGCTTTCCAGGCCTTCAAGATCACCTCGATGCACCTGGGCACCAGCGGCCATAAGAAACTTGGCAGCCGCATCTGAGCGAGCAAGACCGAGCACCTCGTGCCCCGCGGTGAGTAACTCACGCACGATCGCTGAGCCAATGAAGCCGGTGGCTCCCGTCACAAAGACGCGCATGCTGACCTCCTTTCATCCAGAGTCACGGACGCAATGCCGGAATTGGCGTCCATTGTTTGATCCAGGACCTCTTCCCGGCGTCCCGCGATGATGACCTTATTGCCGAGAGCGTGAAACGCTTCGGTCCGTCGTCGACCGATGCCGGTAACGAGGATTGTGTTTTCGGTTAGCTTCATGCCTGGAATGTAGGCAGCGACAGCATTGTAGTCAATGACAACATACTGTAAAATTTGGGGATAACATTGTAAGCTCCTCTGAGTGAAGCCTTCGACCCGTCCGTACCACCACGGTCATCTGCGCCAAGCACTGCTGCGCGCGGCAGAAGTCGCGCTGGAAGAACGGGGCGTCCAGCATTTGTCATTGCGCGAACTAAGCCGCAAACTGGGGGTAAGCCATGCCTCACCGCAACGGCATTTTGCGACGAAACAAGACCTCATCGACGCCCTGGCGATCATGGGTTTTGAACGATTGAGCTCGGTCGTGTCCAAGGCGGCAGAAGCTCGCAGCCAAGATTTTAACGCCCGATTGACGAAAGCGGCGTTCGCTTACGTCGGATTCGCCCTCAAACATCCAGCGTTATTCGCATTGATGTTTGAGGCGAAGCGGCGGCCGGGAATGCTTCCGGAGCTTCGGACGGCCCTCATGGCGGCGTATTCGCATATCCCAAAGATTTTGAAAGAAGGCCAAGAAACAGGAAAGATCGTCGCAGGGGAACCCGATCGTTTGGCTCTTACCATTGGTGCGGCACTCCACGGATTGGTCGCTCTGTCAATCGACGGGAAAGTCAAAGGCGCTCCGCTCAAGGCCATCGTACCCGAAACTGTCCAGCATGTGCTTAAGGGGTTGAGCGCAAACAAAACTTGATACCCCTCGTTGCCATTGTACGCGGTGAACTGCCAGCTGGTACTCGGGGCAGTTTAGCTATTACCACGATCCCAGCCACAGGTCGAAAATTGCAGCACTGAACGCATTCATCCGGAAAGCCGCTGGGTACCGCTGTTGTGATGGCCACTTATGCCTTTGGCGCTCTTCGCTCAAGGCACCGAATAACCCCCGTCGGCCGGCAATGCCGTTCCCGTGGAATTAGGAGGGCGATTACTGGAGCGCATGACGACCGGTGTGAGCCCGACAGCGGGCGGCCAAGCATTGGCCAAGAGGATGGGCGCTTTGCTGGCGTCCTACGATCTGGCCATCAGCGAAACGCGGCGCGCTCTACGCGGGGAGACGGATCAAGTGCGAATTGGTTACCTCCCTCTTCTGGTCATGTGGCGGCGAGGCACAGCAGGTGGTGCTCTGAAGGCTTTACTGGACGCCCTGTTTACGAAGGTAACTCCCAAAGCTAAAGAAGCGAAAAGCCAACTGCCAAAGCCAAGCCTTAGAGCAGCTAATCCGATCCCTTCGCCTCCGTCGTTTTGACGAAGCCGACGAGGCGATGGTGGAGCGCCAAATCGGGGGCGCAATGGAACAGTGAACTGACTTAAGGATTCTCCGAAGGCCTTCGAACCGGCGCATGATCGTTCTTTCTCCTTTGATAGGGTCTCCCTCTTCCCTGTTGCCGCCTTAAATCGGCGGTTATCATCTCGTGCGTCTCGATCCGGTGTTTGCAACACAACCTAAGCGTGAGTCTAGCGTCCGGACCGTTTAGGCCGCAGCCGTCTCAATCAAAACGTAGCCATTGAGGAGCAACGCCGACTTTAGGAGATCGAATCCGCCCGCACGAGCCGCATGTTCGCCGGGACCACAGACACTTCCTATTTGGGTTTGATCTCATACCTGTGATATTTAGAAATGCCAGAACCAACCACCGCAAAGAAATTCTTGGAGCACTACGAGAAATACCAAAGTGCGAAATCCAAAAATAATGCGCATTGGACGAAGCTGTGCGCCATGTGGGCCATAGGCGAATTGCATAAACTCGTAGGCGAAAACTATAAGGACAAGAATGAGTGCGCGAAGGCCGTTGCAAGCTCATTCGCTCTTATCGGAATGACTCAGCAGGAAGGGTTGGAGAGCTATCAAGAACTCTACGACAACAGTAGACCGACCTAGCTACCGGGCAGTTTCTCTGTCACCTTGGTGCCACGGCGGCAGCCAGCCAGGAAGAGCGACGCACGCAGCGCGAGCGCTCTCGCTAGGGTATTTGGTCTAGCGCCAGGCCTGAGGAAGAAGGGCGGAGTTAGGGTCACGTCTTAACAGTAACATAACATAACATACACATACAACATTGTGCTTGACCCACTATCCCGGAGATTCGGTCTGTTCTGGCGGTGGCCAACGATGAATGGCGTTCTCTGATTCTTTTCGCCTTGTACACCGGCCAGCGGCTCGGCGACCTGGCGGTTGTGCTGGTCGAATCTCGATCTGGTCAAAGGCGAAGTCCGGCTAGTAACACAAGGAAATTCATCGCCATTACATTTCGGTTGGACGCGAGGCGTTGGAGAAAGCAGTTGCAGCTTTTCCGGAGGTGCAGGGATGACTACGTCGGAAGAGAATACAGAATGGAACGAGTTGCAGTGGTTGAACGATGATCGTTTTGTGGCGACCCTCGCAGCAATTTTGCTTGGGAGGATTGATTTTAGTCCGGGTTGGCGCAGGACCACCAATCTCAACCGAAATATCCGGAGAGGATGCTCTTGTTGACCTTGCAGATGTAAGTGTATTTCGGGTTGACCACTTGCGTGCAGCGTGCTTCCGCGATTTGGCCAAGCAGCATGTATCC
>WNFQ01006699.1_pt1 | contig 11404 bp, 10 predicted proteins | sample 5400171 | NCBI WGS metagenome assembly WNFQ01 (sample SAMN13153356, study PRJNA577476) | soil metagenome | isolation source: 20 cm soil under Madrone tree | place: USA:California | collected 2016-06-14 | reverse complement strand
CGGATCGACAAGATCCTCTCCAACGAGGAGATCCGCACGATCATCACGGCGATCGGCACGGGTGTGGGCGAGGATTTCACGCTCGACGACGCGCGCTACCACAAGATCATCATCATGACGGACGCCGACGTGGACGGCGCCCACATCCGCACGCTGCTGCTCACGTTCTTTTACAAGGAGATGAAGTTCCTCATCGACGCCGGCTACATCTACATCGCGCAGCCGCCGCTGTACCGCGTCGCCAAGGGCAAGGAGGAGTTCTACGCCTACGACGAGAAGGAGCGCGACGCCTATGTGAAGCGGCTGACGAACGGCGAGCCCGGGGCGGTCCATGGAAGCGCCATGATCCAGCGGTACAAGGGCCTCGGGGAGATGAATCCCGACCAGTTGCGCAACACCACGATGGATCCGGCGCGCCGCACTCTCCTCAAGGTGACCATGGAGGACGCGTTCGAGGCGTCGCAGCTGTTCGAGACGCTGATGGGCGACGAAGTGGAGCCGCGGCGGAAGTTCATCGAGGAAAACGCGAAGTTCGTGCGGAACCTCGACATCTAGGGTCTAGCGCTTCAGCTCCTCGACGCCGTCCTTCGTCACGCGATGGGAGATCAACGGCAGCGGCTTTTCGGTGAGCTTGTCGCCGATCACAATCGCCTGCTGGAGCGCCTCGAACCCGAGCTTGATCCCCGCCGGATCCTTCGCGAACACCGAGGCGATCGGCTCTCCCGCCGGGATCTTGTCCCCCGGGTTCACCGTGATGACGAACCCGACCGTGGGATCCACCGCATCGTCGACTGCGAGACGCCCGCCGCCCATCGCGACGACGGCCCGGCCAATGATCTTCGGCTCCACGCGCTGGACCACGCCCGTGCGGGGCGCGTTGTACACTTCCACCTCCTGCGCCTGCGGGAGCACGGACGCATCCTCGACGACCTTGGGGTTGCCGCCTTGGGCCTCGATCACCCGCTCGAATTTCTCGGCGGCGAGGCCCGATCCGAGCGCGTTCTCGAGGCGCTGGCGTGCCTTCTTCGACGTCTTCTCCACGCCGGCGGCGAGCAGCATCTCGACGCCCAGGGCGTAAGTCACCTCCATGAGATCCCCCGGCCCCTCACCGCGCAGCGCGAGGATCGCTTCCTCGGTTTCGAGGGCGTTGCCGCAGGCGCGCCCGAGCGGGCGGTCCATGGCAGTAAGCAGCGCGACCGTGGGGCAGCCGCGGTCCTCGCCGAGCGCGATCATCGTCTCCGCGAGCTCGAGACTCTGGTCGAGCTTGGTGAGGAACGCCCCACTGCCCCGCTTCACGTCGAGGATGAGCGCGTTCAGCCCCTCGGCGAGCTTCTTCGACATGATACTGGCGGCGATCAGCGGAATGGCGGCGACGGTGCCCGTCACGTCGCGCAGCGCGTACAGCCGGCGGTCGGCGGGGGCGATCTCGGGCGTCTGCCCGATCATCGCGCACCCCAGCTTCATCACCTGTGCCTTCGCCTCGGCGAGCGACAGTCCGGTGCGGAATCCGGGGATCGCCTCGAGCTTGTCGAGCGTGCCGCCGGTGTGGCCCAGGCCGCGTCCGGACATCATCGGCACGGCCACGCCGCACGCGGCGACGAGTGGCGCGAGCACCAGCGATACCTTGTCGCCGACGCCGCCCGTCGAGTGCTTGTCGACGCGCGGTGTCCCCCACGAGTCAAACGCGAGCCGCTGGCCCGAGGCGAGCATTGCGTCGGTGAGGGCGGCGAGCTCCTGGCGCTCGAGCCCGCGGAGCAGCACCGCCATCAGCAGCGCCGACATCTGGTAGTCGGGGATGCGGTCCGCGGTGTACGCGGCGACTAGGGCGGACCACTCTTCCGGCGTGAGGGCGCCGCCGTCGCGCTTGCGCTCGATAAGCGGCACGACCAACATTATCGGCCCCCCTCCTTACGGAGTCCTCGATGCGCGGTCCCGCGTCCCTGCTGATCTGTCTCGCCGTTCCCGCGCTGCTCGCCGCCCAGGCGCAGCCCACGGTGGCAGAGCACATCGCGCTCGGCGACAGCGCGCACGCGGCCCTCGCGCCGCAGCAGGCCCTGGGGCACTATCGCGCCGCGCTCGCTCACGATTCCACGAACTACGCCGCCCTGTGGAAGGCGGGACGCGAGGCCGTCGACATCGCGAAGCAGATCGAGGGCAAGGACGACTCCTCGAAACAGGTGCGCGACAGCCTCTACGTCCTGGCGCGGGCGTACGGCGAGGCCGCGGTGCGCGTGAATCCCAACGGGGCGGACGGGCACTTCACGGTCGCCCAGGCCATGGGCCGCCTGTCGCGCACCAAGGGCGGCAAAGAGCGGGTCCGCTTCGCCAAGCTCATCTACGACGAAGGGATGAAAGCCTTGGAGCTCGACTCGACGCACGACGGCGCGAATCACCTGATCGGGGCCTGGCATGCCGAGGTCAAGCGGCTGTCGGGGTTCCAGAAGTTCTTCGCCAAGACGTTGTTCGGCGGCGGCTTCCTGGACAAGGGCAACTGGGAAGACGCACAGCGGTACCTCGAGAAGGCTGTCGCCCTGAAGCCGCAGAACATTTTCCACCGCCTCGAGCTCGGCGAAGTGTACGTCGACGTCGGCAAGTACTCCAAGGCACGGGAGGAGTTCACGGCAATCGACCCGCTGCCGATCGCCGACGTGCTCGACCACGAGTACAAGCAGGAGGCCAAGCAGGTCCTCGCAGACATCAAAGGCGAGAAAGACGAGACCTAGCGCCGTCCCATCAGGCTCTCGATCTCGGCTGTGGTCTTCGGCGCCTTGGCGGAGAGCCACTCCGCCCCGGTCGCCGTCACCAGCACGTCGTCCTCGATCCGCACGCCGAGCGCTTCCTGCGCCAGGTAAATCCCGGGCTCGATCGTGAGCACCATGCCAGCCTTGAGCGGCGTACTGTAGTCGCCCACGTCGTGCACGTCCATGCCGAGCCAGTGCGACAGGCCGTGAATGAAGTAGGCGTCGCAGGTCTGCGCACCGCACAGCGTGCCGGAATGCGTGCGCATGTAGTCGCGCGCGACCCGGTTGAGCTGCGCGATTACTGTCCCCACTCCGCCCCCGCGTCCACCACGATCAGGTCGCCGTCCCGCGTCTGGCGCCGGTTGACGTCGTAGTGGAGCGTGGTGCTGTTGGGACCGCTGCCCACGATGGACGGATAGCCCACGCGATCGGCGCCATTCCTCCGGAATTCCGCCTCGAGCGCCGCCTCGATCTCGTACTCCCACTTGCCCGGGCGGGCCGCCTGCATCGCCGTGACGTGCCCGAGCACCGAGATCTCGACCGCCTTCCGCATGCGAGCCACCTCATCCGCGTCCTTCACGAGTCGCATTGAGTCGGCGGAGGGGCGCAGGTTGCGCACGTCGCGCCCCGAGAAGAGCAGGTCGCGGAACCGCGGCTCGTCGCGGGTGGTCTGGTCGAGGGGCACGTACAGGGGACCGCGGGCGCGGACCAGCGCGGCGGAGAGCACCGGGTCGAGGGAGTCGGTGGGGAGGACGCGCGCGATGCCGGTGAGGCGGGCCGCCGTGGTGTCCGGCCCCAGGCGCAGGCCGGTCCAACGCTCCTGGAGCGGATCGCGCGGCGGCAGGAACAGCACGGTCTCGCCGGCGCCGCCAGCCACCAGGAGGAGCCACGCGTCCTGGGTCTCGAGCTCGGTGAAATAGAAGAACGTGTTGCCCTGGCGGAAGTCGTTGTCCTGCACGTAGTCGCGCTCGAGCTCGCGCTCGTGCGCCGCGGGCACCAGCACGACGCCGCGGCCGAGGCGGGCCAGCAGCACGCGCCGCCGCGCGGCGACGGTCGCGGTGTCGACCGGGCGGCCCATGCCCGGCAACTCCGGCACCGGCGTCCAGGCGCCGAGCGGAGGCGGCGCGGGAGTCGGGCGCCCCTGCGCGGCGAGCGCGGGCGCGGCGACGTAAACGGCGAGGACGAGCGATCGCATGGGCTCCGAAGCTATCGCGCGCGCACGCGCGCGGCAACTTGACGCCGCATCCGCCGGGGACGCAAACTATGCCATGACTCTCCCCTCCGCACTCGAGGCGCGCGTTGCCGAGCTCGAGCGCGAGCGCAAGCATCTGCTCGCCATCATCGAGATCCTCAAGGAAGTCTCCACCTCGCTCCACTTCATCGACATCCTGCAGGCCATTGCGCGCAAGCTCGGCGAGGCGTTCGGGCTGGACCGCTGCTCGATCTTTCTCGCCGAGCGGGGCGGCCGGTCCGTGCGGCTGGTCGCCTCGTACGAAGATCCGACCATTCGCAACTACGTGGTGGACCTCGAGCGCTACCCCGAACTGAAGCGCGCGATGCAGAGCGGCGAGACGGTGTTCATCCCTGACGCGGCCACCGATCCGAGCCTGAAGCACGTGAAGAGCGAGCTCATCAGCCGCCGGGTGAAGTCCATCACGGTGGTGCCGATCACCTGGAGGGGTGTGGCGATCGGAGCGATTTTCCTGCGCACCTTCCGCGACGGCCCCACGTTCTCCGACGAGGATGTGCGATTCGTGCAGGTGGTCGCCTCGATCACGGCGCAGGCCCTGCGCAACGCGCACCGCTACGAGCGTCTGGCGCAGCGGCAGCAAGAGACCGGTGAGACCATGCGGCGCATGGAGCTCGAGCGCGTCGCGCTGCTGTCGTTCCTGCGCCGCTTGCTCGCGGCGTTCGGCGAGCGCGAGGGCGCCTGGGCCGAAGGGCTGCTGCCGCGCGCCTCGGCCGACGAGCTCGACCGGCTGGTCGGCGTCGCGATGGCCGTCATTCAAGAGGAAGCCAAAGGGCGGTGAAGCGTCTTGCCGCACGAGCCGCCGAGCTGCGGCGGCTCATCGAGCGCGCCAACCACGCTTACTACGTACTCGACAAGCCGGAGATGTCCGACGCCGAGTACGACCGCCTGTTTCGCGAGCTGCAGGAGCTCGAGGCCAAACATCCCGAGCTCCGCGCCCCCGACAGCCCCACGCAGCGCGTCGGCGCGGAGCCCGCGACGGCGTTCAAGAAGCACCGCCACCTGGTGCCGATGCTGTCGCTCGCTAACGCCTTCAACGAGGCGGAGCTCGCCGAATGGGAGAATCGCAACGCCCGGCTGGTCCCGGAGGTCCGCACCGCCGGGTATACGCTCGAAGTGAAGATCGACGGCGCCGCGGTGAGTCTCACCTATGAGAAGGGGCTGTTCGTCGTCGGCGCCACGCGCGGGAACGGCCTGGTGGGAGAAGACGTCACCGCCAACCTCCGCACCGTGGTCGACGTCCCGCTGCGACTCACGGGCAAAGCCTGGCCCAAGCTGATGGAGGTGCGCGGCGAGGTCTATTTCTCCAAGTCGCGCTTCGCCGAGCTCAACCGCGAGCGCGAGCAGGCCGACGAGCCCACGTTCGCGAACCCGCGGAACGCCGCCGCGGGATCGCTGCGCCAGCTCGACCCCAAGATCACCCGCAGCCGCGGCCTGCGGATCTTCTGCTTCCACGTCGAAGCGCCCGGCCAGAAGCTCCCCGTCGCGACGCAGCACGACCTGCTCGAGCAGCTCACGGCGTGGGGATTCCCGGTCGAGGAGCACCACACCCTCGTCCCCGACCTGCCGCACGCCAACACGGACATCGCCAAGCTCGAGAAGGCTCTCCCCACCCTCGACTATGGCGCCGACGGCGTGGTGGTGAAGGTCAACCCGCTCACGCTGCACGCCGAGCTGGGCACGGTGGGGAACCGCGAGCCGCGTTGGGCCATCGCGCGCAAGTTCGCACCCGAGGTCCAGATCACCAAGCTCAAAGAGATCCGGATCAACGTGGGACGCACCGGCGCGCTCAACCCGTACGCAGTGCTCGAGCCCGTGGAGATCGGGGGCGTCACGGTCACCACCGCCACGCTCCACAACTTCGACCTGATCGAGGCGAAGGACATTCGCGAGGGCGACTGGGTGGAAGTCACCCGCGCGGGCGAGGTCATCCCGCAGGTGCTGGGGCCCGTGCGCGAGCGCCGCACCGGGAAGGAGCGGAAGTTCAAGCCCCCGGAGCGCTGCCCGGTGTGCCACGCGAAGGTCGAGTACCCGGCGGACGAGGTGATGGCGTACTGCTCGAACGTCTCGTGCCCGGGACGGATCCTCGAGAGCATCGTCCACTTCGCCGCCGTGATGGACATCCGCGGCCTGGGGTACGAGCGGGTGCGCGCGCTGCTCGATGCCAAGCTCATCAAAGACGTCGCCGATCTGTACGAGCTGACGCCGGCGCGGCTCCTCACGCTCGAAGGGTTCGCGGAGAAATCGGCCCAGCAGCTCGTCGACGCGATCCAGGCATCGACGCAGCAGCCGCTCTCGACGCTGCTCAACGCGCTGGGGCTACGCCACGTGGGGGCGCAGGTGGCGAAGCTGCTCGCCCGCCATTTCGGCACCATGAAGGCGCTCCGGAACGCGTCGCCCGACGAGATCAGCCGGATCCGCGGGGTCGGACCGGCGATTGCCGAGGCCGTGGCGGGGTTCTTCGACGAGCCTCGGAACCGCAAGCTGCTCGAGCGCCTAGACAAGCTCGGACTGAACTTCACCGAGCCGACCGTGGTCGAGGGGGAGGGGGGTGGCCCGCTCGCCGGACAGACCTACGTGGTGACCGGCACCCTCCCGTCGCTCTCCCGCGCGAAGGCGGCCGAGCTGATCGAGGCGGCGGGCGGGCACGTAGCCGACAGTGTGTCGAAGAAGACGACGGCCGTCGTCGTCGGTGCGGACGCGGGGTCGAAGCTCGAGAAGGCGAAAGCGATCGGCATCCCGATCATCGACGAGGCGGAACTCTTGCGCCGCGCACGGGCCAAACCCTAAGTTGCCGTCCCAGATGACCGCGCCCTCCGCTCCCGCCGCCGCGACCGAGGCCCTCACGATCGGGCGCACCGCCCTGCGGCAGCTGCACGACAGTCTGCTCCGGGATGCGCCCGACTTCACCGTCCCCATCCTGCAAGAAGTCGGTTTCGCCGCCGGCGCGGGCGTGTTTCAGGCGTTTTGCGACTGGCTGCCCACCGAGACGGGTGTCGCGCGGCCCGACGACCTCGACGCCGGCCGGCTGAATGACGTCCTGTCCGCATTCTTCCGCGCGACGGGGTGGGGCTCGGTCAGCGTCGCGCCGCTCGGCAATGCAGCGCTCGTCGTGGACTCGAGCGACTGGGCCGAAGCAGCCCCCGGGAGCGCTCAAGAGCCGATGTGCTTCTTCTCCTCGGGCATGCTCGCGGATTTTTTCGGCCGTCTGTCGGGGGAGCCCGTCGCCGTGATGGAAGTCGAGTGCCGGTCTCGGAACGACGAGCGGTGCCGGTTCTTGTCCGCATCTCCCGATACGCTGAACGAGGTGTACGAGCGGATGACGCAAGGGACGGGGTACGAGCAGGCGCTGAACCCCTAGGTGTCGGGTGTCAGGTGCCGGGTGTCAGGGACGTCCCACGGCGACGTTTCCGAGGCGCGCGGACCAATCCCGATAGCATACGACCCACTTCGGACGTATGGCCCAGGATACCTTCCTCGGCTTCTCTGGGGAGGTACCCCAACCGTCCGGCGATCAGGAGTTGCGTCTCGACCTCCATCAAGGAGCCGTTACGTTGCCGTAACCAGGTCCATCGAGCGTTGCCACACGACAAGATCACGGTATCCTCTGACGACTCGGGCCCGCGGCCCAGTCGACGTCCCCATCGACTCCTCCCTGCGACGGTTGAGACCAAGTCTACCGCTCGCAATCACGTGAGAGGCATCGTTTCCCCGCGAGCCGCAGCAATCCTACGCACCCCCGACACCTGACACCCGAGACCTGACCCCTCCCACGACGGCTGTCGAGACCGCGATCCGTGAGGTCGTCGACCGCGAGACCCGCGCCTGGCACACCCAGGATGCGGACCTCCTGGTTTCCTGCTTTCACCCGGCCATGGTCTGGCCCTGGCCTCCCACCGCACAGTCGCACGATCCGATGACGTGGGTCATGGTGTGGGGTCGTTTCCACGCGGAGCGCTGGAAACGCGGGTGGCAAGCGCTGTTCGACACCCACTCCCTGCTGCACAACCGGCGCGACATCAGGAAGATCGTCGTCTCTGCCGAAGGCGACGGGGCGTTCGCGGTGGTGGACATCGACACACTGTGGCGGCACAAGCAGACCGGCGTGGAGCAGCACTGGAAGGGACGGACCTGCAAGATCTACACGCAGGTCGGGACGCAGTGGAAGATGGTTGCTCAAACGGGCGTCCTCGCGTACTAGCGGCGGGCGACGCTCACCCCCTCGAACAGCACCGACGGCGCGCAACGGGACCCGGTCCAGCGCGCGTCGTTTCCGAAGCCGGCGACCCGTTTCCACAACTCGTACGCGTTCCCCGCCACCGCGGCGTCCTTCACGCGACCCGTGATCTCCCCCCGCTCGATGCGGTACGCCAGCGCGACCGGATGACTGAACGCTCCACCCGTCACATTCCCCTGCCCCACCCCGATCAGCTCGTCGACCAACAGGCCTTCCGGGATCTCTCCCAGGAGACCGCCGCCCAACGGTAGGGGCGCATGCCGCGCCCCTGCGTCGTTCAGGACGATGTTGGTGTATGCCGGCACCGGCTTCCCGAAGATCCCGCGCGCCCCGTGTCCCGTGCTCTTGGTCTTGGCACGCGCCGCCGTCTCGAGGTCGTAGATGAACCTTCGCACGACTCCTCGTTCCACGAGACACGTGGTCCGGGAGGGCACGCACTCATCGTCCAGCGGACGAGACGCGGTGCGACCGACGCGCAGGGGATCGTCGGTGAGCGAGACTCGCGGGTCGAACACCTGCTCCCCGACCTTCGCCCCGAGGGGCGAAATCCCCTGCAGCACCGCCTTCCCGGACAGGCCCTGTGTCACGGGAAGCATCAGAGCGGACAGGCCGGCGGGAGTGAAGACGACGGGGAGGGCACCTTCGGGCGGTGCGACGACGCGTAGCGCGTGATCGAGCCGCGCGTTGATCGAGACGACCAGGGCCGCCAGCGCCTCGTCCGACGGAAGATCCGCTCCCTCAAGCGCATCCGAGACCACGAGCACGTCGTCGCCGGCGATGCGCCAGACGTCCGCGCTCACACCGCATCCCGTGCCGCGATACTCGCCGCCGGCCCCCGCGGTGTTGGCGACCCGCGTCGCCGTGGTCTCGCGCTCGATCGCGACGTTGACCCGGCATCCGTCGCGCTCGAGCCGGGCCAGGAGCGAGCGCCCGATGCCGATCAAGTCGTCGAGGGGGGCATTCGCTGCTCGGTCGAAGAACGTGGTGAGCGGCGGAAGGGGAGTCTGCGCCGGAAACGCGAGGTCCAGCTCTTCGCCCAGCTCGGCCGACGCGAGCGCACGAGCGACGAGCTCGTCGGGTGCAGCATCCGTGGCGGTGGTTCCCGCGACCCCAACGCGCCCGCGGTAGCGCACCCGGAGATTCGCTCCCGCTTCCTCGGTGGTACCGGCCGACTTGAGCCGCCCCCACTCGAACGCGACCGTGGTACGTTCGAAGCGACGCCACAGCGCATCGGCGCCGCCGTCCGCGCGGCGCCGGGCCGCTTCGATGAGCTGGGCGATCATGGCGCCACGTCTCCGCCGACCAGCGCCTCCTCGATGCGAACGTGCGGCGCCCCCTCAGTGACGGGGAGGGGAAACTGGCCGGCCTTGCCGCAACCGCCGCCCATCTGGTTCCAGCGGAAGTCGCCGGCGATGTGATCGATGCGGTCGAGCGTCTGGAACAGATTCCCCGCGAGCACGACGTCCTTCACCAGCTCCGCCACCCGCCCGTCGCGGATCATGCGGCCGTAGGCCGCCGTAAACGAGAAGTTCTCGAGCATCGTCTGGCCGCCGAACGCGCCGCATGCGTACACCCCGAGCTTCACGTCCCCGATCAGGTCCTCGAAGCTTCCCCGACCGCCCGCGATGTACGTGTTCGTCATACGCACGATCGGCGGGTGCCGGAACGATATCGCGCGCCCGTTGCCCGTTGGCCGCTCGCCCATCGCCGCGGCCGTCTCGCGCGAGTGCAGCCGGCCGACCAGAATCCCTTCCTTGATGAGCGTGGTGTCCCGGGTGGGTGTGCCTTCGTCGTCGAACGGCAGCGTGCCGCGCAAGCCGGGGGCCGCGCCGTTGTCCCCCACGTTGAGGACCGGCTTCCCGAAGCGGCGGCCGAGGGTCATCATCTCGCGCGCCTGCGGGTTCTCGTACACGAAGTCCGCTTCGGAGAGGTGTCCGAACGCCTCGTGGATGAACACACCCGCCAGCTCGGGGTCGAGGATCACGGGATAGGTGCCGCCCTTCACCATAGGCGCGTCGAGCAGCTGGACCGCGCGCTCCGCGACCTCGCGGAACCCGGCCGCCCTGTCCTGCACCGAGTTCCAGCCGCGGCGCATCCCGATCGACTCGAGTCCCTTCTCGATCGTGCCGTCGCGGCGCGCCACGGCGGTCCCGGAGAGCGTGACGTCAGGCCGCAGCTCGTGCAGGATCGTGCCCTGCGAGTTCACGTACCAGTACTCGCTCACTTCGTCGCGGTACACGGCGAGCGTGTCGACGATCCGGTCGCTCACGCCGAGCATGGCGCCGTTGTACGCCTCGAGCAGCCGCTTCTTCTCCGCAATGGGCACGCCGCGCACATCGCCGTCGAGATCGAGCAGGGCGTCGGCGTGATGCGGGGGGACGTCGGCGAGGCGGATGGGCGGCTCAACCGGCACGGCGCGCGACAGCTCGCCCGCGCGCGAGACCATCGCCTCGAGCCGGTCGAGCGAGGTGAAGGAGGCAACGCCCCACCCGCCGCCCGCGTGCAGCGCGCGCACGAAGCCGCCCTGGTCCTCGCTCGCGGTGGCGGATTCGAGGCGCCGGCCGCGGAAAGTCACGGCGGTGCTCCAGGTGCGTTCGACGCGGATTTCGGTGTAGTCGGCGCGGGAGCGGGTCAGCGCCGCGGTCAGCCGGTCGATCAACCGCCGAGTTCCTTGAGCTTCACGGCGTAGTCGGGCCGCATGACGATCTCCCCGTCGATGATGACCTCACGGTCCCAGGGAAGAATGATGAAGTTGTCGGTCTCGAGCGCGTAGAAGTCCGGCCGGAACTCGCCGGTGCGGAACGAGACGGCGGTTTTCACGGCGGTGGGCTTCAACTCGCGCACCGCGTTGAGGGCGAGTTTCAGGGTGGCCCCGGTGTCGCAGGTCTCATCCACGATCAGCACCCGCCGGCCGGTCACCAGGCGTGTCGGTCCGGCGATGACCACCGGTCGGCCCCCAGTCTCCGTACGGGTGATGGCCATGGAGGCGAAGTCGCGCTGCAGAATGCTCGCCACCACCGCGCCCGGAATCACGCCCGCCCGGGCGATCCCGAGCACCACGTCCGGGTCGTATTCCCGGAAGATCTTGAGCGCCAGCGCCCGGCACATCTCGCCGAAAAACGGCCAATCCACCTCGAGGACGCCGTGCGGCGCCTTGCGGGCGGTGCGCGCGTTCTG
>WNFQ01004567.1_pt1 | contig 11408 bp, 7 predicted proteins | sample 5400171 | NCBI WGS metagenome assembly WNFQ01 (sample SAMN13153356, study PRJNA577476) | soil metagenome | isolation source: 20 cm soil under Madrone tree | place: USA:California | collected 2016-06-14 | reverse complement strand
AACCCGCTTCCTTTCACTGTGTTCTGTAGTACGCGAAATCGCGCATCGCAATTGGACCTTGGTCGACCTCGAGTCCTGAGCGCTGACGCATCTTGTGATTTCCGACTCACGCAGCGTTTTCCGACCTCCGGACTCTATGAGTGAATTGGCATTCACTTGGAGAATTCCGCTCAACTTTCAACGGGTCGGCCCAGCAATCACGGCACCCGATCACCTCCCACGATCCTAAATCGGAGCAAAAGCCCCTGCGCTAGAGTGCTGACTTTGGCGGTCCAGCTAATGGACCTTACCGTCGCAGGTCGTTCGGGTCTTTCAAGAATCCGCGTAGCGGCAGGAATGTGAAAGACATTCTCGAGTGCCTATTGCACGATTAAGTGGGCCGCGGCGATGGTGAGCCCGAGATTTCGCGAGAAGATAAACAGTGACTGAGCTAGGAGGAAACGGTGACTTCAGTTCGTCAAAGGACGAAGTATGGACTCTTGTCCGCGTTGATAGGAACCGCAGTTGTTGCGCTGGTGGGAGCGGATCTTGCGTTCGGAGCATCAAATAGTCACGAGAGCGAAAACGCGTTTGGATGCGCGCCGGATCGTGTGGCTGTAGCGCACTACCAGGGTGGAGTTGTTGTTGCAAACCTTCCTCCAGGAGAGGCAAGGGAAGCCCCGGTGCCTTGCAGCGCTGCTACCGGATGGAGAACGGGCGAAATGGGCATCGCGGTAACCTCTACTGGAACGGTGGTCATTTCCCCCACGTTTCCCGAATCAGGGGCTCCGATTGGCTTGATTCGTTCGACCGATAACGGCGCTAGTTGGCAGTCGATTGTCCCGGTGGAGACTCCGCCTCGCACCCATCCATTGGACAGCAATCTCGGAATTGACCGTAAAACGGGGCGAATCTTTTACATAACTCCTGGGTACTTTATCCCAGCACTTTCGCAGACAGCGGGCCTGTGGTTTAGCGACGATGACGGCAAGACTTGGTCCGTTGGCGCAGGACCGGGAATGCTACCTCCTTCCGGGCGCTCAGACAGCATAAAGGTTTTTGCCGGGCCACCAACTCCCATGTCGCGGGATAAGATGAAAGCGTATCCCAATGTCGTCTATAACTGCGGCGGGCATAAGCCATTGCGTTGCCAAGCTTCCCACGATGGTGGACTCTCTTGGGGACCGATAATAGATGTACCGTTTCCTTCCGATCTTGCGTCGATCCAAGGGCCTAACAATGATTGCGCAGGATTTCCCGGGAGTGGCGTAGTCGGTAAGGACGGAACGGTCTACTTCGGAACCACGCCGTGCAATCGACCTTACGTTGCGATTAGCCAGGATGAAGGCCAAACGTGGCAGCCGGTGAAAATTGCGGATGTCGAACTTATCGGATACGGGCTCGATGGTGTTGCAATGGATGAAGCCGGTACTCTTTATGCGGCATGGGTCGCAGCTTCGGATCGATTGCCATACCTGTCTATATCTCGGGACCGCGGTCAAACATGGAGCAGCCCGGTAATGGTCGGAGCTCCCGGTGTTAAGGAAGCGGCGCTGCCTAGGGTGGTGGCTGGAAAAGCCGGTCAGGTTGCAGTCGCGTATTACGGAAGTCTGAATTCTCCCGGCGCGCCTTTCCCCGCCAACTGTACGAATGGCCCGATTAGTTGTCCGGAATGGCAACATGTGACGCGGAATATGTACATTACGGAGACCTTCGATGCTCTTGAGGCACAACCGGTATTTTGGAGCGCTGCTATAAACGATCCGGCCATACCGGCTAGTTATGGATGTACGCCTTCACAAACCGGCGTAAGCAGACTTGACGAAAGCAACCCGTTCGTACGCACGGGTGGCAAGCTCGGTTGCTGGCCTACTTCGGATTACTATGCGATGCAGATGTCAGGGGATGGAACACCATGGGTGGGATTTCCACAAATGTGTCTGGGAATTCCAGGAAACCCCAACTGTCCAGATAACTTCGCTATTGCAGACGTGGCGGACCCTGATGCTGGCGGCACTACTAAGCTAGGCACGCCGACCGGCATGTATTTGGCGATCCTCGGTCGGCTTGTTAGTGAACACGAGGACAGTGACGTTAACGGCAGCGGCCACAATGACGGTAACGATCAAGGCCGAAACCATTAGGTGGCGGGGCGGTCGCCCTAGGGGGAAGAATCCGGACGTTGGCCGGCCCCCATGAGGGCGGCCGGCGTGAGGCCGCGATCTGCAGCCTCATCGCCACTGCTAATCTCTCCGACATCGATCCACAGGCTTGGCTCGCCGACGTGCTGGCCCGCCTGCCGGATCAACCCACCAAGTGCATTCACGAACTCCCGCCTTGGAACTGGCGCCCTCAGAACGTCGCCCACGCTGCTTGAGCAATCAGCCACCCGCCCAAGACGACCCAACCAGGGGCCTACGCCGGATGCGTACGATCCGGTGTAGCCCGCGCTTATCTCAGTGCTTTTGTGCATCGCGTCCTAAATTTAGGTGCAGGGTCATCACCGAGCAAATCAGACGATATTGGTGTGTGCTTCGCTTAACGATTCGACTTGCTGTGCGCGCGATAGTTTGTTGGCGAGTGGCCGGCTAGGCGGCGAAACATGGTCGTCATATGACTCTGACTGGAGAAACCGCAAGTTAGCGCAATTTCGACCAGTGGCAACGACGTCTTCGCGACGAGCGATATTGCGTGCTCGACGCGCACGCGAAGAATGTAGCGGTGCGGCGGCATCGCGAAAGCTCGCTTAAAGGCACGCTGGAAAGCTAACATTTCCATTTGTACAAGCTTCGCCAACTCAGCAAGGTGCAGCGGGCGGTGGAGATTAGAGTGAATGTAGTCGCGGATCTTCGCCTGAATGTGCTTTGAAAAGCCGCCGCTGCCATCAGGAAGGACGATCGATCGCGTACTGAAGTTTCTAATCAAATGTGCTGCAAGAGTTGTTTTGATGCTTTCGCCGTATGCTGGACCGATAGGGTGTCCGTCGAAAATATCTCTTTCGAGAGCGAGCGCGAGTCGGGCTAAAAACTTATCATCGGCGAATGCTTGAGGACGCAACTCAATTTGGACCCGCAGTCCAGTGACGGACTCACACTTTAGAAATTTGGGATCAATCGACATAATGAGACCGCGCCATTCGCGACCCCTAAATCCGAACGGCACGCCCGCCGGCGTGATAGTAATACTTCCCAGGCAGTTGCTTCCGCGCCTCCATCCTTCACCCAGGAAGAAGTACTCTGCATTATTTCGTTTTAGCGTTACGCTGAGAATGTGGGTCTGTGTGATCGACTCGTCGATCGTTAGCGGACCGCAATGCCAACGCTCGATGTGAATTCCGGACCAGAGATTATTGTCTCTCAGCACGATTTCCGCAGCGGGACACGGGGCAATCACGCCCGTCGCTCGGTCGACCCACCGAATATTCGTTGATGTGGACATGCTGCAGTCTCTCCCTACGCACGGCTCGGCACTTGCCGGGCTTCAACCATGCGCCAGGCTGCCCTCGCCATGCTGGACCAGCTTGCCGCCGGACAGCGTGCGCAGGCCGACGTAGAACACCGGCGTCAGGAGCAGGCCGAACAGGGTCACGCCGATCATCCCGGCGAACACGGTGATGCCGGTGGCCGAGCGCACCTCAGCGCCGGCGCCGTGCGAGAGCACCAGCGGAACGGTGCCGGCGATGAAGGCCACCGAAGTCATCACGATCGGGCGCAGCCGCAGGCGGCAGGCTTCGAGCGCGGCAGCGACGATGCCCTTGCCCTGGAATTCCAGCTCGCGCGCGAATTCCACGATCAGGATCGCGTTCTTGCACGCCAGGCCCATCAGTACCACGAGGCCAACCTGCACGAAGGTGTTGTTGTCGCCGCCGAACAGCTTGACACCGGCCAGCGCCGAGAGCATGCACATCGGCACGATCAAGATCACCGCGAGCGGCAGCACCCAACTCTCGTACAGCGCAGCGAGCACGAGGAAGGCCAGCAGGATCGCGACCGGAAACACGAGCAACGAAGCCGTGCCCTGGGTGGCTTCCTGAAAACTCAGGTCGGTCCACTCAAAGCTCATGCCGTTCGGCAGCACCTTGCCGGCGATCTCGGTGATCTTGTCCATCGCCTGCGCGGAGGACAGCAGAGCCGGGTTGGCCTCGCCGACGAAATCGGCGGCCGGATAGCCGTTGTAGCGGATCACCGGATCGGGGCCGTAGCTCTGCTTGATGTTCACCATTGAGCCGATCGGCACCATCTCGCCCTGCGCGTTTCGCGTCTTCAGGTTGGCAATGTCCTCGACCTTTTTGCGGTAGTCGCCCTCGGCCTGCGCATACACACGCCAGGCGCGGCCAAAAAGATTGAAATCGTTGACGTAGGTCGAGCCGAGATAGACCTGCAAGGTCTCGAACAGGTCGCTCAGCGCCACGCCCTGGGTCTTGGCCTTGAGGCGGTCGACGTTCACGTCGAGCTGCGGCACGTTGGACTGATAGCCCGAGAACGGGAACCCCATACCCGGCTCCTTCATTAACGCACCTTGCAGCGCGCCCACGCCTTGCTGCAGCACGCCGTAGCCGCTGCCGGCGCGATCCTCGACGAACAGCGAATAGCCGGCGCCGTTGCCAAGGCCGAGGATTGGCGGCGGCATCATCACGAAAGCCGTGCCTTCCTGGATTGTGTTGAGCTTGGCCTGGATCGCGTCGGCGATCTGCTTGGCGCTGACGTGGCGCTCGTCGAACTTCTTCAGGATTACGAAGGCTATGGCGTAGTTGGGCGTGTTGGTGAACTGGGTCGCGTTCAGGCCCGCGAACGAAACCGTATGGGCAACGCCTTCGGTCTCCAGGGCCATTGAAACCATTTGCTTCACCACGACATCGGAGCGGCTGATCGAGGCACCCTCCGGCAATTTCACGCCAGCGATCAGGTAGAGCTTGTCCTGGGTCGGAATAAAGCCGCGCGGCACGGCGTTGAACATCAGGCCGGTGCCCGCGAGCAGCACCGCGTAGACCGCGAACGCGACGCCGCGGCGCTTGAGGATGCGCGACACGGAGCTCTGATACTTGTCCGAACTCGCCTTGAAGAAGCGATTGAATGGGCCAAACACCCAGCCGAACGCGCGGTCGATCCCGCGCGAGATGGCGTCCTTCGGCGCACTGCGCGCGTGCAGCAGCTTGGCCGCGAGCGCCGGCGACAAGGTCAACGAGTTAATCGCAGAGATCACCGTCGAGATCGCGATGGTCACGGCGAACTGCTTGTAGAAGGTACCGGTGACGCCGGTCAGGAAGGCCATCGGCACGAACACCGAGCACAGTACCAGCGCAATCGCCACAATCGGCCCGGAAACCTCTTTCATAGCCTGATGCGCAGCTTCCAGCGGCGTGCGCCCTTCCTCGATATTGCGCTCGACGTTCTCGACCACGACGATCGCGTCGTCGACGACGATGCCGATCGCCAGCACAAGGCCGAACAAGGTTAGTGTGTTGATCGAGAAGCCGAGCACATACAGCACGGCGAAGGTGCCGACTATCGACACCGGCACCGCGATCAGCGGAATGATCGAGGCGCGCCAGGTCTGCAGGAACAGGATCACCACCAGCACGACCAGCAGGATCGCCTCGCCCAGCGTGTGCACCACAGCCTTGATCGAATCGCGCACGAAGATCGTGCTGTCGTAGTCCGAGCGGTAGGTCATGCCCGGTGGGAACTGCTTGGCCAGCTCGTCCATCTTCGCAATCACCGCATCGCGTACGGCCAGCACGTTGGCGCCCGGCGCCTGGAACACGGCGATCACCGTGGTGTACCTGGCGTCGAGCGCGCCGCGCAAGGTGTAGTCGCTGGCGCCGAGTTCGATGCGCGCCACGTCCGCGAGGCGCACGACCTCGCCGTTGGCGCCGGTCTTGAGCACGATGTTGCCGAACTCCTCGGCCGATTGCAGCCGGCCCTGCGCATTGATCGCGATCATGAAATCGCTGCCGCCCTTGATCGGTTCGGCGCCGAGCTGGCCAGCTGAGACCTGGATGTTCTGATCCCGCATCGCGCGTACCACGTCGCCCGCGGTCAGGCCGCGCGAAGCGACCCTGTTCGGATCGAGCCAAACACGCATCGCGTAATCGCCGCCGCCGAACATTCGTATCTGGCCGACGCCGGGCAGGCGCGCGAGTTCGTCCTTGATCTTGATGTTGGCGTAATTGCGCAGGTAAAGCGCATCGTAGCGGCCATCCGGAGAGTATGGCGTGACCAGGACGGCGAAGGTCGGCGACTGCTTCTGGGTTGTCACGCCGAGCGCGACCACTTCCGAAGGCAGGCGCGACAGCGCCTGGGCCACGCGGTTCTGTACGTCGACCTGGGCCTGGTTGGGATCGGTGCCCGGCTCGAACGTGATCGTCATCTGCAAGACACCGTCGGAACCGGCCACCGATTTCATGTACATCATGTGCTCGGCGCCGTTGATCTGCTCCTCCAGCGGCACCGAGACGGTTTCGGCGATTACCTTGGGATTGGCGCCGGGATAGGTCGCGGTCACGACTACGGTCGGCGGCACCACCTCGGGGTATTCGCTGATCGGCAGCAGCGGGATCGCGATCAGGCCGGCGACGAAGATCACGATGGACAGCACCGCCGCGAAGATCGGGCGGTCGATGAAGAATTTGGAGAAATCCATGGCTCGGTTTCGTTACTTCGTTGCGGCCGCGGACAGCGCGGCAGGGGGCCTCGGCAATGCGCCCATAACCACCTCGCTGGCCTTCACCAGCGCGCCCGGGAAGAAGATCTTCTGCAGTCCGGCGACGATGACCTTGTCGTTCGGCGAGAGCCCAGACTGCACGATGCGCAGCCCATCGGCGAAGCCGCCGAGCGTGATGTCCTTGCGCAGGGCCTCGTCCTTCGGACCGACTACATAGACGTACTTGCGATCCTGGTCGGTCATGATCGCCTTGTCGTCGATCAGCATTGCCCTGAACTCGGCGCTGCCCCCAAGCTGCACGTGCGCGTACAGACCCGGGGTGAACGCGCGGTCGGGATTCGGCACCACCGCACGCAGGTTGATCGTGCCGGTGGCCGAGTCGACCTGGTTGTTGACGAAGTTGACCGTGCCGGAATACGGAAAGCCCATGTCGTTGGCAAGCCCTACGCGCACCGGATTGCCCGAGTCCGGCCGCTGGCCTTTGCGCGCCAATGCCGCGTAGCGCAGATAGGTCTGCTCGTCCGGCTGGAAGTAGACGTAGACCGGGTCCTGCGAGACCACGCTGGTCAGCACGCTCTGGTCGGCCTGGGCCAGATTGCCGACCGTCAGCATGGCGCGGCCGACGCGCCCGGCGATCGGCGAGCGCACCTCGGTGAAGCCGAGATTGAGCTTGGCCATGGTCAGCGCCGCCTCGGCCGCCCGCACGTCCGCGTCGCCCTGGGCCAGGCCGGCTTGGCGCGTGTCGAATTCCTCGCGCGAGATCGCGTGGGCCGTGATCAGTGTCCGTGCGCGCTCATCATTTGCGTGTGCCAGTTGCGCCGCCGCGCGCGCACGTTCGAGCTGCGCCGCTGCGCTGTCGAAGGCGGACTGGTATGGACGCGGGTCGATCACGAACAGCAGATCACCAGACTTGACCTCGACACCTTCCTTGAACGCGATGCGCTCGATGTAGCCGCTGACCCGCGCGCGCACCTCGACCGCGTCGGTGGCGGCGATGCGGCCGGTGAATTCGTCCCACTGGCGCACGGGTTTGACCACGACCTGAGCCGCGCTGACCTCGGCCCGCGGCGGCGCAGCTCGAACGTGCGCGCTCCCCTTGCTACAGGCGGTGAGAACGGCGGCCATCATGGCCGCGGAAAAAAAAGAAAATCCCGCGCGCAACAGCCCGCGATAACGCGGGGTGTAAGGCACGAGCGCCTCCTTCGCGGCCAATCGGTCGTTGGTGACATGGGCTTTGGGTGCAGAGTCACGACTGTGACGGCTGGCTTGGGTGCGGGCGGCGACCTCCCGATTTTTCGGCTCAAAGATCATGTGATGGCGACCTCCTGAGGGATCCGGGCTAGTAGCGCCCGTCTGGATGTGAGATACTTGCACTCGGTGCAAACTATATTTGCACTCAGTGCACTTTGTCAAGAGGGGACAGACAGCCGTGGAAGCGCCTGCAGAAATGTGCCTGCGCGATCGGAAGCGGTGCGAGACGCGCCAGCGGATTGTGGACACGGGACGGAGGCTGTTCAGCGAAAAAGGCTTCGAGGGAACAACGCTCGATGCGATCGCCTTGGAGGCGGGCATATCCCGTCGGACGTTCTTCTCCTATTTCACGTCAAAAGAGGACGTCCTGCTGGACACATGTCGCAGCGCGGTCGGGGCGATCCGGCCCAACCTACTCGAGGATCGCGAGCAAACCGTTCCCATAGAAGCGGCGCGGGCTTGCTTGCTTCGGTTCGTTTCGCGCTTTGAAACCAAAGAATCGATCTTCGACGATCGCTTGCTTAGGTCCACGGAAGCACTTCGTGCCCGCAAGCAAGCGATTTACGCAGAGATGGAAGGCGCGCTCTTCGCGGCCTTGTGCGAGCGATGGCCCTCGGCAAGTCAGCGCGACGCGCTTCGTCTGGTTGCCACGGCGGCCATAGGCGTTCTACGCGTTGCTTCGGAGAAATGGCGGGAGGAGAACGCAAAACACCCGTTGGCTCACTACCTACGCAAGAATTTCGAACTCTTAGCGAAGCACGTATAGCACGAGCCCCGCTCTCCTGCCCGATGATCGGGGAACGGCATAAAGCAGCCGACAAAGCCGCAACGGCCGCGGCTGACACGCAAGTAATAGCCGTCCCCGTGCCGGTCGTCGCGGATCTCCGACCCGGTGGTACCCGTCAGGCCGGCGCAAACCGGTCGCTCATGAGTATGCCGTAAGTAGACAGCCGACTTGGGTGCCGAAGGGACGCGCTAGCCCCCTCCTCGCCGTTCGGCGGATTGAGCACGTACAACCTTCAGGAACGCATTGACCGCACCAGAAGTCTCGCCAGATCGACTGAGCAGAACCATCCTGAATGCATGACGGGAGCCAGCGAGCGGGCGATAGGTGATTCCAGGAATTCTTACCTCGCTGAATGCCTCCGACACGAGCGTGACACCCAGTCCGCCCGCGACGAGGGTCAGGACCGCCAGGCCATTGGCGACGCGATGAGCGACACGAGGTTCCCGTCCCAGCACACGCCTCACGCCCTCCAAGTGGTCGACATCCGCGCTGTTCGCGGCGTAGACGATGAAGGACTCGTTCCTCAGAGATCTTGCTGAGAGGGTTTCGTTGACCGTTAGTGGATGATCGCGATTAATGGCGACGATCCAGGGCCACGAGCCTACAGGATCAACAATAAGCCTCCGATCGAATGTCCGGCGCCAAGCGGGGCTATAGCCGAGATCCAGGCGACCCGCCGCGATCTCACCGGGTAGGAACGGCCACGCTATATCGCGAAATTCGATGTCCACCTTGGGATGGCGCGCATGGAAGGAGCCGATGTCTCTGGCCAGAACCCCTGCGTACGCCGCGGTGCCAACAAAGCCGATTCGGACGCTGCCGATTTCGCCACGAGCGGACCGTCGAACAACCAGCTTGGCATGCTCGGCTTGCGCGATCATGCGCTCGGCCTCGACGCGGAGTACAGCGCCGGCCTCAGTTAGCTCGACCCGTCGAGTGGTCCGTTTGAACAGAAGCGCCCCGAGTGTGTCCTCCAGCGCACGGATCTGCATGCTAAGGGCAGGTTGGACGATGTGCAGGCGACTGGCGGCGCGGCCAAAGTGACCCTCTTCGGCGACGGCCAGGAAGTAGCGCAGTTGTCTTAGATCCATAGCGCGTCAGATTGTCTGAGATCCAACAACACTGATCAGTGCGTCTGATAATTCCGTCAGATCAATATATTGGCATTTCGTGCCGCGCTAGAGCAATCTCTGGGCGAATTTTTGATCAAGTAGGCCGGGGAGCCCCCACTCGAAATCCAACCCAAACAGCGCCGCGTCTCTGTCACTCGATCGCCCAGACGATTCATCGCCCTGGCGTTCGCGCTCGGAGCATGGATTGCGGCGAGCACACTGTTGACGGTCGCGCTTGCCCGTGATTCCGATGGCGGGGAAGGAAGCGCTCAGGCTCAGCACCTAGAGGACGGCCCTGCCCGCGGACCGCTGATGCTCAAGGAACAAGGGATGTTCTACGTTGGCGGTGACATCGTGCACACCGACTGGCCCGCCGCGAAGGGGCTGGTTTCCTCTTTTTCCGGATCAGGCGATATTGCGATCAATCAGATGTACGTCAGTTTCATGGTGCCGGCCGTCCAACGCGGTGTACCCATCATTCTCGTGCACGGCGGCACCCTGAGCGGGGCCTGCTACGAGACTACGCCCGACGGACGCATGGGGTGGTACGAGTATTTCGCGCGGAAGGGGCACGCCGTCTATCTGCCCGACCAGGTCTCCCGAGCCCGGTCCGGCTTCAACGTGACTGCCTTTAACGAGGTTGGGGCTGGCGTTCGACCGCCGAGCGCGCTGCCAAACATGTTTGTGGTCACCAAGGCCCAAACCTGGCCGCTTTTCCGTTTCGGACCTTCCCTCGGGACTGCCTTTGCCGACGAACAGTTCCCCGTGGAGGCTATTGACGAGCTGGCGAAGCAATCGATTCCCGATCAGAACGTCGAATTCCAAAATCCGCCAAGCATCAATTTCATCACGCAGACTCGCCTTGCGGAGTTGGGTGTGAAAATCGGCGGCGCCGTTCTTGTGGGTCACTCGGAATCGGGGGTCTACCCAGAGCAAGCGGCTCTACAGAATGCGGCCGGCCTCCGAGGACTGATCTCGATCGAGCCGGGCCCCTCGTGCGGTGCGACGACGCTGTCAAAGGCGCAGATCGCGAAACTCGCCAAGCTCCCGACCCTGGTGGTCTTCGGTGACCACATCGGCGATGTCCAGACTCCGCCTCTCAATTGGCCGGCAGCTCTTGCAGACTGTCAGCAATACGTGGATATGCTTCACCTGCCTGCGGCGGGAGTCTTCGGCAACAGCCACATGCTGTTTCAGGACAAGAACAATCTCGACGTTGGCGACATGATCCTCGAGTGGATTGACGCCCATGTGAAGTGATGCCCAAGCGCGACGCGGCCGCTGATCCGTGCGCTGGCTGGGTTTCTTGAACAGCGGACCTCGATGGGGTGCCTCCGCCTGCCGCTGCGGTCAATTGCGCGAGGCACCGGAGAAAGTCTCTTAAAAACCACTCATATCCAGTACCAGGGCTCATTCGCCGAATGGCCGCGGGGAACAAATCCGTCCGCGGCTGTGCGAAACGACTCGCGGTCATACGCAGGCGAAATTTGATAGCCGCCCCTGGAGACGCCGTAGCGAGCAGTGGGTCGGAGTCCCAAGCAGACGCCGGGGACACCGGTGCTTCATGTTCCACCGCGCTGTGGCACGAAGCACCCGAATTCCTAAGCGTCTGCACG
>WNFQ01003526.1_pt1 | contig 11409 bp, 7 predicted proteins | sample 5400171 | NCBI WGS metagenome assembly WNFQ01 (sample SAMN13153356, study PRJNA577476) | soil metagenome | isolation source: 20 cm soil under Madrone tree | place: USA:California | collected 2016-06-14 | reverse complement strand
ACAATTCGTCGGACAACCACACCTCCTTCCGGGAACACTTCTCCCACAACGGAAATTCTACGAATAGAACGGCTAACCCGCGGCGAAAAACACAAATCCCGCAGCGGATTGCTTTGGATCGAAACGACTTAGGCGGATTTAGTTATGGTCGCGTGAACAAGCAGACCACGAGACCCTGTCGCCTAATTGCCATATCGTCTTGGCTTTTGTCTTCGTGTCTCACATCTGCCTCTTCACGCTCAGAGGATCCCGGTGAACCGGGACGTACGACTGAGGTACCCCGAAAGTAAACGGATTCAGAAAATCTGTCAAGCGCTATTTCTTGAAAAAATGCATTTTTGGCGTATTTTTCGCGTTACTTGTTAATTCGAAGGTACTTAGACGCGGGACAAGGCTTACTTTGCTCTTCACTCGTAGCGGAGACACGCAATGGGGTCGAGGTTCGCCGCGAGGTTCGCGGGATAGTAGCCGAAGAACAGTCCGACGCCGACGGAGATAGCGAACCCGATGGTGACCCAGAGATAGGAAAGAGTTGCCGGAATGGAAGGGATAAGCGTGCGTACGGTGGCGGATACTCCGGCGCCGATCAAAATGCCAATGGTGCCCCCGACCAGCGTGAGCACCACAGCTTCCAGCAGGAATTGCAATCGCACATCCGCGCGGCGCGCGCCGATAGCTTTGCGTACACCAATCTCCTGGGTGCGTTCCGTCACCGAGATGAGCATGATGTTCATCACGCCGATGCCACCCACCAGCAGGCCGATCGAACTGATCACGGTGGTGAGAATCACAAGCGCGCCCGTCAGTTGATTCCACAAATTGCTGATGAAGTCCGGAGAGGTCAGCTCAAAATCGTTCTCGACGCCGGCGGGAACGCGGCGGAGGCGCCGCATCGCTTGAATGACTTCACCCTGCGCTTTGTCGAGATTCACGTTTTCCGGAACGGTGAACGCCATGATCAGCTCTTTGGCCTCCGGGTACTCTTTCTTGAAAGTGCTGAGCGGAATGATGGCAAAAATATCCACGCCGGGACCGACGAATAGGCCTTGATCGTGCGCGAAGACGCCGACGACTTCGTAAGGGCTGCCATTGATGCGCACGGTTTTGCCGAGGGCGTCCGTATTGGGGAAAAGGGATTCGCTGATGGCCGCGCCCAGGACGACCACCGGGCTGGCATGCTCCTGGTCAAAGGCGCTGATGAAGCGGCCGCGCTCGACACTGAAGAGCGGTATGGCATCGATGTATTGCGGCTCGGCACCGCGCACGATGACGCGTTCAACGCTAAAGTGCCCGCTGGTGATGAGATTGGAATCGCCGAAGAAAAAAGCGCGCGTGCCGACGGTGGTCAAGGCCTGCACGTCCGGCGCGGCGTCGCGGATGTAGCTGGCGTAGTTGTATTCGAAATACTTGCGCGTGCGAATACGCTCCGGCCAGCGGGAGGGATCCGTGCCCGGCGGAAATCGCGAAACGAAGTAGGTGCGCGAGCCGAGAGAGTCGACGCGGTCCTGTACGAACTTGTTCAGCCCCTGAATGATCGCCGCCATAGAAATCACCGAAGAAACCCCGATCACGATGCCGAGCACGGTCAGCGCCGAGCGCACTTTGGAGGAGCGCAGCGTCTCCATGGCCGCGAAGAAATTTTCGCGGGCTTGTGCAAGAGTCATGAGGGCCATCAGTCTGACCTCAAGGCGACCACCGGATCCAGCCGCGATGCGCGTATGGCCGGATAAATCCCGAAAAATAATCCGACTCCGGAACTGAGAAATACGCCCAGCACCGCCACCCACGTCTGGACGGAAGCCGGGAAGGGCGTATAGGTTCGCAGGACCAAAGCGACCAGGAACCCCATGGAGATGCCTGCGATTCCCCCAGCGATACATTGTATGACGCTTTCGAGCATGAACTGGCGCAGGATGTCGCGCTGCGTGGCGCCAACGGCGCGCCGCACGCCGATCTCTCTACGCCGCAGGGTCACGCTCACCAGCATGACGTTCATGATGACGATGCCGCCGATGACCACGGAGATGGCGCTCACCATGATGAACACGGAGAAAAACGCCGTGCTGATGCTGCGCCACAACGCCATATAACTTTCCTTGGTGCCGATGAAGAAGTCGTCTTCCATTTTGCCGCTCAGGTGCCGCCGGGAGCGCAACACCAAATGCGCCTGATCCTGGGCCAGCTCAAAGTTCTCCGTGCTCGTCTTGACATTGATGATCAGGCTTGTGTGTATGCCCTGCATGCGCAGGAAGACGGGAAGCGGCGCCATGACGAAGTTGTCCTGGTCCTGCCCGAGGACGCTACCGATTTTTTCCATGACGCCGATGACCATAAATTCATCGTTGCCGACACGAATGGACTTGCCGATGGGATCCGTCCCGAGAAATAGCTGCTGCAAAAGGGTATCGCCGATGAGGCAGACATTGGTGCGGTGCTCCGCTTCGGAGGGAGTGAAATAGCGTCCGAGCTCCACCGCGCGCGTGTCAATGTCCGCCATATTTGCAGTTTGTCCGGAGAGGCTCACGTCCGGCACTTCTTTGTTGCCGTATCGCGCCCTGACAGTGGTACTGACGGTGGCGCCAACTTCCTCGCAGGCTGGGCAACCGTCGGCTATGGCGCGCATATCATCCACGTCTATTTTTTTGAACTTGAGGGCCTTGATGATGATATTGAAATCGGTGACGGCAAAGGGCGTGCGCGCAATCTGGAAGACGTTGGTGCCGAGGTTTGCGATTTTCTGCTCGACGTACAGGTTGGCGCCCTGGACGAGGGTCATCACGGTGATCAGCGTAGCTACGCCCATGGTGAGTCCGAGCATGGTGAGCGAGGCGCGGAGCTTGTGGGAGCGCAGGGCGTTGAAGCATTCGGCTAGATTGTCGCGGACGGCAAGCATCAGTTCGGAACGAGGCCCCCACTCACTTTAGCAAATCCCTGGCGGGCGCACCGCCAGCGCGCGGACGACAGCAGGATCGTCTCTATGTGAATACGAAGGGAGGAGTGCGGGAGTTACAGAGCCGGGATAAACATTCAGCGGGTGCCGGACGCCTGTCCGGGTGCTAATGACCCGCTTGTCGTTCCGCCCAGCGTTTCATGTGGACTTCCAGCACGTTGAGGGGCACGGCGCCATTCTCAAGCACGGCATCGTGAAACTTGCGGACATCAAATTTTGCGCCGAGGTTCCGCTCGGCTTCCACGCGTAGCTTGCCAATCTTCAATTGTCCCAATTTGTACGCCAGAGCCTGGCCCGGCCAGACAATGTAGCGATCCACTTCCACGGTGATGTCCTGGTCGGTTTTTCCGGTGTGGTCCTTGAAAAATTGGATGGCCTGGTCGCGCGTCCAACCCATCGAGTGCATTCCAGTGTCCACCACGAGCCGCACGGCACGCCACATCTCGTAGCTGAGCTGGCCGAATTTGGAATAAGGGTTCTTGTATAGACCAAGCTCTTCGCCGAGGCTCTCGCTGTAAAGGGCCCAACCCTCTACAAACGCCGAATAGCCGACATGTTTGCGAAATTCCGGCACGTCCTCTAGTTCCTGAGCGAGAGAAATCTGCAGATGGTGCCCCGGCACGGATTCGTGCAGCGAGAGCGCTTCCATTTCCCACTTCGGCCGAGCGTGCAAGTTGTAGGTATTCACGAAATAGCAGCCGGGCCGGCCCGCGCTGGGAGCGCCCTGCTGGTAGTACGCGGTAGTTTGCGAAGGCGCTTTGAATTCGGGAATCACGCAAACTCCATACGGGAGCCGCGGCAGTTTTCCGAAGAGATGCGCGAGCTCGGGATCGATTTTCTTGGCCACGACACGGTAGCCGTTTACTAGATCCTCCGGCTGCTCGTAAAAAAAACGCAGATCCGTGCGCAGAAACTCCGTGAAGTCGTGAAAGCTGCCTTTAAACCCTGTGGATGCGATGACTTTGTCCATCTCCGTGCGGATGCGCTTCACTTCGGAAAGGCCGGTTTCGTGAATCTGCTGCGGCGTCAGGTTCGTCGTCGTTTGCCAGCGAACATGGAACGCGTAAGCCGCCGCGCCATTCGGCAGCGCCGTGGCCGCGATGGATTCGCGGCACGCAGGCAAGTACGTAGTCGTAAAATAGTCGTGCAGCTTCTGGAAGGCAGGTTTGACAGAGTCTGCGTAGATCCTTTTAGCGCGTTGCGTCAGCCTGGCGCGATCGGCCTCGGAGAATCCCGCGGGAAATTCGGTGAAGGGCTGCAGCAGCGGACTGGCCATGGGATCGGCGGGAATGAGATCCGCGATCTGTTTCGGCACATCACGTAACATCAGCTTCGGCGGCGTATAGCCCTTCTTCAAGCCCTCCTGAAGCAGCACGAGATTTTGCTCGACGTATTTCGGCACGGCTTCCATCCGGGCAAGAACGTCTTCGTACTCCGCGACGGACTTGTGCGGCGTGCTCGCCAGAGTGGAAGCGATTCCCTGCTGAATGCCACCCATTTGTGTAATGGGCATCCAATTGTTGGCAGGAACGACGTCGCGAAATGGAAGCGGGTCGTCGCCGTACTGCAAGCCTTCGGCAGCGGTTTCCAGCAGTTCGCGGTAAAGGTCGTAGTTCAACAGCTCCCGGGCAGGAAGCGCATCGCGCGAGATCGCTTTTAATCCAGACAAACTTTCATGCAGATGTTTGATGCGCGCTTCGAGGCCCTCTCGCGAATCGTCGCTCCAGCGGAGATCTTGCCCTGGAAAACCGACGGAGGTCGCGGTATCAGGATACTGCTCCATCCACCGTTTCCAATCGTTGTCGAGATACGCCCGAAACTTTCGTGCTGCTTCAGCCTGCTCGGCATTCCGGCTCGCCGCGGACTGAGCGAGCGCCAGCATCGGCAAGACGAACAGCACGCTAAAAATGCCCACTGCCAGCATCGCGAACAAACGCATCATCCCGGCCTCCCCGCTTTTGCCAATTCCCTTTCGCGTTCCTGCGCAAGCATCACGATGAGGCGCGCAGTCTCCTCGATGCCCATGGCCGTGTTGTCCACCAGCACGGCATCGGCGGCACGCACGAGCGGCGAGACTTGGCGTTCGCGATCGCGTTTGTCTCGCTCGATCACTTCGTCAAATACTTCCGCGAGCGTCAACTTGTCCCCTTTTTCCCGGTGCTCTTTCCAGCGGCGCTCCGCGCGCGTTTCCGGCGCAGCGTCCAGAAAAATCTTCAGCTCCGCGCCCGGGAACACGACGGTTCCGATATCGCGTCCCTCCATCACGACGCCGCCGCCTGCGCCGGCGCGCTGCTGCTCCGCGACCAGCACCTCACGCACTTTCTGGAATGCGGCGACGTGAGACGCCGCTTGCGCGGCTTCCGGCGTGCGAATTTCCCGCGTCACGTCCATGCCGTCGAGCAAGACGCAGTTCTTTGCACCCGCAGCTTCGTGCTCGGGTGTGGGAGACTTCAGTTCGATGCGCGTTTCTTTTGCGAGTTTTGCGAGGCGGGATTCGTCGTCTATCGGAATGCCGCGCTTTAGGGCTTTCAACGCCAGCGCGCGGTACATCGCGCCGCTGTCCAAATACAGATATTGCAGGAGCTCGGCAAGGCGGCGTGCCACGCTGCTTTTCCCTGAACCAGCCGGGCCGTCAATGGCAATCGTAAGTTTGGGCATCAATGCGCTGCGTGATTGCTTTCCAATGAGGTCAGAAACCCATGATGTTGTAGCCGCAATCGACGTAAATCGTTTCGCCGGTGATGCCGGAACCCGCGTCGGAAAGCAGGAAGGCGGCGGTTCCTCCTACCTCGGCCGGGTCCACGTTGCGTTTCAGCGGTGCGCGATCGGCATGCGCCTTGAGCATGTCGCCCAGCCCTGCGACGGCACGAGCAGCAAGCGTCTTGATGGGCCCCGCGGAAATGGCATTGACGCGAACGCCCTTTGGCCCCAGGTCGTACGCCAGATAGCGCACGCTCGCTTCCAGCGCGGCCTTGGCCACACCCATCACGTTGTACTTCGGCACAACTTTTTCCGCGCCGTAGTAAGTCATCGTGACGATGCCGCCGCCGGAGGTCATCAGCGGAGCGGCCGCGCGCGCCACCGCGACGAGCGAGTACACGCTGATGTCGTGCGCGATGCGAAATCCTTCGCGCGTGGTGCTAAGAAACTCGCCTTTCAATTCCTCCGTGGGCGCAAACGCCACACTGTGCACGATGCCGTGCAACACGCCGTATCGTGATTTCAATTCTTCGAAGACTTTTGTGATTTGCTCGTCCGACGAGACATCGCACATGAAACCCGCGGCGCCCGGCAAATCGGTGATCAGATCCTTCGCTTCCTGCTCGAGCCGCTCGTTCTGGTAGGTAATCGCCAGCCTCCAGCCGGCTTCGTGCAGTTTCTGCGCAATGGCCCACGCGATGCTCCTCTTGTTGGCCAGCCCAAAGATCACTGCTGTCTTTTGCGAATCGCTCATTCGGTGAGTCTCCCGATGGCCGGGCTAAAGCCCGGCGCCTACACAAATCAAATTCGATGAAACGCTTTCTCAATTTCCTTGATGGAGTATCGTAAAACCACGGGGCGTCCGTGCGGGCAGCTCATCGGACAATCGGTCTTCGCCAGGGCATCGAGCAGCCATTCCATTTTCGACTGTTCGAGCGGCATGTTGACCTTGATAGCCGCGTGGCACGCCGTGGAGGCTGCGATTTTCGCCTGTAAGGTTTCGATGGAAATCGCCGCGTTTTCGCGGTCCAGGCCATCGAGAATTTCGGTGAGCAATTTTTCCGCGTCCGGAGCGATGACGCCAGCAGGCACGGCCTGAATCGCCACGCTCTTGGGCCCCATGGGTTCGACTTCGAAACCATTCGCGGCGAGTTCTTCCGCGATTTTCTCGAAGGTGACGATTTGCCGGGGCGAAAGTTCGATCACCAGGGGCATGAGCATACGCTGGGCTTCGATCTTTCCGGCACGGCGCGCTTCGAGGTGCTGTTCGAACAGCACGCGCTCGTGCGCCACATGCTGGTCCACGATCCAGAGTCCTTCGCCGTTGACGGCAATGATGAAACTCGCGCTGACCTGGCCGAGCGGTTTGAGATCGGCAATTTGCTCGGGCCGTGGCAGCGTGGCAGGAGCGTCCGCGCTGGAAGCAGCGAGATTCGCGGCCCAATTAACCGCATCGGAAATTCGCGCCGGTGCGAGGGCTGTTCCAAACGCGGTTTCGGAGGTAAAAGGAATCCGCTGCTCCACCGGCTGCATCGGCGCGGAAGTCAGATCGAAACCGCCGTCCGAACCGACGCCGGAGCCGAGACCAATCTCTTCCATGGGTGGAATGATCGCACGCGGCACTGCGGATTCCGCGGGTGGTGGCGTGATTCCGCCGGAGAAGCCTCCATTGCCGGAGCCGATGGTCTGCGGCGCAGCACCCGCGGCGGTGGCAAAACTCGCGATCGGCCGCGTGCCCATGAGCGCCTGACGAATCGTGTCGCGCGTGAAATCGTGGACAAATTGCGAACGCCGGAAGCGCACCTCGATTTTTGCGGGATGCACGTTGACATCCACTTCGTCGTACGGCATTTCCAGAAAAAGGAGCGTCGCGGGAAAAACCGCGGGCGGCAAAATATTGCGATAGGCTTCGTGAATGGCGTGCAGGATCAGCCGGTCGCGCACCAGGCGGCGGTTCACGAAAATATAGATGCCGTTGCGGTTCAGGCGCTGCACGTCGGGCCGCGACGTGAAGCCGCTCACGGTCAGCGACGATTTTTCTTCCTCGGCTTCCAGTTCCGGCTCCGTGATGGCGGCTCGAAAGGCCGCGGACGCCGCGGGGATTTCGACGAGTTCTTCCAGCGATTGGCGGCCAAAAAGCTGATAGATGCGGTCGGCGAGTTTTTCCGCGGGCGGACAGTTGATGATTTCTTGAGTCGGCGTCGTCAGAAGGAATTGTTTCGCGGGGTTCGCCAGCGCGTAGTGTGTGACCAGCGAAGCGATGTGGCCCAGCTCGGTCGTGTCCGATTTCAGGAATTTTCTGCGCGCGGGAACGCAGTAGAAAATATCGGCGACGCTGACCGTGGTTCCCGCGGGCAGGCCTGCGGGCTTCACGTTGATCAGCTTACCTCCCGCGAATTCGACGCGCGTGCCTTCGGCTTCCGCTTCGTCGCGCGTCTCGAGCAGCAAACGCGAGACGGCGGCAATCGTGGGCAGTGCCTCGCCGCGAAAGCCCAGCGTGGAGATGGACAACAAATCGTCGGCGGAACGCAGCTTGCTGGTGGCGTGGCGTTCGAACGCCAGCAGCGCATCGTCATGCGTCATGCCGTGACCATCGTCGATCACGCGGATCATGCGCTTCCCGCCGACTTCCACTTCGATGCGAATGGTGTTCGCGCCGGCGTCCACCGCGTTTTCGAGCAACTCTTTCACCACCGACGCGGGGCGCTCGACAACTTCGCCCGCCGCGATTTTGTTCGCCACCGCTTCCGGAAGTATGCGTATGCGCGACATAGCCTATTTTACGGAAGCTCCTTGTTCGGACGAACTCGGCTCATGTCGACTCGTTGCTCCAAACACCCGTCTGAACAGCCAAATGGCAATCAGAACCGCAAATTTTAGCGCGTAGTACAGCATGAGCAGAATGGTCGCCAGAACTGAAAGTCCACACAGAACTGCAACAGTCTGTTTTAGTGAGTCAGGCACCCACGGCACAGGTGCCAGGGCAAGCATGACGAAAACCAGCAAAACTGCAATACCACCAACAGCGATAAATCTGTTTCGTCGGTGGAACCATGCTTCGCTAAAAAAGTATGCAACAAGTTTCCACATCGCTGCCTCGTAATCTAGGCCTTACCTCCGGCTTTGACAATCTGAATGCCGAGTTGGTCGAGCTGGTTTTTGTCCACCGGCGACGGTGACTCAGCCATTAAGTCCTGGGCGGCGGTGGTTTTTGCGAAGGCGATCACTTCGCGGATGGATTTTTCGCCGGCGAGGAGCATGACCACGCGGTCGATACCGAGCGCGATGCCGCCGTGGGGCGGCGTGCCGTAGGTCAGCGCGTCGAGGAAAAAGCCGAAGCGGCGGCGCAACTGCTCTTCGGTGAGGCCGAGGGCTTTGAATAGGCGCTCCTGGATGTCCTGGCGGTGGATTCGAATGCTGCCGGAGCCGAGTTCGTAGCCGTTGAGAACGAGGTCGTACCCTTTCGAACGCACTTCCCATGGCGCGGATTCGAGTTTCTCCAGATCTTCATCGACGATGCCAGTGAACGGATGCTGCGCGCTGACCCAAGTTTTGTCGGCCTCGCTCCATTCGAATAGCGGAAAGCCCGTGAGCCACAGGAATTTCCATTGCGATTTGTCGATAACGCCGAGCGCTTCGCCAAGGTGCAAACGCACTTGGCCCGCGATCAAGGCAGCAGCTTCGGTGCCCTTGATTTGTTCCTTGGCGGAAACGGCGACGACGAGGTCGCCAGGCTTCGCGCCGCAAACTTCAGCAAGTTTCTTTACATTTTCCGGACCGATCAGTTTTTCGACCGTCGAAGTCATTCCTTCCGGCGCAACTTTCACGAAGTATGCGCCGCGCGCGTGCAGCGCTTTCGCTTTTTCGGTTAGCTCGTCAAGCTGCTTGCGCGAATAGCCCGCCGCACCGGGCGCCGCGAGTGCGAAGACATTTCCCTCGATTTGCAGCTTTTGCTTCGCATCTTCCGGGAAGCAATGTGTCACTTCGTGCAGCTCCATGCCGAAGCGCATGTCCGGTTTGTCGCTGCCGTACCTTCGAATGACGTTTTTGTACTGCATGTGCGGAAACGGCGCTTCAGCCTTGATGCCGGCGACGGCGCAGGCGCGCACCATCACCTGCTCGATGACGTGAAAAATATCTTCCTGGCGCGGGAAGGACATCTCCAGGTCGAGCTGCGTGAATTCCAGCTGGCGATCCGCGCGCTGGTCTTCATCGCGGAAGCACTTCACGATCTGAAAGTATTTGTCCAGCCCCGCGATCATCAGAATCTGCTTGAAGATTTGCGGCGATTGCGGCAGCGCGTAAAACTGGCCGTGATGGATGCGGCTGGGCACAAGAAAATCGCGCGCGCCCTCGGGCGTCGAGCGCGTGAGCATGGGCGTTTCGACTTCGAGGAAGCCCATTTCGTCCATGACCTTGCGAATTTCGAGAATGATTCTGTGGCGCAGCGCGAGGTTGCGGTGCGGCTTCGGGCGGCGCAGGTCCAAGTAGCGGAAACGCAGGCGCGTTTCTTCCGCGGCATTGATTTCATCTTCGATCGGGAACGGCGGCGTTTTGGCGTTGTTGAGGATGTGCAGCTTCGACGCGACCAGCTCGACTTCGCCGCTGGCCAGCTCGGGATTCGCTTTCTGGCGCTTGATGACTTTGCCTTCCACGGCGACGACAAATTCGCTGCGGGCCTGCTCGGCTTTGGCATGCGCCGCGGGCTGCGTCTCCTTGTTGAAGACCACCTGGACGATGCCGGTGCGGTCGCGAATATCGAGAAAGAGCAAGTTGCCGAGGTCGCGGCGGCGCGCCACCCAGCCCATTACAACGGCATCGCGTCCTTCGTCCTTGGCGCGCAGTTCGCCGCAGTAGTGTGTACGCTTCAGATTGCCCAGAAAATCCAACACGTGCTCTTCCCCCTGGGAAAACACGGGCTAAAGCCCGTGCACTACATTTTCTTCAATTCCGCAATCAACTGTTGCTCGGAGACTTTTCGCTGCGTGCCGTCGGCAAGCGTTTTCAGCGTCCACTCGCCGCTCGTCACTTCATTATCGCCGAGAATGAGCGCATATTTCGCGCCGAGTTTGTCCGCCTGGCCGAGGGCTTTGCCAAATTTCTGCTCGACGGGCGGCAGTTCGACGCTGAATCCGGCGTTGCGCAAAGTTCTCGCGGCGCGGACGGCCGTGGCACGGGCATTTTCACCCATCCAGGCGATGTAAACGTCGCGGCCTTGTGCGACCGGCGCTTTGCCGCTTTCCTGCAGCGACAAAATCAAGCGGTCTTCACCGATCGCGAAGCCGATGCCTTTCGTGGGCGGCCCGCCGAGGAGTTCTACGAGGCCGTCGTAACGCCCGCCGCCGCAAACCGCGTCCTGCGAACCCAGTCCCTGCGCGGTGATTTCGAATGTAGTGCGCATGTAGTAGTCGAGCCCGCGCACGAGCCGCCAGTTCTCGTGATATTTCACGCCGCGGAGGTTGAGCTCGCGTTTCACCGCTGCGTAATGCTCCGCGCACTCCTTACAAAGATGATCACCGATGTGCGGGAGCTTCTCTATGATCGCCTGCTCCTCCTTGACCTTCGAATCGAGCACACGCAGAGGATTCGTTTCGATCCGCCGCTGGCTGTCGGGTCCGAGCTTGTTTTTAACCTTCAGCAGCTCCGCGCGAAGCAGCTCGACGTATTTTGGCCGACATTCGCGGCAGCCAATCGAATTCACACTGAGCTGAACGCCCTGCAAGTCCAGCTTCTCGAAGAAAGTCATCACCATGTCGATG
>WNFQ01003525.1_pt1 | contig 11409 bp, 9 predicted proteins | sample 5400171 | NCBI WGS metagenome assembly WNFQ01 (sample SAMN13153356, study PRJNA577476) | soil metagenome | isolation source: 20 cm soil under Madrone tree | place: USA:California | collected 2016-06-14 | reverse complement strand
GTGCTGCGGCGCATGTCCGGCAGTCGCTGAAGCAGGACGGCTCATGGATGATTATCGAGCCGATGGCCGGCGACAAACTCGAGGACAATTTGAACCCGGTCGGCCGTATCTATTACGCGGGCTCGACGATGGGATGCGTACCGACCTCGCTGTCGCAGGAAGTCGGCGCCGCCCTCGGCGCGCAAGCGGGCGAGGCCAAATTGCGCGAGGTCATCACCGCCGGCGGGTTTGGCACCGTCAGGCGCGCCGCCGAGACGCCGTTCAACATGATCCTCGAAGCGCGGCTCTGACAACGCGTTGCTGTATTTATAATTATTGACGATATCGTATTATTTTGCTAGGGTGCGCTGTCTGGAGGGTTGGCAGGAGCCGTATCCTCGATAATCTGCCGGAGGTGCGATTTTGGTGCTGATTGGCCTTGGCTCCGGCGCGGTCCGCGCCTGATTCTCACCTGCAGAAACAGGCGCGGCTGAACTAGATTGGCACAGCGATCGCACCAGGCCGCTCCCTGGAATTCCTGCGCCGGGACGCCACATCGGAGAGCCCAGGTGAGGATGTGTGATGCGCGCTCCCTCCTATGCGACGCTGGATGATGCCCTCGAGCTCCTCGCGCCCTACGGGATTGCGCTGACCAACGGCAACAGCAATCACGCGCCGATGGTCGCCGAGGCGCTGTGCGCGCTGGGGCGCCCTGACGCGGTGATGCCGTGGTTGGTGCGCTATCGCGAGCGCCTGTTGCCGCGGCCCGAGGCCGGCGATCGCATTCCTGCCGAGGACTGGCGCGTCGCACTCGGCAGTCGCGGCCGGTTCACCGATTGGAGCGCGTTCTTTGGCCAAGAGCTGCGCGAGGCGCCGTGGCGGGAAGTGCTCAATCGCTGGGTAGGACGTTTGGCGCCGGGGTTCTGCGCCGCTGCGACGCATGGGGTGATCCGCGTCGGGCATGCCGCGCGCAGCCTTGCCGAGGGCGAGACGCCGCCGCGGTTGCGCGAGCTCGCCGATGCTTTGGCCAGCTGGGCGGCGACCTATCAGGAGCTGCCCGCAAGCGATCGTGAAACGAACGGCGGGATGGCGCCGCGTCAGGCGATCGTCCGAGTGCCGATCGTACCGCTCGATCGCCGGAACGAAGGCGGAAATATCACGGCATCGCTCGCCATGCTCGGTGACTTCCCAGAGTTTGCTTTGTCGGTCGGGTTGCTCGATACCGAAGGTGATCTCGCCCTGCTCGTCGCGGAGCTAACCGAGGTGTTTGCGCGAATCTACCTCGCCAACGCTCGCGACATCCGAACGACGATCGCCTTCATTCACGGGGTCACCAGCCCCGCCGCACTCGGCAATATTGCGCCGCAGGTCACCGATCGCACTGCCCGCGCGGCGGCGCGCTATGCGTGGCAAGCGGGGTGCGGGTTGTATTCTTGTTTCGGGCAGGATACCGCGACACCCGTGGACATCGAGCCGAGCGACGCCGACGCGGACGAGCTGGTGGAGCGCGCCATCGCCCACGGCGACGAACACGTCATCAAGTTCACCGAGGCGTGTCTGCACCGGCACGCACTCAGCCCTTCGCCGACCTACTTCGCTGCTGCCGACCACGTATCAAGCATGATACCGCGGCGCTGAAGAGTTCGCGCACCTGAGACGTTTCGTCGGCCGATCGGCCAGAGGATGGAGGGAGGCATGACAGAGTTGTCCCCGGCAACCCGCGATGGGTTGTCGCGCGTCGGAAAATCGACCCTGACCGGCATTCTGTCGCGGCGCGGTCTGCGCAACATGTTCCTGCAGGATGTCTGGCCGATCCGCCCCGATACGCCGCGGATAGTCGGGCCGGCGTTTACCATGCGGTTTATCCCGACGCGCGAGGACAAGACCGCGGCCGGACGCGGGCCGGTGCAGCAGCGGGCGATGGAGGAGTGCCCGCCGGGTCATGTGCTCGTTGTCGACGGCGGCTGGTCTGACTTCGCACGAAACCGCTTGCGGTCCCGCGCGCGTCCGACCCCAGCGCTCTTCCGTCCAAGTCGATGAGGAAAGGTGGGAGCGAAAGAGTTGCGTTTTCGGGTCCAAAGAGCATTGCTTGACATTATCGCAATAAACTGCTACTTTGCAGCTTGAATTTCGCGCGGGCGTTTGAACCAATTGGCGATGTGATGCACTAGCGGTAGGAACCGCTTCACTCCGTCCTTGTCATCCCGGCGCAGGCCCGGATCGATATCTGCCGTGGATATCGGCCTCCGCCGGTATGACGGGTGGGTGGGTGCCGTTCGTTATGTGCGATACTCCAGGTTGCCGATAGCAGGCACCTGCCGGTCTGGACTAAGTTGCAGACCAGGGAAGTTAATCATAGGTTGGGGACGGCACCTGATCTCCACCTGAACTATCAGGTGGAACAGGGGACGCCTCTCACGTTATGCGCGAAACGCACATGCCGGTCGGCACGGGTATCCGCGGCAGACATGGATCCCGGCCTGCGCCGGGATAACGGAGGCAAATGTCTGGCTCCTACTATTAGCCGAACACCGCGACGAACTCGCAGGTCACCAGGGCGTTGCTTTCGGCGCCGAGCGCCATTGTGTGCCGGGCCGGGCGCGACGCCGGGTCGGGGAACATCTTGACCCATTCGTCGTTGAGCGCGGCGCGCCCGGTTCCCGGCTCCTTCATCCAGAACGTCATCTTGATGATGTCGTCGGGCGTCCCGCCGGCGGTTTCGATGGCGGTACGCACATGGGTGAACAGATTGGTGACCTGTTTTGCCAGTTCCGGCGGCAGGTTGCGGGTTCCCGGATCCACCCCGCTGATCACGCTCGTCATCATCACATTCCCGATCCGGCTAGCGTTCGGGATCGGGTTCTGGTGGGCGAAGCCGGGGAAATTCACGCTTTGCCGTTTTGCCATCGCATCCTTCCTTGTCGCTTGGGTGCTATGATCGTCGGGCCGATAGCTGAAGGTCTTTCTCTCGGGAGATCGTGAATGACGCGCTCATGGATTCATTTTACGCGCGGCCGCTTTGCGCGCCAAGCGCGGGTCGGGCTCGGCGAGCTCAGGGAAGAACACCTCAGCCGCCATGGGTTTGCTGGCCCGGTTGCGATGCTCTACCGCACCGACGGGCCGAACGAGGTGGTTCGGATCGAGGGCGATTATCGGCCGCGGCAGATCGACAGCGCCGATGTCGTCGCGGCTGACGCGACCGATCCCCGCGGCGGGCCGCTGACGTTGCTGTTCAACGAGGACGTCGCGATCGCGATCAGTCGCCGCCGGCAGGCCATGCCCTATTGCTACCGCGACATCGACGGCGACCTGCTCTATTTCGCGCATCGCGGCACCGGGGTTTTTGCCACCGAGTTCGGTCCGCTTTCCTACGAGCCTGGCGATTACGTCCTGCTGCCCAAGGGGACCACCTTTCGCCTGATGCCTGACGATGCGGACAGCCTCCTCTTGGTTGTCGAAGCGCCGCAGCCGATCCGGTTGTGCGAGCATGAACAAGTCGGGCGGCATACCCCAGTCGATCCGACGGTGCTGCAGGTGCCGGACGTCGCGGATTATGGCTGGCCCAAGCAGGATGAATGGGAGCTACGGATCAAGCACGCGGGCGCTCATACCTCGATCTTCTATCGTAACAACCCGATGAATGTCGTCGGCTGGAAAGGCGACCTGTTTCCGTTCAAGCTCAATGTCCGCGACATCCGGCCGATCATGTCGGACCGGATCCACCTCGCCCCGTCCTCCTGGGTAACGTTCGAGGCCTCGGGCGTCGCTATCCTGAGCTTCCTGCCGCAGATCGCCGTCACAGATCTGAACGCCGAGGAGCTGCCATCCTATCATCGCAACATCGACATGGACGAGGTGATGCTGACCCATGCCGATGAGGACCCCAAAGGTCGTCGTCCGGGCGGCTTCTCGTTCACGCCGCAAGGAGTCTTGCATGGCGCGAACGAAGCGGTACGCGCTGAATTTCAGGCTCAGCGGAGACCGGGGATGCGGCGCACCCGCACCGGCATCGGCGTCGACACCTATCGCCCGTTGAACGTGTCGCCGGAATTCGCCCGAATGACCGGGTGAGCCCGCTCTTCGCTGCACGCGCTTTATCTGACCGCCTATTTATCCCGCGAGGTCGAGAGTGGGGCATTTCAAAACAGTCGCGTTCGCGCCGCAGCTTTCGCCAGGCGCAATTTCTCCTGTGTCATAGCGTGCTGTTCCAGGGCAGCGCGATCGGCGGCATCGACCGAGCCTTGGGTGGGGAGAAGGCAGGCGGTCGGGCAGCGGGTGATCCCCTTCGTGCGGATAAATTCGGCAATAACGGCATCGCCGCCGCTGGTTCTGCTGCTCCGCCCCTCATTCGGGTCTCTCAGGCTGGCGCCACCGCCACGGGCCAGCGCAAATCGGGAGATCACGTCACCTCGGCCACGATGATAATGAAAGCAGGTCGGCCCAGCTTGGCGCAGGCCCCGAATAGCAGCAGCAGCCCGACCACTGATCCCTCCCCGGCATGTCGGACGGCGGCCACGGATGGCGACCGCGCGGACAGCGGTGGGCTCCGCGGCAGAGAGTGCTGTTCGGCGGAACGCCGAGTTTCTAATGCAATGTCCTGGTCCATCAGCTCCTCCCATCCTGCCGATCGAGATGCAGATTTTACGGTTGTTGAAGACTGGCGGTAATCTTGTTCATAATTAACCTTAAGCAAGATCTAGTCAACCAGTTGTCAGTGATTAGTTTGGAAATTTGTTCGCACTTTCGCTCGAATTTTTCAATAATTTAATCTTCGTTAAATTTGGTAAGATTTTAACGAAATATGATCTGCTTGTTTGATGCCGATCTTGCTCTTTGTGCTGACCTTTGCGGTGCCGGGGCAGTTCCCGATGCTTTGTTGCGCATCGGGCATTCATAAAATTGCCTTATTGGCATAATACGTAAGGGCTGTCGGCCGCAGCTGTGGGCCCCGCCGGCGCGAGGCAGATGCGGATGGTCGATGAGGTGATGCAGAAATCGCGGGAGCGGATGCGCAACCTGAAGAGGAGTCCGCGCTGCAGACCCGCTGCAGCGCTGCAGCGGGCCGTAGTGCCGTCGATCGGATCGACGACTCAGCAGCGCTCGACGCCGCCGATCTCCTCCCGGAGAAGACCGTCGTCCGGAAAGGCTTCAGCCAGCCGGATCCGGATCAACGCCTCGACCTCGCGATCCGCGATGCTGACGAAGTCCTGCGGCCCTTTGTCTCCCGCGTCAAGGCGGCCCTGCGAGCGATATACCCGGCCGCAAGATCCTCGGCTTCGCGGATCACTGCGGTGGCGGTAGTTAGACGGGCTTCAATCGTCATGGCCGGCAGCTATTCGGTTGCGTTCAATGCTTGCCATACGCAGCTTTTTTCGTTGTCGCGATAGTCGCTGAGGCGCATCTTTGATGTTCGAGACGGGGCGCGAAGACAAGAGGGGTTTTCCCGAGTGACTACTGCCGCAATACGTCGCTTCGCCATTCCGACCCCCGACGAGTTGATCAACCGAGCGCGCCGCATGGCGCCCGAGATCCGGGGGCTCGCCGAGGAAACCGAGCGCAATCGCAATGTGCTCCCCTACATCATCGACAAGATTAGGGATGCCGAGCTGTTGCGCACCTGCCGGCCTAAGGAGTTCGGCGGCTTCGAATATGACGGCGAGGTGGCACTCAAGATCGCGATGACGATCTCGGCGGCCTGCGCCTCGACCGGCTGGGCGGTGAATGGTGCGGTCTCCAACGGCCGCTCGATCGCTCACTTCCCGATCGAAGCCCAACGCGAGGTCTGGGACGGCGACCAGGACCCCTTCACCTGCGCCTGCTTTGCCCCCACCGGCACCGCCGTTCCGGCCGACGGCGGGTATGTGCTGAAGGGCACCTGGTCGTTCGCCAGCGGGTGCGACGCTTCGAGCTGGGTCAAGCTCGGCGCCTTCATCACGCCTCCGGACGCAAAGCCACCCCCGGATCGGGGTCCGGGGCAGGCCTTCGAGGGTGGCTTCTTCCTGCTGCCGATCGACGATTGCGAGATTGTCGACAACTGGTTCGTCTGCGGCCTTGCCGGAACCGGCAGCAAGGATATCGTCGTCCGTGACGTGTTTGTGCCGGCGCATCGGATCCTGCTGTTCGCCGATGCGCGCTCCGGCGCGGCACCCGGTGCGAAGCATCACCGCAACCCGCTCTACCGCATGCCGCTGCTGATCCACGGCGCCTCGATGCTGGCCTCGACCGCGGTGGGTGCCGCGCGCGGCGCGCTCGACGCCTATCTGGAGATGACGAGGGCGCGCAAGACCCGCGGCGCGCTCGCCGGCGGTCAACTCCCGATGGCCGAGTTCGCGACGATCCAGTTGCGCTATGCCGAGGCGGCCGCCGCGGTCGAGAGCGCCGAACTGATCCTCTTGACCGATATGCGCAACATGACGCAGAAGCTCTATGCGGGCGAGCAGATCACCGTCGCCGACCGCATCCGCTGCCGCTGCAACCAGGCCTGGGTCACCAAGCTCGCCGTCCAGGCGGTCGAGGCGCTCAACGCTTCGACCGGCGGCTATGGCCTGCATCTCAGCAACCCGGTACAGCGGGCCTGGCGCGACGTCAATGCGGTGGCCCGCCATGTCAGCCTCAACTGGGACGCGGTCGGGACCATGTACGGTCAGCACGCCTTTGGCCTCGAGCCGCGCGGGCAGTATTGACGGCACCAATAGGATCATCCAACGGAAGGAACAGGCAGATGGCGGAAATTCTCGGTCTCGGCGTCACCCATTGGCCAACCTTGTGCTCACCAAACGAAGGGTTGACCGGGGTCTTCAAGACCACCTTGCGCGCCCCCAATGTCGAGGCCGCGCGGAAAGACCCGGCCAATTGGCCGCCGGAGCTCATTGCCGAGCTCGGCAATGATGACGGGCTGTCGGCGGCTAATCGCTGCGGCGAGCGCTTCGGCAATGACTTCCGCGCGATCCGTAAGATTCTCGACGATTTCAACCCGGATGTGGTCGTCGTCTGGGGCGACGACCAATACGAAAACTTCAAGGAGGACATCGTCCCGGCCTTCTGCCTCCTCGGCTACGACGACGATATCGAATTGCAACCCTGGCACAATGGCAACGGCGGCAAGCCTAATCGCTGGGACGAGCCGGGCGATTGGAAGCTGAAACTGCACGGCCATCGCGAGGCGGCGAAACACCTCGCCACTGGGCTGATAGAACGCGGCATCGACATGGCCTATGCCTATAAGCCATTGCATCATCCGATGGCGCACGCCTTCACCAACACTTATCTTTATCTCGACTGGGACCGCGCGGGTTTTCCGTATCCGGTGATCCCGTTCGCGGTCAACTGCTATGGCCGCACATTGCTGCACGCCAAGGGTGGTCTTGCCCACCTGTTCCAGCCGCCGCGGCCGGCCGGCGAAGCCGAGGACCCGCCTGCACCCGCACCCTGGCGCTGCATGCAGGTCGGCGCCGCGGTTGCCGAGGTGATGGCCGCCTCGCCCTATCGGGCGGCGCTGATTGCGTCGTCGAGCTGGTCGCACGCCTTTCTGTCGCCGAAGAACGGCTATCTGTGGCCCGATCACGAAGGCGACCGGCTGCTCTTCGACGCGGTTTGCCGAGCCGACTACGACACCTGGCGCAAGCGCTCACTGGCCGAGATGGAGTTTGCCGGGCAGCACGAAATGCTGAACTGGATGGCGTTGATCGGGGCGATGGAGAGGCTCGACCGCCATCCGGTGATCCAGGATTACATGGAGACTTATATCCTGGCGTCGGACAAGTGTTTCTTATCCTTCCCGCCGTGAGGAGGAGTTATACCCCGACTAGAGGAATTGCTTTTCATATCGAAAGGACAGTGCCATGCCGAGCTTTGAACACCATGGCGCCGATCTCTATTACGAGGAGTTCGGCCAAGGGTTCCCCATCCTGACTTTCGCGCCCGCTGGCCTGCAGTCGGTGATCGCCGTATGGAGCCAACCTTCCGCGCCGATCAACCCGACCACCGAATGGGCCGCGAACTATCGCGTGATCGCGATGGATCAGCGCAACGCCGGGGGCCAATCGCGCGCCCCGATCTCCGCGCAGGACGGATGGGATAGCTACACCGCCGACCACATAGCGCTGCTCGACCACCTGCGCATCGATCGCTGCCACCTCTACGGTCAATGCATCGGCGGGTCGTTCATCCTCAACCTGATCAAGGCCCAGCCCGAGCGCGTCCAGAGTGCTGTGCTGGCACAGCCGATCGGGCGCGTCGGCGCGATGGCTCCGGGCCGGCCCGCCCGGTTCGATGGGTGGGCGGAAACCCTCAAGGACCACCCGGAGGCCGCCCCGCAAGTGCTGGACGCGTTTTGCCGGAACCTCTACGCGCCCGGCTTTGTCTACTGCGTCGACCGCGCGTTCGTCTCGACAGTGCGCACACCGTGCCTCGTGCTGGCAGGCAATGACGAAGCGCACCCCTACCCGATCTCCGAGGAGCTTTCGAAGCTGCTCCCGAATTGCGAGTTCATTGCGGAGTGGAAGGCGGGTGCGGCTCTGGCCTCGGCAAGAGCCCGCGTCAAGGAGTTTCTTGCCAAGCATACCCCTCGCTAGGGACTGCCGGAGGCGCTCGGGAGTGGCCGACAGTTCGCCTGTTTCCCCGCGATAGCACTTCTCGCCCCTCTCGTCGTCTCCCGACGAAAGTGTCCCTGCGGCCCAAGTTGCGGCTCGTCGACGGCTGTCTGGCGGTTCGCCCCTCCCTGAGAGCAGGGAGAAAATTCCATTCGACCCGGAAAATCGCCCGTCCGATCGACCATAATACGATCAGGATCAAATAGTTAGATGACCACACCAGCACTCGGTCAGCAGGGAGCCGAATGATGTTCCTGAGGGAGGCTGCAGGGACGATTTGTGTCGGCACTTCGCACCCTTCTCCGCTGAATCACTGTTTGTTAAAAACACATGTAATTGGTTGCTTATATAGCATTACGTGGCGACAAAGTCAAGCCCCTGGCGAAATTGATTTCGCTAGCTAGCTAGGTCGTCCAGTAATTTCTGCCGCTGGGTTTCGATTAGCCGATCGGAGTCTCATCCGCGCGGCCGGCGGTAGCGCCCCTTCAGCGGCAGCTTGTAGACCCTCGGTGTCGTCGCCGGCCATCGGACGGGCTCCGGACTCAGCTTTGCCCGGATCGCCCTCAAGACGCGGATGCGCGGCGCGAGCGGGAACCAACGTTCGACGGTTCTTGCCAACAATGGTCTTGGGATATTACCGTTACTGTTGCGGTTACAAGGGCAGCACAATGTCGCAAATGGAATTTGAAAAACACTATACCGAGCTGACGCACGAGATTAACGCCCTTGAGGCAGACCTCGCCAATGCGGAAGCATCCAAACGTCTGGCCGATGTCAGGCGCCGGATCGAAACTCTCTACGAGACGCTGCGAGAAAATCGCTTGCTTTTGGAGACCGTGCTGGAAAACAGCGCCGCGAATATCTACGCCAAACGGAAAGACGGTCGGTATATTTACATCAATCGCGAAATGGAGGTCACGTGCAACGTGACGCGGGAGCAAGGGCTCGGCAAAACGGACTTCGAGCTGTTCCCGACGGAGATTGCCCAGCAGTACCGGACCAACGACCTCAGCGCCATGATGACTGGCAAGCTGTCGGAATCGGAGGAGAAGGTGGCGTCGCCGCAGGGCGAACGGCTCGTCCTATCCAAGAAGGTACCGCTGATTTCGTCTAGTGGCGAAGTTGAAGGGATTTGCGGCATCTCCACCGATATCACCCACCTTCGACAGACTGAATTGGCCCTGCGAGAAGCTATCGGGACGCTAGAGCGCGAACGAGATAATCGACTATTGAATATTGAGGCGATTACGGCTTCAATTGCTCACGAAGTACGCCAGCCTCTGGCGGCGATTGCGACAGACGGCAGTGCGGCACGGCGATTTCTTGGAATCGCGCCGCTCGATCTCGGTGAGGTTCGAGCAATCCTCGATCGAATTATAAGCAACTGTCGTCGCGCAAGCGAAGTGTTCGACAGTATCAGTGCGTTGTTCCGCAGAGCCGATCAGAGCCGGCTGTCGATCGATGTCAACCGGATTATACTTGAAGTACTGCAATCGTTGCACGGAGAGCTGAAGGATCGTGGCGTTACGACCGACACCGAACTTGCGTCCGAAATGCCGCTCGTGGACGGCCATCAGGGTCAATTGCGGCTGGTGATCTCGAACTTGTTCCACAATGCGATCGAAGCAATGGATACCACGACCGATCGACGTCGGGTGCTGCGGGTAAGAGCAAGCCTTCATGGCCGCAATGCAGTTATCGTCTCAGTTGAAGATTCGGGGCCAGGAATTGATCCAAAACTACTAAACAGAATATTTGATGCGTTCGTTACGACGAAGGCCCATGGGATGGGATTGGGACTAGCCATTTGCCGCATGATTGTTCAGCGTCATGGCGGTCAACTTTCTGCGTTGTCAGACGGCAAAACGGGGGCGCGATTCAAACTCGTTCTGCCGATCGAGTTCACCGACACCACACCGGTGAACTGAGCGATTAGAGGTCGGACTGAACCGACAACGTCCGCTGGCTGTCGCTCCCGCCGAGACGATGGCCGAAAAAGCTGAAACGACAAATTGACAAGACCACGGTTCGCCCGATGTCTGGGCAGCGGGCGCCTTAAACTGGCTTCATAAACCGTGAGATCGCGGGCGATGTTGTTGCCGTCTCGAGGATGGCCGTTGCGCACGCCATTGCCCCATTGCCCCTTGATGCGGGCAGATAATGCCGCGAATCCGGCCGTGCTCCATCGGATCTGCCCCGCTCGTGTAGCGCTATTAGAACCAACCGACAACCGTTAGCCTACGCGGGTCGCCCGGTCGCCCTGCAAGGCACGGGCACTGCGGGGGATAAGCGCCCTGACAAATTCGTACTTTTCGTTGTAGAAATGATTATGATTAGTGCCCGCAACTATCCGAATCGGCGACGTACACCAAGAAACCATACCGCATCGATGTAGTTCGAACCTCGCGCCGAGCTCGACGCACTGTCCGTGGCATTTCACGATGAGAAGGCTTGCACCTTCCGGATCGAGGATAATGGGCCCCCGAGGAGGCGACACCAAGACAGTGGTGAGCCCTGGATGGCGGGCCGCTATCCACCATTTCGGCGTCCTTTTGTAATCCAGGAGGCTGAATGAGCTCGCCCGCCATAGCGCTCGACCATGTAACCAAGATTTACGACGTACCTGTCGTTTCCGACATTTCCCTGGCCGTGCACGAGGGAAGCTTTGTCACTCTGCTGGGTCCTTCCGGCTCGGGAAAGACCACTATCTTACGAATGATCGGCGGCTTCCTGCAGCCGACCGCAGGCCGCATCCTCTTCGGCGGTACGGACATGACAGCGCTTCCGCCGAACAAACGACCCTGCAATACTATCTTCCAAGACCTTGGTCTATTTCCAC
>WNFQ01003524.1_pt1 | contig 11412 bp, 8 predicted proteins | sample 5400171 | NCBI WGS metagenome assembly WNFQ01 (sample SAMN13153356, study PRJNA577476) | soil metagenome | isolation source: 20 cm soil under Madrone tree | place: USA:California | collected 2016-06-14 | reverse complement strand
CGGCGCACGCCAGATCGAAAACGTGAAGAAATTTCTTACGTTTAACATGGGCGGAAGTCTTACGACTTCAGTCGCGATGATTTGGGGCCGCGATTGATCGCGTATTCTTCGCAGCCTGCGACGTCTGAGATAGACGCCCCACAGAATTTGCGACGATGATTGGGCTTCGCCTCTGTTTCGCTGCGCTCCCGCGCACTTGGCTTTGTGAAACGCCGTGGTTGATCAACTGACCGTCCACTGAGGTTTTTTCGACGCTTCAAGTCCAAAATTCGGGCGGCGCACGTTTCCTAAGATGTGACCTCGCTTACGATTGAAGAACTTCCCGCAATGATAAAGGAGGACGTAGAGGAATTTCTCGAAAACCATCCTCAAAGTCCCGCCGCGCGGCTGCGGCCGCGGATGGGAATGGTGGGCGATATCTGGCTGGCCTTTATCGGACGGAAGGTGCGAACGGGCGCTAGTGGACTGGGTCACACGCCCCGCGGCGCGCTTGAAGATTTCAATCGCCACTTCATGGAACCGCTCGTTTCTTCAAACGGCTCCGGACCGCACTAGGCCACCGCGTTAACGATTCACATGAAAGTCCCCTTCACGCTCAGGGAGGTTGGTCACTTTGGCCTGGCGGTACGTGACCCGAAGAAGAGTGCGAAATGGTTCGAGCGGGTGCTGGGATTACGCAAGGAATTCGAGTTCGGCAATGGCGTCGCGGTCGGCAACGACTATGTCACGATCGCGTTGTTCGAAGGAAATCCGTCACCTGAAACGATTGATCACATGTCATTCCATTTGCCAGATATGGCGACGCTGCGAAAAGCGCTCGCACATTTGAAGAGCATCGGTGCAGATATGGAAGATCCAGGCGATGAAATCGGTCCGGAAGCTCCTGGCTCGAAAAACATGGGCCTTTGGTTTCACGATCCTGATGGTTATCGCTGGGAGCTGAGCGTGCTCGGCGGGAAACAGGCGCGCAAGGAATGACGGCTTGAAAGCCGTCGTTCTTTGAAGAGAGATCGCGGATAGCCCAGCGTCCGTCGAGGGTACCCGGAATGAAATGCTCTTCAATCAGTGTCGCGCAGAGCAGTGCTTTCCTAACCACATTTGAGCTGCAGCCTACTGGCAGCGGCATGCTCGATGGATTGTGCTTTGCTGTTAAAGATGTAATCGATGTAGCAGGCTGGAAGACCGGTTGCGGCAATCCCACGTGGCGCGATTCGCATCCTTCTGCGGTCGCAAATGCCGTGTGCGTTGAGCAACTCTTGCGGGCGGGCGCGCGCTGCGTCGGCAAAACCATTTCGGATGAACTGGCTTTCAGCCTTCTTGGTCAGAATCACTTTTACGGCACGCCTCTCAACCCACAGGCGCCTGATCGCGTGCCCGGTGGGTCGTCGAGTGGATCGGCTTCCGCCGTGGCTTGCGGTCTCGTGGATTTTGCTTTGGGAACGGACACGGGCGGCTCTACCCGCGTTCCTGCGAGCAATTGTGGGATCTGGGGCTTCCGGCCGTCGCACGGCTTTATATCACTCGCTGGAGTCAATCCATTGGCGCCGTCGTTTGATACTGTTGGCATCCTCGCGCAGAACGCAGACGTGCTCGCAAGAGTGGGCCTCGTTTTGCTGGCCTGCGCGCCGGCTCCCGCGAGTAGCCCGTGCAAAGTTCATTTGATCCACGAGGGTTTCGCGTTGGCCGATACAGACGTGCAGCAGGCGATGTTGGAGCCGGTGCGTCGGTTACGCGATTTCTTCGGCGAGCGAGTGCAGGAATTGTCGCTACGCGACTTGGCTGCGGATAAATCTGCGCGCAGCTTTGCGACTTGGTCCGACACGTTCTGTGTGATTCAATGGGCTGAGATCAAGAGTTGCCTGGGTGCGTGGATCGCTGACGCAAAACCGGAGCTCGGCCCCGATGTAGCTGCCAGTTTTGAACTCACGAACCAACTCGATCGCCGACGTGTCGCCGAAGCATTGAAACGACGCGAACAATATTTTCGAAGTTTGCATGACTTTCTGGGACCGCACGATCTGTTGTGCATCCCAACAACGCCCGCCCTCTCTCCCCGCAAAGGCGATGCACCAGCGCGCAGCTCGAGTGGCAGCGGGTACTATCCCCGCACGTCGGCACTGACGAGCGTTGGAGGCATTGGCCGGCTGCCGCAGGTGTCGCTTCCAGTAGCTCACGCCGGCGGTGTACCGGTGGGTTTGTCACTGCTCGCAAGACACGGGCAGGACGCCTTGTTGCTGGAACTGATGAAGAGTCTTGACCAGCAACAACTTTGTCACTGAAGCATCCGTGAAACGGATTGTTCGCGGCTCTCGCCCGTTCATTCACGTGCGTAGCGCACAGCCGAGTGCCTGCATTGACACGATATTTAAGGGTCTTAACTTTCTCGTCCACGACAAAAAATGAACGCTTTTGCCTCTGGGAATGGGGACGGAAAAGAGTTCGCCTCACACGCGCCGGGTTATTGGTCCCGCGACGGCGGGACGCCGGAACTCTGGAACGACTGGAAATGGCAACTCAAAAACAGGGTCACTACTCTCGCTCAACTCGAGAAACACCTTACCCTTAATGACGAGGAGCGCAGCGGCGTTTTGCTCTCGGGCGACAAGCTGGCGTTGGCGATCACACCGCACTTTTTTAATCTGGTGCCGCCTAACAATCCGGAAGACCCAATCCGGCGTCAGATGATTCCGCGGATCGAAGAGACGTGGACGTCCTCGTACGACATGGCAGACCCGTGCGGCGAGGATTCGCACATGCCGGTGCCGGGATTAGTCCATCGATATCCGGATCGTGTCCTGTTTTTGGTGACCGATCGTTGCGCGAGTTACTGCCGCTACTGCACCCGCAGCCGGGTAGTGAGCGGCGTAGGCGAACAGGAATTGCACACAAATTTCGAGGAGGCGTTTCGTTATCTCGAAAAACATACTGAAGTGCGCGACGTACTGTTAAGCGGCGGCGACGCTCTCATCTTCAGCGACGACAAAATCGACAAGCTGCTGTCGAGGCTGCGTGCGATTAAACACATCGAATTTCTCCGCATTGGCACGCGGGTTCCAATTTTTCTACCGCAACGTATTACGCCCGAATTGTGCGCGGTGCTCTCGAAATATCATCCGCTCTGGATGAGTGTGCATGTCAATCATCCACGTGAACTGACAATCGAAGTGAAGGAAGCGCTCGAGCGTCTCGCAAATGCCGGCATTCCACTCGGCAACCAGAGCGTGTTGCTCGCCGGCGTGAACGACGATCTCGAGACGATGAAAATTCTCGTGCACAAACTCCTGATATGCCGTGTGCGCCCTTATTACATTTACCAGTGCGATCTTATTAACGGCTCATCGCATCTGCGCACGTCGGTCGCGAAGGGCATCGAGATCATCGAAGGCCTGCGCGGTCACACCACCGGTTATGCTGTGCCGCAATTTGTCATCGACGCTCCCGGCGGCGGCGGGAAGGTGCCGATTAATCCCGGCTATATTCTCTATCACGACAACGAAAAAATCGTCATCCGCAATTACGAAGGCAAAATCTTCGAGTACCCAGAGATTGGAAACGAGAACGTGCAGTTCGCGCCACAACGCGAATACCACGACGAATATCTGTACTCGTAATCGCTTGTCATTCCGAGCGGCAGAGGAGATGTCTCGCCGTTGCCTCGTGGTGACTTTCTTCACGGCGCCGGGCCTTGTAATTTCTTTTGCTACCGGCTCCTAGATAAATTTTAAACTTGCGTATTAAACATTGCGGCGTGTAAAGTCTGCACCTTGGTTTTTCCCAACCAGCCGATCTCCACTCTATGAACCAACGTTTAATATCCGAAATTGGCCGCACTCAACGGCTTGAAATTATCAATTCCCTCAAGCGCACCAAAGGAATGTCCGTCAATGAGCTCGTCGACAAAATGAACATGAGCTACATGGGCATTAAACAGCATTGCATCACGTTACATCGCGATGGTTACCTCGACACCTGGCGACGCCCGCAAAAAATGGGTCGACCGGAGATGGTCTATCGACTGACACGTCGGAGCCATGATCTTTTCCAGGCCGACAGCCATCAATTGACTCTCGATCTGTTGAAAGCGGCCGAGGAGATCTACGGAGCGAATGCGCCTGAGAAACTTCTTTATAGCGTTTTCAAAAAGAAAACTGCGGCGCTGAAAGCTAAGGCAAAAGGCGAATCAGTCGCGGAGCGCGCCAAGTGGCTCGCTCACGTCCGCGATCAAGAAGGGCACATGTCCCAATTCATCACTGATAAGGACGGCCACAAAATCCTTGAGTGTCATTCCCCTATCCTGAATCTGTTGGACCACTACCCGATCGTTGGTCGATTTGAGCAGGAAATGCTCGAAGCCATTCTTGGCACCCGCGTACGCCGGCAGGTGACACGCAACTCGGGGCTATACGAGTGCGCGTTTCAGTTCGCGGGCTGAGCGGCATTTGAAAAAGTCGCGCGCTGGAAAACGGCTGTAGAGTCCGCTGTCTCAGCGGACAGTGCCGAGTGCCCTGAGACAGCGCACGCTACAGCATTTGCTCTTTCGCTCGTTATGAATCTCGGTTGATTGATCGGCATGGGGCGTCCGGCATTTCCATCTGTCGTCATCGAAAATGTGCAGCCATTACTCGACGATGGGCGCTATCCGATAAAGCGTATCGTAGGTGAAGATCTCGTCGTTGGAGCCGACATTTTTAAGGATGGACACGACGTGGTGGCGGCGGTTCTAAAGTGGCGCGTTCTCGGCAAACCTGCATGGCGGGAAACGCCAATGATTTTTGTCGACAATGATCGGTGGCGCGGCGTTTGCACGCTTTACGACGAGGACATTCATGAATACACCGTTGAAGCCTGGACAGACACCTTTCGCAGTTGGCAACAGGAGTTCATAAAAAAATTTGACGGCGGCATTTCAGACCTTCGAAGCGAAGCACTGGAGGGCGCAGCGATAGTCGGGGCCGCAGCCGGGCGGGCGCGTGATCGAGCGGATCAGGAACGATTACTGGAGTTTTCCGAGCAAATCTCCACCTCCGCTAACTCAGAAATTTACGCGATCGCGCAGTCCGGCGAGCTGGAGGTGCTGATGGCGACGTATCAGGACCGATCGAATGCGGCGCAGTACGATCCGGCTCCGCGCGTTGTTGTCGATCGCTCGGCGGCGTTGTTCGCGGCGTGGTATGAATTCTTTCCCCGCTCAGCAGAAGGGCGCAGCGATCGCGGATCGACTTTCCGCGATTGCTTGCTCCGAGTGGACGACGCAAAAGCCATGGGCTTCGATGTCGTTTATTTTCCGCCGATCCATCCCATAGGTCACACCAACCGCAAGGGGCGGAACAATTCGATCACCTGCGAGCCGGGTGATCCAGGGGTGCCGTGGGCGATCGGCAGCGAAGCCGGTGGGCATAAGGCGGTCGAGCCTGCGCTCGGAACGCTGGCCGATTTTGATTGGCTGCAAAAAGAGGTGCGCAAACGCGGGATGGAAATTGCGCTCGATTTCGCCATCAATTGCTCGCCCGATCATCCTTACGTCAAAGAACACCCCGATTGGTTCTACAAGCGGCCAGACGGCACGATCAAGTACGCGGAAAATCCGCCGAAAAAGTACGAAGACATTTATCCGTTAAACTTTCGCTGCGAAAACTGGCGCGAGCTGTGGGCCGAGATGAAGAGTATCGTGCTGTTTTGGGCCGAGCACGGTGTGCGCATTTTTCGCGTGGACAATCCGCACACCAAGCCAGTTGCTTTCTGGGAGTATTTGATCAAAGGGGTCCGCGAAAAATATCCAGACACAATTTTTCTATCCGAAGCATTCACCCGGCCAAAGATGATGAAGGCCCTCGCCAAAGCCGGCTTTAACCAGAGCTACACGTATTTCACATGGCGAAATTCAAAGCAGGAGCTCATCGAATATTTTACGGAACTGACTCAAACGGAAATGAGCGAATATTTTCGTCCAAACCTCTGGCCGAACACACCCGATATTCTGCCGTTTGTTCTTCAGGAAGGTGGGCGTTCGGCGTTCATGATTCGCGTTCTTTTGGCTGCGACGCTTTCTCCTCTTTACGGCATCTACAGCGGCTACGAGCTGTGTGAGAACAAAGCTTTGCCGGATCGCGAGGAGTATCTCGATTCTGAAAAATATCAGTTCAAGGAGCGCAACTGGAATGCGCCGGGGAACATCAAAGATTGGATTGCGCGGCTAAACAAAATTCGAAAACAAAACCGCGCGCTTCAGCTTTACTCGAATTTGCGATTCTACCACGCCGAGAATGACGCCATTCTGTTTTACGGCAAAATGACCGCTGCGCGCGATAATATCATTCTCGTCGTGGTGAACCTCGATCCGTTCCGCAAACAGCATTCCTTTGTCGATATTCCCATCGAACAGTTCGGCCAAATGGAGAGCGACGAGTATCGAGTAGAGGATTTATTGAGTGGCGGGACATACGCCTGGCGCGGTCGGCAAAATTACGTCGAGCTCGATCCTGAGATTCAACCGGCGCACATTTTTCTCGTGCGCCGCTAAGCTGGGCGATTGTGGAACGAAATCACCGTTGTTTACGATGTATCTGATTATAACGATGTCATGTTGAGCGAAGCGAAACATCTCGTCTATTTCTAGTGCGGGACAGACCCAAAGTTGATCCGAGATTCTTCGCTTCGCTCAGAATGACATTATACGATGGCTTGTAACGTTGTTAGAAACCTCCGCGTGCGATTCGTGTTTGATCTCTCGGGTGCGCATCTGACGCATTTGCATCGGCTAATCGCTCCGCATATCATTACGAAATTTCTGGCATGAAGATTTGGGTCCTTTTGTTTGCCGCGCTGGCGAGCGCGTCACCTGTGGTTGCACAGGAGCCTACCCCGCCACTGGTACCGCAGCATTCGCAAAGCATCATGGAGACGCTTTTCAAAGCCGGCCCCGTGATAATTCCGCTCCTCTTGTTGTCGATCTTTTTCGTCATGCTGGTGGTCGTTTACTTGATGACCATCCGGCGGGGAGCGGTGGTTTCGACTGGTTACATGGCTACGGCCGATGCGCTTTTGCGTAAACGCGATTATCTCGGATTGCTCGCTGTCTCAAATCGGCACGGAGAGGCCGTCGCGCGGGTCGTGCAAAAAATGCTCGATTTTACTACGAAAAATCCGCACGCAGATCTCCAGCTGGTTCGAGAGATCGCTGAAACAGAGGGCACACGCGTCGCGGCCAGTCTGAATAACCGCGTCATTTACCTCGCGGACATCGGAATGATCGCGCCGCTCCTTGGCCTCCTGGGGACGGTGTTTGGAATTATCCATTCTTTCGGAGCGCTTGGAGCCGACATCGGATCAGCGCGTTACGTGGCGCTCTCGCGCGGGATCAGTGAGGCGCTTGTTAACACGGCCGCCGGGCTGGCGATCGGTATTCCCGCGATGATGTTCTACGCATTCTTTCGCGGCAGAGCGCAAAAGCTCATATCGGAACTGGAAGCAGCCACTACACATGTCCTGGCTTTGCTTTCGTTGCAGTACGGCAAGCGCGGCGAGCGAACTCCTGTGCTGATCGAGGAGGAACTCTAAGACTACTCATCCGTAATGAATCTGCGTGGTCATGCTCCCTTGCACCATCCCGGTATTCAACTGGCGCCGTTGGTTGATGTGCTCTTGCTGCTGTTGATTTTTTTCCTGCTGACGTGGAACGCCGCGCGCAACGAGAACGAGCTTGACGTGAAGGTGCCGAAAGCGTCCGCCGCGAAGGAGAAAAGTGCGCCGATAGGAGACGTTGTGGTCAACGTAAAAGCAGACGGCAACGTCGTGGTTAACCGCCGAACATTAACCGGCCCCGAGCTGACTGAACTGCTTAAGAGCCTGGTGCAATTGAACGCCGAGCAGTCTGTAGTGATCCGTGGCGACGAAGGCGGCGCGTACAAAAATATCGTCGGCGTACTGAACATTTGCACTGAAGCTGGAATAACCAACGTAGCCTTCGCGACGGCGAAATGAAAACGGACAGCGGCAGAATCGTCCTTTTGTCAACGTTCGTATAGTACGCGGAGTGAATAAAAGCGATGCGAAGACGCCTCGCACTCCCAAAGCACTTCGTGCGAAATTCAGCCATGCCGTCGATTCTGTTTCGCGTCAGCTTTTGGAGTGCCCACGCGTCCCCGCGTCGCTTTTTGGGTTCTTTTGCCAGGAGTTTAATAGGACTGGCGATGCTGCTCTGGTCGGCTAGCGTCGCGTCTGCTCAGGACGTGCGCCGTGCACGGCCAGTCGATGAACCGCCTGCACCTCGCGCCGTGCCTGCGCAAGAATCGGCCGACAAAACCTTGCGCTCGTTGGTGCAGGAGTTTTCAGAAACGCCAGCGGGGGAAACCGAGCGATCGGATCAGCGTCAGCTCGATTACGCCAACGCGCTCTTTACTCGCAAACTTTACGACCTGGCGATTCCAGAATACCAAAAATATCTCGACGACTATCCGGGACGTCCCGGCCGGGCGAACGCTTACTTCTCGCTTGGCGAGTGCTATCGAAATCTCAATCGCGTTTCGAGTGCTCGCACAAATTTGCAGAAAGTGCTCAACGATTACGGTGACGGCGAATTTGCCGCGCCTGCCGCGTATGCTCTCGCCGAGATCGCATTCGCGGACAAGGATTACGCGACGGCGCTTCCGCTGTTTCACCGTTCCGCCGGCAAATCAAAGGAGCCGGCGGTGGCGCTTTCCGCGCGTTATTTCGAAGCCCGTTGCCTTGAAGCTCTCGGACGCAAGGACGAAGCAGCAAATATTTATGCTGGAGTTGCCGAGTCCGGAAATCCAAATCCCTATCGCGAAGATGCGCGCGTGACTGCGGCATCGATCTTCGCAGCGCGCGGACGAAAAGTCGATGCGCTAAAGCAATACGAAGCGCTGGCGAATGAAGCGCAAAAACCGGCTTTGAAAGCGGAGTCAGCCGTGCGCGGAGGCATGATCGCACTGGAGCTGGTCCAGTCGGACAAAGGCAAACTCGACAAGTCGATGCTCGATAGAGCTACTGCGTTATTGCAAAAAGGCCGCACCATGCCCGAGGCTGGAAAATTCCGGGCGATCGCACAAGTCGGTTTGCGCCGATTGCAATACCAGACCGGGCAATACGCAGAGTTACTGGCCGATTACAAAAAGGAACTGGGGACGCTTCCGGAGGGCGCACAAGCCGAGGTGTTACTGCTCGCAGCGAACAGCGAGCGGCAGCTCGGGCATTCAAAGGAAGCTGAAACGCTTTATCGCGACATTATCGCGAAGTATCCAGATCGCGAAGAAGCAAAGGACGCGGCTTATCAACGGCTGATCAACGTTTATAACACGGACCCTTCAGCCTTGAACGCCGCAGTGGACGAATTCCTGGCAACCAATCCGACGGGCGAGCGCGCCGATCAGGCGAAGTTGTTAAAGGCCGAAGCACTTTACAAGCAGCAGAATTACACAGAGGCAGCGTCAATTTACGGCGAATTACGCGGGTCTCAGCTTTCTCCAAAGCTGCGTGCCGAAGCGGCATATAAACTTGGCTTGTGCCACGTGCAGACGAAGAACGTTACCGGCGTGATCGAAGCTTTTACGTATTACATTCAGACGTTCCCGGACAGTCCGGAAATTCCCGCAGCCATGGGTCAACGCGCGTTGGCATACGAGCAGAGCAAGAACTACACCGGCGCGCTCAACGAGTTAAACATAATCCTCGCCAAGTATCCCAAAGCGCGCGAGCGCGAAGCGACCTTGCAACTAAAAGCTCTGATCCTGGGACAACAGGAAAATACCAAAGGCATGGTCGACACGTTTCGCCAGCTGCTGAAGGAGTTTCCCAAGAGCTCTGTTGCAGCGCAGGCGCAATATTATATCGGCAAAGCTGCGTTCGAGGCGAAGGACTATAAGACCGCCCTGACTGCCCTTAACACCGCGCGGCAACTGAACAAGGAGCAGTATTACAATCTGGCGTCGCTTCGGATCATTCTGTGTCAGTTTTATTTGAAGGATCAGGCCGCGCTTACCAAAGAGGTCAACGATCTCATGGCGAGTAGCCCGAGCGCAAACGTGCCGCCGGAAGTTCTCGAGTGGCTCGGCATTCAGTATTACAACGAGAAAAATTTCCAAGCCGCAGAAAAATATCTCAGTGCCCTTCGTAAGGTTGACAACCCCGGCAACGTTAAGCCCGATTACTTGTTTTACCTCGGCGACGCAGCCACGAAGCTAAAGAACGTGGCTGAAGCGGACGATGCCTTCAGTAAATACTTGCAGACTGCAAAAGACCCGGCCGGAAAAGCGAAGGTGTTACTCGCGCTGGGTGCAGTCAAGATCAGCGCTCATAAGCCCGACGACGCTCAGAAGATCGCCGAAGAAATTATGGCGCTACAACCTGAGGGCCGTGTAAATGCGGAAGCGCGTTTGCTGGCAGGCGAAGTCCAGCTCGAGCGCGGAAACTTCGACGACGCCGGCAAAGCGTTCAAAGGCGTTGCTCTTCTTTACGACGATCCGGCTATAACTCCTCGCGCCTTGAACAAAGCCGCGCTGGCGTATCGCCAAGCCGGCAAGACCGACGAAGCCGATCGCCTCTCGCGCGAGCTACGCGAGCGCTACCCGAATTACGCCGGCGGCTAGATAACAAGGAGTGACGCGTGCCAAGCCGTCACTTTCTGTAGTGAACGGCTGCCCAAGCCGTCATTCCCTGGAAACAATTGCGATGCCCCAGGGGCCATCGCCGACTTTGATCCGGCGCAATTCTTTGCGCGATTTTAGATCGACAACCGAGACATCGTTTGAGGCGCCATTTGCGGTGTAAAGCTTGGAACCACTGGGATCGAGCGCGATGCCCCAGGCACGATTTCCAACAGGAATCATTGCAATAATCGACTCCTCACCCTTCCCCCTCTCCTCGGGCGAAGAGGAGAGGCGACCGCCGCGCGTTGCAGCAATCGACTCCTCACCCTCCCCCTCTCCTCGCGCGGAGAGGAGAGGCGACCCTTGCGCATTGATTTTTTGGGTGTCGATAATGGCAACGGCGTTACCGCGACCTGTGGAGACGTAAAGCTCCTTTCCATCTTTGGAAACGGCAGTGCCCATCGGCAGCGAGCCTATTGGCAATTGGATTTTTGATAGGAGTTGGTGCGATTTGGCATCGATCACGGCGACGTAGCCACCGTTCTCGCATGCGACGTAGGCGCGCGAGCCGTCCGGCAAGAATGCAACGGAACGGGGCCGACCGCCGGTATCGATTTTTGCGATCACGCGTTGTGCATCGGGATCGATGGCGAATACTTCGCCTTTTTCTTCACAGGTCACATACACTTCGCCGTTCGCCGGATTTACGCCCACTCCCTCGGGTTCCTCCGACACTTTTATTTTCCCACGCGACTGCCCCGAACCGAGATCGACAACCAAAGCGCTGGCGTCGTCTTCGTTCGCGATG
>WNFQ01003523.1_pt1 | contig 11414 bp, 8 predicted proteins | sample 5400171 | NCBI WGS metagenome assembly WNFQ01 (sample SAMN13153356, study PRJNA577476) | soil metagenome | isolation source: 20 cm soil under Madrone tree | place: USA:California | collected 2016-06-14 | reverse complement strand
AGCTCCGAAGATATGGAGCAAAAACAAATCGAGCGCGTGAGCGATGCACTCCGCGAAGTGCCCGGGCTATCCGTTGTCCAGACTGGAACGGCTGGCCAGTTGACTTCGGTTTTCATGCGCGGTCTGCCGAGCCAAGACATGCAAGTCTTGCTCAACGGCATTCCGATCAATCAAGGTTTGGCCGGTCAGTTTGATTTTGCCAATCTGATGACGGACGACATCGACAGGATCGAGGTCGTGCGCGGTCCGCAAAGCACTTTGTATGGGCCACGCGCTCTGGCAGGCGTCATTCAAATTTTCACGAAGCAAGGCACGGGGACGCCGGGCATCACGGTAAGCGCCGAAGGCGGATCGTATGGCACCTTCCGCGAATGGGCCCAGAGCGATGGCAAGATAGGCGATTTCGATTACTCAGTTGGCGCGAGTCGTCTCGATACCGACAACGCGCGCCCGAACAACAATTACCGCAACACGGCTGCGATCACTGACATTGGCTGGTCGCCTAATGATCAGCTACGGATCGGTAGTTTGTTTACCTACTCAGTTAGTGACACGGGAAATCCCAACACGATCTTCGATCCGCGACCCATTGATCACTTCCTCACGGAAAAGTGGCTCATTGGTCATCACATCAATTGGACACCAACCGATTGGTGGGAGCATAAGTTCATTTTCAGTTACGATCACGAGCGGCAAATAAACGATCCCAACGAGGACGGATTTGTCGGCCCGACGCGAGCTCTATTCGAGCGTACGCAAATTGATTATCAGAATGATTTGCGCCCGACCTCGTGGGTAACGCTCACAAGCGGGTTCTTTTACAGCCGCGTCAACGCTGGCCAGGAACGCCCGTTTGTTTCTCAAGCATTCGGGCCGCAGCCGACTTTCATCAGCGATCACACGAACGAGATTGCCGGGTTTTTGCAGGCGACCGTGACGCCAATCGAAAATCTGATCTTCGTCGCCGGCGGACGTTTCGATCACTTCAATCAGTTCGGCGGTGTTTGGACTTATCGGTTTGCGAGCAGTTACAAGATCGACAAAACAAACACGACGCTGCATTCGAGCGTGGCGACCGGATTCAGTCCACCAAGCAGCCAGGATAAGATCTTCGGGAACAATTTCGGGCTGAAACCGGAACACGATTTGGGGTGGGACATTGGGGTGAGACAGGAACTCTGGGGAAATCGAGTTGCGTTCGGTCTGACCTATTTTCACAACGATTTGTCGAACGTGATCGGATTCAATGGGCTTTTCCAAACTCTCAACCTCGGCGCAGCCGAAACGCAGGGACTCGAAGCGGAATTGCACGCGCAACCGATCACCAATCTTCTGTTCACGGCGACCTACACTTATCTCGACGCGGAAAAAACTTCCTCGAAAGATATTTCGCAATTGCAAGACGCACGTCTGCCGCGCAGGCCACGCAATGAAGTCTACGTTTCGGCTTCGTATCTTTGGTACAAAAGACTGCGCACAACGGTCGAAGCCAAGTTCGTCAACGCGCGAGAAGAACTAAACTTCGGCGGTCCGAATTTTGACATCGAAGATTATTCATTCGTAAACATCGCAGCCGAATACGAAGTGAACCCGCATCTGTCGATCTTCGGCCGAATCGACAATTTAACTGATGAACAGTATTCGGAAGTTTTCGGTTTCCCCGCGCTGGGTCGCGCGGCCTATGGAGGCGTAAAAGTGCGGTTTTAGTCTTTCTTGTCATTCCGAGCGAAGTCGAGGAATCTCTTGCTGTTAGGGGCGCTGACTATGTCCCGCAAACTTTCCGACAAGAAACTCGCAGTACTCGGCATTGGCAAGCTGGGTGGCATCCTCCTGCGTGCTTATCTGAAGCAAGGACTCTTTGTGTCCAACCGCGTTACTGCCACAGTAAGGCATGCGGAGAGGGCAGGTGCGCTCGCGAAAGAGCTGGGCGTTGTCGTCACTACCAACAATCGCGAAGCAGTTAGAGGCGCTGACATCATTCTGCTAACCGTAAAGCCCCAGACCGTCGCGGAGGTGTTGCAGGAGATTGCGCCCGAAATTGAAACGCAGAGCTTGGTTGTTTCCGTGGCGGCTTCCGTGCCAACGACCTACGTGGAGCAGCAACTCGCTGCAGCCGGTAGCGGCAAGCATAATCAAGCGGCGGTCATTCGAGCGATGCCAAATACGCCAGCCGCGGTCGGCTGCGGCATGACAGCGATTTGCCGAGGCGCTCATGCGGGGCCGGGCCATCTCGAAATTGCTCGGAGCATGTTCGACGCGGTTGGCCGTACCATTGTGCTCGACGAAAAGCACATGGACGCCGTGACGGGTCTTTCAGCGAGCGGGCCTGCGTTTGCATACATCATACTGGAATCGCTTGCCGAGGCCGGCGTGAAAGTTGGCTTGGCACGTGATGTAGCCACTCTTCTCGCCGCGCAGACGATGAAGGGCGCAGCGAGCGTTGTGTTGGAAACGGGCGATCATCCCGCACTTCTGAAGGATGCAGTGACTACTCCAGCCGGCTGCACAATTGATGGAATCCTTGAACTCGAAGAAGGGAAACTCCGAGTCACGTTGATCAAGGCAGTCGTCAAAGCGACCAGCCGCGCCGGCGAACTGTTGTTTGAGTCTCCGCGTTAGCTCTCTCGATCGCTAGAAACTAATCTTAAGAATACGACCATCCGTCCCGACCAGCCATCCGGCTTTCGGAGTTGCAAAAGCTACCGCCCAGAAGCCGCTCACACCTGGCAACGTGAACCAGGTGTTTCCCTCGTCCGGAGTCCAGGCAGCGGCTCCGGTCGAAAACGTGGGCGGGTCATTGGCGGTGATCACCACTGCGCGACCTAGGTTGTCTCCCGCGCCGCGACCAGTGCGACCCACATAACTGAGTCCGAAAATAGCTCCCGTTACCGGCGGAGGGTTTGTAAGCGTCCAGGTTTGACCGCCATCACTGGAAATTGCGGTGCGTGCGTTATTGGGATCGCCTGGATCCAAATCGCCGCCGCCGACGATCCCACGGAATGGGTCACGGAAATCGATGGTGAAGGCACCCGCGCTGGGCGAGCTAAACAGCGGCGTATCATACGCGTTCCACGTGTTCCCCTGATCTGTGGTAGCCAGTACCCTGGCAATCGCCGCGACGCCTGTCGCTATCCACGCGTTCCTGCCACCTTGTGTTGTGACGCAAGTGCCGCTCGACGCGAAGGAGCCTTCACCGGGCAGCGCCGGCGGCATATTATTGCTGATATCCTGCCAACTCATTCCGTCTGTTGTCCGAAAGTCCGGGAACACTCCGTTCACCGAGTCGCTGTGCAAGATGCCCCGGTGCGGCGTCCAGAACGCGAAGCCGTCGTAAAACGCATTCGGGTTCTGGTTTTCGAATTGGATTGTCCAGGTGGCCCCGCCGTCCAGCGTCTTGTAGACGCGAAAATCTGTTGGGTTCGTTCCGATGGACATCAGATAAGCGACCCTGGCGCTGAAGGCCTGCACATCGCGGAATTGCAACATTTCGGCGCCAGGCACTACACCGGCGTTCCAGGTCTGTCCGCCGTCAGTGGTAACGGTGAACGTGCCGTTGCGGCCGGACGCCCAAACCACCCGCGGATTCACAGGCCACACTGCGATAAGACCGCTGGTAGTGCCGCTATCCTGCGGAGTCAGCGTGGGTTGACGAATTTGCGAAACCTCCTGTGCGCTGACGATTGCGCAGGCGAACGCGAAAATAACGAGAGTGGTGAGTGATTCTTTTAACATGGCAGTTCCTCCAAAGATTAATCGAAGTATAAGGTCTGACTGCGCTTAATGAAACGGCGTGTGCTTGAATTCGGCGCGCCATTGTTTAATGACGCAGTATGAGTCCGCTGCTTTACCTCGTGATCGGATTGATCGGCGGCGGAGTTGTCGTTGCGGTGATCGTCCTCGTGGCGCGGCGTGGAAGCGGCGGGGGCGTGGAAGCGGAGCTCGCGAAGCGATTGGAAATGATTGATCGCGGGTTGCGCGATGAATTTTCGCGCAATCGCGAGGAAGCAGGCGCGGCGGCGAAGAATCAGCGGGAAGAATTGAGCAAGTCGCTCGAAGGGGTGCGATCCGTTGTCGATCTTCGCCTCAAGCAATTGCAGGAGGACAACACCAAGCAGATCGATAAGATGCGCGAAACCGTCGATGAAAAATTGCAAGGCACACTGGAGAAACGCCTCGGCGAATCGTTCAAGCTGGTGAGCGATCGACTTGAGCAGGTGCATCAGGGGCTCGGCGCGATGCAGCAATTAGCCAGCGATGTCGGCGGATTGCAGCGCGTACTTACGAACGTGAAAACACGCGGTGGCTGGAGCGAATGGCAACTCGGCGTGCTTTTGGAAGAAATGCTGACCCGTGACCAGTTCGCCCAAAACATGAAGATGCGCGACGACAGTGATGAGCGCGTTGAGTTTGCGATCAAATTACCCGGTGACGATAACGGTGCTCCAGTGTGGTTGCCGATCGACGCGAAGTTTCCGATGGAACATTACGAGCGGCTCGCCGCCGCGCAGGAAAAAGGCGATCCTGCGGCGGTGGAAACGGCGATCAAAACTCTGGAGACGCAGTTGAAGCGGTGCGCGAAAGACATTTGCGAAAAGTACATCAACCCGCCAAAGACAACCGATTTTGCGCTGTTGTTTTTACCAAGCGAAGGACTGTATGCGGAAGCGATTCGGCGCGTCGGGTTAGTTCAAAACGTGCAGCGCGATTGCCGCGTCACTTTTGTTGGGCCGACCACGCTCGCCGCACTGCTCAACAGCTTGCAGATGGGTTTTCGCACGCTCGCGATCCAGAAACGGTCGAGCGAAGTTTGGAACCTTCTCGCGGCTGTGAAGACTGAGTTCGGAAAATTCGGTGAGGCGTTATCAGCGGTGAAAGAGAAAATTGATCAAGCTTCACGGAAGATCGAAGACGTCGATGTTCGCTCGCGCGCGATCACAAAAAAATTGCGCGATGTGGAGGAATTGCCATCGAATCCGCAGCCATTGCTGAAAGATCTTTTGCCCGGTGAGAATGACGAAGGTGTCGATAACTAAAGGAGGAAGAAATTAGAGGACTTGATCCCATTTGGTCTGTTCTTTGAGCATGATTTCGCGCAGGAGACGAATCGGTGGCATGCCGTGGTTGAGCAGCTCGTTATGGAATTTTTGCAATGAGAAGTCGTCGCCTTCTTGCGCCTTGTAATCGTCGCGCAATTTCAGAATCTGCAATTTCCCCAGAGTATAATTGAGATAACCCGGATCGAACGTGCCGCGGATCGTTTCCTGACGTGCCGGTTTCTCTTCGTAGTAACAGTTGTCCTTGAAGAATTTCGTTGCCTCATCCAGCGACATGTTCTGAGTGTGCATTTTGATGGACACACATAACCGGCATAAACGAAGAAGCGCTTCATCGGCCTGAGCCATGCGATATTTGGCCGCGCGTTTTATGTCCTCTTCGCTAGGAGTCGAAGCAGCGGGGCCACCGAATCCCTCGTCGAGCATCATTTTTTCGCAGTAATGCGCCCAGCCTTCGATGAACGCGTAGCTGCCGAAGATTTTCTCGACCTTGCTCGCGGGCGAAGCGTTCAGGTGCAGGAACTGCACATAATGACCAGGGTAAGCTTCATGAATCGAAACGATATCGGAAGTGTAGTAATTAAAGGCGGTGAGCCATTCCTGCTTTTGTTTCTCCGGCCAATTGTTCTCCGCAGGCGTAACGTAATAATAGGCCTCGGTCGCGCGTTTTTCGAACGGACCGGGCGTATCCATCGATGCAAAGGAAGTGGCACGCAGATATTGCGGGGTTTCTTTGACCTTTGCGCGAACGTCCGAGGGGATGCTGACCAAGTGACGCGTCAAAACGTACTTCCGAATTTTGTCGAGGTCTTTGGCAACATCTGGAATGAGCTTGTCCGGCGTTGGGTGTTCGCTCTGGATTTGCTTGAAAACTTCAATCGGCGACTTGTTCGGATCAATTTTTTTTGCCGCCTCGGCAAATGTATCCTGCTCGGTTTTTAATTGCGCCATTCCGATTTCAAGAATTTTTTGCGGCGGAAGGTCGACCAGTTCCGTCTGGGCCAGGAAACGTCTGAATTTCTCTTCACCGAGCGCGAAATCGAGCGAGGCTTTCGGAAGTTTTTCCCGCTCCAGCCACGCTGCGTAATCGTTGAGCGCACTTGCAGCTTTGCGGTTCGCTTCCTGAAATGCAGATCGGAGTTGTTCGTCCTTGAGGCTGCTGACGGCGGCGACGAGATCTTTTTTCAGAAAATCAGCCGAACCTCTGGCGATCTGGATCGCAAGCTCTACATATGGTTTGGGAAGCTTTTCGTTAAGGTTTGTCCTGGCCGCGATCAGAATGTTTGGGATTTGCGATTCGATTGCGATGAGGCTGCGAATGCGATCCTCAAGGGGAGCAAAATTTCTTTTGATATAAACATTCACGTCAGCTGCGCGCGCATAAACCATCGGATTTCGCTCGAAGACCGACATGTCCTGCATTTCAAAGAGATCCTTCTTCACCGCCGTCTGAAGAATCCGCAGATCGATGGATTGCCGGGGACTTAGCTTGCTGGCGTCGAACTTGCTGAGGCGATCGTCGAAGCGTTGCAGGCGGTTCAGTTCGGCATCGAGAGCGAGGCGGCTGTAATCACTGATTTTGCCGTCATATTCGTGAAGCCCGAGGGTGGTTCCCTCAAGCGGATGAGCTGCGAGATAAGTTTTGATGTATTCCTCGGCTACGGCTTCGTACTCGGCGTCCTCCGTTTGCGCAGCGAAGACCGACGTATTTTGTAGCGAGAGATAGGCCGCCGGAATTAGAATCAGCAGCTCGAGGAGGCAGCGTTTGCTCAAGAATTTTATCAGTTTCATTGTTGTAGCCATGGCGCTGTGACGCCGTGCTCGGTGGCGACGCGGGGGAAGCGCCTCGACACAGCGAGGCGGCTACAGAGGTCAGCGAAACGGTTACTCATGTTGCGAATCTCAATTAAGACAGCGGTTCGGGTTGGCCGTTGCTAAAAATTCCTCATGAGCGATGGTGGTGTTCTCAAATTTTCGGGTTGAAGGTCAAAATATGAGGCGCCTGGTGCTCATCCCATTGCTGGCTTGTCTCGTGCTCGGCGTTTTCCCGGGCGCGTCGGCGCAAGAAGCGCAGCCAGGAAAGACCGAAGAAGATAACGGCTACGCGCAGATTTCCATTTTCGCAAAGGCTCTCGAATTGATTCGGCAGGATTACGTGGATGACAACAAAACGAGCTATCACGGTCTCATCACTGCGGCAATGAAGGGCATGCTTTCTTCACTGGACCCACATAGTCAGTTTATGGACCCGAGTGACTTTCGAGACATGCAGGACGACACGCGCAGCCGCTTCAATGGTCTCGGGATCGAGGTTTCGATGAAAAACGGCCTGCCTACGGTCGTCGCAGCGATGGAGGACACGCCTGCTGCTAAGGCAGGCATTCTGTCAGGCGACCAGATCTTGCGAATCAACGGCATTTCGACGGAAAGAATGGACCTCCAGGATGCGATCAATGTTTTGCGCGGGCCAGCAGGCGCGAAAGTGACTCTTACGCTGCTGCGGCCTGCAACCAAGGAGATCAAGGAATACTCGTTGCAGCGTGCGGAGATCAAAATCCAAAGTGTTAAGGGAGCAAGGTTGCTCGACGCAGAGCTCACCGGCCCGTTCAAGATCGGTTATATCCGGCTGATCCAGTTCAACGAACCCACAGCCGAGGAACTATCGAAGGCGCTCGATGACTTGCAAAAGCAAGGGATGCAAGCGCTGATTCTTGATCTCCGGAATAATCCGGGCGGCCTGTTAAATAGCGCGGTCGATGTGTGCGCTCAATTTTTGCCGCCCAACACAAAAGTCGTATCGACGCAGGGGCGTGTCGTTTCTCAGCAGCATGATTACTCGACTTCGGGCGTGAAAAAAGATCGCCCGAACTTTCCCATGGTGTTGCTAGTCAACCAAGGCAGCGCAAGCGGCGCAGAGATTGTCGCCGGAGCGCTCAAGGATTTACATCGAGCTGTGCTCGTGGGCGAAACTACCTTCGGAAAAGGTTCCGTGCAGAACGTGATGCAGTTGCCGGACGGCTCTGCGGTGCGTTTGACGACTGCAAAATACTACACGCCGAGCAAACAGGTGATTCAGGGCAATGGCGTGACTCCGAATATTCCGGTTGCCATGACTGCCGAGCAGGAGCGCTCTTTGTTTGCATTGCGCAACGCGGGAACCATCAAACCTGAGGACGAGAAGAGCATTATCAAGACGAAGGATCCGCAGATGTTGCGCGCGATCGACGCGCTGAAGGGTGTCATGATTTACGCGCAACAGAGCGCGCCGAAAGCGGAAGCGGTAAAGAAGTAGGCACGGCGTCATCCCGAGCCGCGTAGACGGCGAGGGATCTCCCACAAGCGACAGGATCTCACGCAATCTATCCAGCGTGACCAATCACCGTGTGCGAGGTTCTTTGCTTCGCTCAGAATGACGCGCGCATTTGTTTGAGATGAAAACGATCTTAGCGATCGAAACGTCGTGCGATGAGACAGCCGTGGCGATCTTGCGCGGGCGAGGGGATCACTCTGCTCCGGAATTGCTCGCGAGCGAAGTAGCATCGCAAATCGCTGCGCACGAGAAATACGGTGGGATCGTGCCGGAGATTGCGTCGCGCAACCATCTGCTATACGCCCCGCGCTTGCTCGATCGCACCGCAAGCGCGGCTAAGATCAATTTGGCAGACATCGATGCGTTTGCAGCGACGAGCGGACCCGGACTGGCGAGTTCGCTGATGATAGGCGCGTCGATCGCCAAGGGATTCGCGATCGGCTTCGGCAAACCCTATCTGGCAATCAACCATCTTGAAGGCCATTTACTGTCGCCTTTTCTCGATGGCGCAGATCGCGGCGACAAAATCAAGCCGAACGTTTCGCTTATTGTTAGCGGCGGACATACGATGCTGGTTCGAGTGCATGCGCTTTGTGATTACCACGTGGTCGGCCGCACGGTCGATGACGCTGCGGGTGAGGCGTTCGATAAAGTCGCCAAGATGCTTGGGCTCGGCTACCCAGGGGGTCCGCAAATTGAAAAGCTCGCCTGCGACGGTGATCCAAACCGTTTTGATCTGCCGCGCAGCATGCTTGGCTCGGAGAATTTCAGTTTCAGCGGGTTGAAAACCGCGGTGCGATATTTGCTGCCAAAAATCAGTGTCATCCCGAGCCGCGTAGACGGCGAGAGACCTCACACTCGGACCTCGGATCAAGAGGAGCCGAAGAATGATCAATCACCCTCTGAGAGGTCCTTCGCATTCGCTCAGGATGACAAGCTATTGAGTGATCTCTGCGCGTCATTCCAACAAGCAATTATCGATGTGCTAGTGACGAAAACGATTGCGGCAGCGCAGAAATACGACGTCGATCTCGTGACCGTCAGCGGTGGAGTCAGTTGCAACAAGGAATTGCGAAGGCAGTTGCACGAAGCGTGCAGTGGCAACGGATTTGAATTCAAGAACGCTGAGCCGTGGTTGTGTACCGATAATGCGGCCATGATCGCGTTTGCGGCGTTATTGCGATTCCGGGCAGGATTTGAATCGCAAGTGACCGATGAGATCGACCCGAATCTCGCGTTGGCGTAGACGGTTGGCGGCTAACACAGACCCCTACAAGATCCGGGAGAACTACTGCAGGGCGTTTCTATGAAACGCCGAGTCGAGTTCGAGATTAACGGAAATCTCAGTACTCGCGCTCCAAGAGGTAATTCCCTAGCGCGTGCAGCGCTTCGGCATCGCGGCTGCTGAACACCGACAGAGCATTGTGCGCTTGTCGGGTGAGTCGTCTGGCTTCGGCACGGGATTTCTTCAAGCCGATGACTGCGGGGTAAGTCGCTTTTTTTGCGGCCACATCTTTACCGGCGCTCTTGCCCAATATCTCTGAGGTCTGTGTTACATCGAGAATGTCGTCGATGATTTGGAAAGCCAGGCCCAGCCGCTGCCCGAATTGTGTGATAGCAGAAAGTTTTCTGGCGTCGGCGTTGGCGCTCATCGCTCCGAGCCGCACCGAGCTTTTCAAAATCGCTGCGGTTTTGTTCTCGTGAATAAATTGCAACTGTTCGCGTTTGACGTTCTTGCCTTCGGCTTCGAGATCGGCGGCTTGACCGGCGATCAGTTTTTGGCTTCCTGCCGCAACTGCAATCTCGCGCAACAAGGTTGAAATATTGTAGCGAGGCGTTGGTTTCGCCTTGGAGACAATTTCGAATGCGATCGTCAGCAAGGCATCCCCGGCCAGTACTGCAATGCCTTCGCCGAAAACTTTGTGGCAGGTGGGACGACCCCGCCGGAAATCATCGTTGTCCATGCTGGGGAGATCATCGTGCACGAGCGAGTACGTGTGGATGCATTCCAGTGCACAGGCGAGAGGAAGTGCGTTATCGATGCTGCCGCGACAAGCTTCGGCTGCGGCGAGACAAAGAATCGGTCGCAATCGTTTTCCACCCGCAAAAAGACTGTACCGCATGGCTCTGTGAAGTGTCGTCGGCTTCCTATTCGCCTTCGGTAGGTGCCGGTCCAGCGCGCGATCGATCAGCTTCTGGCGAGCGGTGAGATAAGTTTTGAGATTCACGTAAGGAAAACCGATGCTGGCTTGCTTGATTCTCGATACTCGTAATCCAATCCCGCGCGAAGTGTCCAGTATCAAGCATCGTAACTGTGCGGCGGAACAAAACGCAGAGCTAATGCAGCCGCGCATTTTGACTGGTAACTCAAATAATTCGAGCGAGGCCCTAAGTTTCTCGGGCGTTCTGTGTCCTTCTTTCTGGAAGGATAAATATGAATGCTGCATTGCCCTACCGACCGCGCCGGCGTTGGCGGTTCTGGATTGCATTTGCCTGCGCAGCTGCGATTCACGTTGGGGCGGTCGTACTCGCGAAAAGCAAATCCGAGAAAACTACCATACAAGATTTCAGACCGCCTGAGGTTGACGTTGAGGTGCTTGACACCAACCCCGAACACGTACCGCCTGAGGATTCAGTCACGCCTCCGCTGCCGCAATTTTTACCCGATGAAGAGACATTCGTAGAGGAGAATCGAACGCCGCGCCCGGTTCGCCCTCACAATAAAACACGGGTCGCATCTTTCACGAAAGGAACAGCGGCGACGTTTGGTTCGGTGAAGGCGTCAGTGATGTATGCCCCTCGTCCGGTGTATCCGTACGAGGCGCGTCGTCAACGAATGACGGGATCGGGCATCGCGCTGCTGAGCGTCGATCCCGCAGTCGGCGACGTGATCAGTGTTCGTATGACACATAGCTGTGGAAGCGTCATCCTGGATAATGCAACGCTCGACGCCTTACGGAGATGGCGTTTCAAGCGAGGCAGCGCGCTGAGCGTAGAAGTGCCGATTACATACACGCTCACGGGGGCATCGTACTAGCGCTGAACCTTGG
>WNFQ01013362.1_pt1 | contig 11416 bp, 8 predicted proteins | sample 5400171 | NCBI WGS metagenome assembly WNFQ01 (sample SAMN13153356, study PRJNA577476) | soil metagenome | isolation source: 20 cm soil under Madrone tree | place: USA:California | collected 2016-06-14 | reverse complement strand
GCTATTTTTTTACCGCTTGCGCCTTCGGCGCGCTTTGCTGCGCGTAGATCATCACACCTTTCAGGGCGTCGATAGCGCGCAACATCTGTGGATCCTTGGTCTTAATGATGTCCGTCTCTTCCTCGGGCTTACCATTTCCCGCGTTACGCAGCGCATAGAGAGCGCGTTCCTGCTCGGCTGTCATGCCGACACGAATGTTCGGCGTGACGCCGTTGCCTTGAATCACCTGTCTGCCGGGCGTGTAATACTTGGCCGTGGTAAAACGCACCGCAGAACCGTCAGGCAGTTGCAACACGTTCTGCACGGAACCTTTTCCGAAAGTGGTTTCACCGACAAGTACGGCACGATGCAGATCTTTGAGCGCGCCGGCAACGATCTCCGCTCCGCTCGCGCTGCCTTCGTTGATCAACAACACCATCGGAAAGTTCGGGCGCGGCTTGCTAGCGACGGAAGTCGAATAATCATGCTGTTGCGAAGGAACTCGGCCCTGAGTCGAGACGACTTTTGTATTGGGCGGCAAAAACTGACTGCACACATCCACGGCACTGTTCAATAACCCGCCGGGATTATTCCGAAGATCAAGAATGAGCGCCTGCATTCCTTGCTTCTGCAAATTATCGAGCGCCTTCGACAGCTCGTCGGCTGTCGGTTCGTTAAATTGAATTTTAACACTTTGGATTTTTATTTCTACGCGTTGGAGCTTGTATTCTTGGATCTCCTTCGTGGACGGCCGCAACAGCGTGAGACTCACTTTTGCGCCGGCGGGTCCCCGTAGAACGTTAATCGCGTCCTGAAGATCCATTCTGTCGGTGGACATCCCATTGATCCGCAAGATTTGATCGCCTGAAAGAATGCCCGCCCTGGCGGCAGGCGTGTCTTCCATCGCCGTGACCACTGTCGGCAAACCGTTTTTCATTGAGACTTCGATCCCGAGACCGTTGAAGCGGCTGCGGGTGTCATCTTGCATATCTCGGAAATCATTTGGATCCATGAACTGGCTGTGTGGATCGAGCGACGAAAGCATGCCCTTCATCGCCGCGGTCACTAGATCGTGATAGCTCGTCTTGTTCTCATCGACGTAATCCTGACGGATGAGCTCCATGGCTTTTGCGAAAATGGCAATCTGCGAGTAGCCGTTATCCTGTTCGGTCTTTGGCGGCTGCACTTCCTGCGCGAAAACAGCTGCCAAAGCGCTGAAGAGGAAACAAACCAGCAATGGGACAATGACCAAGCGCCTCATATATTTACTTGGATCGGGGATCAATCCGATAATCGCTCAGGAGCAGATTTTGGCAACGGCCAACGCACGAGGTTGTCTTTAGATTCAATTCGCAGGATGACGGTGCGGCTCTGTGCTTCCATTAACACCAGGGTTGGACCGGTCGGAACTCACCGGGTCACAGGCCGGTTGTTGATTGCCCTGCTGGCGCTCTTGCTCGTCAGCGCAGCCTGCGCTGCGCAAACACAGGATGCCGAATACGAAGCCGTAGCCGAGGAATATGTTAAGACGTATCTCGCTGCTCACCCGCTGCAGGGAACCGCTCTCGGCTTTCATGAGTATGATGGCAAAATCAGCGATTATAGCCGTCTCGCGCTGGACGCCGAACTTTCCCGGCTCCGGCGATTCGACGATCGCCTGGCGAAGTTTGATCCCAAGAATTTGAGTCCTCGTCAATCCATCGACCTTCGCATCCTTCAAGCAGCGGTGAAGCGAGATATCTTTGAAATGCAGGACATGTCGGTCTTCGAACGAAATCCGATGCTCTATGCGCGCGCGGGCGACGTGAACGTCTATATCAAAAGGAACTTCGCACCTCTTGAGGACCGCGTCCGCAGCCTAATTGCCATCGAATCGCAAATTCCAAACATACTCATTGCGGCGCGAACAAACCTCGATGAAAAGCTCCCGGGACCGTTCGTCGAGCTTGCGATTCAAATCGCCAGAGGTTCAGCCGATTTTTTGAAAAAGGATCTCGTCGCCGCTGTGAGCGGGCTTAAGGACGAACAGCTCCGTGTTGCATTTCAGACAGCCAATCGAAAAGCCGCCACAGCGCTCACTGATTACGCCGCCTGGCTGGAACGGGAGAAACTTCCCAAAGCCACTCTCGATTTCGCCCTTGGCGAAGAAAAATTCAGGCGGTTTCTGGTGGAGACTGAGCTAGTCGATCTGCCCCCGGGAAAAATTCTCGAGATCGGAATGGCACAATTGAAGGCCGAGCAGGAAGCGTTCAGTGATGCCGCGAAAAAGATCGACCCTAACAAGCCCGCGCCCGAGGTTTTCAAACAGATCCAGAGTGAACATCCGACTGCGGACAAATTGATTCCGGACGTTGCCAAAGACCTGGACAAAATTCGCAAATACGTTGTGAGCCGTCGTTTGGTAGGGCTCCCGTCGGAGATTCGCGCGAAAGTAAAGGAAACGCCGCAATACCTGCGCGCCACGTCCTTCGCGTCGATGGATACTCCGGGTCCTTTCGAGAAGCGTGCCACGGAGGCCTATTACTACGTCACACCGACAGAGGAAGATTGGCCGGAGAAAGAAAAGCAGGAATGGCTGACCGCGTTCAATTATTACACCTCCGATGTTGTTTCAATTCATGAGGTCTATCCGGGCCATTACGTGCAGTTCCTCCATCTGAATGCGTCGCCTGCCACAAAGGTGGAAAAAATCTTCGGCAGCTATGCCTTCATCGAGGGTTGGGCGCACTACTGCGAAAAAATGATGATCGACGAAGGATTCGGCAGTCCGGCCAGTTCGCCTCCAAGCGAGGATGATGTGAAGAGCGCGGCAAAATATCGCATGGCACAAACGGACGAAGCGCTGCTGCGTCTGTGTCGGTTGTGTGTTTCTCTCAAGGTGCACACGCAAAACATGTCGATTGACGACGCGACGAAGTTTTTCCACGACAACTGTTATTACGAACAAAAACCGGCGCGGCAGGAAGCCATGCGCGCCACATTCGATCCAGGTTATCTCAATTACACGTTAGGCAAATTGCAGATCCTGAAATTGCGCGAGGATTACAAGTCGCAACAAGGCGACGATTTCTCATTGCAAAAATTCCACAACGAATTGCTCAGTCACGGCATGCCTCCGATTCGTCTCCTCCGCGAAATCATGCTCAAAGACCAGAGCAAATGGGACCAGGTGTTGTAACACTCCCGGCCCGTAATGCTGTACCCGTCCGGCGTTGGCAGCGGATGATCGACGTGTAATTTGCGACGGCGCATGCGAGAATCAGCTACCGCACCCGCATTGCTTCGCTTCCCACTTTCGCGTAAGATTCGCATTCGGAAAATCACCATGACAGAGCTGGTTTCATCGATGGCCGATAAGATCGACCGCACCGTGCAACGGGTAATCCCGCTTGCGTATCGCGTGCGACGAACTGGGCGCCGTCTGGTGCGTCGCGCGTTGCGCAAGCCGCGCAGTGTTTCCGAGGGGCCCAACCTGCTGCCGTTGTTGATTCAGGTGCTGGCGAGTTTCACCAAGGCCGATGGCATCATCATGGAGGAAGAGATCGACTCAAGTCTTGGTTTTCTGCGTTACGATTATCCAGAAGCGGTTTACTCCGAGCTGCGACAGTTGTTCCGGCAAGCGCTGTACGAGCAGCAGGACCTCGCAGCGATGGCGCAAAAGCTCGGCATCCAGCTGAGCACTGAACGCAAGATCATGCTCGGCGTCCAGCTTTATGATCTGATCTCGCAAGCCGGTTTGAAGCAGGAACAGGTCGTCGCGTTCTACTCGTTCATGTCGCAGATGGGCATGGCTGCGCAGGCGATCGACATTGTGTATCAACTCAATGCGTCGGAGGAGTCGGACCCGTCGATTTATCAGCATGGCGCGTCGCCCCTCGAATCGCTCTCATTCGGAGCGGACAGCAAGGCGGATATCGTCCTCAAAAACCTCGGCCAAACAGACCGGCTGATGGCCTTTCGCTATCACGATCTCATTCTCTTGAAAAATTACAGCGGCCAAAACGTCTCCGTGCGCGGCAGGCCGCTGGTGCGTGGCGGGTTCTGCCGAATTTATCCCGGTCAACGGATTTTGATTGGCGACCAGGTGCTCAGTTATCAGGACCTGGCGCAATATTTCAATGCAAAGAAGAACGTTTCGCTCCCACAGATTTTCATCAGGGTAAGCAAGGATGCAGAGGAAGTGCAACTGGAGCGATCGCGAACGCGCGAGAGCGCGCTGCGAGTCACGTTCGGACTGAAGGTGCGCGTCAAGGCCTTGCGCGACATCGATGCGGAGCTCAAGGGGACGCGGCTCAAGGGCGGTACTCAGATCGACGCGACGCTGGAAGACAAGATTGTTTTCCATAACGACACCGAGCTGGATTTGAATGACCTGCGCCGGCGTGCGCGTGCACTGGGCGGGCGTTTCCAGCTCAAAGCCTCAAAATCGGAATATCTGGTCTCGAACGACCCGAGCCGGCTGCAAGCAGACGACATTCTGCTTTCTCCGGGTACGGCCGGGGATGTGCTGTTGAAAATTTTTTGTGATTACGATCGGCGAGTAGGCACACTTGAAGTCATTGAAGCGGACCGTCCGATCATGGTCGGCAACCATCCGGTCCGTACCACCGCGGAACTCAAGGATGGCGATATCATCCGCATCGATGTTGGACAGGTCCTGCGATGCAATTTTCTAGAGCGCATCATCGAGGAGGAGCGCAACATCATTCGCACCCTCGAGCTGAACGAAGTCACACACCGTTTTGGCAAGGGCGAGATTGGCCTCGATGGAATTTCCTTCAGCATCACCCGTGGTGAACTTGTTTGCGTGATGGGCGCAAGCGGTGCCGGAAAAAGCACGCTGATGAGAGTGCTCGCAGGGCAACTCCAGCCAAGCAGCGGTGAGGTCTTGCTCAATGGACAATCGCTCTACGGAAATCTCGACGTTCTGAAGCAGTACCTAAGTTACATGCCGCAACAGGACGCGTTCGACGAGCACCTCACAATTGGCGAGAATTTGCAGTTCGCCGCCGCCATCCGTGCGCCACACCTCTCGAAGCGCGACCGCGTTCGGCGGTTGGAGGCAAAATTAATCGAGTTGGGTTTAAGCGAACGCCGCGATGCGGTGGTCGGCAGTCCCGAGAAAAAGACCCTCAGTGGCGGCGAGCGGAAACGGCTCAACATCGGTCTCGATATGATTGGGATGTCGGACGTTTATCTGTTTGACGAACCAACCTCCGGTCTCTCGTCCAAAGACTCCGAGCACGTGATCGAAATCATTCGGAGCATGGCGCACAACAAAATCGTGATCGTTACGATTCACCAACCTAGCTCGAAAATTTTTCAGATGTTTCAGAAGGTGATCTTGCTCGATAAAGGTGGACGACTCGTCTTTTTCGGAACGCCTTCTGATGCCCTGCGATACTTCGCGGAAGCTGAACATCAACATCAGTTCGGTGCTGAACTCGGCGCGTGCCCTTCGTGTGGAACCACCCATGAGGAAAACAGCCGTGGACAGCTGGTACCGGCGCGTCGTTACTCGCCGGATTTCTGGCGCGACAAATACGAGGCGTTCCGATTAATCCAGGACGTTAAGCAAGTGTCGCTCCAGCAAGAGGTGGCCGCGCCGTTACCGGTCGCACCAGCCCAACGGAAACGGCTTCCACTTCGGTGGCACGACGAATGGACGCAATTTCGCACGCTGCTGAGGCGCGCTTTCATCAGCAAACTGCGCAACCGCGCCAACCTCGTGATCACAATCGGCGTTTCGCCTGTGCTGGCGCTGTTGATTGCGACCATCCTGCGGTATTCGGAGACAGGTATATACGATTTTGCTTCTGCTTATCATATCCCCACGTTCTTGTTTCTCGGTCTGATCGTCGCCATGTTTCTGGGACTGACCAACAGCGCGGATGATATCATCCGGGATCGGCCGGTGCTGCAACGGGAACGCAATATCAAGGTGCGCCTGTCGTATTACGTGATTTCGAAGACGATCACCCTCGGAGTGTTTGCGCTCGTTCAGTGCGTTCTATTCGTGCTAATCGGCAATTTCGCCTTGCAAATCCGCGGCATGTTCTGGATCGACCTGGCAATCGTGTTCCTGACGGCGATGAGCGGCGTGGCGCTGGGTCTGGTCATCTCGTCGTTGGTGGCCGATCCGAAGACCGCGGCCAACATCGTCCCGCTGGTTTTAATTCCACAGATCATCATGGGTGGCGCGCTCATCAAATACGAGGACATGAACCGTAACCTCGATCTGGTTTACTCGTTCTCGCACTGGTTTTCCGAACATCCCGACTCGGAAAAGACGAGAAAGACGGAGAGCAAACTGCAGGTACCGCTCGTATGTCAATTCATCGCAATGCGCTGGTCGTACGAAGAAGTGATTGTTGCCCAGGCCAAGCTCAATCCGCTTACCAAGCGCCAGGACCGCGCCCATGACGAGATTCAAGAGCTAGCGCCAAAAGCGAATACACCTCAGCAACGCGCTCATCTCAATGATTTGAAAGATGTGCTTGCATTACTTTCAGGATTGGAAGGACAATCCGCGCACGCAATCGACCGATATCTAAGGCTGGTCGATCCCGTTATTGCCGGCAAGCAAAGGTTCGATCGATCGCTGTTTAAAAACGCGAAGGGGCCCGTAACAGCGGACCAACTGTACGTGAACCAGAAAGTAGCCGACCTGATCTCAAGGGCTGAGATGGAGCAGAACGATTATCGCCGCGGCACCAAGCCGAATGTGTTCTTCGGTCTTGAGAAGCGTTATTTCGGAATGAAATTCGGGGTGTTCACTTTCGACACCGCGGTTCTGGTCGTGTCCATGGTCGGATTACTGGTCATGCTACATTGGATCTTACGAAAACAGCTGGAAGTGCGCCGAAGCTAGCAAACCACAGCCTTTCGAAATGTCATCGTGAGCGGAGCGCAGCGGACTCGAAGGATCCCGAGATGTTGCCTGGCAGTGACGCAATGGGATTGAAAGCCTGGCCTCGCCGCCTGCTGCGGATGCGTTGCAGCCTCCACTTTGCTCGGAATGACAAAGCCACAATTTGGCGTTAACAACTATTCACGAACCATGAACAAAACAAAAACCAAACCCGCACGTCTTATCGTCGCCGCGAGCGAGCAAGATCCGGACATTCTTTATGCCACGAAGTTCTGGGCGCCTGATCCATTCATTTTTCTGCAACGCAACGGCAAACGCACACTCGTCTTGAGCGATTTAGAAATCGATCGCGGCCGCAAGCAAGCTGACGCCGACGAATTCGTCATGTTCAGCGAACTGGAGCGCGAGGTGCAGGGAAATTCAAAAAAGACGCCACCGTACGAAAAAGTGTTGGCGCATTTTCTTAGAAAGCGCGGCGTCAGATCGGCGGTTGTGCCGGCAAATTTTCCGCTCCGTTACGCGGAGGAACTCGGCGCAAACAACATCCGAGTTCGTGCAACGGACGGGCTGTACTGGCCGGAACGTGAAGCCAAGTCGGACAAGGAAATCGACATGATGAGACGCGCATTGCGGATCACCGAAGCCGGACTTGGACGCGCAATGGAAGTGCTCAAAGCGTCAAAACCAGCTTCGCAAAAACGGCTACGTTGGAACGGAAAGACACTTACCTCAGAAATGCTTCGATCCGAAATTGACTCCACAGTTCTGCGCGCAGGCGGTATCCCGACCGGAACGATCGTTGCCGACGGCGATCAGGCCTGCGATCCGCACGAACGCGGCCACGGCCCGCTCCACGCGGATTCATTAATTATCCTGGACGTTTTCCCGCGCGACGCGAAGACCGGATACTTCGGCGACATGACCCGCACGGTATTGCGTGGCCGCGCGAGTGAAGCGCAGCGAAAACTTTGGGAAACCGTCAAAGCTGGCCAGGCGCTCGCGCTAAGAAGAAGCAAGGCTGGCGTTGATGGCATGGCTATTCACAAAGCGATCCAGCAGTTCTTCATCAGTTGCGGATTCCCGACGGAGGTGCGCAACGGGCGTCGCGTCGGATTTTTCCACGGTACCGGCCACGGACTTGGCCTGGAAATCCACGAGCATCCTCGCCTGCAAAAGGTCGTTTTGAAAGATCGGCAGGTGCTCACAGTCGAACCAGGCTTGTACTATCCCGGCGTGGGCGGTGCGCGTCAGGAAGACGTAGTGATGGTTACGAAAACCGGCTGCAAAATTCTATCCCGCTTTCCCAAACAGTTGGAGATTTGATGGATGGGTAGGGTCGAGGCGCGCTACGCCGAACCGGACAGCGCAGCGCTATGTCACTACCTTCGGAATGAACGCGGAACGCCATCAGGCGTCTAATTTCTACCCGGCGGAGTGACAAATCACTTCGCTGCGATAAATTAGTTCGCACATGCATCATCTAATCGGTTTTGTGTTGGGTCCTGGCTGGCTGCTGTATATTGGCAGCCCCCTCGGCTTCGGGTTAGGATCTAACTGGCTGCTCTATATCGGCGTTCCATTAATCATTGGAATTTGGGCGCAGATTCGGGTGAGCAGCGCGTTCGGCCGGTGGAGCAAGGTGCGTGCGAGCGCGAACATCAACGGCGCCGAGTGCGCGCGAGAAATCCTGCAGGCGGCGCAGATCCATGACGTGAATGTCGTGGAGACGAACGATTTTCTCGGTGACCATTACGATCCGACCAAGAAGCAGCTGCACCTGTCGAGCAACGTTTATCACACGCCTTCCGTAGCAGCGTTGGGCATTGCCGCGCACGAGACCGGGCACGCGATTCAGCACGCCCGCGCATATGCCCCTCTGAAGGCGCGGATGGCGATCGTGCCGGTCACAATGATCGCGTCACGGATGCTGCCATTCATTATTATCGGCGGCCTGTTCTTTAGGATCACCGGTCTGATTACACTCGGTATCTGGTGCTACTTGATTCTGCTCGCGTTCCAATTGATCACGTTACCTGTGGAGTTCGACGCCTCTCGACGTGCGAAAATAATTTTGCGGGAAATGGGGATCATTCAGCCTGGACAGGAAGCGGCAGGTGTGAACAACGTCCTGAACGCGGCCGCCCTGACGTACATTGCGGCATTCGTAGCTGCGCTGGGCAACTTGCTCTGGTTGATGTCGCTCCGCGACCGGCGGTGATCGACGGCACGACGTTAAAAATGGATCAAGCGCTCGCTTTACCTGCTCGCCGCATTACCGATTTGTTATCGTCGGGTCTGGAGGCGCGTGCTAAGTCTAAGCGCCAGGCGATGGATCAGCCAAGAAGCGACCCAGATCAGGAGTTAGTGAGACGCACGCAGGCGGGCGAGGCGAGCGCGTTCGACGATCTGGTGATCAAATATACGCCACGCCTGTATGGGCTGGTCTACAACATGACCTCCAACCACGAGGATACGAACGATCTTTTACAGGACGTTTTCGCCAAGGCTTACAAGGCGATCCGCGGGTTCCGCGGCAAATCCTCGTTTTACACCTGGATACATTCGATCGCCGTGAACATGACCCTGAATTTCCTCAAAAAACGCGGGCGCCGATTTCAACTGAGCCTGGATGACGTGGACGCGAGCATCCAGAACGATAAGGAATTTATGGAAGCCACGGCCACAAGCAGCCCGGTGCGAGAAGCTGACCTCTCGGAACTACAGCGGAGATTGAACGAGGCCATGATGAAACTGTCTGATGATCACAGAGCAGTCGTCACCATGTTTCATATCCAGGGGATGCCTCACGCGGAAATCAGTAAAATCTTGCGCGTCTCAGAGGGAACGGTACGTTCGAGGCTCTTTTACGCGAATCGGCAGTTGCAAAATTACCTGGACGAGTTTCGGAAAAATCCTGTTTCGTAAGGGCGCAAAAATGGACGAGTTTAACGATAACGAAATCGCGAGGCTGCTTCGGTTAAAGCGATATGAGCAACCGCCGCCGGGCTACTTCGAAAATTTCCTGCACGAATTCCATCGCCGGCAGCGCGATGAACTGCTGCGCCAGCCGCTTTGGCGCATTTGTCTCGAACGCGCTCGAGGCTTCATGTCGCAACTGGATATGCGATCGCTGGCCTCGTATCCCACTGCTGTCGCCGCAGTTCTTGTTTGTGCCGCGGTGATTTCATTGAAGGTTTATCAGCCACCCGAGACGGCTCGGGTCGCCATACAGAGTCCGCCGATTTTATCGGCGCCGGCGAACGCGGAAGAAGAATGGAGTCTCGCATCCCCGGTCGCCACGCACATTTTCAGGACTCAGCCGGTTCGCAGTTTTTATGGAAGCTTTCAGACTCACCGAGCCGCGCCGCCACGCTACGTGCTCGATAGCGTCCCCGTGAGTTATGAGCCTACCTTCCGGTTCTAAACGCAGCGCGATCGCGATCGCGTTCGCTTTCTGCTCAGGCGCAGGATTGCTCCTTGCACAGGAGCAACCCGCGACGACGATCAGCCATCAGGTTCGGGATGTCTTCGAGCGCGCCGCCAGAGCAGTGGTCAAAATTCACGGTGTTGACGAACACAGCGAGATTTGCGGTACCGGATTTTTTGTTGATCCCACCGGAACACTTTACACCGCATACACGGTGGGAGGAGAAGCTGGTCATTTCACTGTTGAATTTGATGGTAAGAAATACCCGGCGCGACAACTCTTGGCTGATATTCGCAGCGGGACGGCCATGCTGAAGGTAGATGAAACCACGCCAGCGCTGGCGATCGGTAAATCTGATGAACTGCAAGTCGCAACGCCTGTCGTGTCGATCGGTTATCCTTTGGATTTACCCAAGACACCGAACTTCGGGTTGATCGGGGGTTTCGACCGGAAATGTCTCGGTCGCTATTTTTCCACCATCCACTTACGGGCGAACGTTCCGATCCAGCGAGGTGAAGCTGGCGCTCCACTGTTAAACATGAAAGGCGAAGTGGTTGGGATCGTCGTCAGCGGTCTGGAAAGCAATTCTGCCTGTTATGCTGTGCCCATTGAGGCCGCGGAAAAGATTCGGAGCGATTTTGTTCGTTTCGGCGAAGCGAGACACGGCTGGATCGGCGTGAACAATGTGTCGCCCGCGTCCCACGAAGCGGACGGTTCCCGAGCGATGGTAACACAGGTCGCAGACGACACGCCGGCGGCGCACAGCGGAATCAAGGAAGGCGACGTGCTGCTGCAGGTAGGTAAGAAAAAAATTACGGATCCCGAGGATATATTCGACGCTTCCTTCTACATTACTGCTGGGGACATCGTCCCTATCACAGTGATGCGCGGAAATCAGAAAATTACTTTCGAGGTGCAAGCTGCGATGCATCCCGCTAGTCCAACCGGCGTTGTGCTTGCCTCTCCGGGCATCATTCCCATGCCGCTCGACGACGAAGTGCCCGAGTCACCGTAGGGCGAAGTAGGTCTTAGTTTCTTAGTTGATAGGCGATAGTTGATAGTTTCGCAGCCAAGCGCCGGGCATTAGACTAAACCCAAACGATTTTCGCAGTCCGCTCAGCATGCGGCCAATTTCATCT
>WNFQ01003519.1_pt1 | contig 11417 bp, 6 predicted proteins | sample 5400171 | NCBI WGS metagenome assembly WNFQ01 (sample SAMN13153356, study PRJNA577476) | soil metagenome | isolation source: 20 cm soil under Madrone tree | place: USA:California | collected 2016-06-14 | reverse complement strand
GCGGACAGTCTCTGGATCGAAACGCTCTACCAGACGCGGCGTCTGCAGTCTTCGCTCTATGGCGGCGACGACACGTTTTATTCGACCAGCGACGACAAGGCCGACCCGGCCGTTGTCGATCAATTCCGGACGTTGACGCGGCAAGCCCGCCTGCTGGCCGAAGCGCGTTTGAAACAGCACCCTCGCGATCCTGAAGCACTCTATTTTCTCGGCGCGATTGAAGGGTTGAAGGCTTCGTTTGAAGAAGCAGTCGAGCGCCGGCACTTTGCCGCGTTAAAGGACGGCTCAGACGCGGTGGATCGACATCGGGAAGTGATCAAGCTCGATCCTTCTTATCATGACGCCGAGATTACGATTGGTCTGTATGACTTCACGGTGGGCTCGCTGCCTTTGCCGGTTAAGCTGATTGCCGGAGTCGCGGGATTCCGCGGCTCGAAAAAGCGCGGGCTGGCAACACTGGAGCGCGTGACCAGGGAAGGCCGCTGGGTACGCGACGAAGCCCGGACCCTTCTGATCGTTTTATACACGCGCGAGAAACGCTATGCCGAAGCTGCCGCGATCGGGAAGGAATTGGCCGCGAAATATCCGCGCAACTATCTCTACCGGCTGGAAGCGGCCGATGCCCTGGTGTCACAGGCGGCGCTCGAGCGCGCCGCGCACCAGAACACGACGCACGCCTCGGAGAACGAAGCGTTCGCTACCTTCGACGCGCTGCTGAAGGACAAAGCCGTGCGCGATACGGCGGTGCGTGCGTTCGATCTGATTCATTTGAAGTACGGCGAAGCGCTGATGACTGCCGGATTGTACGAGCGCGCCGCGAAAGAGTTTATGGCAGCAGCAGAAGTTCCAGGCGCGCAACAAGAATTGGCGACCATGTCGCATTTGTATGCGGCCCGCGCACTCGATTTGGCGGGCAAGCGAACCGATGCGCTGACGCAATATCGCGCGGTCTTGGCGAGGCCGAATGTTTACGACGCGCACGACCAGGCCCAGTTGGGATTGAAGGAAGCTTTTAAGAAGAAGCTGACTTAGTAGGAGCGCCGACATCCCTGTCGGCGGAGCGCGGGCATCCCTGCCCGCATTGAGTGCGAAGCGCGAACAGTTCAGTTGAAGCGCGTTAGGCGCGGAATATCTATAGTTCCAGTTGAATTCAACATTGTGAAAGCTCCGTTAGCAGCGGCATGCATTATGTCGCTCCTAAACGGAGCTCAATCAAATATCCGATTCGCCTCTATAAACATTTGCCTCCTAACGGAGCCAGGACGCGACGACCGTTCAGGCCTTCCTTACCCGTTCAGTTTCTTTCTCGAACACAAACGCCAGGGTTTTATAAATTAGTTTCGCGCAGAGAAACGCGGAAGCACTCTGTCCTTCGACGTAAGAGTATTCCGTCAGGTCCATTCCCACCACTTTGCGTTTGCGCGCTAGTGTCCGAATCAGCCCCATTGTTTCGTACCAGCCGAGACCGCCCGGCTCAGGCGTTCCGGTCGCTGAAACCAGCGAAGGATCCAGGCCATCGATGTCGATCGTCAGGTATACATTCTCAGTCAAACCCTCCACAGCGTCGTCCCACCAATCGCTGCGTCCGACAATGTCCCGGGCCCAGAAGATGCGCGTCGGCAGAGACTTCAGATTCCGCGCCTCTTCGGCAGAGATAGAACGAATGCCGCACTGAACTGCTGGTATGCGCAGGTCTTTAACGACTCTGGCCATGATCGACGCATGAGAGTGCGGCGTGCCGTCGTAGCTGTCGCGCAGATCGGCATGGGCATCGATCTGTAAGACGGACAGGTTGAGATACTTCTCAGCATGTGCGCGGATGATCGGAGCACTGACCGAGTGTTCACCGCCAATCATCGCGACGAATTTATTGCTGGCAACGAGTTCTGTCGCCCGATCGTAGAGCGAGCTCATCATCCGTTCCGGCGGATCGATTGATGAAGATTCGTCGAGGGTGTGAATGCCCAGCTTATAGACTTCCGCATCCGTCTCGTCGTCATAAAGTTCCATGTTGCGCGAAGCATCGATGATCGCCTCGGCGCCCCGGCCTGTGCCTCCACCATAGGAAACCGTACCTTCGTAGGCGATCGGCCAGACGAGGATGCGTGAATGGTCGTAACTTGAGAATTCTTCTTCGGCGATGCCGCCGAAGTTTAGGGGCAGCGACTGTGACTCGGACATGGGTGGAGTTTAGCGAAGGTGAGAGTGAGAAGCCAATCGCATATAGCCGCCGATTAGCGAGGATAAGAGTCATGTAGCCCGATTCATCGGGCTTGCCCGAAGGGTTATTAGACCAGCGCTTTGAGCGCTGAGAAAGCGCGTGAGGTGATCAAATAGCGCGCTTCAGCGTGCTTACCATCAAGAGCTTTAGTGTTTGGCTAAAGCCGCCCACGAATAAGCCCGCTGAAGCGGGCTGCGTTGATTTGTTTCGCGTTTTTACCCAGCCGCGGAACGGCTGGGCTAGTAACCCTGCGGGCAAGCCGCTTGAACGCGGCTGCGGAAGGGTGAAGGTTCGGAAGGCGCGTGAACAGGTGACATCTAAGGCACTTCGATGATCAGGTCTTTACCGGCAAACGTAAAGTTCGGGCGGCGACGGCCTTTCATATATTTCGCGGCCGTCTGTGAAAGGGCAGTGATGATGATCGGCAGCGCGATCGTGGCGTCGCAGTTGACGTACGATGTCAGCGCGCCACGTCCCAGCTTGCCATAGACCAGCGATTCATCGAACGCGACGGCGCTGCTGCGCCCTCCGGGGTGTGGCGCATCGGCGGCGATCTGTATCGCATACTTATGGCCGTGAATCTGCTGCTTGAAGATGTGCGCGGACATTTCTGTCTGGCGCAGGAAGCTCTTGGTAATGCCGCCGCCGATATTTATGACTCCCGAAGCGCGGGCGCGGATGGCGATCTGCGCCATGTCTAAAACGTCCTGCACGATGTCGAACTGAAAGTTGTTCTTCTTTTCAAAGCGCGAGCCCGCAATGCCGACGGCAATCCCGCTGTCGGTGATGCCTGGACAAAAAACCGGCACACGCGATTTGTAGGCCGCCGTCAAGACGCCGTCTTCAGCGGCGATCTCTGCGAGTTCACGGCCGAGCAGATGAAGAAACTCACGGGTTGAGTACGGCCGCGACTGATCGAGTTGGCTGGCAAAACCCCCTACCCATTCTTCGGCCTCGTGATATTCCTCTTCACTTGCGAGCAGGTCCCACATGCGATTAATCTGGGCCGACTCCAACTCGGCATCCGTCATGTTGGGATGAGCCTGGAAGTGATGCCGTCCGAGTGTCTCATGCAAATCGTGGAAAATCACAGAACCGGAAAGTACCAGCACATCGACAAAACGATTCTTAACCACATAAGCCAAAAGCCGTCGCATGCCGGCGGGAATTAAGGCTCCTGCCGCCGCCATCATGATCGTCGTGTTGTCGCCCAGCATGTCCAGCCAGATGCGATGCGCTTCCGCGAGTTGGCGGCCGCCGAATCCGGTGCCTTCCATTTTTTCCAGCAGACCGGCGACTGAACGGTCCCGGTCGACCTGGACCGGGCGAGTGGGAATAGTCAGGTACTTGCTGGGTTTTGGTTTTCGCTGTGTCACCATAAGCTCGTGTTAACCTCTTTCAAATGTCCGGCAATCTTTGGTGCCGATCTACTTCGTAATGAAGTCAGTACCACCTGCGTGAGCAGGTGGGTCGAACGGCCAACCGACTCATTGAGTGTCTCCACCCGCTCCCGCAGGTGGTATTGACCTCATGCTCCGGCTACTTCGATTTGTCGAACAATTCTTAATAGTCATGACGCCGCCGGCCCTTGGTTCGGTTACCGTTAAGTGTAATGTACGTGTAGGCATCGAAACGTGATTCGTAGAAATTTACCAATTCTGCGCCTTCGGCTTCGCTCAATTCGTCATTCTTGATTCTTTGCGTCACCTGGCGGCGAAATCCGTCGTGGAGCAAGCCGCGCTCATAGCGCGCGCGCCCCACGGCTTCCCCGACAGTGGTTCCGCGAATCACTTTCTTGATCAGATAGCCGTCCTCGTCGATATGAATCTGGGCCTCGTTTGGCGTGCCGAAAAGATTGTGATTGTTGCCCATCACTTCCTGATAAGCGCCGACCAGCATGAAACCCACATAGTACGGTTCGTCCGGATCGATCTTGTGCAGTTCGAGCACATGCTTGACGTCGTGCAGGTCGACGAACTTGTCGACGACGCCGTCGGAATCGCAGGTGATGTCGCACAGGGTCGCGAATTCTGTGGGTGGCTTATTCAATTTCTGAATCGGCACAATCGGAAATAACTGATCGAGCGCCCAGTGGTCCGGCAGTGACTTGAACACGGAAAAGTTGGCCAGGTACTTCGCGCACAGCAGGCGTCTGAGTTCGCCGAACTCTTCGGGAATATATTTGGCCTGCTGCGCGTAACGGTCAGCGCGCTCGCACACATCCCAGAACAGCACTTCGCCCTTGCCGCGATCTTCGAGAGAGATCAATCCGAGATTGAAGAGCGTGAACAACTCTTCACGATGTTCGAGGGCGTCGTGATAATACTCGCGATAATTCTTAATGGTGACGCTCTCGCGCAGGTCGCCCAGCTCGATTACGACTTGCGGGTCATCGTCGTCAATTTCAATCGGCGTGATGTCTTCGACGACTGTCTCGATTTCTTCGAGGATGTTGGTCACCAGAATGGCATGATAGGCGGACAGAAAACGGCCCGATTCCTGAATGATCGTGGGATGCGGAACGTTCTCATCATCGCAGACCTGCTTGATCGTGTAGATGACGTCGTTGGCAAATTCCTGCGAATTATAATTTGCCGAAGAATCAAACGCCGTCTTCGAACCGTCATAATCGACAGCCATCCCGCCGCCGACGTCCAACAACTCAATCGGCACCTTCATCTGATGCACCTTCGCATAAACGCGCGCGGCTTCCTTCATCGCGTTCTTGATGCGCTTGATGTCAGTCAGCTGCGAGCCGATGTGAAAATGGAGCAGGCGCAACATCTCGACGCGATCGGCTTCTTTCAAACGATTGATCACTTCCAACAGCTCGGTTGTCGTCAGGCCAAACTTGGCAGCTTCACCGCCGGACTTCTCCCAGCGTCCCGAACCCTTCGAATAGAGTTTGACGCGCATGCCGATGATGGGCATGGCGCCTTCAGTCTGATCGGCAATGCGCAGAATGTGATCCAGCTCGCTCAGCTTTTCCACCACGATGACTACGCGCTTGCCGGCTTTCGCGCCGGCAAAAGCCATCTCGATAAACTCTTCGTCTTTGAAGCCGTTCAGTACCAGCAAGCTGTCGGGTGTTTGTTCGAGGGCGAGCGCGGCATATAACTCCGCTTTCGATCCGGCCTCCAGGCCAAAGTCATAACGTGACCCTTCACGCAAATATTCCTCGACCACCGAACGTTGCTGATTGACCTTCATCGGATAGACGCACATATGCGCGCCCTGGTAATCGTATTCGCGGATGGATTTGCTGAAAGCGCGCTGAAGTTTTCGCACCTGCGCCGACACGAGTTGCGGAAATCGCAGCAGCACCGGGGTGGTAATACCCCGGCCGGCCAGGTCCTCGATAATCTCTTTCAGATCGGCTGAGCGGGCATCGCCCTCCGCCGGGCGCACGACCAGGTTACCCTTTCGATTTACATCGAAATAGCCAGCTCCCCAGTTCTCGATCCCGTAGGTTTCGACAGTCTGTTCGATCGCGGTGGTCAACTAGCGGTCTCCTGGATGCCCTTTCAGCAAGCATTCCGCCACGGCAACCCTTGGCATGGCTGCGATTTCCGGCCGGATAGCGGATTTTAGGGGTGGAACCTTAACGCCAGAATGTAACAGAAAACGCGAGGTCGGTCTATCACTTTTTTGTTCCGAATTTGTGGTTGCAAGCCGTTTCGTCTCCTCATCTTAGCACTACAGACAGACGAGCTATTAACCGCCTAAGGCCTTGCGGGCCTTTGTTTCGCTCCATCTGTGCCTCACGGAAAGAGCGAGGGAGCCGCGATTGGGATTGGTAGCAAGCCGAGGATACACGAGTCGGGACTGAAGCGGAGACTGAGTAGCGTCACTCCAATGCGCGTGACACAGAAACTCGGCGAAAATGAAAACCAATTCTACGGACCGTTTGATTTTTTCTCGAAAGAGCTTGACATCGAACGCGTCGCGACTATAATGGCGGTTTTTATTGCGCGCCGCTACATGACGTTTTCGCGCTCCGCAGACTGTTCGTTCTACAACCAGACTTCGCACCAAACACCGCTCGGGGCGAAGGTCAACCACATCACTCATTTTTTTTCGTACAGGAGACTAAATGAACGCTAAAACTGTGTTGAAGTATGCCTCCGATCAAGGCGCCAAGTTTGTTTCTGTTCGCTTCACAGATCTTCCGGGTTCGTGGCAGCACCTGACGTTTCCAATCGGCGAACTCGGCGAAGACCAGTTTGAAGATGGATTCGGCTTTGACGCTTCATCAATTCGCGGCTGGGCCGCCATTCATGAGTCCGACATGTTGCTGGTTCCCGACGCTTCGCGGTTCTGGATGGATCCGTTTTCCAGCATCCCGACGCTTTGCCTCCTTGCTACGGCAGTCGATCCGCTCTCGCGACAGGGTTATGCGTTTGACCCGAGAACAGTGGCCGTGCGGGCCGAGAGTTATCTCAAGAGCACCGGTATCGCTGACGTCGCCAACTTTGGCCCGGAAGCCGAATTCTTCATATTCGACAGCGCCCAGTTCTATAACGAGCAATACAGCGCCGGCTATTCGATTGATTCAGACGAAGGGCATTGGAATAGCGGCAGGGACGCAAGTGAATCGCAGGGCGCAAATCTTGGCCATCGCATCCGGCCGAAAGAAGGGTACGTGCCGGTGGCGCCGACCGATTCTCTGATTGACATACGTTCGGAGATTTCAATGACCCTTGGCGAGTGCGGTATCAACGTAGAGTGTCATCATCATGAAGTAGCCACAGCAGGCCAATGCGAGATTGATTTTCGCTACTCGACAATGCTGGGCACTGCTGACAACCTGCAGATCTTTAAGTACGTGGTGAAGAACACCGCGCGCAGCCACGGCAAGACCGCGACGTTTATGCCGAAGCCTCTGTTCGGCGATAACGGTTCGGGCATGCACTGTCATCAGTCCCTGTGGAAAGGCGGCAAGCCCCTCTTCGCCGGCGATGGCTATGCCGGGTTGTCAGAGACCGCGCTGCACTACATTGGCGGGCTGTTACGTCACGCCCCGGCCATCGTGGCTTTTGCGGCGCCCACGACTAATAGCTACAAACGCCTGGTGCCGGGCTTCGAAGCTCCAGTCAATCTTGCTTACTCAGCGCGCAATCGCTCCGCGGCAATTAGAATTCCGATGTTTTCCACCAACCCCAAATTAAAACGGCTCGAGTTTCGTCCGCCTGATCCGTCGTGCAATCCTTACCTGGCATTTTCCGCGATGCTTTTGGCTGGAATCGACGGGATCCAGAACCGGATCGATCCCGGGTCGCCGCTTGATAAGGACATCTACGATCTCTCGCCGGAAGAGCTGAAAGATGTGCCGAGCCTGCCGGGCTCGCTGGACGAATCGCTCAAGGCCCTCGAAGACGATCATGAGTTTCTGCTCAAGGGCGATGTGTTCACTCCGCAATTAATTGAACGTTGGATTACCTACAAGCGCGAGCGTGAAATTCAACCGCTGCGTCTGCGGCCGCATCCGCTTGAGTTCTCGATGTACTACGACGTTTAGGTTGAGGAAAGATCATAGGTTCGGTCAGCGAGCGGGGCAGTGGCCCGACCGTGAGGGAGGGCGTATCTTGATGCGGACGAGACGCCCTCCCTCACGGTCGGGCTACTGCCCCGTCTGGCCGCTTACACTACCTCAGATCAAGTGCGCCCGACTCGCGTCGTTCCCGCCCGCCCGCTAATATATTTCCGTGTCAGCCACTCCTGATGAAATGGTCGAGCAGTTGCTGCGCCAACTGCCTGAGTCTCACACAGCGCAACTTCTCTTCACTCGTCTGGTGGACGGCCACGATTCGATTCTGAGACTGTTTCAACGTGATCGGGGATTGCTCTCAGATGTGCTGGCCATTGCCGCCTGGAGCCCGCTTTTGGCCACCACGCTGGAGCAAAATCCGGATTATCTCACCTGGCTGCAGCGCGAACGGACCAGTACGCGCGTGCGCACGCGTGAAGAGATGGGTGAATCGCTGGCGCGGTTTGCGCTAACCAATTCTCAATTGGATCCGCACATCCTGCTGGCGCGCTTTCGCCGGCGCGAGCTGCTGCGCTCTTACCTTCACGACATTCGACGGGTGCGCACGATCGTCGAAACTACCGAAGAGTTGTCGAATCTGGCTGACGCGATTCTCGATTACGCATTGAAACTGTCAAAGCAAAGATTGGATAATCTTTACGGTGCGCCGCAAGTCATGGACCCGCGCGGACGCCTGGCTAGCTCCGAGTTCTGCATCGTGGCGCTGGGGAAGCTCGGTTCGCGCGAGCTGAATTACGCCTCCGACATTGATCTGGTATTTCTTTTCTCAGACGAAGGCCTGACCTCAACCGGCGGATCGCGCGGACAGATCACCAATCGAGAACATTTCGTGAAGTTGGCCGAATCGCTTTTGCGTGTCGTTAGCGAGCCGACCGGCGAAGGCGCCGCTTATCGCATCGACGTGCGCTTGCGTCCGCACGGGCGCGATGGCGCGCTGGCCTGTTCGCTGGAAGAGGCTACGCGCTACTATGACCAAACGGCCCAGGACTGGGAACTGCAAGCGCTGATTCGCGCCCGGGCTGCGGCCGGGTCGCAAACACTCTACGCACGATTCGCGCAGCGTGTGATGGGCCGCATCTTCCAATCTGAGATCAGCGTCCCAGGCGCGTTGACTAACGTCCGGCTGGCCAAGCAAAAGATTGATTGGCAGCGCGAGCGGGAAGAGAAGGGTTTCAACGTGAAGCTTGGGCGCGGCGGCATTCGCGAGATCGAATTCATCGCGCAAGCCTTGCAAATCGCCTTTGGAGGCCGCGATCCATGGCTGCGCGCGCCACACACCTTGATTAGCCTGGGCCGGCTGGCCGAACGTGGGCTGATTGCCGAAGGCGAGTACTCCCAGCTTTCCGACGCTTACCAGTTTTTGCGAGCACTCGAACACAGGCTACAAATGGAGCACGGGCTGCAAACGCATTCGGTCCCCACCGATCGCGAGCGGCGCCAGCTCGTGGCTCGACGCATGAATTTTTCCGGCGACGACCCGCTCATGGAATTCGACAGCGCATTGGCGATGCACACTACCAATGTCCGGGCCGCGTTTGAGCGCGTCTTTGCTCAGGCGAATCTTGCTTCACCGGCCGTTCTAGATCGGCAAACATCCAACCGGGATGACGCGTTCGCCAATCCTGACGAGGGTAATGCACGCCTCGCGGCATCAATATTTCTGAAACACCTCACCCTGCTCGACCGAGCGAAGCCGGGCGATGGAATAATCGATCTCGCGGCGCTCACGTCCAGGTTGCGAAATGAAGCCGCTCGATCGCTGAATTCGCATCGCGCTCTTTCATTCGCAACGCGGGTGGCCAGCTCGCTCGACAAGGAAAGCGTTCCAGAGACCATTACTGAGACGGAGATTTGTTCTCTCATTCGGCTCTGTGGCGCGTCCGAGTTTTTCGGCGAGATGATCGCCAGCAGGACGACCCTGATTCATGCCTTGACCGTAAATCCCGGGATGACCCAGACGCGCGACTATCTGCGCGAACTCCGCGCCGGCGTTACCGAGCAGGAAAGTTTCCGCGCCGAGTTGGACACGCTGCGGCGGACCTGGGCGGCTTTGCTGGTTGAGATTGGCGCGCGTGATGCGGGCGGTGGCCTGGAGCTGACTCAAGTTAATCGTTGGTTGACTGACCTGGCGGTAGCGAGCATTGATGTGGCCTTCGAGATCGCGCAACGGGAATTTGCGCGGCGTTATGAAACCTTAGCGAACCTTCCGCGGCTCGCAGTGCTCGGTCTGGGGCGTTTGGGAAGCGGCGGCATGGATTATGGCTCCGATCTCGATGTCGTGATCGTTTACGATTCGGCCGCTCCGTCACCTGTGACTGGCCTGACCCATGATGAAGCTTACGCGCGTCTGGCTGAGTTGGTAGTCACGGCGCTGTCGAGCATTACGCGCGAAGGCTATCTCTATCGGGTTGATTTGCGCTTGCGTCCCGACGGACAGAAAGGCCGTCTGGTCAGCGGATCGGAAGGATTCATCACTTATCTGAAAAGGCGAGCGAGCCTGTGGGAATCGCTGGCGTACGTGAAGCTGCGTGCTGTCGCCGGCGATTTGGAATTTGGCCGGGTGCTGGAAGCGTCGGCACGCAAATCAATTCACGAGTTGGCGCATTGCGCCGATCAGGATCAACTGCGCGCTGAGACGCGGCGCGTTCGCGATCGCCTGGAGAAGGAGAGGGCTGCGCGGCGCAACTCCGGGCTTGATATTAAGCATGGCACCGGCGGCATGCTCGACGTCTACTTTGCCGCGCGCTACTTGCAGTTGCGCGACAACGTACCGGATGATGAAGACGATCGAACAACGCGGGCTACGCTGCGGCGGCTGCTTGGAGCGGGGGCGCTGGAGCGGGCGGAGTTTCAGGCGCTGGATGAGGGTTACGCGCTGCTGCGTTCAGTCGATCATCAACTGCGTTTGATATTGGGCCGGTCGGCGTGGCTTCCTTTGGAGGAGCATCCCGCGTTTCGGGACATTGCTCGACGGCTGGCTTACGACGACGCGCCGGCGCTAACCCGAGAACTGTCCGCGAAAATGCTTGATATTCGCGGCGCGTACGGACGAATCGTGTGCCCAGAGAGGGTTTGAAATGGATACCAGCAATCAATGTCCGCGCTGTGGCGCCGGCCGCTTGCGCGCGTGGAGCGAACTAAGCGACGAAGAACGCGAAGTGGTGCGGCGTCTGCCGGCTTCAGCCGACCATTCACTCGAGGTGCGACAGCGCACTCATCGATGGTGCCCGAGATGTTGGTATGAAGAGAGCTCGGGGCTGACGCGGAATGCCTAAAGGAATTTCTGATCAGGTCGTCAACTGCGCGACTGCTCGTTTCCCCGCCTCGAAGAGGCGAAATGTTTATAGCTCCAGCCTGGTCCAGGAGCCCGCTCCGTAGGAGCGGAACGTTTCTTTGTTGCGCTCCTGCAGAGCGCGGGAACAAATTCTACTACTTGGAGCTATAAACATTTGGCTCCTACGGAGCCGCGCAAAGAAAGAGCTAGCACGGGTATTGATCTAAACTGACCTTCTGATATCGGATTCCTGACTTCTTAAAATGTTTCGCGTCAAATCTTCCTGCAAAACTCAACTTGAGATCGAAGCCCCGGTAAGCAAGGTGCGCGATTTCTTTCGCAATCTGTCTAACTTTACCGACTTGCTGGGCGGC
>WNFQ01004336.1_pt1 | contig 11423 bp, 8 predicted proteins | sample 5400171 | NCBI WGS metagenome assembly WNFQ01 (sample SAMN13153356, study PRJNA577476) | soil metagenome | isolation source: 20 cm soil under Madrone tree | place: USA:California | collected 2016-06-14 | reverse complement strand
TGTACCCGTCGTGAGCCTCGATGGGACCGAGATTCGGGTACAGTTCCTCTAGTCTCGCGTTTACCCGCGGGCTGAGCCAGAAGCTCTCGAATCCCGCTCCAACCAACGGGTTGGGCGCCATAGGGATAACGGCCGCCCAGATGTCCGTACGCCCGGTGAGGGTCGGGTTGCGACCCAACGCCTGAGCCGCTTTCGCTCCCCCGCCGAGTAACATGACCAGACTAGCGCCCACTGCGAGCGCCAGGAGCAGCACGTGCACTGCAGCGGTGCGACGCCTCATGAACCGCAGTCTCGTCGTCAACATCAGCCCGGATCCCAAAACGAAGCACACGCTAGAGGTGGCTGAATTCCCCGTTATCAATAGCCACACTCCAAGAACAAGCAGCGTGCCTTGCGCCAGCAAATGCCTGCGGCGGTCTGGTATCGGTTCGTCGGACCGAAGAAGCGCAAGAACGCGCCAGACCGTTCCCAGTAACAGAACGAAAGTAATTACTCCAAATGTATTCTTGTTAAGCGTTACGCCATTGACAAATTGCGCCCCGGTCCAGCTATCATACCCCAAGCCAAGATTCGGATAATATTTGATAAACAGGAGAGACATAGGCATCAAAATGAAGCCAGTGCGAGAGAACAGGCGACGAAGAGCGGCGACCGGTTGTTCATCTGTTACAACGATGAGAATCATCAGCAGATCCCCGATCGCTTTAATCCACCGTTTGAACGCCACGCCTGGGTAATCGGACCAAATAATGCTGAAAAGACAAAAGAGGAAATAGATCAGAACCGGCAAGTTTGCGTTAAGGAAGGTGAGTGTCCGGCGTCCTCGATGGGCGAGGACGAATATAGCCGCGATCAACAATACCGCGAAGAAAGCCCTGTCAACAGGGCTGCCATCGAGCTGGAGATCGGCTCCATCAGCTGGAGTGATGCCGAGCCAAACTGATACGGGCCTAGATCCAAGAATCCATAGGTAGAGAACCGGCAGCCACAGCGCCTTGGAAGTCCGGACGGATTTGTCTCGATCAAGGTAGAAAAGTCCGGCTATTCCGCAGGCATAGACCAGGCTCGCAAGTGAAGGGTTCATTTTATGTACCAACTCTTCTGAAAAGGCCGGCAGCCAACGTACGGCGAGGAACATCCACGGCAGTCAAAATCAGCGGAACTTTAACTGCTTTGCTGAGATCCATCGAGTGCCTTCTGGTAAGCAGCCAGCAGTTCCGGGACTGAATATTCCCATGCAAGCTGTTCTTCGATTCTCTTTCTTCCAAATTCTCCCATTTTCTTTCTTTCTTCGGGTCTGTCCAGCAACCAGACGATTTTGTCGGCGAAGTCCGCAATCCCATCGCCTTTGCCGGCGTAGAGAGAAGCTTCCTGGGCGCTAAACCTACCCTCCTTCGAATCAAATTGCACGATTGGCTTGCCGAGAGCCATATATTCCATAATTTTGATCATCGTAGAAATATCATTCATCTCACTCGGCCGGTCCGGATTCACGCATAGATCCGCTGTCGAGAGTATCTCCAGCAATTCCTCGTCAGAAACTCTTCCGGTGAAATGGACTGTATCGAGCAGGTCTCTGTCCTCCACCATCTTTTTTAACTTATTAAGTTCCGTGCCCCCTCCGACGCACATGAAAAAGACATCGCGCCTGCCTGAGTTTTTGACGTGCTGCGCAACGTCCAGCAGTATGTCCAAGCCATCTTGAATGCTCATGTTACCTACGTAACCGACCAGGTAGCTCTTTCCATTTTTCCGTGCGGGATTGGAGGGAACCGATTTGAATGTTTCCCTTTCCGGCCCATTGCGGACAATGAACACATTTTCTGAAGCCACGCCGCCTCTGTTCACCGCTAAATCCTTATAGCTCTTGTTCGTTGCTATCACGATATCGCTAAACCGATAGGTAAGTTTTTCGAGCCCCACCAAGATCCGGTAGAGCGCTCCCTGTTTCCCGTATTTCGAAACGTACAGTTCTGGATTGACATCGTGATGGTCGAAAATGTACTTCACTCCAAGAAGTTTGAACGGCAGTGCAATTAGAAAAATATCGTCGGGCGGATTACAGCCTTGAATGACGTCAAATCCATGCCGCAAATAGATCCACAACGTATACCAGAACTCCCAGAACAAAGCGCAACCGTACTCCCACAAATACCCCGTCGGAGTACTTCCCTCCGCCGGTGAAGGATGCCGATAGATACGGACTCCTTCGATGACTTCGTATCCCTTGGCGCACGCTTTTCGTCTGGGGCACAATACTGTCACTTCGTATCCATTCTCTCGAAGCGAACAAGCCTCTCTCCAAACCCGTCGATCGAAGGGAACCGCTTGGTTCTCTACGATGATCAAGGCCCGTTTTCTTAAGGGTCCCTGGTTGATCGTCCCAGATCTGCTCGCGGAGATCTCAGCCACACCTGGCCCGCTGATCTGAACATTTGTCTCGTAAGAATCTGCGTCTTGCCGAGGCTCAAGATTTTTACCAGCAGATGCCAATGTACTCGCCATTATTGCTCCTGTAATTCGAAATGCGTACAAAATCCACCAGACACTGACCCGCGTGCAGTTTTTGAGGAACGCTCTCGAACTCAATGGATTTATTGCCGATCACAATCGTCTCAGCGTGTTGCAAAACTGCATCGATATTGTCCACCATGAGTTTGGAAATATGTGGAATGCGGTTTAGAATGAAATCGCGATTCGCACCAACCAATCTCGCCACCTGCACGTTTTTGTCGTAGATGCGCACATCGTAGCCCTTCCCTGTAAGTCGTTCGATAATTTCGATCATTGGGCTCTCGCGCAGATCGTCCGTCCCTTCTTTAAAACTGAACCCCAAAACCCCAATGCGTTTGCGGCCCTTTTCCATGATCAACTGAAGACCCCTTGCCACTTGTAATTCGTTGCTCGGCAGTATTGCATTCAGAATTGGCAATTCCAGGTCGTGCAACTTAGCCGAATAAGCCAGAGCTCGAAGGTCCTTAGGCAAGCATGAGCCTCCGAATGCAAAACCGGGTTTAAGGTAGGCGGATGAGATGTTTAGTTTCTTGTCTTGACAGAAAATCTCCATGGCCCTGTGGGCATCAATGGAGAAAGACTTGCAGAGATTCCCAATTTCATTCGCGAAGCCGATTTTTAAGGCGTGCCAGCTATTATCTATATATTTGATCATTTCGGCTGTTTCCACGTCTGTTCTGATTAACGGCGCATCGAGTTTTGCATACAAGGCAGCCAATACATCCCCGCTGGCCTGGTCTAGCTCACCAATTACCGTCTTGGAAGGAAGAGCGAAATCCATCACGGCCGAACCTTCGCGGAGAAACTCGGGATTGTTGCAGACCCCAAAGTCCTTCCCGGCTTTCTTTCCCGAGTTTTCTTCCAATATCGGTATTACCATTCGGCGCATTGTCCCAGGCAGGATCGTGCTGCGAATCACCACAGTGTGTCGCGCCGTTTTGTCTTTGAGTGCCTGACCCAGCTGTTCGCAAACGCGCCTGACATGTGTCAAATCGAGATTTCCGTTTATCTGACTCGGAGTGCCTACGCAGACAAAAGATATGTCCGTGTCCAAAATGGCTTGGACAGTGTCGTCAGTAGCACGAAGTCGGCCGGTCTTAACCGCGTTGGCAATGATCTCCTCGATGTCCGCCTCGATGATAGGTGATTTGCCGGCATTGACCAGCTGCACTTTTGTCCGAACTGGATCTACGCCAATGATTTCATGGCCTTCCCTCGCAAGGCATCCTGCGCAAACGGTACCTACATAACCTAGACCGAATATGCTGACTTTCAAGATATGCTCCTTCTCCTGGTGGCTTCTTCACCTGTCAAAGAATGTCTGGTTTCTCGAACTGTGCGGTTCGTGTGTACGTGAGTTCCCTAATCGGAGGATCTCCAACAGAAAATGCAGCCGATCATCGCTCGCGCCTTCAAACTAGGCCTGTGCTAGGTGCTTGGGCTTGGAATTCTCGACGTTGCGATACATGAGGAAACACAAACTTCTGAATAATTGTGATTGCGCCCACCGATGCATGGGCGTGTTATCCCACCCCAGAAGAAGACGCCGACTGCGAAACGAGCCATCTGGCTTTTGCCAAACTGTCAGCACTTCATTCAGGACGGTGGAGAGTAGATCGTCCAGTTTCGGAAAACGTCCTTTCAACAGCACGGCTAAATTAATAGACTCCGCATAGTCATACAGTTCGCGTCGGTATACCGTCAACCGGGGACGGCTGGAGAAAGGCTTCGGTAAGCCGTTTTCGTCGAACAGATTTGCTATGTAGTACTCAACTCCACGTTTTACAGCTTCCGAGCACCCGGAATGGCCTGTTAGTGCCTCGATCTTTGTCAGCGCTTTCAGAACAAAGCAGGTATGGAAGTGATCGATGAACTTTCGCTTGCCATCCCTCGCGTAATACCAGGAGCCGTCCTCGTTTTGAGACTCAAGGACAAAATTCAGATTTCTTTCAGCTGCTTCCCAGTATTTCTCTTCGGAGAAATCGTGTGCCGCGCTCGTTAGCAGGAAAGCTCGATATGCATTTGCATTTACTACTGCCACTGACTGTTCGGGATCGGGTGTGTAGGAACAAGTGGATGCGCTCGAGGAGGTCGGAAAATCTTTATAGTCCTGGAAAGCATGTTCCGCGATTGAGTTCATTATGGACAGCCATTCAGGCTCCTTATCAATTTCCCAAACTTGCTTGAAGGCCTCGTACACATAGGGGACGGTGGTTATAAGAGGGGTTCCTTCCTTGATTGTGCCGCGTAGCGTTTCCCAGTTGAACGGATATCCCCAACAGTAATGACTATAGCCTTCACAGCGAGTCTCCTTGAGCACTTCGAGGAAGTGAACCGCTCTCGCATAATAGCTCTCCTGTTCTAAGAAGTTCGAAAGAAGAGCAAATCCCATAGCATAGTGCGCATCAGCTATCGGAAATCGCTGGCGTTTCCAAAAAATGCTCCTGGCCGACGGCACAAATGCTTCGGAGAACACCATTGGGGACACCGCCAAAACACCCAACAGCGGCTTCCTGTAATACAAGGCCTTGGCGTTTCTCGCCAAATCGCTCGCGTAAAAACTCTGAAAGTCGTAGGAAGTTTCTCCATATCGAGAGAGCCATTCAATGAAGTGGAGAACAACTTTCAGAGTTTTCTCTGTCTCTAAACTAGTCGTGTCGGACGCCGTTGTGGAAGATTGAGGTTCGGTTTTGATCTGTAAACTCATGCAATTCTCCGGGCCTTTGTGGCCACTGTACCTGGGTTCGGCGACACCAAGTCGCTTATGACAAGCTTCGTGGAAACTTTATTTTTTGGCGTTTATCAACCTTAGTTAGCTCGCACTAAATGAGCCTCGGTCGAGCACCGCGATTCATCTCGAATCCAGAAAGAGCCGGTGCATCAATTCCAGAGTCATTAGCCTGTGGATTTCCGTCGTGTAATTGCGACCGCCCTTGAGATGCCCTTGTACAATCTTTCGGACCGCCGCCGCATTCACATACGGGCGCGCTAGCGAACGCTGGTCGAGCAGTATCTCACGGACGTAATTCGCAAGATTGTCGCGGTACCAAACCCGGAAATGAAACACCTTGTGACGACCTAACCAGAGACGCTCCAGGTGAAGTGGGGCAAACAAATGGTCCACTTGGGAAACCCATTGTGGCATGCCGTAGTCATAGGCATATTCAGCCTTGAATAAGAACTCAAGCAAACCGCGGGTGAAGACACTATTGAGCCCGCCAATGCCGCGATCGGTGCGCAACTTGGCGAGTTCGGGGTTGCCCTCTCGAATAAGCCGAAGTCTGCCCTGCTCGTTAACAGCAACTGAGCCTGGCGCTTTGTATATAGTTTTAACCAAATCGTTATCCAAGTATGGCGAGCGTACCGCTACCTGCGTCTGTTCCAAACCCAACACACCATAGTGATGCCATGGCGATTGCCGGAACGCCACGAATGTCATCGGATGAACCTGCTGGCTTCTATCGTAGGTCTCCTTGGCCGCACGGAGTTGCGGCTCCATATCCGCCTGGAACAATCCCGAGGCGGGTTCTTCCGCTTTGAACATCACGGCGTGCAAAAGCATTTCGCTGCCATATGTCCCAACCATCCGCACCGGAGCGATCTCTCGAACTTTTTCGCTCACGTAAAGGTCCGGGGAACGGCCAAGGTCCACGCACGCGTCTGTAAGATAGATGGAGCGCTCGGCATAATACGGAAATTTTGTTAGGAATTCCGTGCCAGTGGTGATGACTTCATGCTGCTGACCGCAAATCTTTGCCACGCGCCGCGCCAACTTAACGTCTTCGTTATCCCGGTACATGCTGCCGTATGTGTAGCACGGCAAGGAATCCGGCTGAGCCTTGCGCCAAGCCATAATGATCCGCGTATCCAGCCCGCCAGTGAGTGAAACACCTACACGCTCGCGTCCATTGAAATAACGCGGTAGATTCCGCACGAAAACATCGCGTAGATGAGCGTAGTAATCTTCTGGTTTGAGGGGCTCTTCTTTCTCCCACTCCTCAGGTTCAAAATAATTGGCCTTCTTTTCTAGTTTTCCTTGGCGGAACGACCACGCCGAACCAGGCGGTAGAACATGGATCCTCGAAAAAAGCGTCCTGTTCTCAAGCACACAGCCGCAGACGATGAACTCCCCAAGACCGCGCCGATCCATATTACGCAGCTCAGGTCGCACTTTCAGGATTGCCTTTGCTTCAGCCGCAAAGTAAACAGTGTCTGGCGCTTCGTGGTAATAAAGCCGTTGCAGCCCATACCGGTCATTGAAAAGCGTCGCTGTTCCACGCGCACGGTCGGCGACCAACCCGTGAAACCGGCCATTTAATCCCTTTGGAAAATCAGGTTCCTCCTCATATCGATGCACTAAATAGGAAGGCCCGTCCTCAAGCTCATGCCCCCGCGCCTTGAGGGCGGAAGTGGCGCCTGGTTCAGGAAATTCCTCGCCTGAAAAAACCAGCGTAACTTCGCCGCTTTCGTTGCGCAGCGGCATTCCGTCGGCAAAAGATCCACGTCGCGCCACCCAGCCCACGTAAATGCCATGCGCCGCGTCGGTCCACGTGCCGCTGGTATAAAATGATTCGTGACAGAGTGTTTGCAGCATTTCGCGCAGTTCATGCTCCGCGTCCGCTGCCGGTCTATTAGTGAAAAGACCAACGATTCCGGGCAATTCTGTCTCCTAGAGTGATTCTGGCTTCAATTGGAATTTGCGTTGGTACCAAGCACTGCGCAAACTGCGCAGCTTCGCAACCAACGATTCTGGCAGGTGATCCGTAACTTTGTGATGCAGCCCCATGGATAGGGCTATTTTGCCCCAACTAGTCAGTGGCACGTAGTATCGAGGTATATCAACCCGCTGAAATCCATTTCGTTCCTTAAAATCGCTCAAACTGCTTTCCGTCTTTTTTCCATACGCAAATTTAGAGTACACCAGATGAGGAATGTGTCGATCGGCACACGAGCGGACTGCGTGTGCTACCAGCGCATTCGTCGGCGCCTTATCCCGCGCATGAAGCATTGAGATGATGTGCATCATTCCTGCTTGCGTCCCACTATCGTCAATCACCAGTTTGATGAAGCCAATCAGCTTCCCGGAATCATAAGCTCCAATAAACACGCTCGAGTCGAGAAATGTAGCACTCATCTCGCGCACCGCCTCAAGGGTCTTTCCATAATGAGGAAATAGCCTTTCCTGGCGGACCGGGCACTCGTTGTAAATTTCCCAAATTCCATGCACGAGTGCATCGTCAAACGGCGCCTCTCTGACCACAACGCCCTTCTTCTCCGCTTGTTTGGCTTTGTTCCGCGCCTTGAACCCAATCTGCTTTGTCCACCAGTTCTCGTAGGTGGAAATAGGCAGGACAGCCATATTGTCCCACTCGATCGGATACGCGTGCTTGGGAGTGGTATCCGGCAATTTCTGAAGAAACGTAAAAAGATCAATCCGCGTTTTAGCCCCGCACAATTCAGCAATTGTCGGCTCGGGATCGTCTAAAAACTTATAGTCATCTGCGTCGAGGTGGGCAACACGACACAACCCCTTCTCGATCACAAGCTCTCTGCCGCCAAAATTCAGACCTGTTTTATTTTGTGCCATTAGTCCTGGAATCCCGTGGTTGAGGTTATCTTTGTATGAGACTTAAGAAACTCTTGAACTCAGCTTCTGAGTTCTGCTTCAGCTCCAGATCGACGCCCGGATGAAAAGGGATATCATTCTCCCTGGAACGGGGTGGCCTGAAAAGCTAAGTGTCCTTGCGATCTTTTGCTCCCTAGCTGGTCGAAAATTTCACCCATAATCCGCGTTGTCAGCAGAATTTCCCGATAAGGAATCGGTACGGGAGTACCTTCTCGTATCGAATTGTAGAAGGACTCCATCAGGTATTTCATACCCGAGTCCATGTGGAAGTCGTTGCTGAGAAACAGCCTTAAATTTGTAACCAGATTACCCAGATGCTGCATCGCGAACTGAGCGGACGGAACGAACTTATCCGCATAGCTCTTGTATTTGTTGCCCCGAAGCTTCAGCAAAATATCGTGATCCTGATCGAGCACGAGGCCATTTTTTGAACCAAACACACGTAACTCATGGATGGATGGCTTCATTTGCGAAGAAAAGGTGAAATAGGCAGTGGTGCGCTCCTCTTCCGAAATAATTACGCGAAGCTCATCAATGATTTCGGTTTCACCAATGCTTTTAAGAACCGGACTCACAAAGCCGTACGCGACCACCTGGGGGTTGTCAGTTATCAGAAACTCTGCGATTCGAGCGATACCGTGGCTGATGATATTTTGAAGCAACTTGCCGGGCAGCCTACGTACCCAATGTTGCTTGTCTCCCAGCAGGGCCCGCGCATAGCTCGGATCTGCAAGGTTGTAACCATAGTGGCTTTCGATATGAACGGCATTTCCGCCTAGGTAGCCGCTCTTCACAAGGTCTCTCATGCGCCTCGCCGCAGGGCTGAATTGATAATTGTGCCCGGCTGTCAGCTTGAGTCCCTTCTTCTCGGCAATTTCAACCAGTTTTTGCGCTTCGTGCGCATACACAGCAAAAGGCTTCTCTACATAAACGTTAGCGCCATATTCGAGGCACAGACTGGTAAGTTCGAAATGTCCTTCCGGGGACGTAGTGATGTGTACAACGTCGGGCCGAGACGTGCTCAATAGTTCTGTCAGGTCCGTAAAGCGCTGCTGGATGGGAAAGCGATCGCATAGCTGTTTGGCCATCAGCGGCTCACGATCGCAGGCTGCCACGATTTCACAATCCTTGATTCGCTGGATCTGCGCCGCGTGAGCGTCGGCGATTTTGCCGCATCCCACAATGGCAACCTTAAGCATGCTTTCGATCCTGTGAACAGCTTTGGAAAAATCGCCGCAGTCCCTCCGCGGTGGACACTTTTGGTTCCCAGCCCAGCCGAGTTTTCAATTTTTCGTTGCTATAACGCGTCTTCTTCCAGTAAGCGTGCCATCGTCTCCGATTGAAGGCCGGTGGAAGTTGTCCTTCCGACCATTGGGAATACTTCTCCCAGAGGTAGCAAAAAGCATAGCTAATCGCGTGGGGCACATAGACTGATTTGAACCCCTTTACATTCTTCTTGTACAAACGCAAGAACTGCCAGCTCGACGGAAGGTCATCATCGACAACGTTAAAGATCTCCCCGTCCACCCCTCCGATAAGGCCGGCCAACACGATTGCGTCAGCACAGTTGTCAACATACGTGAACGGAATCGTGTTGGACCCGCCGATATGCAGGAATAGGCCGAACGTATCGATTCCCACGCGGCCAACAATCGCCTGCTTTTTCGGACCGTAAACGCTCCCGGGCCTAACCACCACGTACGGAATCCCGAAGTTCTTGTTGTACTCAGCCAGGAGCTGCTCTTGCTTGAATTTCGCAAAGCAGTATGCTTCGCCCCGGAGATTTCCGTGTTCTTCCGTTGGGCACGATTCCTCCAGAACCTTGCCACGAGGTTTGTCGCAGTTCGTGTACACCGAGAACGAACTAATCAAGACGAATCGCCGCAGTCGGCCGCACTGCAGGCTCGCATCTAGTAAATTCCGAGTCGTAACCACCGAATTCATGAATGCGTCGGGGAATGACTTCTCCCCTGTGCCTGCGGCGAGATGAATGATTAGTACCGAATCTTTGCATGCGGCATCACAATCCTGGCGCGAGAGCAGATTTCCCTTCATCAATTTGATTTGCGCGCCTGGATAGCGATTCGCGATGTCTTCGATGCCAGCAAGTTTCCCGGAGGGCCGACCAAAGCAGACCAGATTACGGAAGCCACGATCGAGTAGACTCTCGACCACTCGAGAACCGATAAATCCCGCAGCCCCGGTCACCAAAATTTGATCGTCTGATGAAAGGATGAAGGAGTTCGCCCTTTCAGGAACGGACGACGAGTCTTTCCCTGCAACAGCTTCACTGTTTGTGGTATTTAGCATCGTTTTAATCATCACATTGCTTCAAACAACCACTCGCTTCAACCTTCTCTTCGAAATCAGGGGAATGCTGACCGTGAAATTTGCAGCAATACAGAACCTGGAGTTGGACGATCCGAGAGGTCATCACAACGAACTACCGACTGAAGCTGGCTACCGGTTCCTCATTCGTTCGCAGCCATTCTTCAAATACGGCGAGACTAAAGAGCACTTTATGATTGTCGTTCCGTCCTGCCGCGTGCTGTTCGAACAGATCACGGACAGGTTGCGGGCGAAGATATTGATAGATCCTAGACCCATTATCGAGCAACGTATCTGCCATCTTGCTGTCGATGGCTCCCCGAAACCAATCATCCACTACGTTACCCGCAAAGCCCCGCTTCGGCCTCTTCACGATCGATTCGGGTAGAAACGCGCGGCAAACTTGTCGATGTAACCATTTTCGGGAGCCATTCCTCACTTTGAGGCTCGCCGGCAATCGCTCCACAAATTCGACAATCTCTTTATCGACAAACGGCACGCGCAATTCGAGACCATGTGCCATAGAGAGCTTGTCGGCGTACATGAGGAGTTCGTCTGGAAGAGTGGAGCGCACCTCGAGAAACTGAAGCCCACCCAGCTCATCAGTTTCCGTCATAAGCTCGCCCATATCTTTCCAGCAGTTGAGAATGGCATCCCCTGCATCTGGCGCCAGAAGTCCGTCTTGGAACAGCCCCTCGACCTGGTCTCCCGGCAAGAGCGATAGAACATGTTGATATCGGCGCATCCGATCCGGGATCGCTAGAGAGTTCACCCCTCGCTTGAGGGTCTCGTTTCTCGGCAACGCAGCCACCGTTGAGGCAATTGGGCTTCGCAGCCATTGCGGTAGGCCTGCCCACATCGCTCCATAACGCACACCCAAATGGCGGCGATAACCGCCAAACAATTCGTCCGGTCCTTGACCCACAAGTGCCACTTTGACGTCCTGGCGGGCGCG
>WNFQ01008119.1_pt1 | contig 11428 bp, 10 predicted proteins | sample 5400171 | NCBI WGS metagenome assembly WNFQ01 (sample SAMN13153356, study PRJNA577476) | soil metagenome | isolation source: 20 cm soil under Madrone tree | place: USA:California | collected 2016-06-14 | reverse complement strand
GTCGGTGGACTTCCAGCGATAGGTGAGCGTGCCGCCCGAAGTGTCTGTGGCTTGCACGGCGACCGTCACGGTAAAACCGTGGTCGCGGCGGCTATAAGCCGCTTTTAGACTCAGGCTGAAGACAAGGAAGCAAAAGCAAATTCCAATTGTGACAAGGAACGACTTGGTGCGCATAGTGACCTCCCCGGTCGGCTGGCAGACAGAGATTGTGGTAAGTCGCTGATGTAAGCGCGAACCCGTATCGAGCAAGGGGCCCGTGCTCCCGGACGGGGGTTCCAGGCGCACTTAGAGACACTTAATGGCTACAACCTATGGGTAGGGGCAATGAGATAGGGGCCTGGACAACTTGGGGAAAGTCTTACGAGTGGGGCATTGAAGCGACATTAATCGAATCTGGTTCTGGTGTCAAGTGTGAAGTGTGTGTAGCGAGGCTGGTCGTGGAAGGAGAGGACGGCAAGTCCTCCGTATCACGCCTGTAGCGCGACGCGCGCAAAGGTGCGGTTACGATGCTGTCGCCATGATGACTGGCCTGGTGATTGGCCTAGTACGAGTGTCCCCAGGTTCGCGCCGTTTTTGGCGCTAACCTGGGATCACTGCACGCCGAGTTAGCACAGGTGTAGGGTTTGCCATCCCCCACGGTCTACGACGTTTCCACGAGTCTCCAGTAATCCCACTTCATCACTTTTCAGCTGCACCCACCGGCGAGTCAATTTCACTTTTCCCAAAACCTACCACCTGTTGTTCAGCGTTGCGGGGAACCGGAGTTGTCGAAATCGAATCCGAATGGACGTCAAAAGGGGCCGTGAAGCAAGCAAAAGAGCGCGCCCAACAGGCCAGGCAGTGGCGGTGCTAGTGTCAGCTGCCAACGGCTTTCAGGTGACTTTCACCTTACCTCTATACGCTTTTCGGAGTGGAAGCTTGCAGTGGCCGCTTCCTTGCGGAATGCGGCGTCTTGCCTTGAGAGGACAAAAGAAATGCTCATTTCACGAGTCTTCACACTTGCATTCGTCACTACCGTGCTTTTTGAGGCGGTGGTATTGCCCCAAGAAAGACAAATCAAGCGGTCTGACTTGCCTGCGGCAGTTGATAAGACCGTCGCCGCACGGAGCCAGGGTGCGACGGTTCGCGGGTACTCGGAAGAAAGGGAGAACGGAAAAACCTATTATGAAGCTGACTTGATGGTCAACGGTCATAACAGGGATATCCTGATAGAAGCCGACGGAACCATTGCTGAAGTGGAGGAACAAATTGCATTCGATACACTCCCTGCGGCAGTAAAAGAGGGTCTGCTGGTCAAGGCCGGGAAAGGCAAGTTAGTCAAGGTCGAATCCATAACAAAGCACGACAAGCTCGTTGCGTACGAAGCACAGGTTCTGACGGGCACGAAGAAGTCAGAGGTACAAGTCGGCCCAGATGGAAAACCTCTTGATCACGAAGAATAGGAGAAATCTACTGTTACCTGTTTGGAGGGCGACAAGTCTCATAGTCATTTGTGTGGCAAAGGCAGGAAGTGAAAGAAATAGTTCGCGGTGTGAGCGGTGAAAACATAAACGGCCCAGAGAAGCATTAGCACTGACCAGCTGCCCAGAGCATTTCTTCACCTCATCCAGTCTTGTGCCCGGCGACTGTGTCGGCGAAAACAACCAAGGACGAACGCCTTACCGGTGTCGCGCCAGGGCGCACGGGAATTTCGCTGAATCCAGCGTGCGACCGGCGAGCCAATACTTCAAGCTGACGTGTCACGAAACAACGGACTTCGTTTTCCAATGAAGACGAACCGCGGGATGCACTTCTCAGTATTACTGAAGGTCAATCTCAGTGACAGTCTCTCAATGCGAGATGCGAGTGTACCTCTGAGACTTGCAAGCGGACTCCTATCGAAGATAGTTTGATCTCAACCGTTTTCACTCTCGTCGAGTTAGCCGCTTCGTAGAAATTGATTCAGAAGCGTACGTGTGTTCCACACTGGGCAGTCGATCGCCTGGGTCACACATCCTTCATCCCCCTCGGTTTCGCATGCACCGCACGTGACGCCGACGAAAGGAAGCATCAGTGGAGAAGACACAATACAGTCCTTCCGCATCCGTCGCCGAGATGGTTGGCCCGCCACTGCCGATTCAGGCCGGCGCTGAGAGATCGGATGAAAGAAAAGGCCCTCTTCCAATATTGGACATCGCCCTTTCGCCTCCACCGTCAGCTGCCCGTCAGCTCCGCGAGCGCCATTAATGGCGAATCCGGCTCTCCAATGAGACGGTTGATGTACTAACGATAGGACTCCCGACGTTACGACTTCGACCCGTCTCCTTCCAAAGCTAGTTGCAACTGGGACAATCACAATAAGGAGTGAGTTACAAATGAGGCTTGCAAGAACCCTGTTCCTGATCTTGGCGTGTTGCGTTTCCATGGCAGCACAGTTACCCAACTTTACTCTAGCAGATGTAGCCAAGCACAATACACAAGCAGATTGTTGGATGATCCTCAACAATACGCAGGTGTATAACTTCACGACGTTTCTAGGATTGCATCCAGCGGGCGCCGGAACGATGGTCCCGTTTTGCGGAGCCAATGGGACGGCGGCATTCAATGCCGTAGGGCACTCCACAAGAGCAATAGGTTTAGAACCCACCTACCTTATCGGAAGCCTTGTCGCGTCAGCGATTAGTGTTACGATTAGTCCCACCACAGCTTCGCTGAACACGGGGCAGGCGCAATCGTTTACGGCGAACGTTACAAATTCTACCCAAGGCGTTACCTGGAGTGCGACCAGCGTCGGAACGGTTGACGCCAACGGAGTATTTACTGCCGTCACCCCGGGAACCGGTACAGTGACAGCTACTTCAGTGGAAGACAAGACAAAATCGGCATCAGCCACTGTGACAGTAACAGGGTCGCCTTCTCCAGGAGGTATTTCAGTCACATTGAGTCCGACAAATGCCATGGTGTTTGTGGGCGCGACTCAGCAGTTTGCGGCTAAGGTGACTGGCTCGCCGAACGGTGTGACGTGGACAGCCACGGGTGCCGTCGGAACCGTGAATAGTTCTGGACTATTCACTGCAACCGCGGCTGGTACTGGCATCGTGAAGGCAACTTCCGTTGACGATCCAACCAAGTCGTCCTCTGCCTCAGTAACAGTGACCAAGACTTCGTCGTGTTCTGTGGCAGCCAGCAAAACGGGCTTCGTTGTCAATTGTTCCCCCGCTGACATGATTCCAGGTAATCGGTATCAGTGCGTTGCAACGAAGAGTGGAACGTCCACAGTGGTTCGTTGTACGGCGAGAACTAGAAGCAGTGGGCAAGACGACTAAAAGCGGGAAATTGTAAGGTCGTCGACCAACCGTCAGCTGTTGGTGTCTCGGCAGCAAATCGGAAGGTCAGATTGTCTGCATTCTGGAAAACGTAAAGGTGCCCCACGTCTTGCGCTTTTCGAGACGTGGGGCTTTTCCTTAACGTTGCCCCGGCTTTTCCGAAGTCTCATCGCCTCTCCCCTTTAAGCAGCTTTGTCCGCGTTCAATCCGAACCTGCGCCGGTACGCGCTAGGCGACACTCCCGTGTGCCGTTGGAACAACTGACGGAAGAAGACGACGTCCTGATAGCCAACGGCATCGCTGATCTCCTGCATGCTGCGATGGTCGCTTTCCAGCAGACGCTTGGCTGCCGCGATGCGGAGCTTTTGCAGATAAGTCAACGGACTGTCTCCCGTGGCTTGCTTGAAGCGGCGCACGAAGTTTCGCAGGCTCATGCCCACGCGCCGAGCGGTGGCTTCGAGCGGGAAGGTTCGGTGAAAGTTCTGGTGCAGCCAGTCCTGCGCGCTGGGTTTGCACAGCTACCTCGTGGCCGCAGAAGCACTCCACCAGGTACAAGCTGAGATCGAGCGCCGCATTCACACCGCCGCCGCAGTAGAAGCTATGGTCTTCCGTCACCATCAATTCCGGCATCCAGTTCACCTTGGGATATTTCTGGCGGAACCGCTCCGCCAAAGCCCAGTGCGTGGTGGCGCGTTTGCCGTCGAGCATGCCGGTGGCGGCAACCAAGCCGACGCCTGAGCACACACTGGCGATCGCCACTCCGCGCTTTTGCCAGCGCTCTAACCAGGGTACGACGGCTGCATTGCGCTCGATCACGTCGTCCAGGCTGAGACCTGTGGATGGAATGAAGATGAGTTGCGTCTTGCGTATGGAGTGGAGCGTGGCGATGGGCGTGAGTTTGACGGGCCCATCACAAGAGACAGCGCGACCATCGACCGACGCTGTGGTTACGCGGAAGCGCGGCTCCGGCTCGAGCCCCGTGAGAACGTTCCACAGCCGGCCAGCATTGTTGAAGACCTCCAAAGGCCCGATGGCAGTGGAAGGCGAGGTTCCGTTGAGAAAAAGGAGAGTGACGTCGATCATTGGCGGCTACCTCACAAACACGCTCGAAATCGTACTGGCTTAATTGCCCACTTATGATGGCAAATCTGCCATCTTGTTGCAAGCCCCTTCTGCGTCTACTCTCGAAAAAGATGGAAGACAATGGTTCGAACAGAATCTTACGGAGGATGGTATGAAGAAATTTATGATCGAGCGGGAAATCCCAAAAGTTGGGACCCTCGAGGGAGAATACGCACGCGAAGCCGCGGCGAAGTCCAACCTGGTGCTGCGCCAGTTGGGTCCGGATATTCAGTGGGTGGAGTCCTATGTGGCGGCCGACAAGATGTTCTGTGTGTATCTGGCCAAGAATGAGGCACTCATTCACCAGCACGCACAGCTCAGCGGCTTTCCAGCCACCAAGGTCACAGAGATCGGTAAAGTCTTTGACCCAACCACTGGCGGGCAGCGGTAAAAGGACGGGGCGCGCACAACAACGCCCCGGTCCCACCTTCCCAAGAATCGTTGGCAGTGCGATTCCTTCAGCATCTGCTATGAGTTTTTCTAACTATTCGGGTTGGGTCTTGTCCTCGGCCTCTTGCGCACCTTGTTCGGCTTTGTGCGCTGCCTTGCGGGTTCCCTTCTTGACGGTGTGTCCGCTCTTCTTAGCGGCTTTCTTAGTCGCCCGACCGGTGTCCTTGGCCGCTTGCTTGGTTTCGTGACCCGCGCCCTTCATGTCCTGTTTCCCGCTATCCCTGCGCGAACGACACTCCCGATACACACAGCAGCAGGATCAGAAGCCGACCGAAAACTTTTCCCAAACGATTCACAAGTTTCTCCAGGAATGTATTGGATTTGTTGACCTCGGCGAGTCTAAGAGTCTCGAACGCGTACTCCCATCGAGTGAATACTGTACTCCGTTAGATGTATTCGAGGCCTGGGTCCAACTAACTCATACGACGTTAGCCCTCAAGTCTGAATCATGGAATGTATGCGGGACGGTTTGCAAACCTTCGAGCTATCTTCAGGGTTGACAATGACCAGTAGTCAAGTTTATGCTGCGCCCACTCTTTTGGGAACGTTGTCCCAATTTTTCAACATCTTCACATTTAACAACGCTCGACTTCCTGCTACCGCCGTCCAAGGATCTGCGAGGGGGAAATCCCAAATCAATCTGGAGGATCCAATGCGTAAGGCGCTTTTGCTCTTGATGCTCGTAGGTGCGTTCCTGACCTATGGAAACGCGCAGAGTGTTCGTCATGCAACCCACGTAGTTCCTACCGGTAAAGGTTGGGGTGTCGAAACTCCGACAGGTATTTCCCCCGCGGAAGCAAAGCCTAACCCGGCGGTGGTAACCGGCAACGGAATTAACTATCACGGTGGCCCAGTGATGCCGGGGACCGTAAAGATTTACTTCATCTGGTATGGCAATTGGACGAATGGTCCGCGAGCCTCCGACAGCCAGACGACAGTCAGTCTCATGGATACGCTCTATGACTCGGGCGGCATGAGCGGGTCTGGCTACGCCCTGATCAATTCCACTTATGGCGACAGCACCCACAATGTAAGTGGTAACTTCGTGCTCGCCGGATCCACAACTAACAACTATTCCCAAGGCACACGTTTGAGCGATAGAGGCGTACGGACCGTGGTGAGCAACGCGATCTCCAGTCACGCGTTGCCCAGCGACACGAACGGCATCTACTTCGTTCTGACTTCGTCCGACGTAAACGAAACGTCCGGCTTCTGCACCCAATACTGCGGCTGGCATACTCGGTCGACGATTGGGGGGGCCGATATTAAGTATGCCTTCGTAGGGAATCCGGATCGGTGTTCGTCGGCTTGCGAGATCCAGACCTCGAGTCCGAATGGCGACAGCGGTGCGGACGGCATGGCGTCCATCATGGCGCACGAGACGGAGGAGGCTATTTCGGATCCCGATCTCAACGCCTGGTACGACAGCAGCGGCGCGGAGAACGCTGACAAGTGCGCCTGGAAGTTCGGACCCACCACCGGCACGATCGGCAACCACGCCTACAATCAGACGTTCGGTGGACATAACTGGCTGATCCAAATGAACTGGGAGAACGCCCGCGGGGGCGGCTGCGACAAGACCAAGGGTGGAACGTTCTATACTCAGTAGAGCATACTATAACGAATTAGCCGTCCGGGAAGCCGGACGGCTTTTTCTTGGAGTGAATCGCTGATAATAAACCACATGCGGCCGGCATCTTAAATCTAAGAGAATAAGAATTAAGAAATGGACAACAGGAGTTTTGCCACTGTCGTCAGGGGAGCCGGTCATGAGAGTTGCTCGAATCGTTTTGTCTATCTTAGTCATGGGACAAGCTTGCGGAGTATTCGCACAGCAAACCCTGCCCGATCCAAACGGCGCACGCCGGGTAGTGACTGCCACCCGGCTGGTAGCTATTTTCGCCGACCTCGAGAACCAGTGGCTGCAAGCGCAGCAACACAAAGATGAGTCTGCGCTGAGTCGCCTGCTGGGCGAGGACTTCCAGGTCTGGATGCCCAGCGTGAGTGGACCGGTTCCACGCGAGGAGTGGCAGCAACGGGCGTTCGCACGGTCGTTAACGTCGTTTCAGTTTCGCCAGATGGCGGCGCGTTCGCTGCATGAAGCGACCGTCGTGACCAGTTTTGTCCTGCACGAGACCGTGCAATCCGAAGGCAAGCCGACCGCGGAAGAGTATTTCGTGGTCGACATCTGGTCGAAGGAAGGTGATCAGTGGGTCTGCACGGACCGATACATCTCGCCTCTCTCAAGCGGTCAGGCGGCCGCTGCGGATGTAAAACCCAGTGGAAAGCGCTAAGCTAAACGGCATCCTGCGAAAGTGAGACTCGCAAGTCTACGGCCTCGAACGCGTGGCGGCCGGTTTTCAACAATAACTATGAACTCTGGCGAGACCGAGGTGGCCCGGCGCCCGTTCCTGACTCCCACGGCCGTTGCCCATATTGCCTTTGTTCCCACGGGAATCATGACGGTGCTGCTGGGTCCGGTGCTGCCGTCGCTCGCGGCGCGTTGGTTTCTGAATGACGCCCAGGCCGGAGAGCTTTTCACCGCGCAATTTCTAGCGTCGACGGTGGGTGTTGCGCTATCGGGGGTGTTGGTCCCGAGGCTCGGATACAGGGTCGTCCTCGTGCTGGGTCTTGCCTTCATGGCGCTTGGAGCCGGGACCCTGCCGCTGGGCTCGTGGGCCTTGGGGATGTCGTCGGTGGCGTGTTATGGCGTGGGGTTGGGACTGGCGATTCCAACCGCCAACCTGCTGGTCGCCGAGGTGAACCCTGACCGGAGAGCTTCGGCGCTCGCGCTATTGAATTTTTCCTGGAGCGCGGGGGCGGTTGCATGCCCGTTCCTCCTCGCTCCTTTCCAACAGGCTGAGCGGACATCGACGTTTCTAGTTGCGCTCGGAGCGGCTATCGCGTCGCTGGCCGCGTGCATGGCGGCCGTTTCATTGCCGCGTCCCGGAAAGAGCGCGGATGAGGCCCCCACGAATCCCCAATCTCTGATTCGCCTGATGCAGTCTCCGGCGGCGATCGTACTGGGACTTTTGTTCTTTCTTTACGTGGGGACAGAGAGCGCCGTGGGAGGCTGGCTGGCCTCGTACGCGAAACGGATCGCAGATCATGCCGGAACCATGTGGGTTGCGACGCCTTCCTTTTTCTACGGTGCCCTGCTTCTGGGCCGAGCGCTGGCTCCCATCGCGCTGCGACACGTGGCCGACGTGAAGTTGGCGCGACTGGGGTTAGCGACCGCTGTATTGGGAGTCGTCGGTCTTGTAAGCTCGGGATCGCTTGAGGGGGTGGTAGTAAGCGCCTGCGTGATTGGGCTGGGCCTGTCCGCGATTTATCCGATCACGATCGCACTGTTGTCGTACACGTTCGGCGCGGGGGCAACGCGCCTGGGAAGTGTGATGTTCGCTTTGGCCGGGTTCGGCGGAGCATTCATCCCGTGGTTGGTGGGTTTTTCGTCGACTCAGATGTCGAGTTTGAAGTTGGGATTGACGGTGCCGTTGGTGGGGGCAGCCGCGATGCTGGCACTTTACTTAAAGGCTTGGGAGAGGACGCCGGAGATCAGTTAGCCACCCGGCCTTACGCTAGGCGGCGGGGCCTCGACTCGCAGAGGAGCCCTTTTCTCGATGAACTTGTTACACTATGAGGAAGAGGAAGATATCCCTTCCGGCGAGGATATTCCCCGGAGGTTCAGCGGTCCCAAACATGTCAGGCAAACGAACGCTATTTGAGAAAGTGTGGGACGCTCACGTGGTGGCCGAACCGACCGGTCGGTCGCCCTTGATCTACATCGATTTGCACCTGCTCCACGAGGTGACCTCGCCGCAGGCGTTTGACGGTCTGCGAGCAGCGGGCCGACCGGTGCGGCAACCCTCGCGTACGGTCGCAACCGTCGATCACAACATTCCGACCGAGCCACGGGGCACGCCCATCACCGACCCCATCGCGGCCAAACAGATTCAGGCGCTACAGGCAAACTGCCAGGAGTTCGGGATACATCTGTTCGACATGGATTCGCCGGATCAGGGAATCGTGCACGTCATCGGTCCCGAACTGGGGCTTACGCAACCGGGTATGACCATAGTGTGCGGAGACAGTCACACAAGCACGCACGGGGCGTTCGGTTCCCTGGCATTCGGGATCGGGACGTCGGAAGTGGAGCACGTGCTTGCCACGCAGTGTCTAGCGCAACGTAAGCCGAAGACGATGAAGATCGAGGTGAGCGGCCAGCTGGCAGAAGGCGTGACGGCAAAAGATCTGGCGCTGGGAGTCATTGGACAAATCGGCACCGACGGGGCAACCGGATACGTGATCGAATATGCGGGCGAAGCCGTGCGCGGGCTCAGCATGGAAGGCCGCATGACGCTCTGCAACATGAGCATCGAAGCGGGCGCGCGCGCAGCGATGGTCGCCCCCGATGAAACCACCTTCGCTTATGTCAGTGGCAGGCGGTTCGCGCCGCAGGGCGACCAATGGGACAAGGCCGTGGCGTACTGGCGCACGTTGGCTTCTGATCCGGGGGTGCACTTCGACAAAACGATCGCGATTGACGCGACGAAACTGGCTCCCTTTGTGACCTGGGGAACGAATCCGGGCATGGTTGTGCAGGTGACCGGGCGTGTGCCGGAGTTGAACGGCGCGAGTGATCCTGATCGGCGAGCGACCGAGCGGGCGTTGGAGTACATGGGCCTGCGTCCCGGTGTGAAGATCGAGGAGATTGGCATCGATCGGGTATTCATCGGATCGTGCACGAATTCGCGCCTGGAGGATCTTCGCGCAGCGGCCCGAGTGGCCAAAGGATATCACGTGAGTCCCCATGTTCGCGCGATGGTGGTCCCCGGATCCCAGGCTGTGAAACACGCGGCGGAAAAAGAAGGACTGCATAAGGTTTTTCAGGAGGCGGGGTTCGAGTGGCGGGAATCGGGGTGCTCGATGTGCCTGGGTATGAACCCCGACATTCTGCAACCCGGCGAGCGTTGTGCGTCCACCAGCAATCGCAACTTTGAGGGACGACAGGGACGGGGAGGACGAACGCACCTGGTGAGCCCGATGATGGCGGCGGCGGCGGCGATCTCAGGGCACTTCGTGGATATTCGAGACTGGAAGTTTCGGTGAGGGCTGAAGCGCCGACGGGCGGGTACGCCCGTCGCTTCCCAAACACCGTCGTTGCATTTGCGCAACGTGAGTCACAGAACCGATCAAGATCGAGGATTTTCTTGCAATGAAACCTTTCCGTGTACATAAGGGGCGCGTGGCGCCGCTGGATCGTGCGAATGTCGACACCGATCAGATCATTCCCAAGCAATTTCTGAAGCGCGTCGAGCGCACCGGCTTTGGGGAATTCCTTTTCTTTGACTGGCGCCGCACACAAGACGGAAAGGCTGATTCGCCATTTGTGCTGGATCATCCGCGGCACAGAGGCGCGAGCATTCTGATCGCCGGCAAGAACTTCGGCTGCGGGTCGTCGAGAGAACATGCGGTGTGGGCGCTGGCAGATTTCGGTTTTCGCGTGGTGATTGCGCCCTCGTTTGCCGACATCTTTGCGAACAACAGCACGAAGAATGGATTCCTCACGGTGACACTGCGCGAAGAGGAGGTGGCGGACTTGATGCGTCGGGCGCACGAGAAGAATGACTATCACCTCGCCGTCGACCTCGAACAGTGTAAAGTGCAGGACGATTACGGATTTTCGGCAAGTTTTTCAATGGATGATTTCGTCCGGCATTGTCTGCTGGAAGGTCTCGATGATATCGGCCTTACCCTTCAGCACGAGCCGAAGATTGCAGCCTATGAGGCGAGACACCCCACCGTGTGGGAGAAGAACGTGTAAGAAAGCTTGAATTCAAAAAAAGCGAAATGGCGACCTGCATGAGGTCGCCATTTTGCGTTTCGGTCAGCTAGTGCGTTTCAGCCGTCTCGATCGAAGAGAACAGACCCAAGGCAAGCATCAGCGGAAATTGCTTCTGTCCGGCTTTTGCTTCTCCTCGTTCCTGGGTTTCTCATTCTTCGGTTCACTGCGCGGTTGCGGACGTGTGTCCCGTTGCGGTTGTTCCTGGCGTTGCGGCCGTGATTCCGCAGGCGGGCGCGGCGGCACCGGTATAGGTTGCGCTTGCGGCTGGGGCGGAGCCTGCCGTGGCTGCTCGGGCCGAGGTGCCGGAGCTTCCCGCCGTGGCTGTTCGGGACGCGGAGCCGAAGCTTCGCGAGGAGGCTGCGGCGGATTCGGTCGCGCGTTATCCGGAGGCGCATGGTCGCGTCGCGACGGTGGGGCCGTCGGCGCCGGCGCTCTGTCGGGCCGGTTGGGCTGCTCCGCCCGAGGAGGCTGTGGCTGCTCAGGTTGTGCCGGCTGCGGATGCGCAGGTTGCGCTCCACGATTATTCGGCTCATTCGGCGCCGCTGGCGACGGTTGCTCGCGGTTCATGTTCGGCGCCCGGTCAGGCTGCCGCGGAGTGTCGCCTCCACGGTCCGGTGGACGGGGCACATTTCGTGGCGCATTCGCCGATGGCGCGGCGTTCGCCGGAGAACCCGGTTGCGGCGGCCGAGGAACGTTGCGCGCGGGT
>WNFQ01006032.1_pt1 | contig 11430 bp, 14 predicted proteins | sample 5400171 | NCBI WGS metagenome assembly WNFQ01 (sample SAMN13153356, study PRJNA577476) | soil metagenome | isolation source: 20 cm soil under Madrone tree | place: USA:California | collected 2016-06-14 | reverse complement strand
CACCGCGTTTGTGTAGTTCCTCCACGACCCGGGAGCGCCATTCCCGGCCAAATCCTCTTTTGGCGAGATAATAGCCGCCACTGATAATCCCAAAAATTGCGGCGAGGACCGCCAGCCGCATGACGCTCCGAGCGATTCGGCGTGCCCAGCCTCGTTTTCGACGGCGCGCGGAAGACCCGAAACCTTTCGGCGGTAGCTCAAGAACGGCGGGCATGCGTGATCGTCGAAGCGTTAAAGGTTTGCAGCGTTGAAGCGATAGACCAACTTAACGATGTAACGGTTCAACCCTTCAACGTGATTTCAATCTCTGACCTGCCTGCTCTTAACGCCTCATTTAATTTGGCCAGCACCATCTTCATTTCAATGGGCTGGTACTTCATCCGACACGGCGCGTGGCGGCGTCATATGGCGTGCATGATCATAGCCGTGATTTCGTCGGCCTGTTTCCTGGTTGGCTACATCACTTATCACGTGCACATCGGCGAAAAATCGTCGGGATACACGGGATGGATCGCCGCCATTTACTTCCCGATATTGGCTTCGCATGTCTTGCTTGCTTTTGTGACGTTGCCCCTGGTGATTTTGACGCTCATTCCGGTTTTTCGTCGCCGTTGGGATCGCCATAAGCGGATCGCGCGTTGGACGATCCCGATCTGGCTCTACGTCTCTGTCACAGGCGTGTTTGTCTATTTGATGCTCTACAAATGGTTCCCCCCGGGAACGTGATGCCAGGCAATCCTGCCCGCGACCGTCTGGCAAGGGCGGCGGTCTCAAGTCCGCCGCTGGGGCGATCTGGAGGTCGCCCCGAAATTGACGCAGACAGGATTGTCTGCGTCACGATGCGAAGTCTTGCGCTCAGCAATTATTTGATGTTTGATCACGCGATGCGCTGGAGCGCATCCGAGAAAAATTATGGTGACTATTGCCACGTTCAATGAGCCGGCCAAAGCGCGGCAACTGAAACGACGTTTCCACGATGCGGGGCTAAAAGCCGATGTTCACAATGAAGCGCCGCTGCAACAGGTCGGTTTCATGTCGCGTCCGCAAGCGAATGCGAAAGTGATGGTGGAAGACAGCGATTTCGAAAGGGCCCAAGACCTTATGATCGAGTGGGAAGCGACCGATCCAGACATCTCCGCCGCTCTCATTCGTTGTCCGCAATGCGGCTCTTCAAATATCGAGTACCCGCAGATGACCCGAAAATTCATGACTCCAGCGCTCGTCATTGTGCTTTGTGCCCTGAAAATTATTCCCAAGGAGTTTTACTGCCAGGATTGCCACTTCACCTGGAGCAACCAGGAGGAGCCTACCATCGGACGGCTTTGGCATCGATTCTTCCCCGGAAGCGAAGCGGAGCAAGGCTGAAGCTTCCCTGAGGCTCGCGTTTGCCTAGTCAGTAGCAGCAGCGGAAAGTCCTTGCCAACAATCTTTGTCATTCTGAGCGGAGCGAAGAATCTCAATATTTTTTACTGCGCGATGGCCTTCGTTCCCAGAGTGGAAGCCAATAATCGAGATGTTTCGCTTCGCTCAACATGACAGCGTGAGGATGGGATCATGAAATGGCTGTTCGTATTACTGCTCGCACTGGTCATCTTCGGCGGCGCCGCATGGTTCGGTTACAACACCTTTGTCAAAGAAGAAATCGCGGTGAAAAAGGAGCAACGCGGCGAAGTTACTCCGCCACCCGCGCCGGACATCAGTCTGCCGGAATTTCAAGCGGCGGCCCAACTGCGACAGGACGCGAAACTGACCGAAGCTCGCGATGCGCTCGTCGCGTTCATCCAAAAATATCCCTCCGGAAAGCATCTTGACGAAGCGCGGGATTTGCTCGGGGAAGTGAACATTGACATTTTGCTGTCGCGTCATCCCTCTCCGGAAAAGACCGACTACGTTGTGAAACCTGGAGACGTGCTGGCGAAGATTTCGCGGAAGCTAAAGACCACGCCCGAGCTGATCATGCGCATGAACAATATGAGCGGCACGATGCTGCACATTGGCGAACATCTGCTCATTTCGCACCCCGATTTCTCGATTGTTATTCAACGGAAAGCGAACCTGGTTGTGGTCCTCAATCACGGCACCTTTTTCAAGCAATACCACGTGCGTGAAGCAAAACTGCAGCCCAAACAATCAGCTAAAATCACAGCAAAAGTTGCTGAAACGATGGCTTGGAAGGGCGGAAAACGCGTCGGCATCGGCAGCAAAGAGTATCTTAGCAGTACCCGGTGGATCCGACTCGCGGGCGCTTCAGCTTACACTCTGTATTCGGTGCCGGACGCGGCTCATCCCAACCTCGAGCAACCGCCGCCGCCGACGGGCCTCGGCCTGGCGGCCTCCGATGTTGAGGAGCTAAGCAGCCTTGTAAACAACAAGACGGCTGTCACCATTATCGACTAAAGTCGGAGTTAAAAAAAGTTAAAAGGGTTACAATGTTAAAACGGCATGGATGGACGCGAGCGAGGATTGCCTAACCTTATAACTCTTTTAACCTTTTAACCTTCCCATGGAATGGCAACCGCTCGATTTTGAAAAACCGATCTTTGAACTGGAACGGCGATTGCAGGATTTAACGAATCACTCCGACAAGCACGATGTCGATCTTGATTCGGCCATCAAACAACTGGAAACAAAGCTTCGCGAAACGCGCCGCCAAATTTATGGCAACCTGACGGCATGGCAGCGCGTCCAAATCGCGCGGCATGTGCAGCGGCCGTTCGCTCTGGATTACATTGAACGCTGTTTTACAAATTGGGTGGAGCTGCATGGCGATCGCCGATTTGCGGATGATAGAGCCATGCCGTGTGGTCTGGCCACACTCGGCGCGCAGCGTTGCGTCGTTATCACTCATCAAAAAGGGCGCAACACGAAAGAGAACGTGCTGCGTAATTTTGGCTGCGCGCATCCTGAGGGCTACCGCAAAGCGCTGCGATTGATGCGACTGGGCGAAAAATTTGGCATGCCGGTGATCTCATTAATCGATACGCCCGGTGCCTTTCCCGGGATCGGATCGGAGGAACGTCACATTTCAGAGGCAATTGCGGTGAATCTTCGTGAAATGATGCGCCTGCGCGTCCCAATCGTTGCTGCCGTCATCGGCGAGGGCGGATCGGGAGGCGCGCTGGGGATTGGCGTTGCAGATCAAGTGTTGATTCTCGAGAACGCTTATTACTCGGTGATCAGTCCCGAAGCGTGTTCCGCGATTTTGTGGAGAGACCGGCGGCATGCCGCCGAAGCCGCCGAAGCACTCAAACTGACCGCGCAGGATTTGTTGAAACTCGAAGTCGTGGACGAAATTGTCCCGGAGCCGGAGGGCGGCGCGCACCGGGACTATGATTCCGTTACCGCTAATCTTGGCAAAGCGCTGCGCCATGCTCTCCAGCAGATTTCGCAGGTTCCAGTTGCCGATCTGCTGGAAAGACGATATCAAAAATTTCGCCGGCTGGGCGTCTTTGCAGGAGGAAAAAGCGCCGCCGCCTCGGCTCGCGCCTGATGTGATGTTTGGGACTTGGGGAAAATCAGTTGGTTTTTGCTGGCTCAGTGCAGTTGCCGTCACGCTGACGGGCCCGAGTGTTATTGCGTCGGAGTTTCGTTTCGATCACGATACGTTAGCATTCGCTAATCAAACCGTGTTTGAATATCACGAAGGACATCCTTCTTTACGAAGAGGGTCGTCTGTAAGACGAGATATGTATAAGCGCCACTGTTTCGTGCTATGCCGCACGGCCATGCAACTTAAGAAGTTCGCCCGCTTCGATCCACGCGGCACTCCCCTGAATGACGCATCGTTAGCTGCTCGCCTTCGCGCTGTGACGCACCGACAGCCTTGGGCAGAACCATTGCCGGAAGATCAACGAATTGTTTTCCCGGGCTACAAGGACCTGCGGGAAATGAGCAAGGCGCGTCGGGAAGTTGTGCAGTTAAATATCGGCCATGGCTGGCCCAGCTACTTCCGAATCAGTAATGCCCGGATGATTTTTCAGATGGGTGCGAGGTATCAAGAGGAGACGCACGCTGGTTTGAATGCAGCTTTGGCGCGGGGGCAGTTCTTTGTTGGTTTTCTTACTACTTTCCCCCGTCTCAGCATCAATCACTCCGTCTTGGTTTATAAGCGAAAGTCGTTTTCGCCGAATCCTGGGGTTGAGCGCTATTTGGTTTACGATCCTAACCATCCAGAATCGCCGCGCGAGCTTACCTGGTCCCCGCACACTCGCAGTTTCTCCTATCAAAAAGATTGGGATTTCGTAGGCGGCTATGTACGCATTTATCAAGTTTACGGCAAATGGCTGCAGTGAATGCGATTCATTTTAGAGGGAGGATCGATGCCAGAGAGTCCGTCACCGCCGAAACCAGCTCCGCCGACACCTATGCCGCCTCCTGAACCGTTGCCGCCTAACCCTCTGCCAGTTCCGCCGGTGGGGAGGTGACAGCTCATTTTGCTGGCGGAAACAAGAATCGTAGCGCCGGTTCGACGCGCGCTGCCCACGCGGCTTCGCTGTGATTGGCACCTTTTACTTCGAGATAACTAAGATCGATACCGAGCCGCCAGCCTTTGTCGATTAAGCAATCGCGTAAGTAGCGCGCCAGTTCCCAACCGGGCTCGTCCGTGCCCGTATCGAGCCAGATTTTCAGCGGCGGCTTTTCACCGAGAATGCCCACTAGCCGGAAGATCGCGTAATCGTCCCACCAAATTGATGGCGACATCACAATTAAACGCGTGAATACCTCTGAATAAAAAATTCCCATCGCCAATGTGGCCAAACCGCCAAGCGATGATCCACCGAGCCCCGTAAATTCTGCATCCCGCTTCGTTCGATACTTCTTGTCGATGAACGGCTTCAATTCTTCGATCAAAAATCGCCCGTAAATGTGGGCGAGGCCGCGGCTGCGCTTTCTGGGGTGGTCTTTCGGTTCGATCACACCGGGCGTTGGTGCGTATTCATGGACTCGTTCATCACCGATATTTGCCACCGCTACGATGATGAGCGGCTCGATCAGTTTCCCATGGATCAATCGCTGCGCAGTTTCATCGACTCCCCATTCGACTCCGGCAAACGATGTGGCGGCGTCGAAAACGTTCTGCCCGTCGTGCATATATAAAACCGGGTAACGTCTCGACGAGAAACGCCGATAACCAGGCGGCAAATAGACGAGCACATCGCGCCGGTTTCCAAGGACCTTGGAGGGAAAAGCCCGATGCCGTGTGATATTGCCAGTAAGCGTGTGTTTCGGCATCGAAACCGAGATGCTTCGCGAAGATGAAATCTAGTGCAAGCCTTTCGCTTGCGATTTTGTTGGGTCGCCATCAAGATGCTCGCGCCAAATTCATGAACGAACGCTACATCAAGTGGTACACACCATGTTTAAGCCGCGAATTCGAAATGCTCGTTTTCGGCGAAAAGCATGGTCTGCCTCTGATTCTCTTTCCGACTTCAGGTGCCCGTTATTACGAAAACAAGGATTTTGGGCTAGTCGGTGCTGTGGCGTGGTACATCGACAATGGGAGAGTCACAGTCTACTGCCCGGACGCGATCGATCTGCAAAGTTTTTATAACAAATCGATTCATCCCGCCGAGCGAATGCGTACCCATAACGCCTTCGAAAACGTGATCGTGCGCGAGGTGTTCGACCTCGCGCGCCGCGAATGTTCTGCCCATCGGGTGGCAGTCTGCGGCGCGAGTCTGGGCGCTTATCATGCCGCAAACATTGCCTTTCGTCATCCCGACGCAGTTAGTCATCTCATCAGCTTGAGCGGCTCATTCGACATCAGCTCATTTTTCGACGGCTATCACGATGACAACATTTACTTCAACAGCCCGTATGAATATCTGCCGAACACGACCGACCCGTGGAAATACAATCACATGAGCATCATCATCGGCACCGGCGAATGGGACAACACGCGCCATGAATCGTATCGGTTGTCTGAAGTTTTGAATTCAAAGGGGATAAAGCATTGGCTCGACGACGGAAAATGGCGCGGTCACGACTGGAACTACTGGCAAGACATGCTGCCGTATTACTTGTCCAAGATTGTGTGAATTCTCGTGTTTGTTTCCTCAGCTCGCTCCATTTGTCGTTCCGAGCAGAGTTTCGCGGAGCGAAACGGACTCGAGGAATCTCTAATTGCTTAGTCCGAGCGATGGCGCGCGATTACGACTTCTGGATTTATATCGTCCCGAATCGCAATCATTCCATGCTTTACATCGGTGTGACCAACAGTCTTACGCGGCGAACATGGAAACACCGAGAAGGCATCGGCTCGAACTTCCCGGCTCGCTATCAATGCAAGACTCATCAAACGGATGAATCCAAGATGGATTGATCTAGGCGCCGATGTTCTTCAAGACGTATAAAATATTTGTGTCATGTCGAGCGAAGTCTCCGCAGCTGCGAGATTGCTGGTGTCTGAAATATCAAGAGATTTCTCGACTTCGCCTTCGGCTTCGCTCGAAATGACAAAGAAACAATGAAACTGGTAATCGCGGCGACCGGCGCAAGCGGAGCAATCTATCTGCAAAGATTGCTCGCCCAGATCGATTGCGCCGCGCATGAGGTTCATCTGGTCATGAGCGCGTATGCAAATCAGGTCGCGAAGCAGGAGCTCGGCGATTTCAAAATTCCTCCAGAAGTTCTGCAGCATTCCGAAAACAACATGAACGTGCCGTTCGTGAGCGGCTCGGCGCGTTTCGACGCGATGACGATCGTCCCCTGCTCGATGGCCACGCTGGGACGAATCGCTTCCGGTTCGAGCGACAGCGTGCTCTTGCGCGCAGCCGATGTTTTCTTGAAGGAACGGCGGAAATTGATTGTCGTGCCTCGGGAAACACCGTGGAATTTGATTCACGCACGTAATTTGGTGACGCTGCTTGAAGCCGGGGCAATGGTTCTCCCTGCAATTCCTTCGTTTTACAGCCGACCCAGTTCCGTAACTGCCGTGGTGGACACAGTCGTTTGGCGTATTCTCGATCAGATCGGGTTGCCCAGTCCCCGAGCATATCGTTGGGGACCGGAAAGCGTCTCAGCGAAACCGTCGCGAAAGAAAAGTTGAAGATCGAAGGCAGGCTTGCGCGATGGTTGGTCGCGTTTGGATTTCGTTTGTTGCAGCTCTGGGGACGTACGCTGCGTTATGAAATCGACGACCGCGCGGGTATCGTCGGCAGACCAGTCACAGAAGATTATGTCGGCGCGCTTTGGCACAATCGACTACTGGTCTTCCCGTTAATCTTGCGCCGTTTTTTTCCGCAGCGGCATGGCGCCGCATTGATCAGCGCCAGCCGCGACGGCGATTTGCTGGCGGACGCCGTTCAGCGTTTCGGCTACGATGTGGTTCGCGGTTCGAGTTCGCGGCTGGGCGCGAGCGCAATCCTCCAGCTCACGCAGGTACTCGCGTCCGGTCGCGATGTGGTGATCACTCCGGACGGTCCGCGCGGCCCCGCATACGAACTCGGGCCGGGCATCATTTTTCTCGCACAAAAATCAGGTGCTCCTGTGTTGCCGATAAATCTAGAGTATTCGCGGTGCTGGCGGCTGGGAAGTTGGGACCGGTTCATTGTGCCCTGGCCTTTTGCCAAAGTACGCGTGCTGATCAACCGACCACACCGCGTCGGACCGACCGCCACGCCGGAGGAATTTGAGGCCGAGCGCCTCGCTTTGCAGAACGCCATGATGGCGCTGGTTGAAATGCGCTAAGACATCTAAATTGTCATCCTGAGCGAAGCGAAGGATCTCACAGAAATTCTTCCCTCACGCATGGTAATCTGTGTAATCAGCGCTCCGATTGTGAGGTTCCTCGCTCCGCTCGGAATGACAATAGAGCGCGCATTCGCGCACAAATTTTAGCACATGTCGAAATTGATCGATGGACGCGCAATTGCAGAGAAAGTTTACGTCGATCTTCGCCGCGAGATTGCGGAGCTAAAAGCAAAAGGCGTTACTCCGGGTCTTGCCGTCGTTTTGGTAGGAGACAATCCGGCTTCGCGCGCCTATGTGCGTTCGAAAGACAAGATGTGCCGCGAGCTTGGATTACACTCGCTCAAGCTGGAGCTGCCAGAATCGACCACACAAGGAGCGCTTCTCAGGCGAGTCGAAGAACTCAATCGCGACCCGAGCATTCACGGCATTCTGGTTCAATCGCCGCCGCCGGAGCACATCGATGAAGCAGCCATCGTGCGCGCGCTCGATCCGCGCAAGGACGTGGACGGATTTCATCCAGAGAACGTCGCCAAGCTCGTGCTCGACGATCCCAGTGGTTTTGTCCCGTGCACGCCGCTCGGTGTGCAGCGTTTGCTCATCGAAAGCAAGATCGACATTAACGGCGCGCACGTCGTGGTCCTCGGCCGCAGCATGATCGTGGGCAAACCGCTGGCGCTGCTTCTTATGCAGAAAAACAAGAACGGAAACGCCACGGTCTCGGTTGTGCATTCCCGCAGCAGCCATCTCGCGCAGATTACTCGCTCTGCCGACATTGTCATCGCAGCGATTGGGCGAGCGGAATTTGTGAAAGCCGATCACGTGCGCAAAGGCGCCGTCGTCATCGACGTGGGCATCAATCGCGTCGAAGATGCAACGAATGAACGCGGTTATCGCCTTGTCGGCGATGTTGCATTTGACGAAGTATCGAAAAAGGCAGGCGCGATCACCCCGGTGCCGGGCGGCGTTGGCCCGATGACGATCGCGATGCTGATGGCGAACACGGTTAAAGCAGCGCGGCAACCGCTCGTGACGTGATGCAACAATTTTTCGCGTGAGCAGACTTATTATCGCCGGCTGAATTTGCGAGACGCGAACGAAGAATGATCCGACATGCGGCCACAATACGGCCATCCGCGCGAGTCGATTGATCCACAGTCGCCCGCGATACATTTCGGCGCAGGCGCGAGTGAATTCGCGGAGCGTTACTCGTTTATCTTCGCCCCGAATTATTTTCGAAATGGCAATAGCTGCCAGTTCGCCTGACCGCATGGCGTAATAAATCCCTTCGCCGGTAAACGGCTCCACCACACGCGCGGCGTCGCCGATGAAGAAAAGATTTTCGTGAGCGCAAGGAATCGGTGAACGCGTAAGGGGCGTAATAGTACGCCAGGATTGATCCGCAGTGATTTCAAAATGGTCTTCCGCCCATCGGCGCAACCTCGAAATCGTGGGTGGTGTGCCTACGAGGCAAAGATTCACCTCGGTCTTATTCACCGGAGCCTGACCGGAGTAACCTTCCGGAAGAGATTGCAGAACGACGCGTCTGCCAAAGTTTCGCGGCAGCGGGATGTGCGCTTGCAGCGCCACGCGCTCACGCGCGGGCCGTGGCAGCAAATTGCACAAGCGCGCCACGGTAGAATTTCGCCCGTCTGCGCCGACCAGTGTCCGTGCAGAGAACCTTTCGCCGGTCGCAGTTTCAATTCTCCAATCGCCGCTGTAGCCATGCCGCTGTGGGGCGTCGCGACCCCGACGGGCAACAGGCCTGTGGCTACAGTTCAATGCCGTGACCGTTGTTCCCTCGCGAACCTGAGCGCCGAGCTCGCCAGCGCGCCTTAGCAGCAGATCATCGAAGAGGCTGCGTTTTAGCGACAATTCGCACCATTCGCCGGTCGGAAGATCAACAACCACTTTCCGGCCATTGATTGCGATGAACTCGACCGACCCGAGTTTAGAATGTGGCAAATCTCGGACTCGCTGAGGGAGACCGAGACGCTCCAGCACCGGCCAGCATGATGGATTCAAGCAATCGCCACACACTTTTTCCCGGGGAAATTTTTCCCGCTCCAGACCAAGCGTCCGCAGACCGGCGCGCGCGCAAAACGCGGCGCATACGGATCCAGCGGGTCCACCGCCGACGATTGCCACATCAAAAATTTCCATCGCGCGTAAATTGAATAGAAGGTAACGAAGGCAACGAAGATTTATCTTTTCGAATGCGGACTCTTTGTTTTCTTAGTTATCTTCTGTTAAAAATCGTTTTCCAGTCCGGCTTCGACACCGCTGGCGCGCGATTCAATACCAGAGCAGATTGACTTAAATGAGCTGGTCTCTCCCAATTTTCCGCGTCGCCGGCATTCAATTGCGGATTCACATTACGTTCTTATTGCTGATTGTCTGGCTGGGCTTCGGCTATTACACGCAAGGTGGTTCCGCGGTGGCGGCGAGCCGAGTCATATTTGTTCTACTGCTTTTTCTTTGCGTGGTGCTCCACGAATTCGGGCACGCGTTCGCGGCGAAGGCGTTCGGAATAAATACCCCAGACATCACGTTGCTGCCTATCGGCGGAGTGGCGCGACTGGAACGCATGCCGGAGGAGCCGGTTCAGGAATTAATTATCGCGGTGGCCGGGCCCTTGGTGAATGTGGTGATCGCGCTCGGTCTGTTTGTGGTTGGCGGGTCGCAAGGGTTGCTTAATCCCTCGACAGTCGAAGGCGGCGGTCTCATCGCGCAGTTGCTGACCATCAACATCATACTGGTTCTCTTTAATTTGCTGCCGGCATTTCCGATGGATGGCGGGCGGGTGTTGCGAGCGCTACTCGCGACGCGGATGAGCTATGCGCGAGCTACACAGATCGCCGCGACCGTCGGACAAGGTTTTGCGTTCGTCTTTGGCTTCCTCGGACTGCTCTGGAATCCGTTCCTGATTTTCATCGCGCTTTTTGTTTATATCGGCGCATCGCAAGAAGCGGCCCTGGCGCAGATGAAAGATGTCTCCCGCCGGTTTCCTGTTTCAACCGCAATGGTGCGCGAATTCCGCACGCTCTCGGAAAACGCCAGTCTGCAGGAAGCAGTGGACGCGCTGCTTGCGACTTCGCAGCACGATTTTCCAGTCGTGGACGAGACCGGCAGCGTTGCCGGTTTATTGACGCGTCACGATCTCATCGCTGCTTTGCGCAAGAACGACCCCGACCTTCGCGTGGGCGACGTGATGCGGCGCGATATTCCCACCGTGACAACGGGCACACGCTTCGAAGATGCGTTTCGTATCATGCAAGAGTGCAATTGCCCGGCGGTGCCGGTGCTTGATCGGATGAAGCGCCTGGTCGGTTTGCTTACTCCGGAGAACGTCACCGAACTGATGATGGTGCAATCGGCCATGCCGCAGCGGCGGGTGTTGTAAGCGAGTCTAAGTGGTGTCCGCTGTAGCCACGGCCCTGTGGGCCGTCTTCCCTAAACGTGAAAAGCAGCGCCTAGGTTGACCCGCCACAGGCCGGTGGCTACAAGATTATGAACCTCGCTCAGGAACTGATGCGCATCGGCATCAGGACGTAGAGGAACGGCGTTTGAATTTTCAAAACGCCCGGGCTCATCTCGTCGATGAGATCGAGAAAGACTTCGTCCTCAGTGAGTGCGCGCAAGGGCGCCATGATGAATTCCGGATTAAAAGCGATGGAAAACTCGCGACCCTTATACGCGACCGCGATTGATTCCTTCGCTTCGCCCACCTCCGGAGTATTG
>WNFQ01010670.1_pt1 | contig 11434 bp, 7 predicted proteins | sample 5400171 | NCBI WGS metagenome assembly WNFQ01 (sample SAMN13153356, study PRJNA577476) | soil metagenome | isolation source: 20 cm soil under Madrone tree | place: USA:California | collected 2016-06-14 | reverse complement strand
CGCGGCCATATCGAGTCCGTAATCCTCGGTCGGCACAGGCCGCAAAAGTGCGCCCTGAATCCTCTTTGCCGCCTGAAGATCGCGCTCGAGCCGCGCTTCTTCTTTCGCGAGTTGTTCGTAAAGCCGCGCGTTTTCCAGCGAAACCGCCAGATTTGCCGCCAGAATGGAAAGCGTCTGCACATGGTCGTCCGTGAAGTAATTCAGTTGCGGGCTCTCGAGGTCCAGCACCCCAATGACCTTGCCCTGGTGCATCATCGGGATCGCCAGTTCCGACTTTGTTTCCGGGTTGACCATCAGGTAGCGGGGATCGGCCGTCACATCGGGCACGAGAACGGGCTCCTTCAACGTTGCTGCGGCGCCGACGATGCCTTCGCTCACCGCCACGCGCAGTTTTCCCTGCACGCGATGCCCATGTTTGACATCCACCCGGTGACGAAATACTTTCTGCTCCTCGTCGTAGAGCATAATGCTCAGGATTTGATAGTCGATCACGCGCTTCGTCTGCTCGGCGGCGCGCCTCAATAGTTCCTTGACTTCCAGGATCGAGCCGGTCTCCCGGCCGACTTCGCTCAGCAACAGAAGCGTGTCCGCTTGCGCGCGCACCTTTTCAAACAGCCGCGCATTTTCGATGGCCACCGCGAGCCGGCTCGCAAGAAGCGTCAAAATGTTCTGCTGGTCGCGAGTGAAGTAATCCAGGTGCCGGCTCTGGATGTCCAGGACGCCGACGCATTTCCCCCGAAGCATCAGGGGCACCGCGAGCTCGGACCGGACGCTATCTATGGCGTTGATATATCGCGGGTCTTTGCTGGTGTCGCTGACACGTACGGAATGGCCCGTAGCGGCCGCCGTCCCCGTAATTCCCTGCCCCAGCGGGATCCGCAGGTTTGCCGCCAGTTCGGGCGAGTATCCAATCGCAAAACGGTGTCGCAGGAACGCGCCGTCTCCTTCGATCAGTAGGACGCCAAAGATTTCGTAGTCAATATGACGTTTGATGAGGGCAGCGGAGCGCGCCAGGACTTCGTCGAGGTCCAGCGAGGAATTTACTTCATCTCCAATTTCGGCGAGTGTCGCCAAAACCTCGGCGGAGATCTCCGTTCCGGTGTTCGTCGTCTGCGTTTCTGTCTGTGCGCCTGTGGGATTCATGGACTCGCTTTATTATAGCAGGCGGCTAAGGGCATACCCTGCACTCCTCGGCGGTTTTCCCGGATGGGGATCGCTTCTTGTTGTTCAGGAACCGTCTTGCGTGTTGCGGGTGGTCTGTAGCAGCCGCCAGAAAAAAATTCGCTCAGCTACTACCTTCATTTCTACGTAGCTTCCTTCTTGAGGTTGCTTCCGAGCGAGAGAACACCCACATAGGGCAAGTTCCGGTAGCGTTCGGCGTAGTCCAGTCCGTATCCAACGACAAATTCGTTGGGAATCGAGAAGCCGACGTAGTCGGCGCGCACCGGTGCGATGCGGCGCTTGGGCTTGTCCAACAACACCGCGACGCGCAGGTGTTTTGGCTTGCGCTGCTGGAATAGCTTTAGGAGGTACTGCAGCGTCATACCCGTATCAAGGATGTCTTCCACGAGGATTACGGCTTTCCCTTCAATGCTGGAGTCCAGGTCCCGCGTCAATCGCACTTGCCCCGACGAGCGCGTAGCTTTTCCGTAGCTGGAGACTGCAATGAAATCAAAGGAGACCTCTCCGGCAATGCTCCGGGCAAGATCGGTTAGAAAAAACACACCGCCCTTTAAGACGCTCACTAAATGCAATGGTTCATCAGGAAAATCTCTTCGGATTTGCTTTGCTAACGCCTGAATGCGCCTTTGAATGCGCCGTCCAGAGATCAGGATTTTGACGCGCTCCCCTTGCCGGTTTGCCGCGCGGTGCCGAATCTTCCTGGTTTTGGGCATCAGCGTCCTCGAATGCGGAAGCGAGACTGTAACGCACCGGCGTCCAGCGGGGCAAGGCTCCACATTTTTCACAAGAATCTATCCCGCCACCGATTCCGCGGGATGGTCATCCTTCTGAGGCGGACCGCTCTTCCTGCCATCGCGTCCTCTCTGCCTCTCCGTGCTCTCTATGTCTGTCCTCCGTACCCTCCGTGTTAAGTCTTTTCTTTTCTCACCGCTCCCTCGCGCCGAGCTCAGTTGGCGATAGTCCTGCCCTGCTAGCCGTCCAATCCTCAAATTCCTCCGTTCCCTGCAAAACGCTTAACCACTTCATACCCTCGTGCTATCCTGCCTTGTGCTCGCTACTTCGCAGCCTCAAATTGCTTCCCTTCCTCCCTGTCTGCATGTCCGGCATTTACCCCGCCTGACCGCGTCCCGCCCGGAAGCTTCTCAGCCTTCCACCTGCGTTGCGTCCACCTCCCCTCTTCCTGGAAATTTTCGTTTCTCGCTGCCCCATTTTTCAGTCTCTCTAAGCCTTTTAAAATCAACACTTGTGGACTTGCTTGTAAGTGTTGAAAATAAAGAACTTACAGAAAAGCTAAGTTCGTTGGAATCAACACTTACAAAAAACATAGGGGGAGGGGTGGTTATTGTTAACTAGAAGATCCGCCGCCTCAGAGGAATCTCGTGCTTGAAGTTGCTAAGAGCACCCTGCTGATCCTCAGCGCGCTTTTTCCCATCGTGAATCCGCTGGGGGGCAGCCCCGTTTTTCTTGCATTGACGCGCGACTATCCGGCCTCCGCCCGCAGAGTCCTCGCGCGCCAGGTCGCCATCAACAGTTTCATACTCTTGATTGCCTCCTTTCTCGTGGGCACGCACATTCTTGGTTTCTTTGGAATCTCCATTCCTGTCGTGCAAGTCGGCGGCGGCCTCATTGTCATTTCCAACGGTTGGGCGCTCTTGAAAAGCAATGAAGAAGTGGACCGCAGCCGTGAAGCTCAGAAGAAAGCGCACTCGAAGGACATTTCTCGAAGCGCGTTTTATCCGCTGACTCTGCCGCTCACGGTCGGCCCCGGATCGATTTCCATCGCCATCACCCTGGGGGCGAACGAGCCCCGCCAACTTGGCCCCAACGTCCTCGCGATTCTCGCAGCGGTAATCGCCTCGGCGCTGGTAGCAGTGAGCATCTACGTTTGCTACGGCTTCGCCGGTCGCCTTGCTGCGATCATTGGTGAAAACGGAATGAGCATCATCCTGCGGCTTTCCGCCTTTCTCCTCGTTTGTATCGGAGTGCAGATTTTTTGGAATGGAGCGAGCGCCTTGTTGCGCTCTCTCCCGCCAGGTCTTCGATGAATGCGAAAGCTGCCCCGCGGCGCGAAGCAAAGCCAAGAGATGATATCCTGAGATGGTTCATGCGAATGAAACAGAAATCTCAAGTTCCACTCGGGAACGAACGCGGGGTGTGCGGAATTGTGCGGAATTACAGGTTTCACGACTAAGCATTGGGCGGCGCCGGCCGAGCGCATTCGAGAAGCGACGGCCACGCTCATCCATCGAGGCCCGGATCAGCAGGGCGTCTTCCAATCAAATCTTTTTTCGATGGGTGCCACCCGCCTGAAAATCATCGATCTGGATTCCGGCAATCAGCCGATTTTGACGGAAGACGGCGACACCGGAATCGTTTTCAACGGCGAGATTTACAATCACCTGGAGTTGCGGGCCGAGCTGGAAAAACTGGGACACCGCTTCACGTCACACTCCGACACGGAAACCGTTCTCCGCGCGTTCCTTCAATGGGACAAGGATTGTTTTTCCCGATTGCGTGGAATGTTTGCGGTTGCGCTTTGGAAAAAATCAAGAAAGCGCATCGTTCTTGCCCGCGACCGCATGGGGATCAAACCGCTGTACATCTCGCGCATCGGAGAGGATCTCTTCTTCGGCTCCGAGCTCAAAGCGCTATTCGTTCATCCGGAGATCGATCGTCGTCTCAGTCTGCAGGGCCTCGATTGCTACCTCGCGCTGAATTATATCCCCTGCCCCTGGACACTGGTGGACGGCATCGAGAAACTTCCGCCGGGAGATTGGCTGGAATGGGCCGACGGAAAGTTCTCCACGGGCTCCTATTGGCGCTTGCCCTTTGGCGTTTCCGCGAATCTCACTCTAGACTCGGCAAAGGAAGAACTCGACTCGCTGCTGCAAGACGCAGTTCGAGAACACCTGATCTCCGATGTTCCGCTCGGCGTCTGGCTCAGCGGCGGAATCGATTCTTCCACAATCCTGCATTACGCGGCAAAGGCTTCCAACTCGCGATTGAAAACTTTTTCGATTTCCTTCCGCGGCCGCAGCTTTGACGAAACGGAATATGTTCATCGCGCCGCAAAACAATACGGCACGGATCACCAGGAGTTGGACCTCACACCCGAAGAGGATTTGCGGGGGGCGATCGAGGAATTCGCGTACTTCTCCGACGAACCGAACGCCGATGCCGGAGCGCTGCCGGTTTGGTTTCTTTCGAAGCTTTGCAAGACGAAGACGACCGTGGCCTTAAGCGGCGAAGGCGCGGACGAACTCTTCGGGGGCTATCTGACGTATCGCGCGAATCGTCTCGCCGCCCGTGCGCGCCTCTTGCCGCGGTCTGTTTCCCAATTGGCCCTGGCGGGATTTCAGTATTGGCCGGTTTCAGACGAAAAGATCAGTTTCGAGTACAAAGTGAAGCGTTTTCTGGAAGGCTCGTTGATGCCTCCCGCGCGCGCACACGTCTACTGGAACGGAACCTTCTCCGATGTTGAAAGGAGTTCGCTTCTCAAACAGAAATTGCCGGGTTCGCTCCACCGGATTCTGGCCGAACTCGATGGATTGCCGCCCACGCCGGATGATCTCGCGCCTTTTCTTTGGTTCGATCAAAAGTATTATCTCGCCGACGACATCCTGACGAAGAGCGACCGCATGAGCATGGCCCACTCCGTGGAGGTGCGGCCGCCATTTCTCGATCACCGCGTCGTCGAGTTTGCGGCCAAGCTGCCGGCCTCCTTCAAGATCCGCGGCACGCTGCAGAAATTCATTCTCAAGGAATTGATGAAAGACAAGCTGCCTCCGGAGATTCTACGTCGCAAGAAAATTGGTTTCGACATTCCCGCACACGAATGGCTGCGGGGTCCACTACGGTCGCTGTTGATCGATGCTTTGCACTACGGCGCTGCCGAATGTGGCGACCTTTTCCGGACCGACGTGATGGACACCTATCTCCGGCTCCATTTGGAAAGAAAAGCAAACGTTGGATATCACCTGTGGGGATTGCTGATCCTGTTTCTCTGGATGAAAAAATGGCGAATTCAAGCGGCGTCTTCCGCGACGCCGAAAACTTTATTACATGCGAGAGCTGGCGCGTCTACCTGACCGTTCTGGTCGTCGCCGGAGCCATCTACCTGGGATGCATCGTTTCTCCGCCGTCGTTGATGGACGATGTGGACGCGGTCCAGGCGCAGATCGCTCGGAACATGCTGACTTCCGGCGATAGGGTGACCGCCCGGCTCGACGGGGTCGCGTACCTCGAAAAGGCGCCACTCGTCTATTGGATTATCGCCATTTTTTACAAAATCTTTGGCGTCCACGACTGGGCTGCGCGCATTCCCATCGCACTTTCCGTCATGGCGCTTGCCTGGCTAACCGCGGCGTTTGGCAACTGGGCCTTCGGAAAACGCGCCGGCCTCTACGCCGGATTGTGCATGGCCACCTGCATTGGAATCTTCCTCTTCACGCGGATTCTGATTCCCGACGTGATGCTGACGTTTACAACTACGCTGGCCATGTGGGCCTTTCTCCGCACTCTCGACGAGGAGGAACCTCACCTGCGGTTCTGGGCCTTCGTGATGGCCGCAAGCCTCGGAGTTGGGCTTCTGCTGAAAAGCCTCGTCGGCGTCGTCTTCCCGGTAGCTGGGGCGCTGATCTATCTATTCCTGACCAAACAACTCTTCGCGCTTCGCACTTGGCAGCGCCTGAGACCGATCAGCGGATTCTTCATCGTTCTCTTGATCGCCGCACCCTGGCACATTCTGGCAACGCTCCGCAATCCTCCATACTTCTCGCTCTCCTTTCACAGCGGTCCCGGTGAATATCACGGTTTTCTCTGGTTTTATTTCATCAACGAACAGTTTCTTCGATTCCTGAATCTGCGCTATCCGCGCGACTACAACACAGTCCCGCGACTCTGGTTCTGGCTGTTCCACTTCCTCTGGCTATTTCCGTGGAGCGTTTATTTCCCCGCGATAGTGAAGCTCTCCTACAAGCCGGTCGACCGCGCGGGTCGAGCACGCCTCCTTGCCCTTTGCTGGACCGGTTTTCTCCTCATCTTTTTCACCTTTTCCACTACGCAGGAATACTATTCCATGCCCTGCTACCCTGCGCTCGCACTGCTGCTGGGCTCCGCCATGGCCGCGGGTGGAGACTGGATACGCCGCGGAACGCGCGTGCTTTGCGGAATCGCCGGTGTCGCCGCGATCGCGTGTTTCGCGATATTTGTTGCCGTTCGAAATCTCCCGACGCCCGGTGATATCTCCGGTGCACTCAGCCGCCACCCCAGCGCCTACACCCTTTCGATGATGGTTTTGTTTTTCCACGCCGCGCGATTGGCCCTGGTGGTATTCGATCCGTACCTGACCTCGCGCCCGCTCGCTCAGTCCATCCTGCAATCGGCTCCCGGCAAACTAATCGTGGATCGTCCTTATTACGCATTTTCCTCGCTGATTTTCTACACGAATAGCGACGCAATGATTCTCAACGGCCGCTATAACAATTTGGAGTATGGCTCCTATGCGCCCGGCGCTCCCAACGTCTTTATCGATGATGCACGGTTCAGGAGTCTGTGGCTGGATTCTCAGCGCTACTATCTCGTTGCTTATCCGAAAGAATTGTCGCGTTTCGAAAACCTCGTCGGTCGCGAGCACTTGAATTTGGTGGCCTCGAGCGGCGGCAAACTGGTTTTTACCAATCAGCCGTTAGACCACACCGGACTGCCGCCGGGGATGCATTATCTATCAGCAGCTTCCAAGAACGCACTTGCAATACCGCCGTTATACAGGTAAAAATGAAAGTCCACGGTTTTTGAGGCCTTACCCAGCGCCTCTTGTTGCCGAGTGCGGTGTAGCCGGAACCGTCACTCGCGGTACGAATCGTCGCAGACATTACAATTAGGAATTACCTTGAGGAGGATTCATGAAGATTGCCGTGCTCGGTGGGGACGGCTATTGCGGTTGGGCGACGGCGCTTTATCTGTCGCAAAAGGGTCATTCGGTTGCGATCGTTGATAATTTCCTGCGCCGCCTGTGGGATCACGAACTTGGTGCGCAGACGCTAACTCCCATTCGACCGCTCACGGATCGCGTGCGGGTCTGGCAGAACTTGACCGGCAAGACCATCGAGATGTTCGTCGGCGATGTTGCTGACTATGACTTCCTCGCTTCCACGCTGAAATCTTTTGAGCCCGAAGCCATCGTGCATTTCGCCGAGCAGCGCTCTGCTCCCTATTCCATGATCGACCGGAAACACGCCGTCTTCACCCAGGTGAATAACGTCGTCGGCACGTTGAATGTGCTCTTCGCCATCCGCGAATTCATGCCGGATTGCCATTTGATCAAACTGGGAACGATGGGCGAGTACGGCACGCCGAACATTGACATCGAAGAAGGTTACATCGCGATAGAACACAATGGCCGCAAAGACGTGGTGCCCTTCCCCAAGCAGCCCGGCTCCTTCTATCACCTCTCGAAGGTGCATGACAGTCACAACATGATATTTGCGTGCAAGATCTGGGGCATTCGCGCCACCGACCTCAACCAGGGCGTCGTTTACGGAACAATGACCGACGAAGCCGCCCTCGATGAGGCGCTGATCAATCGCTTCGACTATGACGATGTCTTTGGAACCGTTCTAAATCGCTTCTGCGTTCAGGCCGCCATTGGGCAGCCGCTGACTGTCTACGGCAAGGGCGGGCAGACGCGCGGATTCCTCGACATTCGCGACACGGTACGGTGCGTCGAGCTTGCCTGTCATAACCCGGCGGCCAGGCACGAATGCAGGGTTTACAACCAATTCACGGAGCAGTTCTCGATTCTGGATCTCGCCCACCTTGTAGAGGCTGCCGCAAAGAAAGCGGGGATTACCGTCGAGATCGATCATATTCCCGACCCGCGCGTGGAAGCCGAGCAGCACTACTACAATGCGAAACACTCCAAGTTGCTCGACCTCGGCTTGCAGCCGCATCATCTCTCGGATTCGCTCCTCGATTCCCTGCTGAACATCGCCATGAAATACCGCGATCGGGTGGATGCTTCGCTCATGCTCCCCCAAGTCAACTGGCGTGAACCGAAAAACGAACGCCGCATGCAGATGAGCATGCCCACAAGGTCTTCCCATGCGGAGTCGCGGGTCGAGGCCAAAGCGAAAAAGGCCTAGGTCTGTTCCTTCCGGCGCTTCAGTGCGTTGAGCTCGCTGGCGACGCGCAGCGCAAAACCCAGATCGAACGGAAAGGCCGCGCCATCCAGCGCGGCCTCTGCTTTTTTCATAAAGCGTTGAACGATGAGCTGCCGGTGATTGAAAAGATCGACGGAGGCAATCCTGTGTCCTTTTCTTTCGATCCAAACGAGGCGTTCATCGGGAAGTTCGTATCCGCAACGGATTTCAGATACTTCTGACGACGGGACCGCCCATTCGCGGATCGCCAGCAAGTGGCAACCGAGGTTGTCGATCGCCGGGATTCCCGTTTGATCCGAGCGGCTCAGGAAAAAACGCCCGCCAAGACGTAACCCAGCGCCCGGATAGAATTCTTGTCTCCACTTTTGCACTTCCTCCAGGACGCAATATTCGAAGTGAACGGCAATGACGCGGGCTCTTGCACGAGCGAGTGCCTGCAATCGTTCCGTCTCTTCCTTAGAACCGTACCAGGGTTTTTCCACAACTACATGCAGGCCGGCCTCCATGGCGGACTGAATCATCAGCGTCACATGAGGCCCGGGGGACACGCAGAGCCAGGCAATTCGCGCGGCGCTTTCCTTCATTGCCTGCGCAAGGCGCGAAACATAGTTTGCTTCGCTCTCGGAAGGTTTCTGCCTGGTCTCTTCGATCGCGACGACGCTCCGGCCTTCTCCCGCGATGATCGGCCGCATCCGCTTTGCCCAGCGCCCGCGGCCGAGGATGACGTAGGCCGGCCCTTCAGCCATTGCGCGCAACCCTTTCGCAAACGAGACGAGCGGCCTTCACAGCACTGACGACTTTCCCTGAAAAAATATGGAGTTCGCCCGGCGCGCCTTCTTGTACATAGAGAATTCTGCGATCCGATTCAGGACTGTCTTCGACGACTCTTATCGTGAAACGCGATCCCAGATAAACAGCATCCTTGGCGCCGGGCACCGAATCGCAGCAATCCTTCCGCATCGCCTCAAAGCGCGTGAATGGCACCGGCTCAAACTCCGGTTCGTTCAAAATAGCTGCGTACGGTTCGGGGACGGGCTCGTCCGGGTCCGTCGTTGTCCAGTGGTTTGTGTTTTTCGCCGAGCCGAAAAGAGATCGCTGGGAGCTTCCATACGGATCGAACGCGGTGAAAGGTCCATCCACTACAACAAGAGCAATTCCGCGCAGGGCCACGGGAAGCTCGATCAGCATCTTTTCGGCCACTTGAAATTTGGCGATCCTGAAGGTACGACGGCTGGGTCCCAGGCCATAGGTTGCCCAGATCACATAGTCAAATTTAGAACGCATCTCCCCGTTGAACGCCTTCTGCTCAAATCGGATTCCGAGCGAGCGAATTCGGCTCACCACCAATTTTCGCAAGACATCTGGATCGTAGATCTGTTCTTGCACTTCATAACACCGGTCAATAAATTCGAAATTCATCCATTCCGGGCGGCACGGCGTGAGGGGAAGTCCGTGCTCCCGCATCACCTTTTCGTACAAATCCGCTGGCGTTCGGGAATCTTTCTTGGGGATGGCGTAATAGTGGCGGCTGTTTCGAACAATGGCCGGTTCGAATGCTTCGATGAATTCGGTGCGAGCCTCCAGAGTTTCCCGGATGGTTTCCGGGCTGCGAGGATAGTGATATCCCGCGTGGACGCGATACTGATTGATGGCGGAAGCAGCCTGCATAATGCCCAGCGGATCGAAGAGATGCACGTCGTAGCCTTCTTCGGCCAGCCGAATCGCGGTTGTGGCGCCGTATATTCCCGCTCCTGCTACCGCGATTTTCGCGCCCATAGTCTCCTTCCGCAGGTATTCACTTTATCGCTGAGGTGCGCCGCAATCGTATGTACTTTCCCGCGGCCGGCCAAAGATGAATTCATCCAGCTAGGATTGCGAGGAATTGTGCGCGGGATGCGGAACGACCGGCACGAGCATCCCTTCTCGAATCCGGTAATCGACGTTGCGCCAGCGGATGCTCCTGCGTCCAAACGTCAACAGCCAGATCACGAACGCCGTGGCATCCCACACAAAAAGGAGCGGCAGTTTTTTCCAGAGCCCGGCCTGTTTTAATCCCCACACGCCAATCAGCCATGTCGTAATCAGCCGAAACGCGGCATAAATCCCAAGGTACGCGAGACCAATCGCCGGCGGATGAGTTGCGGCGACCGCCAAACTCCATGGCAGCCCTTGTGTGAAGGCCAGCCCCAAGTGCCCCCACGGCCTCATGTGCCGCATCACCGTCATCCATCGCAGGCGCTTCACGAACAGATCACTAAGCGAATCATAGTCGGGCACGGTCTGGACAGCATATGGAAGCAATTCAACTTCGAAGCCTTGCTCTGCGATTAAGCGGCCCACCAGCAGATCATCCGCAGGCCGGTTTTCGATGGCTTCGTATCCACCGAAACTCGCAAGGTGCGCGCGCGTGGTGACAATCGTCTGCCCCAGCGCGAACTTGATTCCGTCCAATTGCCGCGCCACCAGAATTCCCGGATAAAAATCAGAGATCATCCCGATGGACTGAAGATGCTGCGTCAACGTTTTGTCGTGCGTCGAAACGTATAAGCAGGTTACGCCGCCTACCTTGGGATTGCGCAGCGGCGCCACCACCGTGCGCAAATAATTTGGCTCTACGCGAACGTCGCTGTCATTGATCACCAGGACTTCGTTCTGAGCCTCGTTCACCATCCGCACCAGCTTGGCGACTTTGTCGTTAATGGCGTTGCGTCCCGAACCATAAAGAACGCGGATTCGCCGTTCTGGAAAGTTGCGCTGCAACTTCTCAAGAACGGGCACCGACCCGTCATTTTCGTCGCTGACGCAAAAAATCAGCTCGTAGTCCGGATAATCCTGCCGGCAGTAGCTGGCAAAATTTTCGTATGCTTCCGGGTCCAATCCGCGGACCGGTTTCAAATTGCTGACAGGAGGCGTGAAATCCAAATTCGCGGGCAGACGGTCCGCGGACCGCCAAAAGAAACGCCAAGAGCTATAGAGAACCAGCAGGTAATAGATGAATGGAGCAGTGGCCAGGATCAGGAACAGGATATCGGCAACCTTTGAAATCATTGCACCTCTCGTACCACAAGCTTTCTGCGTTTTGCAAAAGAATA
>WNFQ01013468.1_pt1 | contig 11436 bp, 8 predicted proteins | sample 5400171 | NCBI WGS metagenome assembly WNFQ01 (sample SAMN13153356, study PRJNA577476) | soil metagenome | isolation source: 20 cm soil under Madrone tree | place: USA:California | collected 2016-06-14 | reverse complement strand
CCCGCCTTCCGGTAGGCGTCCGCCATCTTCTTGTGCTCTTCGGCTTTCGCCCTGGCTGCCTTGGCTTCCCGCTCGTAGTGCGCCGCGAGCTTCTCGTGCTCGGCAGGCGTCTTGGCCGCGGTGATCATCTCCGGCATGCCCATCTCGTGCTTCGCGAACGCGCTGATGGTGGGCAGGCTGAAGGACGCGAGCAAGGCGACGAGTGCTGCACCGAGAATCAGGCCGGTCTTCCGCATGGGAGTCCCCCCTCGAGCCGTCGTGAGACTCGGGCTCAGTTGAAGACGTAGGTGACGTTGAAGCCGAGGATGTCCTGCCCGTCCGTGAACTTCGTGATGGGAATCGGGCCGGTGCTGCTGTTCACCGTCCCGGGGCTATCCTTGGGGAAGGCGTCCCCCTTGGCCGATTCGTCGTGCCGGTACTCGATCTGGCCGTAGAGGTGCTGGGTGATCAGGTACTTGCCCGTCACGGTCGCCTCGTAGAGCGTTTGTATGGTGCCCGTCCGGGAGCCGCCGTGGTCCTCGAACCACTCGCCCCGCACCGCGGCCGAGGCGCGATCGGTGAAGGCATAGTTGGCGACCGCCGCGAAGCCCTGCCAGAGCGCCAGGTCACCGTTAACGGCCGCGCCGTCTTCCCTGCCGTAGTCGTAGTTGAGCAAGAGGGTGAGCGCCGAGGTCGGCTTGATGGTGGCCACCAAGTCGCCGACGTAGCGCTTGTTGCCGAGCTTGTTCGTCTGCGTGGGGCCGCCGATACCGTTCGCCGCGAGCGTCACCATGTCGTTGACCGTGTAGGTGATGTTTCCAATGCCGCTCCACCCCCTGTTGTTGCTCTGCACCTCGTCCCACCCTTCGACGGCGCCGCCGGTCACGGACAGCTTGTCCGAAATCGGATAGCTCACCAGCGCGCCCGTATGCGTGAACGGGATTGCGAAACTGAAGAGGAACGAGCGACTATAATTGTAGTTCGACCACGGCTCGATCACCTCGGCGCCGAGGAGCGTCACGAACTTCCCGCCTTTCAGCGAGAGGCCCTTCAGGGCCGACGGGCCGTCATCGGGCATGGTCCACGTGAGGTACGCTTCCTCGACCTCGAAGTCGTTGGTCTCGAAGGTATCGCCGTGCTTGACCGCGCCGTTCCCGTTCCAGTCCGCCTTTACGTCGCGCGCGACCTTCCCCGCATCGAGCTTCAGGCCGAATCCCGGAATGAACCACCCCTCGCTGGGGCGCGATGCGGCGAGCTGCCCGAGGACGGGGACCCCATCGTTGTGGTGCTCCAGCGAATGCAACGCGATCAGGCTTCCTGAGCGGGGCTTGTTGAAGTCCCACGTGTAGGCCTCGGTGAACCCGAGTCCAAGATGGATCTTGGTGGCGTCCTCGACCGCCTTCTGGCCCGCCGAGACGTAGTTGTCCTCGAAGTCCCGGAGCGGGTCGAGGAACGAGTCCCACTGGCCGCGTGTGGGATCGGGCGGGGCCTTGGCTTCCTCATCCGCGCGCGCCGCCGTTCCCCCAACCAGGCCGGTCGCCGCCAGGGCCGCCGCCAGGCAGCCGAACACGAGCATACGAGTCCGCATTCGAGGGCCTCCTCCTTTACGAATCGCAATGGTCCGGTAGCTTCGTCGCAAGCCATATGCCAGATGCTCGCTTGTTGATAAAGGGACACGATTGCCAGCGGCCGGTCGGCATGCTGCCCAATCGGGGGGCACCTCCGCCCAAAACTTTGGCTCGCGTCAGACGGGCCGACGCGGGATCAAGACCCGCCGGCGGAGGGTCAGGACGCGCTCGCCCTTCTGGTTGACGGCCCGGGTCTCGAGGTAGACGACGCCCCGGTCGGCCTTCGAGGTGGACGGCGTCACCTCCAGGATCTCCGACTCGGCGTAGATCGTGTCGCCGTGGCGAGCGCGAACACGAGCGTGCCGTTCACCAGGCAGCGGCCGTGCTGGCTCTGGCTCGCGAAGTGCTCGTCCAGGTGGAGCGGGTTCGTGTTCATGGTGAGGAGCGTGAACCAGGTGTCGTCGAAGTCGCGGATGGTGCGGCCGGGCCAGTGCTTGATCACCTCCCCCACGCGGAAGTCCTCGAGGTAGCGTCCCATGCCGCCGGCTTATCGGGATTCGCCCCCGCGCCGTCAAGCTGGCGAGCTGCGGCCGCCCTCTGCTATAGGCGGCCGATGCCGACGCGCAAGCCGCCACGGCGCCGCCGCGCGGGCGTGCGCACCGCGCGGGCGGTCAAGAGCGCGGCGGCGCGCGCCGTGGAGCGCGTCCTCAGCTCGGCGGACGCGTTCGCGCTGCTCATCCGGCGCCTCGAGGCCGCTGGCTGGCGTGTCGAGCGCGACGCGTCGGCTGCGAGCCGCACGGCGGAGGGTCCGCCCGCCCCCGCGCCGTCGGCGCGGGAGCGCTAGGTACCTTGACAACGCTCGCACACGCGCGCTAGAGCGCGACTCGACATCAGACGGGTTAGGGAAGGGGGTGCGAAGCCCCCGCTGCCCCGCAGCTGTGAGGGGGGACGAACCCGGTCGCAACCACTGCCCTTCGGGGCGGGAAGGGACCGGGCGAGGATGATCCCCGAGCCAGAAAACCTGCCCGGCTGAGGCCAGCAGAGGGTCCTTCCGCGGGGAAGGAGCTGGGTGGGTTCGCGAGCGGCCTCGGCCGCCGGCGCGCGCCTCTCCGCCTCCTCGTCGCGGCGGGCAGGGAGGCTCCGAAGACGTCGCACCGACCCGCATCGCTCCTCGTCCTGGCGCTCGCGGCCACCGTTGCCCGTGCGCGGGCGGCGGAGGAGCGGCGCGAGGAGCTCGGCGAGGTGGTGGTGACGGCGCCGCCGACGCGGGAGGCCGCGCCGGCGCGCGATCCGACCGCCTTCGCCACGGTCATCGACACGAGCTCGGCGCCGACCCGCGTGGAGACGCTCGCGGAAGCGCTCGCCGACACGGTGGGCGTCCAGGTCCGCCGCTTCGGCGGCCTCGGCGACTTCAGCACGGTCTCGATCCGCGGCTCCTCGGCCGGACAGGTGCAGGTCTACCTGGACGGCGTGCCGCTCGGCCGCGCCCAGAACGAGACCGTCAACCTGGCCGACCTGCCGCTCGACGCGGTCGATCACGTCGAGGTCTATCGGGGGACGACACCGCTCGCCTTCGCGCAGTCCGGCCCGGGCGGCATCGTGAACGTCGTGACGCGGCGGCCGGGCGACACGCCGGTCACGGGCGCGAGCGTCTCCTACGGCTCCTTCGAAACGCGCAAGGTGGACCTGGCGCGCAGCGCGCGCGCCGGCGACTTCGACTACCTCGCCTTCGCGCACTACCTGGGGAGCCAGGGCGACTTCACCTTCCTGAACGACCTCGGCACCACCGCCAACCCGGCCGACGACCGCGTGGAGCGCCGCCGCAACAACGCCTTCGACCTGGGCGACCTGACCGCGCGTCTCGGCTGGCGCCCCGAGGGCGGGCCGGTGGCGGCGGCGCTCACCACGGACACGTTCGCGAAGGACGAAGGCGTGCCCGGCGTGGGCAGCGTGCAGGCACGGGACGCGCGCCTCCAGACCCTCCGCCAGCTGGCGCACCTCGACCTCGACCTGACCCCGGCCGCGGGCCTCCCGCTCGCCGCGGGCGGCGGCGCCTACGTCCTCTACGAGCGGCAGGCGTTCCAGGACCGGCGCGGCGAGGTCGCCCTGGTGCCCGTCGACGTCGAGGACGAGACCACCGCCGGCGGGGTGCAGGCGCTCGTGCGCGGCGCGCTCGGCGCGCACCAGGTGCCGGGCCTCTTCCTCGCCGCGAGCCACGAGCGCTTCGCCGAGCGCGACCGCCTGGCCCCCGGCGCGGAGCCCGACCGCACGCGGCTCCGCGCCACCGTCGCCGCCGAGGACGAGCTCCTCGCCGCCGGCGAGCGTGTGTCGATCGTGCCCGGCCTCCGCTGGGAGGTGTTCCGCGACGACTTTCCGGGCAGCGCCGGCGTGCCGGCCACGCTCCAGACGCGGGGTGCCCGCGTGTGCGACTTCCTCTCGCCACGGCTCGGCCTCCGCGTGGTACCGCACCCGGCGCTCACGCTGCTCGCCAACGTGGGCCGCTACGCGCGCGAGCCGAACCTCTCGGAGCTTTTCGGCACCCGCGGTGTGATCGTCGGCAATCCGCGCCTCCGCCCCGAGACCGCTTTCAACCGCGACGGCGGCTTCCGCCTCACCGCGCCGCCGCTCGGGCCGCTCGCCGACGCCGCCCTCGAGTACGCCTACTTCGACAACCAGATCGACGACCTCATCATCTTGGTGCAGAACTCGCAGCGCATCGTCCGCCCGGAGAACGTGACCTCGGCCGCGGTCAGCGGTCACGAGGTGAGCGCACGCGGGCGTCTCTGGGAGCGGCTCGGGCTCACCGCCAACTACACCCACCAGCGCGCGCGGGACACGGGCGACGTCACCTTCCTGCGCGGCAAGCAGCTCCCGGGCCGTCCCGCCGACGAGGCGTTCGCGCGCGTGGAGCTCGCCTGGTCGCCGGCGCATCCGCTGCCGCTCGCGACCCGGCTCTGGCCCGGGCGCCTCTTCTACGAGGCCAACATCATCGCCGACAACTTCCTGGACCGCGCCAACGTGCGGCAGGTCGGGAGCCGCGTGCTGCACGACGTGGGGCTCGAGCTCGCGCTCCCGCTCGCCGGCGTCCGCCTGACCCTCGAGGCCAAGAACGCGGGCGACGACCGCACGCGCGACGCGCTCGGCTTCCCGCTCCCGGGGCGGGCGCTGTTCGCGACCGTGTCGTACGGGCTCGGCGGACGCGAGCCATGAGCGCGCTTCGGCTCTGCGCGGCCGCCCTGCTCCTCTCGCTCGCGGTCCCGGCCGGCGGCGCCGAGAGCGCCGGTGGCCTGCTCGCGTGGCGCGTGACGGGAAGCGACGGGCGTGGCCGCGCCGCCTGCCAGGACGGCGACGCACGCTGCGATCGCGACGGCACCGCCGACGGCGCATGCACGTTCGGCGTGGCCCTCTGCCTGGAGGTGGTGGCGGGCGGCGTGCGCGTGCGCGGCGCCGGCGCGGCGGCGGTGCGGCAGGCGCTCACGGCGCTCGCCGCGCCCCCGACCTGTACGGCCGAGGTGCCGGTGCGGGTGCGCGCGGGCCGCCGCGCCCGCGTGAGCGCCGCGGCGCGCGACCCGGCCTCGGGCCGCACCGAGCGCCGCCGCCTGCGGCTCGACTGCGTGCGCCCGCACGCGGCGCTCGGCTGCGTGCGCCCGCACGCGGCGCGCGCCGTGATCGTCACCACCGACTTCGAGACCGGCCTCCTCGCCACCGTGGGCGTGCGGCCGCCGCACCGGGTTGCGCACCCCGCCACGCCCATCCACTCCGACGCGGTCGTGCGCGTGGCGGGCGAGCGGGTCTACGTCGTGAACCGCTTCCTCGGCGACAACCTCCAGGTGCTCGACCCGGCGCACGGGCTCGCGACCCTGCTCCAGTGCTCCACCGGGCCCGGCTCGAACCCGCACGACGTCGCCGTGCTCGCACCCGACAAGGCCTACGTCACGCGCTACGACGCGAAGGATCTGTGGGTCGTCGATCCGTCGGCGGCCTCGTGCGCGAGCTTCCTCCGCGCCACGGTCGACCTCTCGCCGTGGGGCGACGCCGACGGCCTCCCCGAGATGGACCAGACGGCGTTGGTCGGCGATCGCCTGTTCGTGAGCCTCGAGCGCCTCGACCGCACGCGCCGCTTCGCGCCCGCCGGGCGGAGCCGCCTGGTGGTCCTCGACACGGCGAGCGACGCGGTCGTGGGCGTCGTCGAGCTGACCGGCGCGAACGCCTTCGGCGACTCCTCGGGCCTCGCGCGCGAGCCGGGCAGCGGAAAGCTCGTGGTCAACGAGGCGGGCGACATCCAGCGCGTCGGCGACGGCGGCCTCGAGCGCGTCGATCCGTTCACGCTCACGGCGGAGGGGTTCTTCTTCGTCACCGAGAGCGACCTGGGCGGGAACATCACCGACTTCGTGCTGGTCTCGCCGACCAAGGCCTACGCGATCGTGATCGACGACCAGCTGCGCAACATCCTGCTCGCCTTCGACCCGAGCGCGCGCCGGGTGACGCGGCGGCTGCTCACGCGGACGCAGTACCTCCCCGACATCGCGCTCGCGCCCGACGGCATCCTCTGGGTCGCCGACGACGGCCTCCCCGCGCCGGGCATCCGCCTCTTCGACCCGCGCGACGATCGCGAGCTCACGCGCGCGGCGATCGACGTCGGCCTCCCGCCCTTCTCGATCGGGTTCATCCCATGATGCTCGTGCTGCTCCTCTTGCTCGCCGCCCCGGCCGCCGCGGAGCCGTTCGCGGATCGGGTCGTCGGCTACACGATCGGCACGGGCGGGGGCGCGCGCGAGGCGGATCTCCCCGGAGTCGTCCTCGGCGGGCCGCGCGGCGCGGGCGCCTTCCAGGGCTCGATGGACACCTTCTCGCTCGGCCTCGGCGGCTCGATCGTCATCGAGTTCACCAACAACGTGGTGGTGGACGGCCCGGGGCCGGACTTCACCGTGTTCGAGAACCCGTTCCTGGTGCGCGGCACGATCACCGGGGCGCCCTACGCCGAGCCCGGCACCGTGTCGGTGAGCGCCGACGGCGTCCACTGGGCGACCTTCCCGTGCGCGCTCGACCAGCCTCCGTACTACCCGGGCTGCGCGGGCGTCTACCCGGTGTTCGCGAACGTGGACGATCCGGGTGCGCCCTCGCCGCTCGTGCCGACGACCACGCCGATCGAGGACCTGGTGGGGGTGCCCGTTGCTTCCTTCACTCCGCCGCCGGGCTCGGGCGGCGACTCCTTCGACCTCGCGGCGGTCGGCCTGCACGCCATCCGCTTCGTGCGCATCGACGGGGGCCCCATCGAGGCACGCCTCGGCGGCCTCTCGGGCTTCGACCTGGACGCGATCGCCGGCGTCCACTCGATCGACACCGCGGGCCTCGCCGACACCGACGGCGACGGCATCCCCGACGTCGCCGACGACTGCCCGACGGTCGCCGACCCCGCGCAGCGCGACAGCGATCACGACGGCGTGGGCGACGTCTGCCAGGGCGGGCCGCTGCCCGACACCGACGGCGACGGCATCCCCGACGCGAGCGACAACTGCCCAACCGTGCCCAACCCCGACCAGGCCGACCGCGACGGCGACGGCGTGGGCGACGCCTGCGACGACTGCCCCGATACGCCCGACCCGGCCCAGCTCGACACCAACCACGACGGGATCGGCGATGCGTGCGAGCCGCCCGCCCCGGACCGCGATGGCGACGGCGTGCCCGACGGGATCGACAACTGCCCGACCATCTCCAACCCCGACCAGGCCGACGCCGACGGCGACGGGGCGGGAGACGCCTGCGATCCGTGCCCGCACGATCCGACCTGTCTCCCCCTTGAGCCGCCGGGCTTCGGCTGCCGCGGGAACGGCGGGCCCGCGGACATGCTCCTCACCTGCGTCGTGCCGCGCGAGGAGACGACGGCGCTGCCGCCGGGCGCGCGCACGGCGACGCTCGTCCTCGTGATCGCGCCCGAGGTCGAGCCGGGGAGCATCCGCATCCGGGCCGGCCGCCGCGACCTGACCGCGAGCGCGGGCCCGCTCGTGCCCGGCTCGACCAAGACGCTCACCATCCCGCTCGCCCGGCACCGGACGGTGGTGCGGATGAAGGCCAAAGGGCCGCGTATCGGGCGGCGGCGGCTCGTGGACGTCGATCGATTGATCTTCCTCGTGGACTGAAAGGAGCGTGCGATGAGACGAGTCCTCGGAACGTTGGTGGCGCTTCTCCTGGCCGTGCCCGCGGCACGGGCGGCGGTGGTGGCGGCGCCGGGCTATGCGGTGCACACGATCACGACGCCCGACACGGTCGAAGGCGGGGTGGTGCGCCAGGGCGACGCGATCCTGGTAGGCCAGGGGCCCAGCTTCACGGCCGGGGCCCAGAGCATCGTCCGTCTCGATGCGGGCGGCCCCACCACCATCGCGACCGGCTTCAACTCGCTCGGCGGATTCGACCTGGCTCCCGACGGCACGCTCTACGTGGTCGACAACTGCTTCACGGGCGATGGATGCGGGACCACCGCGACCGGCGACACGGTGTACGCGATCCCGGATGCGCTCACGCGCACGAGCGCGGTCACGGCCGCCGGCCACGAGGTGGTGCCCTCGGGCACGATCCCGTTCGCGGGCGACGTGTTCGTCGCGCCGGGCGGCGCGGCGCTGGTGAGCGACGCGGCCGGAAACGGCGCCGGACGGGTCGTGAAGGTCGTGCCGGGCATGGCGACGGACCTGATCGCCGGGCTCGACCTGGTGGGTGGCATCACGCTCGCCGCGGACGGGACGCTGCGCATCGTCGATGCGTTTCTCAACCCCGACTTCTCGACCACGGGAAAGGTCCTCGAGTACAAGCTCGACGGGACACTGCTCGGGACCCTGGTGAGCGGCCTGGAGGGCGGCTTCGCGGCCGCCACCGACGGCGCGGGGAACGTGCTGGTGAGCGGCATCGGCTCGTTCGGGACGAGCAAGGTGATCGCCGTCGCTCCCGACGGCACCGTGAGCGACCGCGCCACCGGCTTTGCCTTCTCGAGCGACGTCTTCTTCGATGCGGCGCGTGACGAAGCACTCGTGCTCGACTTCGGGGTCACCGACATCGCCGCCGTCTGCCGCGACCAGGACGGCGACGGCGTGTGCGACGCCGACGACAACTGCCCGCTGGTGGCCAATCCCGACCAGGCCGACGCCGATGGCGACGGGGTCGGCGACGCGTGCGACCCCTGCACCGGGGCGGCGATCACCGGCGCGAGGCTCGCGCTCGGGAAGCTGGGCGCCCCGGCGGGCGACGACACGCTGGCCTTCAAGGGCCGCATGACGGTGCCTGTGGCGCCGGCCATCGATCCGGTGACGACCGGCGTCCGCGTGCTCGTCGACGGCGTGCTCGACGCGACCATCCCCGGCGGCGCCTTCGATCCCGCCACCGAGACGGGCTGGAAGGCGAAGAAGAACGGCGCCTTCACGTACCACAACGGCCAGGGCGGCATCCTCGGCATAGTGAAGGTGGCGCTCAAGCCCTCGAGCAAGGCGCCGGGGCTGGTGCAGTTCGCGGTCGGCGGCAAGACCGGGAGCTACGCCGTCGACCCCGCGCACCTGCCGCGGCAGGCGACGCTCATCCTCGACGCCGCCGCCGGCCAGTGCGGCGACGCCGGCTTCGCCGGCCCCGCGCCGGCGCCGGTTTGCGTCTACAAGGCGAAGCACGCGAAGGTGCAGTGTAAGTGAAGGCGTTCCTCGTCGGCGGGAGCACAAGCGGCCGGGCGCCCGCGAGAGGCATCGGCATGCGGTTGCGGCTTTCGGCGATCCTCGCGGCGGCGGCGCTCGGGGGCTGCGCGCCCGCGCCCTCCCCGGCGCCCGCCGGCCCGCCGGCGCGCATCGTGTCGCTCGCGCCGTCCATCACCGAGGTGGTGTACGCGCTCGGCGCGGGCGAGCGGCTGGTGGGCGTGTGCGCGCAGTGCGATTACCCGGCCGCGGTGGCGAGCCTTCCGCGCGTGGGCGGCTACCTCGCGCCGAGCGTCGAGGTGACGCTCGCCCGGCGCCCCGACCTGGTGATCGCGGCGCCGTCGCCCGGGAACCGCGAGGCGGTGCGCGCCATCGAGCGCGCCGGCGTGCGCGTGCTGGTGGTCCACGACCGCACGCTCGCCGATCTGTGGGCCTCGGTCCGCGCCGTGGCCGGCGCGCTGGGTACGCCCGCGGCGGGCGAGCGGCTGGTGGCCGACCTGACCGCCCGGCTCGGCGAGGTGCGCGCCCGCGTGGCCGACCTGCCGCCGCGGCGCGTGCTCGTGATCGTCGGCCACCGTCCGCTGGTTGCGGTCGGGCGCGGCACGCTGCAGGACGAGCTCCTCACCATGGCGGGCGGCGTCAACGTCGCGGCGGACGCGGGGCAGGTGTGGCCGACGCTCACGCTCGAGCTGGTGGTCGCGCGCGCCCCCGAGGTGATCGTCGACGCCTCCATGGGGAGCGAAGCCGGCGCCCGGGAGCTCTTCGCCGGGCTCACGACCGTGCCTGCGGTGCAGAACGGCCGCGTCGTCATGCTCGCCGACGAGACGTTCCTGCGCGCCGGGCCGCGCGTGCCCGAGGCGGCGGCGGCGCTCGCCCGGGCCATCCACCCCGAGGCGTTCGCGGGGTGAGCGTGCGGCCGCCGCACTTGACCGCCGGGCGCCTCGCGACGGCGACTGCGGTGCTCGCGTGTCTCCTCGCCGCGACGCTCGTCGCCACCTCGCTCGTCGGTCCGGTGCACGTGAGCCTCGTGCGCGCGCTCGCGGGCCCCGAGAGCACCGACGCCGTGATCCTCTTCCGCACGCGCCTGCCGCGCGTGCTGCTCGGGGCGGTCGTCGGCGGGAGCCTCGCCGCCGCGGGCGCGGCGCTCCAGGCCCTCCTCGGTAACCCGCTCGCCTGCCCCCATCTGCTCGGCATCTCGGGCGGGGCGGCGGTGGCCGGCGTGCTGGCGCTGGTGGCCGGTGCCGACGCGGTCTCGCCCGTGGTGCCGCTCGCGGCCTTCGCGGGCGCCCTCGGCGCGATCGCGATCGTCGCCCTCGGCGCGCGCTCCGGCGGGCGCACCACGCCGCACGCCGTCCTGCTGGTCGGCGTCGTGTTCAACGCGCTTGCCGCCGCCGCCCTCATGCTGGTGAACGCGCTCGCCAGCTACACCCAGGCGCAGGGCGTCCTCTTCTGGATCATGGGCTCGCTCTCGACGCAGAGCTACGGGCTCATCGCCGGCGCGGCGCTCTACAGCCTGGTCGGCCTCGCCTGGCTCGGTCTGCACGCGCAGGACCTCAACCTGCTCGCCGCCGGCGAGGAGGGCGCGCAGCAGCTCGGGGTCGAGGTGGAGCGCACCCGGCGAGCGGTCTTCCTCGCCGCCGCGCTGCTGGTGGGCGCGGCGGTGTCGGTGAGCGGCATGATCGGGTTCGTGGGGCTCATCGTGCCGCGGCGGCGCCATCTTCCTCGCCTGGGCGGACACGCTCGCGCGCACGGTGCTCGGGCCGGTCGAGCTGCCCGTCGGGGTGGTGACCGCGCTCACGGGCGGGCCGTTCTTCCTCTACCTGCTCCGCCGGGACCTCCGGCGCGCGCTCGCATGACGGCGCTCCTCGAGGCCGAGCGCGTGTCCTTCGCCTACGGGTCGCGCGTCGTCCTGAGCGAGGTGAGCGTGGCCGTGGCACCCGGGGAGCTGCTCGGCGTGATCGGCCCCAACGGCTGCGGCAAGACGACGCTCGTACGCCTCCTTTCCGGTGTCCTCGCGCCGCGCGCGGGGAGCGTGCGCCTGCGGGGCGCCGCGCTCGGTGCCTACCGCCGCCGCGAGCTGGCCCGCCGCCTCGCGGTCGTGCCGCAGAACCCGACGCTCGAGTTCCCGTTCACCGCGCTCGAGGTCGTGCTGATGGGCCGCGCACCGCACCTGCCGGCGCTCGGCTTCCCGCGCGCGCACGACCTGGCCGTCGTCCAGGCGGC
>WNFQ01003511.1_pt1 | contig 11439 bp, 12 predicted proteins | sample 5400171 | NCBI WGS metagenome assembly WNFQ01 (sample SAMN13153356, study PRJNA577476) | soil metagenome | isolation source: 20 cm soil under Madrone tree | place: USA:California | collected 2016-06-14 | reverse complement strand
GTTGCCGAGATAGTTCACCAGGCTGTCGTGCAGGCCACGGAAGCTGGCGCCGGGGTTGAGCGCGATATAAGGAATGTCGAGCGCGCGCAGCATCGCGGCGATCGCATCGCTTCCCCAGATCTCGTTCTGCCTGGGAGAGGCTAGCGGACGCTCATTCTCCATGGATGTTCGCCTCCCGAATCAGCTTTCCCCATTTGGCGCTGTCTTCGCGGATGAGGCGCGCAAATTCGGCCGGCGGGCTGGTGACGATCTCGATGCCTTGCGACGCGAGCCGCGATTTTAATTCCGGGGCGTTGAGGATCCTGACGACTTCCGCATTCACTTTCGAGATGATGTCCGGAGAAACCCGGGCAGGCATGAACAGCCCAAGCCATGGATCGAGGGCATAACCTGGCACGCCGGCTTCGGCGATGGTCGGTACGTCGCCCAGGTTCGGGAAGCGCGCGGGCGCCGTGCTGCCGAGAAGCCGCAGCCTGCCTTCCTTGATATGAGGCAGGAGGGTATTCGCCGCGCCGATCCACACCTGGATGCGCCCCGGAAGCAGATCGGCGACTGCCGGTGCCGCACCCTTGTACGGCACATGGTTCATCGTGGTGCCGGTAAGCATCTGGAACAGCGTCGCGCCCAGATGCTGCGGGCTGCCGTTGCCGGAGGAGCCGAAGTTCAGCTCGCCGGGGCGCGAGCGTGCATAGGCGACCAGCTCCTGCACGGAAGTGGCCGGCACCGAGGGCGGCACGACCAGCAGGAACTGGATGCGCGCCACCTCGGTCACGGGAGCGAAGTCGGTGAGCGGGTCGAAAGGCGGCTTGCCGATATGCGGATTGACCGAGAATACATTGTCCGGCGCGAGAAGCCAGGTGTAGCCGTCGGGCGCGCTCTTTGCCACCAGGTCGGCGCCGATGTTCTGGCTGCCGCCTGGCCGGTTTTCCACCACCACGGGCTGCGGCCAGACGTTCTGCAGCCCGGCGGCGATCGAGCGCGCGATGGTGTCGGGCGAGCCCCCTGGCGTCAACGGAACGATGATCCGGATCGGGCGCTCGGGAAAGCCTTGCGCCGCAGCAATCGATGCCGTTACGGCGAGCGCTGCAAAGACAATCCATCGCGCAAACACTGTCGGCCCCCTTCCAGTCGTTCCACCTTCCAGCTTACCGCGGGCGGGGCGTTGTGCAAGAATGATTCCGCGTCTCAATCGGGGAGAAACAATGCTTAGCCACTTGTATCGCTTCATTGCAGCGGCCCTCCTTTGTCCGGTGCTTGCGGCCTGGGCCCAGAAAGAGATGCCCGACGCAAGCGGAAAGGCGCTGGTCGACGCTCAGTGCAACAGCTGCCATGCCCTTACCGCTCGCACTGGTTCCGGCTACACGCTCGAGGACTGGAAGACCGTCATGCGCATGATGATGAATCACGGCGTGAATGTGGCGCCGGATCAGCTTGGGCCCATGACCGACTATCTCGCCAAGACCTATCCCGTGACAGGCAGGCCCGCGGCCGTGCTGGTGCCCGGACCCGTGAAGGTGGCGATGAAGGCATGGCAGGCGGCGACACCAGGATCGAGACCGCACGATCCGCTGGCGGCGCGAGACGACTCGCTCTGGTACACCGGGCAGATGGCGAATGTGCTCGGCCGCGTCGATCCGAGGACCGGCCAGGTCAGGGAATATCCGCTCAAGACGCCTAACTCCGGACCGCATGGCCTGGTCGAGGACAGGGCCGGCAACATCTGGTACACGGGAAACACTGGAGCGCTGGTCGGCAAGCTCGACCCGAAAACCGGCAACGTCACCGAGTACAAGATGCCGGACCCGGACGCAAAAGACCCGCACACCCTGATCTTCGATAACGCCGGCATCCTCTGGTTCACGGTGCAGAACTCCAACCGCATCGGTCGGCTCGATCCGAAGAGCGGCGAGATCAAGCTGCTGACGCCGCCTACGCCGAAGTCGCGCCCCTACGGCATGGCGCTCGACTCCAGGGGCAACCTGTTCGTCGTCCAGTTCGGGACCAACAAGGTCGCGCGCGTCGATCCAAAGACGCTGGAGATCCGCGAATTCACCTTGCCCGACCCGGCGGCGCGCCCACGCCGCATCGCCATCACCAGCGATGACATGATCTGGTACAGCGACTACTCGCGCGGCTATCTCGGCAGGCTCGATCCCGCGACCGGGAAAGTCACCGAATGGCAATCGCCGAGCGGACCGAAGTCCGCCCCCTATGGCATCTCCGCGATCAACGATGTCATCTGGTACAGCGAATCCGAGTCCGCGCCGAACACCGTGGTGCGCTTCGATCCCAAGACCGCGAAATTCCAGAGCTGGGCGATTCCGGGCGGCGGCAACATCGTGCGCAATACCGACGTCACGAGAGACGGCGATTTCGTCCTCGCCAACAGCCTGGTCAACGAGGTGACCCTGGTCAGAATCGCGAAGTGAATGCGTGCGTCCGTCGCGCTAATGCGAATGGACGTCCAGGCCATCGTGGCGATGTGCCGAAATGCGGTGAAACTCGTCGCCTGCTTCTTCCATCGGATCGATGTGCACCATCACCGATGACAAATAGCCGAGGCTGTGCATCAGTTCATGCCGCACTTCCTTCGCTATCGCGTGCCCCTGCGCGACGGAATGCCCGGAAGCGACCGCGATGCTCAAGTCGGCGTGCAGGCGATGGCCCAGCCATCTGGCCCGAACGTCCGCCACCTCTTCGACGCCTTTGGCGTGGCTCGCCGCTTCTCGAATTTCGTCGATGATGGCGGGCTCGACTCCATCCAGCATGCGGGCAAAGATCGCCTTGCTCGATTGCCACACGATTTGAGCGATCGCGATCGTGATGAGAAGTCCGACGATCGGGTCGGCGAGCGGATAACCGAGCCAAACACCCACGGCGCCAAAGAGGACGGCGAGACTGGTCAAGCCGTCGATCCGTGCATGGTAGCCGTCGGCGATCAGAGCGGCGCTCTCGATCTCCCTTCCGGCTTTGATGCGAAGCATCGCCGCGATCTCGTTCCCGGCGAAGCCAACGATCGACGCCCCGGCGACCGCCCAGAGGTAATCGACATCCTGCGGATGCAGGAACCTCTGAATCGTTTCGTAGCCCGCAGCTATGGCACTGAAGGTGATGATGAGCACAATCACGACGCCGGCCAGATCCTCCACACGGCCATAGCCGTAGGGGAATCGTTTGCTTGGTTTCCAGCGCGATAGCGCAAAGGCGGCCCATAACGGCACCGCGGTTGCTGCGTCGCCAAAGTTGTGGATGGTGTCTGCGAGCAGCCCAACGCTCCCCGAAAACCACACCACAACGACCTGAATTACTGCCGTTACGGCCAATGCGACGAAGGACCACTTGATCGCCCAGATTCCCCTTTCGGACGTCGTAATGGTCGGGTCCACTACGCCGTGCGTATGGGCGTGCCGGCCATGGCCGTGCTCGTGCGAATGGTCGTGGCCGTGGTCATGCCCATGGTTGCCGTGACCGTGACCGCCGGAAGGGGGCCTGAAGCCGAGCCAGCTCAAGAACGTGCGGAACATGAAGCGGCTACGGGCCGGACATATGAACGCGCGGTGATGTCGACATTGTGCTCGGTCCTAGCTCGTTCATTTTGTCTGATTGACCTTGCTTAAGGCTGCCTTCAGCCCTGCGGCAAGCTTTTGGGCATCATCGTTCGCCCAATAGTGCATGAAGAACAGGCGCGGCTGGTCTTCAAGCATGTGGCTATGCAATGCCGTGACCTCGATCCCGTTGTCGCGCAACGTCTTCAACACCGGGTTGACTTCCCGTGCGACCAAGACGAAGTCGCCGGTAATCGCCGCCTTTCCGCCACCCGTGGGCTGGAAGTTGATGACGATGCCTGTGCCCATCGCGATCGGAATCGGCATCCCGCCATCCGTGACGGTCTCGGCGCGCCCGATGTTGAATTGATAGACGCCGCCATTCGCCGTGCCTTTGGCCCCGAGCGTCTGCTCTATCGCGGCGGTGTCGATTTCGAGCGGCGGCGGAGAGCCGGCGGCGGCAGGAGCGGCCAACGGAGTCTTGCTCTCCGAAAGCGCCGTGCGCAATACGCCCGCCAGCTTGGCGGGATCGCCGTGGCCGAGGAAGTGCATGTACATCGTGGCCGGCGAAGAGCGCAGCAGATGATTGTGCAGCGCCGTTATTTCGATGCCGCCCTCGATGAGCTTCTTCATGACGGGGTTGACTTCCTCGTGCGTAAGCACGAGATCGCCCATCACCATGCCGTCGCTGCCCCTCTTCTGGAATGCAAGGTAGGAGCCTAAGGCAAGAGGCGGCTTGATCTGCACGCCGTCGAGCGTGACTTTGAGGTCGCTTCGCCCGAGCCCGACGCGGTACACGCCGCCGGGCATTTCCGTGCCCGACCTGCCAAGGGCCTTGGCGACCGGCGCCCAGTCGCTATCGGCTCCAAGGACTGAACTGCACAGGCCGATCGTTAACGTAACGCCTGCCAATCGCAAAATGAAGCATTTCATGGTATCGACTCCAAAGGTTAGTGGAATTTGCTTTCTCTTTTATCAATCGATTCGACGTCAATCACTGCGCCCAGTCCGGCGAGGTAGTCGACGAGGACGCCGATGTCCTTGTCGGTAAGCGTCTGCGCTGCCGATGTCATGTTCCCGTCCATGTCCGCGCGCGTGCCCGCCTTGAATCTTTTGAGCTGTGCGCGCAGGTACTCTGCCTGCTGGCCTGCGAGGCGCGGAATGTGCTGCTGCCCCTGCAGCGCCGGAGCATGGCATTGCACGCAGTTGAATTTCGTCGCGAGCTCCGGCCCGAGCCTCGCGTTTTCCGGCGCCGTGCGATGCTCCGACGGCGCCATCTTGAGCGACGAGAAATACTCCCCGAGGTCGTTCATGTCGGCGTTAGAGAGATTCTCCGCCATCGGCGACATCTGCGGATCCTTGCGATTGCCCTCGCGAAACTGGAACAGCTGTGTGGTGGTCGCCTGGGCCGGCTGGCCGGCGAGCGACGGCATGAGCGGGTTCGTGGAATTGCCCTCCGGGCCATGGCACGCAGCGCACACCTGTGCCTTGGCGCGCCCGGTTTCGACGTCCGCCGTCGCCGTACTCGCGCAAACAAAAAGCCCAGCGGCCAAACCCACCGCCGTCCCCAGAACACCCGTCAGCTGATCCAATATTCTGCGACGCGATCGAAGCTTGGATTTGCCCGTACCCTGCATGGCCACGCGTCTCTCCTAAGCCTTGAGCATCGGAAACACGATCAATCCCGCAACGGCCGCAAGCGCAACGATCACCGGCTCCGGAAGCTTTTTGACTTTCCAGAGGAGCAATAGCGTCACCAGGCAGATCGCGATCGTTGCGATGTCGGTAATCGAGCGCTTGCCCAGAACGATGACAGCTCCGGTGATCGTGCCGATCGCCGCGGCGGTGACGCCGTCCACGAACGCGACAATGCCGGGCTTTTTCCCGTGCTTCCTGAAATACGGCGCCGGAATGATCGTAAACAGGTAGCAAGGCAAGAATGTTCCCAGCGCCGCCACCACCGCTCCCGGGAGACCCGCGATCAGGTATCCGATGAAACCGACGGTGATGACGACCGGGCCCGGCGTAATCATCGCCACCGCCACTGCGTCGATGAACTGGCGCTCATTCAGCCAGTGGTGCTCGTTGACTACCCCTCCGTACAGGAACGGCACGATGGCAAGCCCGCTGCCGAACACGAACGCTCCGGCTTCGGCAAAGAAAACCCCGATCTGAAAAAGCTGCGGCCAGTCGACGACCGATGCCACGCCTGCCGCATTGGGCAATTGCGCGGACAGCGCCGCCATGCCCGGAGTGCCGCCTTTGCCAAACAGACCCTTCGGTGGCGCCCTGACAAGCCAGACCAATAATCCTGAAACGAGAAATATCCAGACGATTTCGGATTCCGTGACCACGGTCACCCCGGCCGCAATCGAGTAGATGGCCCACAGCAGCCAATCCTTGCCGATGCTCTTCGCCGTGAGCTTGTAGGCGCTGATCGCGATGATGCCGATCACCGCCGCGCCCACGCCGTAGAACACCGCCTGCATCCAGCTCAGGCCGCCGTAGGCCAGATACGCCGCCCCGAGCGCTACCACCATCAGGAACGACGGCAGGACGAACGCCGTGCCGGCGAGGGTGGCGCCGAGATTGCCGTAATGCACGTAGCCGAGATAGATCCCGAGCTGCGCAGCCAGAGGACCGGGCATCAGTTGCGCGAGCGTCAGGCCCTCCCTGTAGTCCGCTTCCGAGATCCACTTGCGCTGCTCGACCAGGTCGCGGTGCATATAGCCGACCAGAGCGACCGGGCCGCCGAACCCGATCGTTCCAAGCGTCGCCATGTACTGCGCCATCTGCCAAAGCGAATAGCCCGGAGACCTTGCGTTCGAACGCGTCACAGTGGCTGGAAGACTTTCTTCACGTTGCCGTTATCCGATATCAGAACCTCTGTAACCGCCTGGTGGTTTCTGATCACCGGCGTCACGGAGAAGACCGTGCCGGACTGGGCTTTCTGAGCGCGCGCGATGATGTCGGCAAGAGAGCTTTTGCCGAGCGCCATCAAAGTAAGTTGCGCCGACGATCTTGCGACGTGCGGAACGTCCTTGAACACCTCGACGTTCGGCATCCACTTCTCGCCTTCCGGACTTCCGCTGAGCTCTTGCAGCACATTCTGCTCAGGCGGGACGGAAAGCCCCTTCCCCGCCGTATAGACCGAGAGTGAAAGCTTGCCGTCTTCCAGCTCGAATTTCGCCGAAATCGCTACGGCGCCGCCCTTCGCTGCCTGCCGCACGCCATCCAGGAGCGTGAGTTTGCTCTTTCCCAGCGCCTCGAGCAGCGCCTGCGTACCTTTGGAATCTTCGGCCCTCGCGATAGGAGCAAGAGCAATCAGGCCAAACAAGAGCACTACGAAAGAGACACTGAGCTGCAACATGGCACGGCTTTTCATGATCATTCTCCTGGTTGAACAAACGGTTTGACACGCATTCAGCGCTAAAAAGACCATCAGCCTTGACGGTAGGCTTGCGGCTTCCACGTATGCACTTCCTCCTTTCCTTCCTTGCACCAAGTGTAGAGGGCGTCGTACATCACCATGCCGTGCTTCAACATCTCGAGATCGTCCTGATAGTTGCGCGAAAGGCCAAGTGAGATTGCCGCCAAGCCGGCAGCCTGCGCCGCGAGGTCGAGCCGCGCGGTGTCCGCCCCGCGAACGATCACGGCAAGCTCGTTGAGCGCCGGGTCGCTCAGGCGGTAGTGCTTCAGGAAGGCGTCAAAGCTGCAGAGCTCGCCGTCGTGAGAGAAATACACGTCGCGAATGTCATACGGCACCGCCTCTCTTTCTTTCGCCGCGCTTAGAACTTCCTTGGGCGGCACATAGAGAAACTCGGCATTCGCGTCCACGAAACGGGCGATCAGCCACGGACAAGCGATCCTGTCGATCTTCGGACGCTCGCGGGTGACCCACCGTGTGGGGGCGTTGCGCGGCTTGTGATCGAGCGAGCCTTCCGCTGCCTTCCACGCCTCCAAACCGCCTTCCAGATAGCGCGCCGCGATGCCGCTTTCATTCAGCGCGGCGGCTACTCCCTGGCTAACCTCATGGCCGTGGACGCAATAGACGACCACGCTGCTTGCGCTGGGCAGGGCTTTCCCCCAGCCGTGAACTTGCTCGGGCTCGCGACGCAGCGCTCCGGCAATCATTTCGTCTGCGCCCACGAACGTCGATCGCCGGCGTACGTCGATGAGAATGGGCGCGTTCTTGCTGCCGATCTCCGAACGAAGCTGCGAGGGAGAAATTGCGGTATTCGTCATGTCTAGGCCCTGTCTTTCGTGGCTCCTCGTTTCGGTCATGGCACTTTTTGCAGGCTGCCGTACCAGGCCTCGGAGCCATTGACCAGCAGCCGCACATGCACGCCATCCTGCTGCACCTGGTAGCACTCTTCCGGGCCGGGGGGGCGTTGCCATTTCCAGCAGAACTCGTTCTGTTTCACGCGCCATGACCCGCTTACTTGCTTGGTCATCTCTGCCCCGGTGAAGGTGCCGTCGGCCTTAAAGTGATAGGCGAAGTGCACTCCGTCGCCGAATTCCTTGTCCTGGAACAAGGTCTGCAGCGAGGCGCCCTTGACCTTGCGCCAACGTTCTTCAGCGCCCGACACAGGCTGCGATAAGGCTACTAACCCGCAAAGCAAACCACTAGCTGAGGCACTTCTCATAGGTCTGCGCAACCCGCTGCCAATGGATGTTTTCCATGAATGCTTCGACGTACGCTGCCGCTTTCGCGCCGTAGTCGATGTGATAAGAGTGCTCGTACATATCGAGCGCGAGGATCGGCGTCCCACCGGCGAGCGCGTGCGTGTGGTCGGCCGCCCACTGATTCACGAGCCTGTTGCCGCGGTCTGACCAGACAAGCAGCACCCAACCCGAGCCGCCTCCCAGGGCTTTGCCCATGGCGATAAATTCGGTTCGCCAGCGTTCCTGCGAGCCGAAGTCCCGCGCGAGCTGCTCGTAGAGTTCTCCGGGAGGCAGGTGGCCGTCGCCGCCCAGGCCGTCGAAATAGCATTCGTGAAGAATCACGGAATTCGCCGCGATGAGCTCCTCGCGCTTCAAGCCGTTCACCACGAACACCGGCGCGGAGCCATAGTCGAGCTCGGCGAGCTTCGACCCGATGCTGTTGAGGCGCTTGACGGCGCCTCCATAGTTATTCTCATAGTGGCTGACGATCAGCTTCTCGGACAGCCCGCGCAGTCGCTTCGGGTCGCAAGCGAGAGGTTTCATTTCGAAAGGCATTGGCCCTCCTGCCTTGCTCAAAATTTCCCGTAGGAAAAGTCGTCGAACGAAGTCACGCTGTCCGCCTTTGTCCACACACCTACCGCTCCCGGCCCCGCGATATGCGTATCGTCCAGGTCGATATAGCGCTTGCCTTCGAGTGAAACTGAAATGTGCTTGTCCTTGAAATCCACCCGCAACGTATGCCAGACGTTCCTCGCAACAGGCGCGTCGACGTACTTGATGGTGATGCGGCGGCCGTTTGTCGTGTGGTAAAGCGAAACGTTATCTTCGAGCGCGTTGGCGCGCGCCACATAATAATTGTTGCCGTCCTTCCAGCGCCATACCACGCCGCCCGCCTGGTCCTCTTTTCCGCTCAGCGGCTTGAGCTTCACTTCGACGAAGCCATCGGCGAGGAAGACGTTCTTTTTGACGCACCATGGAAACGTGCCGCGCCCCGTCTGTTGCAGAACGTTTTTCCCGCTGGGAGCTGTGGGGTCGGCGCCGACGGCCCACCTCGGATTGCCGGAACCTGTTACACCCGCCTCCCAACCCTCCGGGAGCGCCCCGGGGCTGGTGCTGTCGAAATTCTCTGTCTCGGCGTGCGCGGCAAACGCCAAGGCGCACGCAAAAATGTTAAGCACAACGCTTTTCGTGAAAATGCGGGAAATGTGACGGATCGCGTACAAGCTCACCTCCGACGTTGCAGCCGGAACCGAGCAGAGCTTGGACGCGGTTAGGCGTCTTGCGCGGGGAGTCTGCGGTATCCCCGTTGCATGAATTCTAGTACGGGCGACGGAGAAAGCAATATCCCCCGCCACCCGGCACTATTTCCACAGGTCCACCTGCTGCCCGCGCTGCCGCAGGCCTTCTGCGCGCGCCTGCAGAAAACGTTGAAACGATGGCTCTTTGAGGTACGCCCCCGATGACAGGTACGCGAAAGCTCCCGCCAGGTGAAAGGATCTCAGGTACGACTCGGTGCGCAGCACCTCGCGGCCTTTAGGGTCAAAGAATACGATGCTCGGCGTGTAGACGATTTTCAGCGAGCGCGCCCACTCACTCGCGCTAAGCCTGGCACCCTGCGGCGTCGTAAGCGTCGCGTTATCTCCCAGGGCGAAACGCACAACATCAAATTTCGCGAGTTCCGCCTTAATGTCGGATCGAGTGAAACCTTCTGCGTGCAGCTCGTCGCAGCCCGCGCAGTAGGGGGTCTCGAAAACGACAGCGAGCGGCTTCGAGCCGGACCTTCGCCGCAGGTCGTAGGGCGGCCGCATGAAGAACGGTTCGTCGTGCAGTTTTTCGTTCGCCGCCTCCTTCACCGCGGTCCTCATGTAGTCGGCGAAGGACTGCTTTACTTCCATGCGACCCGCGACGTAATCGATCGCCGCCTCGAACCGGTGCGGCGGATAGTAGCCGTTGAGGCGGGCGACGGTGCCTCCATTTTCGTCCAGGAAAAGAATGGTCGGAGTGAACTGCACGCGCATCAGGCGCGCAAACTCTTTTTCGCGCATCACCTTGCCGTCGAGCATGGTCACCTCGCGGTCGCCCCAGATATTGAGTGCGATCGCGGTGAAGTGGCGGCGTGCCTTGCTGACGATGATCGGCTGGGTGAAGTTGGTCTGCATCAGCGCCTTGCAATATGGACAGCCGTCCTGCTCGAAGTAGAGAAGGAGGCGCTTTCCTTCCTTCGCTGCCTCGCGTACCTCCTCGCGAAGATCGAGCAAGCTCTCGCTGAACCATCCCGGAATGTCGATGGCATGCGGACTTGCCGATTGCGCAAAGGCTGCGAATGGCGCAAGCAGCGCGGCGGTGAGCGTAAGCAGGCCGTTCCTCATATCCGAGGCCCCTGCGGAGTATCCTATGCCTGCCATGACCAAGCGACGCAACTTTCTTCTCGGCGGCTCGAGTGCCGCCTTGGCAACCCTGATCGCGCCAGGGCAGTCCCGGGCGCAGCTGCCGGAATCGGTACGAGGCAACGAGCATTGGACGACCAAAAAGACCGATGCCGGCGACGTGCGCCTGTTCATGTGGCGCAAGCGCACTGCCGAGTCGGCCAAAGGCACCATCCTCTTCGTGCACGGCTCATCGGTCTCGGCGACTCCGGTGTTCGACCTGCAGATTCCCGGCAAGCCGGAAGCCTCGACGATGGACTGGTTCGCGCGCCTGGGGTACGACACCTGGTGCGTCGACTGCGAGGGTTACGGCCGCTCCGACAAAAGGCGGCCCGTCAATGCAGATGTGTCATGCGGCGCGGACGACCTCGCCGCCGCATCGGATTACATCCTGAAGGAAACAAAACAGAAGCTACTGCTTTACGGCGCATCTTCCGGAGCGCTGCGCGCAGGCCTGTTCGCGCAGCGGCATCCCGAGCGCGTGCAGCGCCTTGCGATGGACGCGCTGGTCTGGACCGGCGAAGGCAGCCCCACGCTCGCGGAGCGCCGCAAGCGCCTGCCGCAGCTCCGCGCCAGCAGCCGCAGGCCGATCGACCGCGATTTCGTGCGCAGCATCTTCACGCGCGACCATCCCGGGACCAGCGACCTGACGGTCGTGGAAGCCTTCGCCGATGCGGTGCTGGCCCTCGATACCTCCGTGCCGACCGGCACCTACATCGACATGTCGGCGAACCTGCCGGTGCTCGACCCGGAGCGCATTGCCGTGCCGACGCTCATCCTGCGGGGGCAGTGGGACGGTATCG
>WNFQ01017745.1_pt1 | contig 11440 bp, 9 predicted proteins | sample 5400171 | NCBI WGS metagenome assembly WNFQ01 (sample SAMN13153356, study PRJNA577476) | soil metagenome | isolation source: 20 cm soil under Madrone tree | place: USA:California | collected 2016-06-14 | reverse complement strand
GACCGCACCCAAAATATCACGGCGTATGATCCACACTTTGTCAGTCCCTATATTCAGAACATGACACTGTCGGTCACGCGAAATCTGTCCTCGAACCTGACCCTGGACGTTCGCTACATCGGCACGTTGACGCGTAAGAATTTCAACACTCTAAACCTTAATGTGTCGAACTTCCTGACCAATGGCCTCAAGGAAGCGTTTGACGCGGCTCGGGCCGGCGGGGATTCGGAGCTGTTGGATCGGATGTTCAACGGCATCAACATCGCCGGAGCGGGTTTCGGACCAGTGGGGACAACCGTGAATGGAATACGCCAGACCGGTGCGATGCATCTGCGCGCCGCAACGCAGCAGAGCATGCGCAATAACCTCGCTAACGGAAACTACGAGGCTCTGGCCAACTCTCTGAACATTCTCAACTACAATACGGCCTTCAACGGCAATCAAAGCCTGCCGTTTGTGCCCAGCACCGTTCAGGGCGAAGTGCTCCGTCGCAACGGGTTCCCGGAGAACTTTATCCGGACCAATCCGCAGTTCAACCAGGCGTTCCTTCGATCGAACGCGGCTCATTCGAACTACCATTCGCTACAGGTGCAGACCACACTGCGGCCCACCGGCGGATTGAGCCTCGAGGGTTCCTATACGTGGAGCAAGGATCTGGGTGTGGGCACCCCTGTCCTGCCTACCGAAAGGAGTACCGTCGCTCCTGTCTTTACGGATCCCAGAAATCAGGCGTTGGACTACACGCTGTTAAACACCAACCGAGCGCACGTGATCAATTCTTACGGCACGTTCAACCTGCCGATCGGACCGGGCAAGCTCTTCGCGCGCAACAGTTCGGGATGGCTGGCGCGCGTTCTGGAGGATTGGCAAACCAGCTGGATCCTGAACCTGTCCTCCGGAGGTCCGGCGACTCTGACGGCACAGAACATGCTCTATGGCCGCGGAGTTCCGGATCAGGTGCAGCCCTTCGACTTCAAATCAGCCAGTAAAGTCCGGTGGGGTTTCTTTCCGAGCGCGACGGGACAAGTCAATGGCAGCTACTTCGACGCGGGTTCTTTCAAGAACGTCAGGGATCCACAATGCGCGGGAGTCGCGGCAAACATCCAGAGCTTGTGCACGCTGCAGGCAGTGGCGGATGCCAAAAACGGGCAGGTCGTCCTTCAGAATCCTGCGCCGGGAACGCGAGGCAATGTCGGGCTGAACACTTTGGAATATGCGGGAACCTGGCGTGTCGACATGGCCCTCGCCAAGCGGTTCCGGATCCGGGAAAACATTAGAGGAACGATCCGTATGGATGCGAAAAACGTGTTCAACCATCCACAGCCAGGTGTGTATGGCGTTGGATTCGGTTCGTCACCGCTGGTGGGCGGCAGCATTCTGAACATCAATAGCACCGATCCGTTCGGCTTGATACCGACGAAAGGCGCTTCTATTCCGAATTCGCCGGATTTCCAGGATGCACGGCAGTTCGAGCTGAAGATTCGGCTGGATTTCTAACGATTGCGGAATAAAAACCAGCCGCGGATTACGCGAATTACGCGGATGGGCGCGCAACGTCTTCATACGAGCGGTAATACAGTTTGATGGCGCGGCCATCCGCGTAATTCGCGTAATCCGCGGCTGGTTTTCTATCCCATAGACGAATTGGCATCGGATTTGCTTCAGGGTAACCTGAGGGGGGTTACCGGTGCGTCTGATTTCAGGACCTTTAGAGCGTTTCCTATCTGTTTTCGCCTCTGTCCGCCGTGGGGAAGGACTGACAGCCTCCCTGCTCATGGTCAACGTGTTCATCCTCATGACGGCCTATTACATTATTAAACCCGTTCGAGAAGCGTTGATCCTCGCAGGCGCCGGCGCCGAAATAAAAAGTTACGCGGGGGCGGTGCAGGCGATGCTGTTCCTGTTGATCGTTCCCATGTACAGCGCTTTCGCCGGCCGCGTTAATCGCATCCGGTTGATCAACGGCGTGACTGCATTCTTCATATCGAACCTTGTGTTGTTTTATCTCCTTGGGCGTTCCAGCTTTCATATCGGTACGGGGTTCTTCCTGTGGGTTGGACTCTTCAATGTGATGCTGACTGCCCAGTTCTGGGCCTTTGCGAACGACGTTTACACTCAGGAACAGGGAAAGCGGCTCTTTGCAATTGTTGGAATCGGCAGCTCGCTGGGTGCGATATTTGGCGCCGAAGTGGCTGGCTGGCTTTTCGAACCAGTCGGGCCTTATTCGATGATGTTGCTGGCTGCGGCGCTTCTGGCTGTTTGCATGGTTTTCACGAACCTGGTCCATCGCCGGGAAGGGAGCGGGGCAAAGTCGCCGGTGGTACAGCAACCCCTACAAAGCGGCGGCGCCTTCAAGCTGGTATTCAAGCATCGCTACCTTCTCATGATTGCGATTCTCGTGCTGCTTGCCAACCTGGTGAACACGACCGGCGAGTTTATTCTTGGAAAGACCGTCTCAGAGCACGCGAAAGCGGTCGTGAGTGCGGCAGGTGGCAACGCGGAGACCTATATTGGCGAGTTTTATGCCGGCTTTTTCTTTTGGGTAAATGTGTTGAGTGCCGGACTGCAAATGTTCGCGGTATCGCGCATCATGAAATATCTGGGCATTGGTCCCGCTCTCTTTTTCCTGCCTGTTATCGCCCTCGGCAGCTACAGCCTGCTGGCGTTCGCACCGTTATTGAGCTTGATCCGCGTCGCGAAGATCGCGGAGAACAGCACGGACTATTCGATTCAAAACACCGCCCGTCATGCCTTGTTCCTGCGCACAAGCAGAGAAGCAAAGTACAAGGCGAAATCCGCCATCGACAGCTTCTTCTGGCGTGCCGGCGACGCTTTTTCCGCGCTGCTGGTATTTGTCGGAACCGCACTCGCATTCGATATGCGGCGATTTGCGATGGTGAACGCGCTGCTGGTTCTGATCTGGCTGGGCGTGGCTTTTGCGATTGCGCGGCTGCGCAAGGAACAAGCCGCTCGACCGGAGATGCGCATCGCCGCATAAGAGTTTATGAGTTCGCCACGCAGCTTCATCGAGCGCATTTTCGACGTCCGCCAGCGGGAAGTCGAGCGCGTTGTGCTGGCGTCCACCTATCTGCTGTTGATCATCACTTCCTACACCACCGTCAAAGCCGTGCGCGACTCGCTGTTCGTCACGAACATCGGTCCTTCTCAGCTGCCCTACATGTATTTGCTGATTGCCGTGGCGATGGGGCTGGTTTCCTATGTCTACTCGAGGCTGGTGAATCGCATTGGATTGTACCGTCTCATTCGCGCCACTTCGCTCTTCGCGATTTCGCACCTCGTCGTTTTCTGGTTTGTCTTCAAAAGCGAATCGTCGATCTGGTTTTATGCTCTTTATGTCTGGGTGAGCTTGTTCGGCTCCATTACCGCTTCGCAATTCTGGCTCCTGTCAAGCCACGTCTTCAACCCGAGAGAAGCCAGGCGCGTATTTGCATGGATCGGAGTGGGAGGCATTCTCGGTGGGATTCTTGGCGGCGGCTTGACCAGCATCGTGGCGCGATGGTTCGGGACGGAATCGCTGATCCTGATTGCCGCGATCACGATGGCTTTGACCCTTGCGCTCCTCGAACGAATCAAGTCTTTCGCGCCTGCGGAAGCCGGCATTCCACATGAGGAGGCTCGCAAACCCGCCGAAAGCGAAGGCGGCACGGTAAGAATGTTGAGGGAGGTCCGGCGGTCCCGGCATTTGTTTTTGATGGTCATCCTGTTGACTGTTGGGGTGATTGTCGAAGCTTTCGTCGATTACGAATACAAGTTCGTCGCGAAACACTCGTTCACCTCCAAGGACCACCTCACCGCTTTCTTTGGAACGGTTTCCTTTTACATCGGTCTGTTCTCGCTTCTTTTTCAGATGCTTCTGACCTCCCGCATCCTGAAGCGCTTCGGAGTCGGATGGGCAATCGTGCTTTTGCCCTCGGGGCTTCTGGCGGCATCAGTGACGCTGGCTTTAAAGCCGGTGTTATGGGCTGCCGCGCTGTTGCAACTGATCGATGGCGGCTTCAGCTATTCCATTCATCGAGCAGGAACGGAGCTGCTGTATCTGCCCATACCGCCTCAAACACGAAATGCCGTGAAAGGTTTCATCGACATGTTCGTGGATCGTTTCGGCCGCGCCCTGGGAGGAGTAATATTGCTGTTGCTGACAGCGGTTCTGGCGCTTTCGGTATCCTCGCTGAGCATGGTCGCGTGCGGCCTGCTCATTGCGTGGATCGCAGTGACGGTAGCCGTCAAGCGCGAGTATCTGCACTCATTTCGGCGCGCGCTCGAAAAGAAGGCGATCGAGCCGGAAGCTCTTCAGGTTCGTGTGCTGGACAACGCGACTTTCAAAACCCTGGTCACTGCGCTTTCCAGCAACGACGAACGCCAGATCCTGTATGCAATGGATCTTCTAAGCAACACACCTCCCGACCGCTGGCGCCAGCATATTCAGATGCTGATTCAGCACCCGTCCAGCGCTGTCCGCGCGCGGACGATCGCGTTGCTCACGGAATGGAACGATGCTTCCATAACGAAAGAAGAGTTCATTCACCACCCCGACTATCAGACGGCCCGGATCGCCACTGCCAGTGTCTTGAGCCTGCGCTGGAACGGATCGCTGCGAGCATGCGAGCTGCTGACCGAGCTTATGAATGACCCTTCGCCTGAAGTGTCCCGCCAGGCTATTCGAACGGCCGGAATCGTCGAAATGGAAGATGCGATACCGTTGTTGATCCAAAAACTGCCCGACAAGAGGCTGAGGCCCGAAGCACGAGAGGCTTTGCTGAAATTTGGTGATAGAGTGATTCCTGAGCTTGTGCGGCGGCTTTCTGCTCATGATGAGCCGGTCTCAGTCCGAATACGCATCCCCAAGGCTCTCGCATTCACTGGCAGGCAGCATGCAGCCGACGCCTTGCTGGGCAGCCTTCATCGCTTCGATTACCACCTCGACTTTGCGTTGATGAAGGCCCTGAATCGTATGCGCCAGAACTGGCCCGCGATTGCAATCAATGAAGACCGTGTGTCCGGGGCGATAAATAAGGAGCATGAAGATTACGCCCGGCTACGCTCGATGCTCGTCTGGCTTCAGCTCAATGCGGCCGGTGACAGGGCATCTTCGCTCTTGACCAGGGCTCTGCGGGAGCGACTGGATCAGAGGCTTGAACGAGTATTCCGGCTGGTTGCGNNNNAACGAGTATTCCGGCTGGTTGCGTTGATCTATCCTCCTCACGACATTTACTCCGTCTACTACAACTGCAAGGTCAAACCGGCGCTTCGGGCGAGTGCAGTGGAATTTCTCGATAACTTGCTCACAGCCGATCTCCAGAGCACAGTCGTTCCCTTGCTGGAGGATTCATTTGATCCCGAATCTACGGCAGGAAGGCCGGAGCCGATTCAGTTCATTTCGACAGACGCTGTTCTCGAAATATTGATCGCCGGCAGCGATCCGTGGCTGAAAGAAATCGCAATGCATCTCGCGGGGCGTTACGCGGCGCATGAACCTGCACCCATGCCAGGGAGAAATGTTGGATGACGCGGAGCGAACCGGGCACGCTGTCGCCGGTGGATAAGGTCCTTTGTCTGCAGCATGTCGATGTTTTCAAGTATGCGACGACGGAGATGCTGGCATATATCAGCTCCATCGCCAGCGAGGTCCGGGTCACAAGGAATGAGGTTGTTTTTCGCGAAGGTGACGTCTCCTATGCGATGTACGTCGTCGTGAAAGGCCGGGTGCGTCTGGACAAGGAAGACAGGGAAGTCATGACGGTGGGCGACTGCCAGAGCTTCGGCACGTGGGCTTTATTCGACAACCAGCCGCGGCTGATGACCGCCACGGCTGTACTTGCATCTTTTGAAGATCCGCAGCGAGGATTTCTACGACCTGCTCGCCGATCACGACGAAATCACTCCAGCGATGTTCAAAGCTGTTATCGAAAGAGTGAAAAGCCTCGTTACGGACTAGAAGCTCCCCTCCTAACTTAGGAGGGGAGCTTTAAAAGGAGTGCCGCATATGCTAGACAATCGTACAACTCCAACGATCATGCTTGTCGATGATGACGAAATGGTGCTCGATTCCATCAAGGCTTTTTTCTCCATCGAGAGTGACTACAACCTCCTGACCTACACTTCGGCCGCGGCGGCACTGGAGACTCTTGACCACAAGCATCAAAACATCGATCTCGTCATCAGCGACTACCTGATGCCGGGAATGGATGGGATCACCTTCCTCGCGCACGTGAAGGAGCGGATGCCGATGGTGCCGCGGATCCTGCTTACCGGCTACGCCGACAAAGAGAATGCGATAAAGGCGATCAACAACGTCGGCCTGTATCAGTACATCGAGAAACCGTGGGACAACAATGATCTCAAGCTGATCATCAGAAACGGTCTCGAGAAGACTGTCTTACTCAAGCAACTCGAAGAGAAAATTCGTGAAGTCGAGCGTGCACATCGTGAATTGAGTGAGGTGCACAAAGATATCCTCCGGGTCTTCGCATAATGGAACCGGCGTTCTCTTCTGTGTCGTCCAAAATCCACCTAAGTGTCGGCAGGAGTATGACGGCGATAACGGAACTCCGCCTGCAAAGCGATTGGAGAGAGACGTCTGTTCACCATGAGGCTGCGCAGATCACTTCCAATCGTTCTGGTCATTACATTACTCGCCGGGCATTCATTGCCCATATCCGCTCAGGATGATCCCCCGAATACGGAGCGCATCGTCGATGGGCCCCCGAAGTTGTACACCTTCAAGCGCGCGATTCATCCGCTGACCTGGGTCGAGTGGGTGACCGAGCCGTTTTTCCGTTCCGCTGATGGCGGCTTCATCAGCAAGATCGCGGCACGAAAGCCGCATCACAGCCAAAAAACATCCGGCTTCAAGTTTGGATTGGATAGAACCGTACCCGGTTCGGGCTATGGCCCGGAACTCACCTTGTTTAATAAGGACGTGCTCGGGCGCGGTATCGACGTCGAAGTTCCGCTGCTCTACACGTACTCCGGTTACCAGAGGTATGCCTTCACAGCAAAGGTACCCCTGGACTCTGAGACGCCCGACCATCGGCTGAGCTTCGACGTGGGCGGTCTGTATGGTTCTCGTGCGGCCGACAACTTCTTTGGCGTCGGCAGTGACAGCCGGCTCGAGCAGGAGTCGGACGTCCGCACAGTGACTCGACAACTCAGTACGGGTCTGTCTGCCCGGATCACCAACGCGTGGACATCCGGTTTTCATGTCGCTTATCGCAACGTGGGTGTGACCAAATCTCGTAGTGGAATTTCCGCACAGAGCCATTTCAGCGAGAGCGACGCTCCGGGTCTGTTCACTGGAGCGGTTCTGGGCTCAGCCGAGCTGTCTTTCGATCACGACACGCGAGACAAAGAACACATGCGGGGCGCAGGCGGACTCGAACACTTTGCGGTCAGCCTGAACGAAGGCATTCGCAAGGGCGACTTTGCGTACTGGAAATATCATTTCGATTTTGTTCGATTTTTCCCATTGAGCCGCGACAAGCGCACGGTGATTGCTTTTCGAGGCATGGCCGAGACGAACCAGGAAAAAGGCGGCAGTCATGTTCCTTTCTTCGATATGCCCATGATCGGAGGCTGGGACACAGTGCGCGGTCTCGACGATTTTCGCTTTCTTGACAAGAGTGCGATTAGTTTCGGAGCCGAGTATCGCTTCCGTGTATGGACGCACATGGATTGGGGCTTTTTCGTGGACGAGGGACAAGTAGCGCCACAGCCGGGCGACTTCGGCTGGAGCCGATTCCATACCGGTTACGGTGTTCGTTCTGTCTTCCTGCCAAAGCCGAATTATCCGGTCTCCATTGATCTCGGCCACAGCCGGGAAAAGTGGATCTTGTCTTTCAACCTCAACAGGAACTTTTAATCGAGTATTTGAATGCACTTTCGCGCCAGATCATCTTTACTTCTCATTGCAACCACACTGGCTGCCCTCGTTTCCTACGCGCAAGTCCGGCCGGCTGCGAAGCTTCTCTGGCTCGACTTCGACATGAAAAATATACCGGAACCGAAGGAACGTCCTTCGAGCGTCTACGATTACTTCTTCAAAAACCAGGTCGTTGAACAGACAAAACAGAATTTGGATCTTCCACGTTATCTTCGCGCCGCGGTGGGACATCCGAAGCCGGCAGCAAACGTCAACGCGGTGGACGAGGTGCCCGATTCGAGCTGGTACACGAACCGTCATCATCTTCACAGGATGACGATTGACGATCTCATACGCGGGCCGAATCAGCGTGGCAACCCGGACTTCGCAGGGGCTGTTATAACAAAAGCCAAGACAAAGGGAGTTACTCCCGGTCTTCAGCTCAAAGACAGCAAGGGCGACTCCTACATCATCAAGTTTGATAACAAAAAGTATCCGGAACTCCAATCGGGCGCCGAGATGATTTCCACAAAGATCCTCTACGCAGCCGGTTACAACGTCCCGGAAAACCATCTTGCATACCTTGATGCAAAGCTGCTGCGGATCGGAGAAGACGTCAAGATCAAAGATGAAAACGGGAAAATCCGCTCATTAACGCGAGAGGATCTGGACGAGATATTAACCCGTGTCGCGAGAATGCCCGACGGCCGTATCCGAGTCCTCGCCAGCAAGCTTATTCCCGGCAAGCCCAAAGGGCCATTTCCCCAAATCGGATTGCGCCGCGACGACCCGAATGATTGGATACCTCACGAGCACCGGCGCGAACTTCGAGGACTTCGGGTGATCGCATCGTGGATCAATCATTGGGACATGAAGGAAGACAACGGACTCGACACCTATGTGGAAGAGAATGGCCGCAAATTTCTCCGGCATTACTTGATTGATTTCGGATCGACTCTTGGCGCCGGGAAGGATCCAGCCGAGTACTTTCATGGCCGGGCGTACCTCATCGACACGAAGAGCATCCTGAAAGAGCTGTTCACGCTCGGTTTGTACGAATCCCCTTACGAAAAAGAAGGGACCGTGATTTCTCCCGCGGTCGGTATGTTTACATCGGACGATTTTCATCCGGAGGGTTGGGTATCGACCTACCCGGTGCTGCCATTCGACAACATGACGGATCAAGACGCGTACTGGGCTATGCGAATTGTATTGTCATTTACCGGGCCCGAGCTTCGCAGCGTTGTCGAGACGGCGTCGTACAGCGATCAGAAGGATACGGACTATGTCCTGAGAACTCTTCTGGAAAGAAGATCCATTTTGGCCCGCCACTGGCTGCCGAAGGTGGATGCGCTTTCAGATTTCTCCGTTCGACCGCTGGATGGAGGGATCGCTCTCGCCTTCCGCGACGTCATGATCGATTCAAAGACGCAAGATCCTGATTCGACCAGTTACTCATACCAGGTAAAGGGGCCTCGCTATACATCCGAAATGAAAACCATTCGGAACCCGTCGATTGCCGTGGACCGCGTCACTCTGACCGCGGCTAGGCCCCGTGAAAGTCTATTTTGATTGGAGTCCCTCTCGCGACTCGTTCGCCGTCCGGCGAATTTCTCGCGGCTGAACCGCTGTAGCGGCGGTCTGTGACCGCCGACAATACAGCCAACTGGCAAAATCGCCGGCGGTCATAGACCGCCGCTACAGTTCCATTGCGGTGGTTTTGTGCAAAGCCCGGTTGAGGAGAAAGAAGGTTCGTATGTTCGCAATTTCGCCTTGCGTATTAGTAGTGCTGTTGGCCGGGACGGATCCTGCAATAAAAGAATTCAATGAACATGTACAGAAGTATATGGATCTTCACAAAAAGATCGAACGTTCGCTGCCGCCTCTCGATAAGAAGGAATCGGATCCTGCGAAGATCGTGAACCATCAAAAGGCGCTGTCGGCGGCGATACGTGCAGCGCGCCCTGACGCACGTCGCGGCGACATCTTCCAGCGAGACGTTCAGCCGGTCTTTTTGATGATCATCAAGGAACAACTTTCATCCGGCAAGGGAGCAACGGCACGGGCGATGATTCTCGGAGATGGAAATCCGAAGAGTCCCGAATCGCCGGCCAAGGTCGATCTAAGTGTCAATGCCGAGTATCCGGCCAAAGCGCCGCTGTCCACGGTCCCTCCTTCCGTATTGCTCAGCCTGCCACGGTTGCCGGAGGGACTGGAGTACCGCTTCGTTGGGCGACATTTGATTTTGTACGACGGCCCTGCGAATTTGATCGTCGATGTCCTGCCGGATGCCATTCGCTAAGGTTCGAATCGAGGTAGTCTGATGCGTAAGCTCAATATTCTTCTCTCGGTCGCCATCCTGTTTGCAGCACTTCTGACCCATGCACAGGAAGTGCGTCTTCCCCTTGAAAAGGATTCTTTACGTTTCGCAGTCATTGGAGACAACGGAACAGGGGATAAGCCGGAATATGATATCGGCGGCAAGCTCGCCGCGGTACACGCGATGTGGCCGTTCGATTTTGTTCTGATGATGGGGGACAATCTCTACGGCGGCGAGGCTCCCAGAGACTTCCAGAATAAGTTCGAGAAGCCTTACCAGGCGCTGCTTTCGTCAGGTGTGAAGTTTTACGCCACGCTTGGGAATCACGATGATCCGGCCCGTCATGTTCCTTACAAACCATTCAACATGAGTGGAAAGCATTACTACACATTCAAGCCGAAGGAAGGCGTTCGCTTCTTTTCACTCGACAGCAATTACATGGATAAGACCCAGCTTGACTGGTTCGAAAAAGAACTCAAGTCGTCGGGCAGTGAATGGAAGATCGTTTTCTTCCATCACCCTATTTACTCATCGGGACTGAGGCATGGCTCGAATCTGGAGCTCCGCTCCGTTCTCGAGCCGCTCATGGTGAAATACGGCGTGGACGTCGTATTGAGCGGCCACGAGCATTTTTATGAACGGGTCAAACCTCAAAAGAACATCCGGTATTTCATCATGGGCTCCAGCGGACAACTGCGCAGAGGAAATATCGGAAAGACGGCGCTTACGGAAAAAGGGTTCGACCAGGACAACGCTTTCATGCTCGCCATGATTGCGGGAGACGCGATGTCGTTCCAGGTGATTTCGCGAGCGGGACAAACCGTCGATTCCGGCACGATTCGCCGCGCCGAAAAAGCGACAAAAGCCACGATATCGCAGTGACGCGACGATTCCCCTCCTAAGTTAGGAGGGGTGGCTGCGCTATTAAGAAAAGGTCCCGTTCCGAAACGGCGCAGACGGGGTGGTTCCCTTACTCAAACGCAGGATGGTCGAGCGTATCTCTTCAAGAACAGCCTCGAGATTCTCGAACACCCATTTATTCTCAAACCGGATCACTGTTACATTGAATCGCTTCAGGAACTCCGACCTTTCTGTATCCAAGTCCGCTCCGATCTCAGTCATGTGGCCCGCTCCATCGAGTTCAACAGCCAGACGACATTCCGGACACAAAAAGTCGACAATGTGCCGACCTATGCTGTGTTGTCGTCGGAACTTCTTTCCTTCGAGTCTAGAGTCCTTCA
>WNFQ01003510.1_pt1 | contig 11440 bp, 8 predicted proteins | sample 5400171 | NCBI WGS metagenome assembly WNFQ01 (sample SAMN13153356, study PRJNA577476) | soil metagenome | isolation source: 20 cm soil under Madrone tree | place: USA:California | collected 2016-06-14 | reverse complement strand
GCTCACGGTGCTGCATAACGCAGCCGGTGATCTTGGCATCAGTTTGGGTTACAATATCCAGCAATTGCCGGTCTTCTCCTTGTGGAAAAACACCGACACTTTGGGCCAGGGGTACGTCACCGGTTTGGAACCTGGCACCAGCTTTGCCTACAACCGCAGTTATCAACGCGCGTTGAACCGCGTGCCGACCATTGCCGCCAAAGAGAAACGCCAGTTCGACATCACTTATACCTTGCTAGCCGACAAAGCTGCCGTCGACAAGGCCCTGCAACAAGTCCAGAGCATCCAGCACGAGCGTCCGATCGAGGTGCGTAAAACGCCCTTGGTCGACCTGCCAAAACATTAGTCATCCTGCGAAGCGCATAACAGATAGCAAACAGCAAATAAAGCCCCGGCGGGCCTGCTGAAATCGCCGCAGAAGCAGACTCCGGAAGGGCTTGCAACTTCGCCGAACTGTGTCGCTACAGTCTCGACAACGGCGAATCTCGCACGAATCCATAGCGGGGAGGGAACCTCGTCCCGACAAGGCTTCCTCCTTCGCTAAAGCTTCGGCGGGACACGTCGTCGGGCACAGAGGAATGGCGACAGCCTTACACTCTTAATCACTGGATTGTAGGTTCGATTCCTACAGAATACATATTCAGTGGTAACGAGTTACGTAAGTTTTTACAGATTTATGGAAACTATAGCCAGGCCACTTCTTAGCCATTTTTCGGTTCTGCTCTGCCTGTTGACGTGGTTTCGTGATCTGAGCCTTGGCAACCGCAGAGTCTCTTCTCAGCGCCTATTGAGTTGATTCCTCTCCGTCGCGACAATTTCGGGTCAGCTCAGGAAACGGAGATCTACGCACGCTAAGAGTTTGTTTGTACAGCATCGGAGTCGTGTTCCACTGATCGTGCGAGCGCACGGTCCCGAGAAGCAGACGTCCCGCTTTTGGGGTCGGCGTCTGCCAGGGGGCGAGGAAAGGTTCGCGCGAATCAAACGACAGGTGATTACCCTCCGCTCGTCGATGTTAGTGCCCAACAAGACTTCGTCCAGTAGATACAGCACCATACCAGTGCATTTTTGAGTTGCACGGTGGGCCGCCTCTATCACGACCTTAATCGAAGAAAGCTCTGCCATGAATAATGAAACGCCCTCAGTAAGCGAATCCATCGCTCGCATGCTGGTCACGACCTCGACCCAGGGCAGTTCAAGTTCCTTGGCACAAACTGGACCGCCCGCCTTCGCCAGAAGCACGTTGATCCCAATCGCTCGCAGAAGGGTGGTTTTTCCGGACATGTTGGAGCCAGTTACCATGAGAATTCGTCCCGGAGGCCCAACGCTTGCATTATTGTCGACGCGAGCCTTCTCCGGGATCATGGGATGACCCAAACCCTCGGCAACGACCCGGTCGCCGGCAGCGAAGCGAGGAAAAGTCCAATTTGGATTGTCGTGCAACAATGACGCGAACGAACAAATCTCCTCCAACTTTCCAATAGCCCTTAACCAGCGAGTAAAATCTGCGCGGTTCTCGGTCCACCATTTTTCGAACGCCATTGCCAAATGCAGATTCCAAAGAAACAGAACGTTGAGGGCCAGGCCGAAACCTGGGATCGGCGAGCTGGGCAACTTACTTAGACTCACTAGACCTTCCAATCTCCGCATTTTAGCGGATGCCTCTTGCAACAAGTTTTTGAGACTCACCAACTCCGGTGAAAGCAGAGACACCGCAGCCACGCAACGGAAAGCTCGGGTAAAATGTCCAATGGCTCGATCAGCAGAAATTGCCGACTTGAGGTCTTTCTTGATTTTGCGTCCCCACCAGAATGAACCCGTATAGTTCAAAATTATCAGCAGCCCACAAGGCCATCTTGGCAACAAACCGCCAAGGTTTAAGGCAAGCAATGTAATCACCGCTAACGGTGAGACGAAGCAGAATAACCTTCGCAGCTGCTGTCGAGTTAGCCTTGAATCGACTTGAAGCGGTCCAAAAAGGACCTCGCTAGCTGCCACCGAGGCCCGAAGTGGAAGCGTGGCACATTCAAGCTCTTGCCGGAAATCCAGCTTGGGAGCTAGCTCCTCGACGGCAGCGTGGCGATCCGGAATGTTATCCAGCGCCATTCCATGGATTAAGGTCTCCGCAACCGCTTTTCTCCCTTCCCATGTGTTCGCGGTGCAGATCAGCTGGAACAGTGAACCCGGGCCGAAGAGATCCAGATCTCGCGCGCCCATACTGGAAGCCGATTCCCCTGGCGCTAATCGATTCGGCAAAGCTTGCCAATTTCGGGCAATCCTGGCCATGCCTTCAGTGTTCCGACTAGCCATTTCGCGAGCGGTGTCCAACCCGTCTTCTATTGCTTGATGACGAACCGCTACGGCTATGAACAAAATCACCAGGAACAGAAGCAAGCCCACCAAAAGACATACCCAAAAGGCATCGTTTTTCGGAACGATGAAGACGGAGGCTACCCCGATCAAGACGATCGCAAGGCGCAGGTTTGAATATCGTCGCGATCGAGTCTCAAGGCTCCTGGCCTCTTCAGAAAAATGAGTGGCCCGTTTTTCGTATCGTTGTATCGGCGACGGCTCGCGTGGATCCGAATCCATTATTCCTTGGGCAATTGCCGATCTCAATTCTAGCGGCGGCTTGTGTGATTACCAAGTGTAACATTCGGGGATGTCCACTAAGCCCGGGGTTTACCGAATCGTGATTCGTAACGCCTGGGTGGCTCAAGCCCAGGACGTCGTCCGAAGCTTGGGCTCAGCGACAGGCGGAGATGATTCAGATGTTCTCGAAGACCAAGAAGTCCGCCGCTGATGCGGCCCGGCTCTTTGGCGTTCATCATCTGCAGTTTGTCGGCTTCGCGCCGGGTCGGTCATGCGGAATCAGCGGAAATAAGGGCGGACCAAATTGTGACTTGCTAGACCGGCTGTCGAATCCAATCGCTATTTGCGATATTTTGGTAGGCTACATGAAATTCGTTTTCTAAAATGACGTTTCGCGAGATAACGACAAAAGATATTCCAGCGAGCAATCCGTCGCACGCGCATTTAGAATGCCATGTCAAATGTGGGTCAAAGCCTGACGCCCTTGACGAAAGCGATCTCACAGTGGTCCAGGGACGACCAAACGGCATCAACCGCGATTACGGATATTGGAGCCCTGATCGGAAAACGGCTTTTCCTCTGTCGTGCCGAATCTCGGGCGGCGAAAAGTGGTCCCAGGTTCTCACCCGAACAAAGGCGAAGGATGGACGGATTTATCCAGTTGAATCTCGCTAAACACTTTAGTGTGCCGCAGTTGGCGAGAATCGTCGCGCTTAGCGTGCCGCACTTCACGACGCTCTGCCGGAACACGACGGGAAAGCCGCCGATGGAATATGTCCGGGAGTGCCGGCTATGGAAAGCCCATGCGATGGTGCGGACCGGCTGCTATCGTCGCCGCGAAATCGCCCGCGTCTGTGGCTTCTACGACGGCAGCCACCTCAACCGGGAGTTCAAAAAAATCTTCCTGCATCCGCTGGCCCCGCTGTTGGGGTGCGCACACGAAACGGAAATTTAAGTACGGTAAGGAGCTCTCTCCTCGTGGACTGGAGTGCGAATGTACTCAGAAGGAACGCTCAACCTCCATCACAAAGCAGTTGGTCTTTCTATGCCCGTTTTGCCGTAAAACGAGCTGTAATCGAATTCTGGAGCGTTTTCTTTTAGTCGAATGATCCTTGGAAGGCCTAAGCGCACGTTACTTTGCTAGGGCGGCCGGATGGTTCTCTTATCGATTACTGCGGCTCAACGGAACGTAAAAACGGACGCAAGCCATTACTACGCAGGGCGATGCATAGGATAACGGCTGCAACATTTGGCACAAGGTCATGAATTTACTCACAACAGTTCACGCATTTACCCCACCGGACATCTTGATCTCCTTCGCCAGGGAAGTATCGAGGGGCAAAACCATTGGCATAGAGAAGGAGGGCAATTCGTTGCAGGCAGACCCAGCCGAGAAGTTTCTTTAGATTCGGCTGCGCAGCCAAGAACGCTCTAAAATTCGATTAGAGCGCGTTTCTGAGACCGCCAGCTATCTTGGATACTCAAAATCTAAGGGAATCTATCGCGCATTCTGCAAGGTTTACAAAGAATTACGTCATTTTTTATCACTTAATTATGTCACTCCTCACTGGACATCAGACGGCTGGGGGGCCTCGGAGGCTAGAGCTGCGGTCAGTATCTTATTTTATATGACACTTATTGTATGAACTTATGGTTATGTGCCTCGGTACCAGGCGAATCCAGCATTGTGAATAACTTGTGAACCGTTCGGGCGCCAGGCAAGAGCGTTCGACTCAAAGAACGGAAGTTATTGACACCGCCTGGTGGTCCAGGAGAGATACTCCTCGGCCGAGCACGCAATGAAACCGGATTATTTGTCACGCGGCTTCGAGAAGATTCATGAGGATCTGTCGTTTCTCATGCATTGCTTTCGCGAAGTGCTCGAGGAATTGGGCGAAGCGGATCTGGCCAAACGGTTACCCTGGATCAGCGATGTGACGATCTCGGATCAACCCAATCCCCGCCTCTCTCAGGCCTATTCGGTCGCATTTCAGCTGCTGAATATGGTCGAAGAGAATGTAGCAGCCCAAGTTCGGCGGTTGCGGGAATCGGACTTGGGCCTGAGCAGCGAGCCTGGCCTTTGGGCTTACCAACTAGAGAAGCTCAAGAAAGCCGGCCAGTCGGAAGACCAAATCGCTCAGCAATTGCCGCACGTTCGCGTGGAGCCGGTATTGACCGCACATCCCACTGAAGCAAAACGGCTGGCAGTACTCGAGCAGCACCGCTCCCTTTATCTCCTCCTGGTTCAACGCGAAAACCGGATGTATACGCCACAAGAACAAGCCGCGATTCGCGATGAGATCAAGGTGACGTTGGAACGGCTCTGGCGCACGGGCGAGGTTCATCGAACAAAGCCGCGGCTTTTTGAGGAGCGCCGCAATATCGTCCATTATCTGCGTGACGTATTTCCAGCGGTACTCGCCGATGTCGATCTCCGTTTGCGGCAAGCCTGGAGCGACATCGGATTTGATCGAGCGGTATTGGCTTCAGCCGATAAACTTCCTCGTCTGCGATTTGGAACCTGGGTGGGCGGCGACCGCGACGGACATCCATTAGTAACAGCCGAGGTGACTGCAACAACCTTTCAGGATCTTCGGGACGCCGCCATGCACGCCTTAAACGATGCGCTTGGACGCCTAATTGATCAGCTGACCCTTTCTGGAAATGACCAGGTTGCTCCCGATTATTTGGAAGAAGCGATTGACCGGCTTTCGGTGGAAACATCGACTCCTCCTGACGACGCATTATTCCGAGAAGAGCCGTGGCGGCGCTTTGCCTATTTAATACAGAAGAAACTCAATCAACATCCTCCACAACAGCGCTTTGCTTCTGCAGCAGACTTACGAAAAGAATTGGTTTTGCTGGCTTCATCCTTGGAAGCAGTGGGCGCGCGCCGGATCGCCGAAGCGGAAGTGCTGCGGGTGATTCGGATCATCGATGTATTTGGGTTTCATGGAGCAGTTCTTGATATTCGGCAGAATAGTCACTTCCACGATCTGGCGATCGAACAATTGCTGACTGCTGGCGGGATTCCCGAAGCAGACCGGTTCATTCATAAAACGCAGCAGGAACGGCTCCCTTTTTTGTTGGCCGAACTGGATTCTCGTCGGCCGTTCTTATCTCCGGGAACCCCGGTTGGTCCAGAGGCAGACGCGGTTCTGAGCTGTTACCGGGTTCTCAAGGATTATCGAGACAAGTACGGACTGCGCGGGATCGGCTCATTGATTGTGAGCATGACCCGCGGCGTAGCGGACCTGCTCGCAGTTTATCTTTTCTTACGCGAAGTCGGTCTCTGGCGAGAGACCACAGAAGGGCCGGCCTCCGAGATCCATGTCGTTCCCCTGTTTGAAACGATCGAAGATCTGGAAGCCGCACCGGATATTGTCGGACGATATCTGCAACACCCTTTCGTCAAGCGGAGCATTCAGATCCAGGCAGAAATTCGCGGCAGCGAGTGCCCAGTGCAACAGATCATGCTTGGCTATAGCGATAGCAACAAAGACTCGGGTCTTTTGACCAGCCAATGGGCGTTGCACTGCGCGCAAAGGGAAATTACTCGCGTATCCGATTCGAGCGGCGTCCAGGTTCGGTATTTCCATGGCCGCGGGGGAACGATCAGTCGCGGCGCCGGTCCTACGCATCGTTTTCTGGAAGCTTTGCCTCATCGAACCGTGCGTGGTGATATTCGGTTGACGGAGCAAGGAGAAACCATCGCGCAGAAGTACGCCAATCGGATCACCGCCGCCTACAACCTGGAAATTCTACTGGCGGGCGTCGCCGGGATCACCTTACAACAAGAAGGTCAATCGGAGCGGGAAGAAGCCAATGGCGATTTGGTGTCGCATTTGTCGAACACCAGTCGGAACGCATACCGCAATCTTCTGGAGATGACGGGCTTTCTGGATTTTTTCCGTTCCGCGACGCCGATCGATGCTCTCGAACTGAGTAGTATCGGCTCAAGACCGAGTCGTCGCACGGGGGAACACTCCTTGGCTGACCTGCGCGCCATACCTTGGGTGTTCAGTTGGACCCAATCGCGTTTTTATTTACCCGGATGGTTTGGGCTGGGAACCGCGCTCGCCGAAATCAATGGAACACCGGCATGGACCAACTTGCTCGAGGCGGGTCGGGCATCGCCGTTTCTCCGCTTTGTCTTGACCAACGCAGAGACAAACATGCAGAGCGCCGAGCGATCAATTATGGAACTCTACGCATCGTTGACGCCGGACACTGAAGCAGTTAAAGCCATTTTTAAGCTCATTCTAAAGGAGTTCGATTTGACCCGGAAATTGCTTCCAGAGGTGCTGGGTGGTCGCTCTGGTGATCGCCGGCCGCGATTTACCATGACCCATCAGATTCGAGCGGACGCTCTCCTCGCCCTTCACGTCCAACAGGTCGCATTGTTGCGACAATGGCGGCTCGCACGCGAAGCTCGAGATCAGTCAACTTCAGATCATCTTTTTTCAGATTTGCTCGTCTGTATTAACGCCATCGCAAGCGGACTGAGAACGACGGGATAAGCAGTAGAGACGCGCTCCGGCGCGTCCGTTTTTCGGGGTGCACGAGGATCCGACGTTGTCCTCGAACACTACGTGGAATGAGCTGGACACTGGACTCCGTCAACTTACCTTATTCTTTGTTAAGCAGCTTCTTACGCTACTTAACACGCACGGGCTCAAGACACATCAACCCCTTCGTCGGCGGCCGAGAGATCAGGCCGTTTATTGATCGTATCATCGATTCTAATACATTGGTATTTAAACCGTTTTGGTGATTTACTTATCGCGATGCGGGCGCTGATTATCGTTGATATTCAAAACGACTTTCTGCCGGGTGGCGCTCTTGCCGTAAGGCAGGGTGATGAGGTTATTCCGGTAATCAACGCGCTGGCACCTCGATTCGAGCTGGTTGTTGCAACCCAAGACTGGCATCCTCGGAACCACGGCAGTTTTGCGGCGAATTATCCGGGCCGTAAACCGGGGGAGATGATCACTTTGGCCGGGCAGCCTCAGGTACTTTGGCCGGTGCATTGCGTGCAAGGGACAAAAGGCGCAGAGATCTCCTCCCTATTGGATACGAGCCACGTGAAAGCCATTTTTCAAAAGGGTGTTGATCCTGACATCGACAGCTATAGCGGCATTTTCGATAACGGAAGAAGGCGTTCGACCGGTTTGTCGGAATATCTTGCGAAACAAGATGTTAAAGAGATTTTCATTGCCGGTCTAGCACTCGATTACTGCGTGAAATTCACTGCCCTTGACGCCGTCAGCCTCGGCCTCAGCACTTGGGTGATTCGCGATGCCTGCCGCGCAGTGAATCTGGGTCCGAACGACGGAGAGCGTGCCGTAGGTCAAATGAGATCGACTGGCGTCCGGGTCGTTCGATCCAAAGAAATAGCTAATCTTCAGTATTCGACAGCGCGGTAAGGCCGGCTTTGGCATTCTCACGCCCGGAGCAGGTCTGGTCGTAAGGCGTCCATATTTCCAGCCGCGAAGTAGTCTCGGCGCTCGCCAAGGTTCAGCAAATCGGACGATCAAGATCAGCCAGGCTTGTTTTCGCTCACGGCTTGGTAAGTTTTGGTTGACATATTAGTAAGACACCACTTATATATAGATAAGTATATACTTACACAATAGTGGCGAATCAATTATTATTCCAAGCGTTGGCCGATCCGACGCGGCGTGAACTGCTCGAACGGCTGCGGTTTGGTCCTCTACCCGTCGGTAAGCTGGCAGTTGGGTTGGACATGAGCAGGCCGGCCGTTTCTCAGCATTTGCGAGTACTGCGCGAAGCCGGCTTAGTGAGCGAAACGCGGGAAGCCACCCTGCGGTATTACCGTCTCGAAAGGACGGGGTTTCTTCGCTTGAGCGATTATATCGAGCGGTTTTGTGAGGAGCACACCAGGACGCCAAGGTGGACAGAAAATCTCACGCCAAGACGCAAAGACGCCAAGGATTCAGAGTAGAGATATAAAGCTTTTGTGCGCAAAAGGCGCCTGGAACTCAAATCGGTACAGAATGTGACCGCGATCACTGACGCAGCGCTTCATTCGTCTCCGAAGAGCGGTGTTCGCCTGCGACTGTGGCTCGCCGTGTAAGGCGGTTTTTCTACAACCAAATTTACCGGGCAGGCAGACAGACCTCTAGCTACTCTGAATCCTTGGCGTCTTTGCGCCTTGGCGTGAGATTTTTGTCCACCTTTGGCGTCTTGGCGTGCGAGTCTCTCGGTGCCGCGGAGTTCCGATGGTCAACCGGCAGTTGGCGGCGAGTAAAGCAACATCCATGTTCCCAACGCGACGAGAACCAGCCCTGATACTTGCGCCAAACACCAAGATCTTGGTGCGATGCGCTCCGTCAAAGCAAAAATCGCGAGCAGCGCAATCCAAAGAAGATTCATGACACCGACCGCAAAGAGCAGGAGCATCAATAGCCAGCAGCAAGCGGTGCAGAACAGTCCGTGCCTCCATCCCATCCGGAAGGCTCCGGTTGCTCCGTTGCGCCATTCGGTCATCAGAAACGTTAATGGCGATCGACAATGATTGAGGCAAACATTCTTGAAAGGTGAAAACTGGAATAGGCCGGCACTCACGAAGAGTAGGCCACAAAGAATCGAACTTTTTGTGGCCATCTGCGGTGAGAGCAGCGCAACGCCATGCAAAGTCCACTGGGCAATTGCTGCACCGAGGCTGAACACTGACCAGACGGCGAAATATCCGGAAGCAAAAAAAATCGTTGGGACATGCGGTTGACCGCGCTCGGCGCGCGAGCGTGCAACCTTCGAAAAAAGGAGAACGAGCGGCGCGACAGCTGGAAGCATCATCGCCACCATCATCTCGACCCACATCAGCAAGAGAGGCAGCAAAGTTTGAGGTGCCCAGGCCTCCAAATTGGGTCCGCCGATGGCCGTCGACGCACAGTGGCAAATCCCGGTCGCAGCGAATCTCTCGGTCTCAAAGATCAGGTAAAACCACGCTACGCCTCCAATTCCGGCGAGCGCAACACCAACCGCCAAACGATCGCGCCGCACCACAGACTCTATCAATCTCTCCATTGTCGCTGCGGCTGCTTCTATCATGTGGCGGGAGGGCGTGTCGCCCTATCCGACATAGCCGGTTGAATCTCGTGCCTGCTATTCTTGAGGGAACGACGACGTCGGATCCCCGTGCGCCGCGAATCGCGAGGATTCGGCGTCGCCGAACGCATGAGCCTAACATTACGCATTGAAGGCAATATCGGACAGGCTCCTCCCCACTTTGGAAGCAACTAGTTTTGGTAATGGACCTCGGTTACAAAACCTGATTTGTCAGAATATTGGAAATTAATTGTGCCGGCTGTGACGCGTAACTGACGCGCCGAGACCACTTCGGCTCCTCGAAAGATAAATCCGGTGGCATGTTCGATGCGTACAAACTCCGGCTCTCCGGTAACCGGGTTTTTGACCGGTTCGAGATTGAACTCTACGTCATTCGCGATCCGTGCACCGCTATTGCGACCGGCTAGATGAAATTCAAACGGAACGAAACGCGTCTCTTGAACGGTAGAGAACGTCGTAGCCAAAATCTCGAACGGAAGTCCGCCCAGCTTGCCCAAAACAATGTTCTCGAGCGCCCGACGCTGCTCTTCATTGGCTCGTTCGTCGACGAACGCCGTGAGAGTGCCGCCGCCCAAGTGGATCGCCTTTGGCCAGTGTGCCGCAAAGGCCAGACAAAGGCCATCGAGCGGCACATTCCCACATCTGCCGGTTTTGATTCGCCACACCCCTATGCCCTCACAGAAACCGGGTGTTGGAGGAGCAGAAAACTCGCATGGGCACCCGTAATCGCAATTGCAAGCCTGGAGGTAATCTGCGTCGAGAGACCAGGACAATGGAGCTGAAGATGACATAACTATACCCTCGCCTAAAAGGTTGAGAATATTGACGTTAGCACTAGCCGGCCCAGTCGAGTCAAACCAAAACGCAGCGGAAAAAAGAGAGACTCACACAAAGAAGGCCTTCCGTAGCGGCGATTGTCCCTTAGGTCCCTCCGTGTTGCCGGCTAAAGCGATCGAACGAAGCGATTGGTTGTAGCTGATCTATGCGCGCAGTCGCCATCGCAAACATCATTTCGCGAGGAGGTGCTCGGACCGACAGGGCCAAGGCGACTGCGATTTCCGGCTGGTGTGAGCCGGTCGCTCCGTTCGGATTTTTCAGGTTGAATGAGACAAAATCTTCGGTTGGACAGTCGCCGCTACCGAAGATTGTATTTCTGAGCGCTTTACGCCTTGCGTGAGTTTTTTCCTGCAGAACCTTCTGACGCGTTTTGAAGTGAGTCTACAGCCCCGGTATGATCGCTCGGAGAGCGCGGGCTTGACGTTCACTTACTTCAATTTGGGTCTTGGCCGTGTCATCCATGATGAGCAGGAACGCGCTTCGAGTATTGGGCCTAATCTCTTTGACGCGCCGCAGGTTGACCAGCGAAGCGCGATGAGCGCGGAAGAACTGGAACTCCCTCAGCCCATGTTCCAAATCACCTAATTGATAATTGACCCAGACGTTGTCGTCGCTGGTGCGGGCACGCACGATGCCATGGTCCATGTAAAAATAAAGGATCTCGCTGGGATCCAGCAGCAAGAAACGATCCAGCTTACGCGCAACGATCTGGCGAAAATTGGGTGGCACATTCGCCGTGAATTGGTGGACCTGATCGGTAGCCTGAGCACGGTCTTCGGCAAAATGTTGCAACCGCCAAGCGCGTTCTACCATTTCTCGTAGCCGCTCCGGCTCTATCGGCTTCAGCAAGTAAGCGATGGCATTCGCTTCGAACGCAGCCATGGCATGCTCGTGAAAGCCGGTGACAAAGATGATCAAAGGC